>VOFG01002283.1_pt1 | contig 12093 bp, 23 predicted proteins | sample 5384171 | NCBI WGS metagenome assembly VOFG01 (sample SAMN12384726, study PRJNA508395) | human gut metagenome | isolation source: healthy gut F | host: Homo sapiens | reverse complement strand
TTTTTCATGCCGTAGCCGTATGGCGTCCCCTGCGAATTCTGATTTTCCTGTGTTCCTGTATGTAAGCTGGCTCCGCATCTGGTGCAGAATGTACTGTCATCCGGCATTTCACTGCCGCACTTCGGACATATCATATAAAATTCCTCCTCTTCGTTTGAAATGAACTCTGCGAACATCTCCGCGCTTTTTTATTTTATATAAGTTTATGTTGCAAGTCAATTTAGATTCTCTTAAGTTTTCCTTTTCTTTCTTCATAAATTGTTTTCAGAACAGACACTACCACAATCTGATACCCCGGATGCTGCTTTCCTATACCCCTGCCAAATCCTATAATTCCGTTGTAATCAGTTGTCCAAAGCTCACCAGCGGAGAAACGTACACGCTCCTTGCCGGTGATACCACCACAACGGTTACATTGGATTCCCCTTGTAAAATCGGTAAAAATAAAGTGTGCGTTTGTCGCACACTTTCGCGCCCTTTGCGGAGACACAGCATCATCTTTGACTCCGCAGGGCGCGCATCTTTGCAGGCTGACCTGCTTTAATTGCCAAGTTCCAGCATGGTATCAATACAGCGTTTTGCTTTTATACGCACTTCTTCGTCCAGCTTGATTTCCTCTCCGCCGGTGCCTTTACACACTGGTATACATCTCCGAGTGTGGTCAGTTTCATATTGTGGCAGACACAGTCTCTTGATAATGGATAAAACTGCTTGTCCGGACATGCAAACTGCAGATGCTGCACAATACTGTTCTCGGTTCCGATAATGAATTCCTTTGCATCACTTTTCTTTGCATAGTCCATGATTCCGGTTGTACTTCCCCGATAATCCGCCAGTTCGAAACCTCCGGCAGACATTCCGGATGTACCAGAAGAAGATGCGTCCGGATGTGCCTTTCGTGCTTTTTCCACATCCCGTTTCGACATGCGGACATGCGTTGGACATCCCCCTGCAGCAGTTTGATATTTTTCTCCGGCACCTGATCAGCCACCCATTTTCCCAGATTGCAGTCCGGGATAAACAAAATATTTTTATTCTCTATATTCTTTACAATCTGAACTGCCGATGAGGAAGTTACACAGACATCACAAATCGTTTTTAACTCGGAAGTCGTATTAATATACGCTCCACGGTATAATCCGGATACATCTTTTTCACCCCGGAAATCAGTTCCACATCCATCTGCTCTGCCATCGGACATCCCGCATTGCTGTTGGATAACAATACCCTTTTCTGTGGGGACAAAATCTTGACCGTCTCTGCCATAAAACGGACTCCGCACATCAGCACAGTGCTCTGCGCTGCCTTGGCAGCCTGCACGCTCAGCCCATAGGAATCCCCTACATAATCAGCCACCTCCCCAGATATCATGACTCTGATATGCATGTGCCAGAATACAGATATCCTTTTTCTTTCTTCAGGCGGATGATCTCGTCCTGCCAGTTCTCTTGTCGTTAACATAAAATACTCCTTTTCACGAAATACCCTTCTATACAGACATTTCTTGTTACATTCAACATATTACATAGAGTATACTCACATGCCCGTCAGGTGTCAAGACACAAAAGAGTTAAAACCACGGAAGCCTGTGAAACGGGATGATATATTTCCTTCGACTTCATGTCATCCGTTGTAATGTAGGTATGTTTCCAATATCGTGCATCCAGGGAAATTTCCCGGTTATCCCCCAACATGAAATAAGAGCCCTCCGGAACGGTAAAGGTTTTATCTTCTTCTCCACAATCCGTTTCGACAGTGTCATCCAGATAAGCCGATTCATCCAGCGGTTCCCCATTGATGTATACTTTTCCTCCGACAAAAGAAACCGTCTCCCCCGGAAGTCCGATCACACGTTTGACCATGGTTTCATTTTCATCTTTCTGATAAAAACATGACAATATCGCCGCGTTGGTTTTTCTTCCTCATATGCATGACGGTCTCCGATGAGCCAGTCATGAACCATCAGTGTCGGTTCCATACTCTCAGATGGCACCCGCCCGATCATCAAAAAAACAACGGAATGTGATAATAATGGCAAGAAGAACTGCTATGTAAATCACCCACCCCACGATATCTTTTCGTTTTTGTTTTGTCTGTTCGTCCATAGATTCCTCCTGTATGTTTTTCATTTGAAATTAATCATATCATACCAGAGGCAAAGATGTATAAATTTTTTAAGATTGTAAGTAACGTGAAAAATTTATGCAATTACTGTAAATCTCTGTGGATATTTTCGGTTGTGAGAACCCCGGTGTTTATGTTAAGATGGGGTGTCTGTTATAGAAAGGAGAAACAGATTTCGAAAAGTTAAAACTTTAGCGCCATGTACCCTGTGATATGTACCACAAGGGTTAACGAGGATTCAGGTGATCGAAGATTCGGCGGATGCCTGAACGCAGAAAGGGGCTGCGCATACGAATCACAAACAGGATGGTAACATCCGAACAAAGGATTCGTACCCCCGATGGAGCCAATTGCATGAGAATTTGCTTACGCGAAGCAATTGGCATAGGTGATAACACTTACGTGTTACCACATAATGTACAATGAAAAATATTCTGATGAACGAAAACAATATCGGAATCATAAAATTATATGAGAAAAAGGAGATTTCAATTATGTGTGGAATTATTGGATTTACAGGTAAATTAAAAGCCCAGGATGTCTTATTGACAGGACTTGCAAGCCTTGAGTACCGTGGATATGACAGTGCGGGAATTGCATACTTTAAAGATACCGGAAAAATTTCACTTCGGAAAACTGTCGGAAAAGTAAAAGATCTTCGTGCCATCTGCGATGATGATAACAATTCTACGTGTGGAATCGGCCACCCGCTGGGCAACCCATGGTGGCGTTACCAATGCCAATGCACACCCTCATAAGGTCGGACAGGTTGCATTGATCCACAATGGTATCATCGAGAACTATCATGATCTCGCCACCAAATACTATCTGACGGATGAACTGATTTCCGAGACGGATACCGAAGTTGCCGCCGCATTGATCAATAAACTCTACGAAGGAGATCCAAAAGAAGCTCTGCGCAAAGCAGTAGCCGAAATTGAAGGTTCCTTTGCCTTCTGCGTTCTGTTCAAGGATCATCCGGGTGAAATTTATGCGGTAAGAAATGTCAGCCCTATGGTTTTGCATACTGTGATGACGGTGCTTTTATTGCATCTGACCTGACTGCTTTTATCGCATACAACAAGCGTTATTTCATCGTGCCGGAATATCATATTTTAACTATGACTGCGGACGGCATTACGTTAGAAGATTTAGACGGTCATTCCGTAGAACCGGAATATATGGAAGTAAACTGGGATGTTACCGCAGCCCAGAAAGATGGTTATCCGCATTTCATGATCAAAGAAATTCATGAACAGCCGGCTGCCATCACAAGAACCATTACCCCACGTATCAAAGATATGCTTCCGGATTTTTCGGAAGATGCGATTGCGGATTCCTTCTTTGAAAATGTAAGCGACATTACGATCGTTGCCTGTGGTACTGCAATGTACGCGGGAATGGTAGGAAAACCATGATCCAGAACCGCCTGCATATTCCGGTTACCGTGGCAATCGCATCGGAGTTCCGTTATGAAGAACCGGTAATCAATGAAAAATCCATGGTGATCGTCGTATCCCAATCCGGAGAAACCATTGATACTTTGGAAGCTCTTCGCCTTGCAAATAAATATACAACGAAAACACTGTCTATTGTAAATGTAAAAGGCTCCAGCATTGCACGTGAAAGCAGCTATGTATTATATACACATGCCGGTCCGAAATCGCTGTTGCAAGTACAAAAGCATACACCGTTCAGGTTGCTTCTTTTTACCTGCTTGCATGCAAACTTGCCATGAAACAGCAAAAGATTTCTGTCGAAGAAGCACGTACATTTATTGGAACACTGCAGGAAATTCCAAATTACATCGAGGAAGTTCTTGCACAGGCTCCTGATATTGAACAGCTGACCAAACGCATGATCAATGCCAACAACGCGTTCTTTATCGGCCGTGGACTCGATTATACCCTTTGCATGGAAGGTGCTTTGAAATTAAAGGAAATTTCTTATATTCATGCCGAAGCCTATGCTGCCGGTGAATTAAAACACGGAACCATTGCTCTGGTCAGTGAAGGGGTTCCTGTCATTGCCGCTGCTACCCAGAAACATGTATACAGCAAAGTTATTTCCAATATCCGGGAAGTAAAAGCCCGTGGTGCTTATGTCATTCTTTTGTCCAAAGACAAAGAAATCACAGATCCTTCTATCTGTGATGTACACATCAATCTTCCGGATGTATCCGACGAATTTACGATTTTTGAATCTGTTGTAATTTTCCAGCTGATTGCATATTACACATCCGTTGGAAAAGGCTTAAATCCGGATCAGCCACGTAACCTGGCAAAATCTGTAACGGTAGAATAAAAAAACTGTCGCGCGAAAATTCGTGCGACAGTTTTTTTGACATAGAGCCTTTCTAAAACTTTTGAAGGCAAAAAAAAAGAACCCCAGAAGCTCTCTAAAAGCCTCTGAGGTTGCCCCTGCCAAGGATTCTCTCACCCATGTACCGGAATCCTTGTATCGTCGGCGCGACAGGATTTGAACCTGCGACCTCTGCGTCCCGAACGCAGCGCTCTACCAAGCTGAGCCACGCGCCGTTTCAACTGCCCAATTATAGTAACACATTCTCCGGTGTTTGTCTAGTGAATTTTTTTTTTAATTTATGGTACAATACAAAAAAAGAATGGAGAAGAACAATGAAACATACTGCTTTGATTACAGGTGCATCCTGTGGAATCGGTGCAGCCCTGGCATGTCGATTTGCCGCCGAAGGCTATCATCTGGCTCTTTGCTGCCATAACTCTTATGAAACGCTGCAGGCACTTGCCACAAAAAACTTGAAACAACCTGCTCCATACAGGTGCTTTGCTTCCGTGGTGATGTAGGAGACTATACTTTATCTGTGACATGGTGCAAAAAACACTGGATACCTTCGGCCAGATTGATGTGTTAATCAACAATGCCGGCATCTCTTATATCGGTCTGCTCACCGACATGGATATTACCGACTGGAATCAGATAGTTGCGACAAACCTCACATCCGTCTTTTCCACCTGCAGACAGGTCATCCCTTCCATGGTTCATGCCAAATCCGGACATATCATCAATATTTCTTCTGTATGGGGAAATGTCGGAGCTTCCTGCGAAGTTGCCTATTCTGCATGCAAAGGCGGGATCAATTCCCTTACACGCGCTTTGGGCAAAGAACTTGCACCGAGCAATATCCAGGTCAACGCGATCGCCTGTGGGGTAATCGATACGGATATGAACCGTTGTTTCTCCGAGGAAGAACGCTCTGCACTCATCGAAGAAATTCCTGCCGGCCGGATGGGATCCCCGGAAGAAGTTGCTTCACTGGCATATTCTCTTGCCACAGCAAGCAGTTACCTGAATGGACAGATTCTCACCTTAGACGGCGGATGGATTTAATTTCTTATCTTTTTGGAAATCTTTTTCCATTTATTTAAGAATTAAAACGCGATACGCGTTTTCTCTGTTTTTTATATCAACTTTCTATAAAATCATTTGTATGAAAACGAATGATAAAAATAAATACAAAGATTTTGGTGACCGTCTGAGTCTGATTATGTATAAACAAAATATTTCCAATATCCAGCTGGCAAATGCAATGTTTGTTTCGCCGTCCACGATCAGCGGATACCGTACCGGCCGTCGTTCTCCGACCGTTGCGGATCTTGCAGCCATCGTGCAGATTCTGAATGTTTCTGCAGATTACCTCATCGGAACCAGTGAAATTACAAAAAGACCCGATACCACCGAAAAAAGAGTTGAGCACGCCCTGTTTCCAGAGCGGTGCTCAACTCTTTTTATAAATCATGTTCTGCCAGTAAAATTACCGTAGAACGTTCCGGAACACGCAACGTGTCTGATCTCCCTGTGTCTGGGCTTCCAAAATCTGCCCCATCCTGGTATTCACAGAAGGTATTTACTACAAGTTTCCAATGATAAGACTCCGGCAACGAAGGCAGGCGCATCTCCAAAGGCTCCCAATACGCATTCATTCCGTAAAAGATCATATCATCATCCGTATCATCGGCATTTCTTCCCGCATACATGATTCCAATTAAATGTGTATTATAGTCCGTATAATTCCGGTTCGGCTCTCCATTATGGATACTTACGGAAGGTAACCCGCAGACTGCCGGCTTTGTATCCCTTCTTGCAGAATCGGATGCTTTGCACGGAAATGGATCATAAAACGGGCAAAATCATGAATCTCCTGAAATTCTTCCAGTCTGTTCCAGTCCAGCCAGGAAATAATATTATCCTGGCAGTATGCGTTGTTATTTCCATACTGCGTATTACAAAATTCATCCCCTGCAAAAAACATAGCCGGTCCACGGCTGCATAACAACGCGGCAAATGCATTTTTTACAAGCCTGCGCCGGCGCAGGCCATAACCGCCGGATCATCCGTCTCACCCTCTGCCCCACAGTTCCAGCTCATGCCGTTGTTATCCCCGTCCGTATTGTTCCATCCGTTTTTCTCATTATGCTTTTCATTATATGAATACAGATCATACAACGTGAACCCATCATGACAGGTCAGAAAATTGACGGATGCACTATATCCGCGGCTTGCCGGATCATACATGTCGGAGGATCCGGTGATACGTGTAATTGCACGCCCTGCTACGCCACTGTCGCCCTTTAAAAAGCTTCTCATATCATCACGGTATCTTCCGTTCCATTCGGCCAGCGGTTCCAGGACGGGAAACTTCCTACCTGATACAGCCCACCGGCATCCCAGGCTTCTGCGATCAGCTTCATATCCCCCAGAATAGAGTCAAATGCAAGGGCTTCCAGAATCGGCGGATTCTCCATCGGTGCACCATTCTGATCTCTTCCCAGAATCGAAGCCAGATCAAACCGGAATCCATCCACCCGGTACTCTACTGCCCAGTGCCGCAGACAGTCCGTAATAAACCTCCGTACCACCGGATGGTTGCAGTTTAAGACATTGCCACAGCCGCTGAAATTGTAATAATATCCATCCGGTGTAAGCATATAATAAATATTGTTATCAATCCCCTTAAAGCAAAAACATGGACCGTTTTCATTTCCCTCTGCCGTATGGTTGAATACCACATCAAGAATGACTTCAATTCCATTTTCTTTCAGTTCGCGGATCAGACGCTTTAATTCATCACCCTCATGATTATGCTCTGATGAAATGCATAACTTGTATTCGGGGCAAAAAAGGAAACCGTATTATAGCCCCAGTAATTGTACAACTGCACGCCATCCACCACACGGGCACTTTCCATTTCATCAAATTCAAAAATCGGCATGAGTTCTACCGCATTGATTCCCAGATCTTTCAGATACGGAATTTTCTGTCGCAGACCTTCAAATGTTCCCCACCTTTTACACCGGAGGACGCATCTTTGGTAAATCCCCTGACATGCATCTCATAGATCACCAGATCTTCAAATTTGTAATTCAGATTCCGATACCGCCCCCAGTCAAAATCACTTTGCACCACACGGGCTTTATAGACAAAAGCCTTTCCGCCTTCCGGTTTTTGCTCCCCAGTTTCTCTGACCGGTAACAGCTTTCGCATATGGATCAAGAAGCGTATGTTTTCTGTTAAACAGTAACCCTCTCGCCTGATCGGCAGGGCCGTCCATCTGATAGGCATACTCAAAATCCTCTGCTTTTAAGCCAAAAACAAGGATAGAATACGTATTTCCAATTTTATAACTTTCCGGAATGCGGATTCTTGCATACGGTTCCTGTGCCGCCGGCCGGAATAACAGCAGGACACAGCTCGTAGCTCCATGGGAGCTTACGGTAAAACCTACCCCTTCCTCTGTCTGATATGCAACATTCATCTGATAAAATCCCGGACGTACATCAAATCCACCGATATTATCGAGTGGATGAATGACTTCCCGAGACTTTCCATTTCTTCGTCTATCGGCCAGCTTTTCTGTTTTGACGGATAATTCCAAAAAACTTGCATTCATGTGCTGATTCCTCTTATCATTATTATTTACTTGCCACATAAAATTATAGTATCCCCCTACTCTTCCCTGATGATTACCCTGCCATTTGCGTCAAATCCGATTTTACTGTACTTTTCGAATACTCATTCATATGATCAATAATCGTCTGTTTTCTGTCGCCTTTTGCTATGGCAGGCTGAAAATTATTTCTTTCTGATGTGGAAGAAATGCTGCATGGTATCATATCGGCTGATATATCTGTCTGCAGTACCCCATCCACAAAGGTAAAGGTCTGTTCATAGATCGCCGTATCTTTGTCTTTTGGTTCCTGTTCCCCCCAAAACAGAAATTTCCAAGACTGTAGCAGATCATTTTTCCGTTGTATAATTCCATTCCCTGCAATACATGAGGATGTGTACCGACCAGCAGATCTGCTCCCCAGTCAATCACCTGGTGTGCCAGCTTCTGCTGATAATCATTCGGATAATGATCCCCTCTATCCCCCAGTGGCAACAGGCAATTACCAGATCCGCTCCTTCTTCCCGAAGTTCTGCAATCCCATCCCGGATATAATTGGCATGTTTTCATCTGCAGACAACTGGCTTGCGGAGACAATTCCGATTTTGATACCATCCTTCGTGGTATAGGTATCCACATGATCATTGAATCCGAAGATAATCCCTGCTTTATTTAACACTTCTCTGGTATCATCAAGTCCCTGCTGCCCATAATCAAACGTATGATTATTTCCCAGACTTGCCCCTCCACAGAACTGTCTGTCATAATACCAACATACTCCGGTTTTCCTTTTTAAGTTCCACGTTTTTTCCACACGCTCGGTCGCATTTGACAACACACATTCCAGATTGATCAGTGTAAAATCATCCTGCTCAAAAATACTTCTGATATTTTTAAAAAAATAATCCTGCCCGTATTTATCATAGTATTCATGAAAGGAACCTGCATACCCATGCGTCTGTGTTGCCCCAAGCGTACAGTCACCTGTCGCCGTAATTTTTACCGTCTGTATCACCGGTTCCTGCTGCGTTTCAGTTGCAGTCCCGGTTTCCGTTTCTTCCAGCGTACCCGGTTCTTCCGTCATCTGTGTCTCCGTGATTTTTTCCGTAGAAGAGGGCAAAGCCGATGACGTTGCTGCAGGAGAAGAACATCCGTCAGCAAAAATCCTGCCATTAGGATTGGCAATATCCATTTTTTCATACGTTTTCAGACTCCTCTTTCACAAGAATATCCACCGTGTGACCGCTTGCACCCATAAGATCCATCCGTTCACAGGTTGCCAGATGATACTGCAGAAACGCATCAAACTCTTCTTCCGTCAGCGCATTTAAAAACGGACGCATATAATTTGCTGCACCGTCTGCCGCTATGATCTGCCGGCGCCTGACCTCTACCTGCCGGTCAATGCTTCAATATCTTCCAGACGAACCATGGAATACAGAGGATTGGCTTTTGAAGTACAGTGATAATCCTCTGTGAGCATTCCCTCCTGAAGCGCCTCCAGAATATGTTTTTCCTTAAACGCATACGTGATAACGGAAAATTCATTCATAATATACGCCACGAGAATCTCTGGTCACCCTCACCGCCTCCCGCAGCGCAGCAAGCTTGTCCTTTTCCTCATGCAGGTGATACATCGGCCCAAAACAACAGGGTTACGTCAAAGGAATCATCGGAAAATTTTTTCAGATTCATTGCATTTCCCTGATATGCATGCACTCCTGCACCCTTCTGTTTCAGGCGTCCCAGATTATGCTTTACCAGTTCCACGGCCGTCACATCGAACCCTTCCTGTGCCAGCGGTACGCTGTATCGTCCGGTTCCCGCCCCGATATCAAGGATATGGATTTCCTCTTTTGCACGTTCTTTCACAATTTCATCCAGACACTGATGGATATAATGCATGCTTGTCACAAATTCCACCCTGCCGTGTCGGCTGTCCAGACGCTTCTCTTCATTAAATTTATTATAATAGGCTTCTAAGTCTGTCATATTTTAATACTAACACATTTTCTTTAAAATTTCACTCACAATCGCTGATGCGACATCCGCTTTGCTCATTATTTCCAGTTCCCTGCAGTCATCTGCCGTAATCAGCGTCACCACATTGGTATCTGTACCAAATCCGGCTCCGGCTACCTTCAGGTTATTCGCCACAATCATATCTGCATTCTTTTTTGCAAGTTTTGCACGGGAATTCTCCAGCATATGTTCCGTCTCCATGGAAAATCCACACAGAAACTGTCCCGGTTTTTTGTGCGCCCAGATACGAAAGGATATCTTCCGTGCGTTCCATCGTAAGAGACATGTCCCCGTCTTTTTTCTTGACTTTTTCATCGACCGGGTGATCCGGACGATAATCCGCCACAGCTGCCGCTTTGATAATAATATCCTGTTGCTCTGCTGTCTCCTTTACGGCTGCTGCCATATCCGCGGCAGATACAACCGGAACGACCTTTTACAAACGGCGGCGGATGATTGCCACCGGCTCCCGTGATCAGCGTCACTTCCGCGCCACGCGCGCATACAGTTTTCCGCAATTGCATAGCCCATTTTCCGGTAGAGTGATTCGTAATATAACGCACCGGATCAATCTTCTCCTGTGTCGGTCCTGCTGTGACCATCACTTTCTTTCCGACCATGTCCTTTTCGCAGGCAAGATCTTTCATAATATAAGAAAACAGTGTTTCCGGTTCCGGCATTTTCCCGGCTCCGGTATCCCCGCAGGCAAGATAACCGCTCGCCGGATCAATGATATGAAACCCATAGTCCCCGAGCTTTTGATGTTATCCTGTACGATCGGATTTTCAAACATATTGGTATTCATGGCAGGGGAAACATACTTCTTGCGAGGGCATTTTGCCGCAAGAATCGTTGTTGTCAGCATATCATCTGCGATTCCGTTTGCCATCTTGCCGATCACATTGGCAGAAGCCGGTGCTACCATAAAAATATCTGCACGCTTTGCCAGTGCCACATGCTCGACATTGAACTGGAAATTCCGGTCAAACGTATCGACCAGAGACTTGTTGCTTGTGAGCGTCTCAAACGTGATAGGATTAATAAAATTGGTTGCATTTTCCGTCATGATCACATGCAAATCCGCATGCTGCTTGACGAGCGCACTTGCCAGATAGGCGATTTTATAGGCAGCGATACTTCCAGTCACACCGAGTACCACACATTTTCCTTTTAACATTGTCTCTTACTCCTTTGCAGAAAAATCACATCTTCTGCTATTTTATCACACTTTTTCCCTAAAACAATTTAATTTTTGTCATCTGTTCCAGTATGGAATCTTTGACAGAATCGTTCAGATATGCTGGATTTAATTTTCTTTTTGCATATGCAAGGTAAGAACCATTTGTCTCTTCAATCAAAACTGCCGTAAAAACCGCTCCCAGCTAAAATATGTTTTGCTTTCCACATATTCCCACGGCTTTTCCAGCACCTGATCTGCCCATTTGCTTTTTACTACTTTTTGCCTTTAATATCAGCCATTCAAATGACTCCGGCAAATAAAGCACCACTTGATCTTTTCCACCCATCAACTGCATCACTCTGTCAATTTCAGAACCAAATGCCGCACCGTCTGCAATTACAAGTATGCGTTCATTTTTATGCATATTTAAATAATGGAAAACATTTGACTTTCCATTCATTGTCTCACATTTCAATTGCTGTTGCCTACATACAGAATTAAAAAACTGATAACCGGAATTACTGTCTTCCGTTATTACAACCTCTGGTTTAATATCCTTCTTTAAAGTCTGTGCTCCATATATTCTGTAAAACTCATGATAACACGGTTTTAATGTTCCGTATTTTCCTGAAGTACGAATTCCATAGATTTCCTCCACACTATACGGCAAAGAAGGCAAGGATTCCCTGAAACAATGACATAATAATTATCTGTTTTCTGAATAGTATCTGCGAATTCTACTGTCTTGATAAATTCGTTTCCTTCATCAATAAATACAATACTATCCTGCATTGCTGATAACTGTTCTTTCCACAGTGAACCTTCGAGCACATAACATTTT
>VOFG01003549.1_pt1 | contig 12114 bp, 12 predicted proteins | sample 5384171 | NCBI WGS metagenome assembly VOFG01 (sample SAMN12384726, study PRJNA508395) | human gut metagenome | isolation source: healthy gut F | host: Homo sapiens | reverse complement strand
ACTGAGCGCCAAAACAGTACGCAACATTCATCAGATCATTTCCTCTGCCCTGAAGCTGGCAATCGAGCAGCGGCTGATCGCCCGCAATCCGGCAGACGGCTGTGCGTTGCCGAAGGCGGAGCGCAAGGAAATGCAGACGCTTCCCGTTGAGCAGCTGACGTCCTTCCTCCGCGAGGCAAAAGACAGCGGCGTGTTCGCCCTGTACTACATCGACCTGACCACCGGCCTGCGGCGGGGCGAGCTGCTCGGATTAAAATGGTCGGACATTGATTTGGAAAAAGGAGACCTCCGGGTTCAACGGCAGATCGGGCGCATCGAACGGCAAGATCATTGAGATGCCGCTGAAAACAAAAAACGCCTACCGCACCTTGCCGCTGTCGACAGACGCGATAAGCGTTCTGAAAATACAGAAATGCAAAGTTGGGAACAGTGAATGGGTATTCCCATCGCCCACTGGAGGTCCCATGTCGCCGGACAGCGTGCTGCACATGCTGCACCGAGTCCTGAAGCGGACAGGGTTGCCAAAGGTGCGTTTTCACGACCTGCGCCACACCTTCGCAACGCTGGCTCTACAAAACGGTGTGGACATCAAGACCGTGTCTGGCATGCTGGGACATTTTTCGGCAGGCTTCACGCTGGACACCTACGCTCATGTAACGACCTCAGCCAAGCGTGAAGCGGCAAAAACAATGGGCAACCTTCTCTCTGGCGCGGTATAGTGCTTTCCGCTATCCGCTCCCGTTGGGGACTCAGCGTTTGGGTCAGAAAAATGGCAAGTAAGTTATTGGGCGCAGTCGCCCCAGTCCGCGCCGAGCAGCAGCTCGCTCGTGCCGTCGCCGTCAAGGTCGCGCAGCAGCCAGCCGGGTGTCTGGTAGTAGTCGTTCCACGCTCCTTGACGCCAACTTCACCGAACGCCAGCGGGCAGGTGATGGCTGCCTTGCGCGGCATACTGCACGCAAGCAGCACCGTGGAATAGGTCTTGACGGCGCTCTCGTCCATCGTGCGGATCACCCGCTCGTCGCAGGCCAGCTCGATGTCGCGGCAGAGCAGGGTATAGGCAAGCCACAGCAGCGGGTTGAACCAGTAGACCGCAAGCAGGGCAAAGCCCAGCGGCTTCCACCAGTGGTCGCGCCGCGCAAGGTGCGCTCGCTCGTGCGAGAGTACATTCTGCCGCTGCGCCTCGTCCAGCGCGGAGGGCAGATAGATGTGCGGGTGCACAATGCCGAGGATGAACGGCGAGGAAATGGCATCGCAAAGATAAATGTGATCTTGAACGGGGAGCGATACACTCACGCGCCGACGCAACCGCAGGTAACTCACGAGCGCATAGAGCAGCATCGCCGCGAGGCCGATGAGCCACACCCAGCCTGCAAGATACGTCCACACATAGAGCGGTTTGACGCTGGCTGTTGGCACGGCGGCAAAATGCTCGCTGAGCGCGGGATTCACTGCGTTGTCGATGACGCTCACGCCGCTCGTGATGGTCGGCGCGGGGTCAAACTGCACGACCGCGGGACTGACCGTTTCGGCACTGGGAATCAGGCTCAACGCGCTCTCAATGGAGAATGGCAGAACAAGCCGCAGCGCGACAATACCCCAGAGCAGAACATTCACCCACTTGGGCGAACGCTTTGATACAGGCGCAGTACCAGCACGGCCAGCACCAGCCAGCTTGCGGAAATGCTTAGATTCAAGAGCTTCAAAAAGACGGCGGCCATTGGCTCACTCCTTTCCGCAGCGGTCAATCATGCGCTGAATTTCCGCAATGTCCTTCTCCGAAAGAGATTTCCGGGTGGTAAAAGCGGCAAGAAATGCGGGAAGGGAACCGTCGAAGGTGTCCTCCACAAATTTCTCACTCTGTACGGCGTTATAGCCCTCCTGTGAGATAAGGGAAGTTACCGTGCCGTTTTCGTTCTGAAAGATACCGTGTTCGCAGAGTTTTTTCAAAACTGTGTAGGTCGTAGACTTTTTCCATTGCAGTTCCTGTTCGCATAGTTTCACCAGCTCGCCGGAGGTCAGCGGCTCGTGCTGCCAGATGAGTTCTGCAAAACGCGTCTCAACAACGCCCAGTTTGTAACCGTCCATGTGGGCCTCCTTTCTTTGCTGGTCTATTTATGATAGATTTTTGATACTTGAAGTCTATCATAAGTAGACTGTACCTGTCAAGCACATTTTACGCCGCTGAAATCAATGAAGGCTACCCAACCTCAGAAAACGGCAAGTTAACCCCTTTGGCAAGCGGCCGTCCAGCGTTTCAGAAACACGCAAAGCACGCTGAGGGTAGTGATACCACCCTTCGCCTCGCACGCAGAAAGCCCTGAGTGCAGGGCGTACAAGCCATAATTTCGACAGAAACGAAAAAAGATTACGCAGCCCAGCGGGGCCGCGACGCCTGCGGAACAGCGACGCGCATGAGCGCATCGCTGTCCCGAAGGCTTTCTGCGTTCTTCGAGAGCGCCCCGGCCAAGATCCCAAAGGGGCAAAGTTTGCCGTTCTGACACCCGGCCCGGGGATGTTCGTAAACGTGCAGTACGTTTCGAGGGTAGTGATAGCGGCCCCGTCCGGAAGTGCCCGCCGTTTCGGCGTGTAAGCCGCTGTGTGCGATCCTGTTGGCAAAGGCGAGTGTGTACCCACTTTCATCCGCAAAAGCGAATGTGGGCGCAGGCGATTGCGACAAGAGCTTTTTTGCCGTGTGGTACCCATTGATGGGCGTTTGTGCCGGAGGTGTTTGAAGACCGTTTGTGACCAACCAATGCATTAGAAGCGTTGGTATGACTGCGTTTCCTGCGCTTTTCGCAGCTTTTTCGAGGACGAAAAAGAAAGCAGGATAAAGGGCTGGCGTCGGAACCAACGCTCTGCCCAATCACTTCTGCCCGCAGTGCGGGCAGTTGACGGGGGTTTCAACGCAGTCGGTTATGGCGCCTTTTGAAGAAAATTTCAGAGCGGCTGACGTCTTAGTTCCCGCAAACGCAGGTGTCCCAAGGAATTTAGTGGTGCCTTATGGCCGTTTCGGAAGGAAATCGAGGTAATCACCTCCCAAAACCGGTGGTGCAAGGCAAGCATGTTTTGAGTCACCGCAGTCAATGAAAAGAGACTTTCGACCGTTCGAAAATCGCACCGCTGTAACAAAAGAAGAACGCCTCCGGCAGCGCAGAAATTGCGCCGCAATAGTCAAAGATAGGGCAGCGTGGTCTACGAGCGCAAATGATAACTTTTTGATAACAGTTCGGTTTTCCGATAGCTTTTTCTGCTTTGTTTACGGTATTGTTCGTTGTCGAAAGGGGGCTGATTTTATGCCAAAAAAGACGAGCGAACGGGGAAGGGAACATCCGAAACGAAAGGACGCGATGGGAAGGCCGGTACACCGTCGGTCACGATCCAGAAACAGGCAAAGGCCATCATTAAGAACGTTCTTGGCAAGACGCAGGCCGAGGTCAAGGAGAAAAAACTCAAAATAGCCATCGAGGAAAATGTGGGTATCGACTATGGGCGGGCCAAGACCTACACCGTGGGTAACTGGTTAGAAGTGTGGTACGAGAACTATGCCAAAATCAAAATGCGCCCATCCACCTACCTGACCTATCATGGCTACATCGAAAACCACATCAAGCCGCAGCTCGGCAAGATCCCGTTGAATGATCTGACAACGCTGCATCTGCAACAGTTCTACAAGAAATTGTTGGCAGAAGGGCGGGTAGAGCGAATCGAAGCACAGAAGCAGCCCAAGGGACTGAGCGCCAAAACAGTGCGCAACATCCATCAAATCATTTCCTCTGCCCTGAAACTGGCAATCGAGCAGCGGCTGATCGCCCACAATCCGGCAGACGGCTGCGCGTTGCCGAAGGCGGAGCGCAAGGAGATGCAGACGCTTCCCGTTGAGCAGCTGACGTCCTTCCTCCGCGAGGCAAAAGACAGCGGCGTGTTCGCCCTGTACTACATCGACCTGACCACCGGCCTGCGGCGGGGCGAATTGCTCGGATTAAAATGGTCGGACATTGATTTGGAAAAAGGGGACCTCCGGGTTCAACGGCAGATCGGGCGCATCGACGGCAAGATCATTGAGATGCCGTTGAAAACGAAAAATGCCTACCGCACCCTGCCGCTGTCGGCAGACGCAATAAGCGTTCTGAAAAAGCAAAAAGAAAAAAAAACGGGAACAGCGAATGGGTGTTCCCGTCACCCAACAGGAGGTCCCATATCGCCGGACAGCGTGTTGCACATGCTGCATCGCGTCCTGAAGCGGGCAGGGTTGCCGAAGGTGCGTTTCCATGACCTGCGTCACACCTTTGCAACGCTGGCACTGCAAAACGGCGTGGACATTAAGACCGTGTCTGGCATGCTGGGGCATTTTCGGCAGGCTTCACGTTGGACACCTACGCTCATGTAACGACCTCGGCCAAGCGTGAAGCGGCAAAGACAATGGGTAACATTCTCTCTGGTGCGGTATAGTGCTTTCCGCTATCCGCTCCCGTTGGGGTCAGCGTTTGGGTCAGAAAAAAAACGAGTATTGAGTATGCTCATGGCGCTGGCACTGTGCCTGACGCTGCTGCCCGCCCCCGCATGGGCGGAGGAAGCGGACGCGCCGGAGGGCGGTGCGCCCGCCGCAGACGAACAGCCTGCGGTTCAGTCGGAGCCTGCGCCCCAGGCGGCGGTGCAGGCGGCGGAGAACGCCGTGGCACAGGTGGGGAATGTGAACTACGCCAACATTACGGACGCCTTTGCCGCAGTGAAGCAGAACGGCGGCACGCTGACCCTGCTGGCGGATTGCAGAACACCGAATACGAGTGAAAAATTCGATATTTCCGGCAATTACACGCTGGATTTGAACGGCTGCATGCTGACGGGACAGCTGTATCTGAGCGAAACCAGTACGTCCTTGACCGTCAAGGATTCCGGCACAGGCGGAAAAATCCAAGCTACCGGCAGCTGGTCGCCACTGTGGGCCAACGGCGGAAATGTCACCATCGAGAGCGGCACCCTTGCCACAGAGAAAGATAACGCGCAGGCATTGGTTTTTGGTGATAATGATGCCTGCAAAACGCTGACGATTACAGGCGGGTCGTTTGAAACCGGATATGTTCAAATCGGACGCACTGGCGGCACAACGGTTATCACCGGCGGTGCGTTCCATGACCTTCGCGTCAACGGGGACTCCAAGCGAGTGACCCTGTCCGGCGGCACCTTTGACACGGTGAAGCGTTACAACGGCAGCACCATTGCGCCCACAGACCTGTTAGCGGACGGTTATACCTTTGTCGACCGGGACACCGACGCGGAGGTCTCTACATCGCAGGAAGCTGCCCTGACCAACGTCAAGGTCGTCTCCAAGGAGACCGCGAACGCTTCGGCTTCGCTGACGGTGAATGGAACCGAGACCCCTTACGGCACCTTTGAAGATGCCCTGACCGCCGCACAACAGACGCAGGGCGGCACGCTGACCCTGCTGAACAACGTGAACCTTGTGACACAGGTCTACGTCAACAGCGGCACGTTTACCCTGGACTTGAACGGCCATACGCTGACGAGCGCAGATTTCAATACCATGATTGTCAACGGCGGCAGCATGACCATTCGGGACAGCGCGGGCAAGGGCGAACTCGGCAACAACAGTAAAGACGACACGGCAGTCTGGTGCGTCGACGGAACGGTCACCGTTCTCAGCGGCTCTATCACGTCCAAACTTGTTTGGGAATCCGGCACCGTTTCACTTCAAGGCGGGGCGTTCCGCTCCTTGGACAGCAAGGCTGGCTCCTGGCTGTCGGCAATCCCAGAGGGGAAAGCCCTGAAAAAGGACGACGACCACAGTGTTGTGGATGCCAGCGCAAAGACAATTATTGCGCCTACCGGCTTTTACGTACTGGCCGACCACGAACATGATTGGCAGGCGGGCAAATGTGCCTGCGGACGGGAACACACTGACCACACCTGGAAGGACGGCGAATGCACCGTCTGTCATCTTCCCTGCTCCCCACGGGACAATCGGCGGGGACGGCGTGTGCAAGACCTGCGGCACACAGTTCGCGGTGAAGGCGAAGGGCACCTATTACAAGCATCTGGCCGATGCTCTTGCAAAATCGTCCGTTCATGATGTGACCCTGCTGGCGGACGATACCCTGTCGACGGATGTGACGCTCAACGAAGACATCTTCTTCTACCCGAACGGCCACACCGTCAGTGGCAAGGGGCGCAATCGTGGTGCCCAGCGGCAAGTGGCTGGAACTCATAGAGGAAAACGAAAACGGAGAAAGCCGGAAACGCCGGTGCGATTCAGGTAGAGGACGGCGGCACGCTGAGGGTCGACGAAGGTTTTACAGGAACTGTCCAGACGCTGACCGTCTCGGAGACGGCAGAGGTCAGGCTCCTCGGCGGTATGTATGGAACCATCACAGGTTCGAGAGAAAAGGCGGGGACGCTGCTGTATGATGGTGATAATCGTGCCTTGGCGTTCAAAAAGCAGGACGGCTCGTTTGCGCGGTATGACCAGAGGATTTCATCTAAAACGCCGCTGAAAAACGTGACCGTGGCTTTCTGCCGGCATGAACAGCTGACGGAAGCGTGTGACGGAGCCTGCGAATACTGCAATGGAGCGCTGGGCGCCAGAATCGGCAGTCAGGGATATTGGAACCTAAACACAGAGGGGAATGGAGCTGTCGACAACGTAAAGAACGGCGAAACCATCGTACTGCTGAAAAATTCCGACCCGAATTTCGGTTCGTTTCTCAAATCTGCCTGTGCGTACACCATCGACCTGAACGGCCACAGCACCATCAAGGGCTGGACGGTGGGTGCCGGTGCGCCGAAGATTGTAGATTCCAAGGGCGGCGGCAAAATCAGCCGGCTGGAAATCGACAGCAAGCTCGGCCTGACGTTGGGCGACCTGCTGCCGGAGGGCTGGGACTTTCAGAAGAGCGACGGAAGCTGGCTGAGTACGACGGAGCTGAAAGAAAAAACGGCGTCCAATGTCACCGTGGCGCAGCTTCCCATCCAGAAGGTGACGGTCACGGCGGACAAGGACAGCTATCAGCCCGGCGACACCGTTGTTCTGACGGCACATCTGGAGACCCTGCCGGGTGCGAACGTGGGAACGGAGGGCGCCTATTACTGGATCATCGACGGCAGGCGCATGGAAGCACCGCCACCCGGAAACCCGAGGACGTCTATACCCCGACCAATGTCCGGGGCGGAACCCCACCGTCCAGTGCTATGTCTACGATAATGGCTATACGACCATCGGCGAGGCCAGCACGTTCACCGTGGAGCAGTACGACCTGACGCAGGGAAAAAATCACCGTCAACTACGGCGACCCGGAACTGGGGTACCTTGCGGACGGCTTCTGCTTCAGCCCGAAGACGGACAGCCCGGCAGGTACCGAAATCACCCCGCGGTTCACCGTCACCTGCGGCGGCAAGGCGCTGGAGAAGGACCTTGGACTATGAAATCGTGTCCGGCGGTTCGGGCACTGATGTGGGTACGTACACGCTGACCATTCAGGGCATCGGCAACTACGCGGGCACGCTGACGCAGGAATGGCGCATTGTCCCGGCAAAGCTGACCGGCCCGTCTGTCAGAGCCATCAAAAAGGCGTATGACGGCACGACGGATGTGCCGATGGAGCCGTTCACAAACATCACTGCTTCAGCATCGCGGAGGGGTGGCTGAAAAACAGTTCTGTGAAGCTGACCCGCGGAGTAGACTACACGCTGTCCGCGCGGTACGATTCCGCCGACGCTGGGGACGACAAGACCGTGCGCTGCACCGTGCAGATGCTGAACCCCAACTATGTGTTTGAAAACGGCGAGAATACGGTGGAGCGCGAGATGAACTATAAGACGTACGGCGGTTTGTCTTTCCGCATTGACCGGGCTTCTGCGCCGGAGACCGTCCCCGGTCGTCTGACGGTCACCAACCGCCACGCGGCGGACTACACCGTGGACTTGAACGCCCTGCTGCCCCAGCTGGACGGGGATGAAGCGGTACGGCGACGTGACGTACACGGTTTCCAGCGTCGACCTGGCACGTACTGCGCTGCGGACAGCGCTTCCATCGAGAACGGTGTGCTGACGCAGCCGATTCTGGCCAATGACACAGAGCAGACCGGCAGAATCGGTCATGTCGTGGTGCAGGTGGATTCCACCAACTACGAGCCGTTCACCCTGACGATCGAGGTCAGCGCGACGAATAAAATTGTCCCCCACCGGTGCGCCGACCCTCAGCAAGACCACGCTGACGTCCGGCGAGAAATTGGGTTCGGTTACGCTGTCCGGTACGATGCAGGACAGCGGGACGGACGTAACATTGGCACGTTCACGCGGGATGAACCGGAGACCGTGCCCGCCGTGGGTGCTTATACGGCTGCGTGGACGTTCACCCCGGACGATGCCCAGCACTACGAGACGGTGCACGGTACGGTGCAGCTGACCGTGCAGGAGGCCAGCAAGCCGGATGACGGCGGTTCCTCCTCCGACCGGGATACCTCCGGCGGCGGCACGGTCAAGACCGAAACCACCAAGAATAACGACGGCTCCGTCACCAAGACCGAGACCAAGAAGGACGGCACCGTGGTGGCGACCACCACCGGCAAGGATGGCAGCGTCTCCAAGACCACCACCAACCCCAACGGCAGCTCCGTCACCGAGACCAAGGCCGCTGACGGCTCCACCGGCACGGTGAAAACCGACAAGAACGGCCAGACCGAGGCGAAAACCGCCTTGAGCAACAAGGCTATCGAGGACGCGAAGAAGAACGGCGAGGCCGTTAAGGCTCCTGTGGAGGTCGAGGCTTCCCGCAATTCCAACACCGCCCCCCATTGTGAAGGTGGAACTGCCCAGAAACTCCGGGCGACACGAAGGTCGAGATCCCCGTTACCAACGTGAGACCCGGCACGGTGGCCGTCCTCGTCCATCCTGACGGCACGGAGGAGATCTTGAAGGACTCCTGCCCACCGAGGACGGCATCCGGCTCACTGTGAACGGCGGCGCGACGGTCAAAATCGTTGATAATTCTAAGGATTTCATCGACACCCGGAACCACTGGGCCAAGGACGCCATCGACTTCGTCAGCGCCCGTGGGCTGGTGAACGGCATGAACGATTCCATCTACGCCCCCAATAACTCCACCACCCGGGCGCAGTTGTGGACGATTCTCGCGCGGCAGAATGACGAGGACCTGACCGGCGGCGCGGTTCGAGAACGCCCAGAATTGGGCCAGGAGAAGGTCTCCGACGGCGCGAGAACCATCAACCGCGCCCAGATGGTCACCATGCTGTGGCGCGCCATGGGTCAAGCCTGCCGCGGGCGGTAACGCCAGCGTTCCCGCTGACTACTACGCGCAGGCCGTGGCTTGGGCCATCGAAAACGGCATTACCCCGGTGTTGGCGGCGGTCGTTCCAACTCCACCTGCACGCCACGTTCCTGGCACGCTCCATGACGTTCCTTTCACAGGAACCGAGGCTGTTGCCGTGAATGCTGTTTCTTCTTTGCACCGCTGAAGTCAAATGACCACCCGACCTCAGAAAACGGCAAGTTAGCCGCTTTTAGCGGCCGTCCGGCGTTTCGCAAAGCCATAAATTTCGACAGCGCGGGGCGTAAACCATAAATTTCGAAAAACGGAAAAGATCACGCAGCCCAGCGGGGCGCGACGCCTCGGGACAGCGACGCGCATAAGCGCATCGCTGTCCCGAAGGCTCTCTGCGTTCTTTGGGAGCACCCACGACCAAGCCCCAAAAGCGGCAAAGTTTGCCGTTCTGAACCCGGCCACGGGGGTTTCGAAACGTGCGAACGCCCGAGGGTAGTGATACCACCCCGTTGATATGACTGCGTTTCCTGCGCTTTTTCCCGGCTTTTTCGAGGACGAAAAAGAAAGCAGGATAAAGGGCTGGCGTCGCAAGCGCCGCCCAGCCCAATCACTTCTGCCCGCAGTGCGGGCAGTTGACGGGGGTTTCAACGCAGTCGGTTAGGGCGCCTTTTGAAGAAAAGTTCAGAACGGCTGACGTCTTAGTTCCCGCAAACGCAGGTGTCCCAAGGAATTTAGTGGTGCCTTTCCGCAGGCCGTTTCGGAAGGAAATCGAGGTAATCACGTCTCTCAAGACCGGCAGTGCAGGGCAAAACGTGTTATTTTGCGCCCTGTAGTCAATGAAAAGAGACTTCTTCAAAAATTGCACCGCTGTAACTAAAGAGAATACCCCGGCAGCGCAGAAATTGCGCCGCCATAGACAAAGATAAGGCGGCGAGGTTCTGAGGGACAAATGATAACTTTCTGATAACTGTTCCGTTTTCTGGTAGCTTTTCCCTCTTGGCTACGGTATTGTTCGTTGCGAAAGGGGCTGATATCATGCCAAAAAGACGAGCAAACGGGGAAGGGAACATCCGCAAACGAAAGGATGGACGCTGGGAAGGGCGGTACACTGTCGGTCACGATTCGGAAACCGGCAAAGCCATCATCAAGAACGTTCTTGGCAAGACGCAGGCAGAAGTCAAGGAGAAGTTGAAGAAGGCCATCGAGGAAAACGTGGGCATCGACTACGGACGGGCCAAGAACTACACGGTGGGAAACTGGTTAGAAGTGTGGTACGAGAACTATGCCAAAATCAAGATGCGCCCATCCACCTATCTGACCTATCATGGCTACATCGAAAACCACATCAAGCCGCAGCTCGGCAAGATCCCGTTGAATGATTTGACAGCGCTGCATCTGCAACAGCTCTACAAGAAATTGTTGGCGGAAGGGCGGGTAGAGCGAATCGAAGCACAGAAGCAGCCCAAGGGACTGAGCGCCAAAACAGTACGCAACATCCATCAGATCATTTCCTCTGCCCTGAAGCTGGCAATCGAGCAGCGGCTGATCGCCCGCAATCCGGCAGACGGCTGTGCACTGCCGAAGGCGGAGCGCAAGGAAATGCAGACGCTTCCCGTTGAGCAGCTGACGTCCTTCCTCCGCGAGGCAAAAGACAGCGGCGTGTTCGCCCTGTACTACATCGACCTGACCACCGGCCTGCGGCGGGGCGAGTTGCTCGGATTAAAATGGTCGGACATTGATTTGGAAAAAGGAGACCTCTGGGTTCAACGGCAGATCGGGCGCATCAACGGCAAGATCATTGAGATGCCGCTGAAAACGAAAAAACGCCTACCGCACCTTGCCCCTGTCGGCAGACGCGATAAGCGTCCTGAAAATACAACAGAGAAGGGAAACGGGTAGCAGCGAATGGGTGTTCACGTCGCCCACTGGAGGTCCCATGTCTCCGGACAGCGTGTTGCACATGCTGCACCGCGTCCTGAAGTGGGCGGGGTTGCCGAAGGTGCGGTTCCATGACCTGCGTCACACTTTCGCAACGCTGGCTCTGCAAAACGGTGTGGACATCAAAACCGTATCTGGCATGCTGGGACATTTTTCGGCAGGCTTCACGCTGGACACCTACGCTCATGTAACGACCTCTGCCAAGCGTGAAGCGGCAAAGACAATGGGTAACATCCTCTCTGGCGCGGTATAGTGCTTTCCGCTATCCGCTCCCGTTGGGGTCAGCGTTTGGGTCAGAAAAAATGGGCAAGTAAGTTATTGGACAAAAAAGTACGGAAAAAGTCCTGATTTCGCAAGAAATCAGGACTTTCTGGTTATGAACGGTTTTTTTTTTCGCAAAGCGGAAATCCCCGCCACAGGTGTTTCATATTCGAGCCACACCCATCTCATATCTCATACTTTGGAACGATTTACATTTCCGTCAGGGGCTGTATAATAAACTTAATTGATTATAAATCGTGTCGAAAGAGGTATTGACAAGGGGGTGCATCCCCTTGTCCCGTAGGGTACCCCCTACGGGACAATTCCACTCTGGTGCAAGGGAGGGAAACGCTTGCAGGACAACATCATCGTAAAACCGTCCGTTGAGAAGCAGTTTGACCGTTTTTCTGCGGCAGGGGCGCGTGCTCTTTTCAGCGCACCCTGCGGCTTTGGAAAACGGCGGTGGCGGAGGGGCTGCTGTCCAGCCGGAGGTATTGCGCCTGCCGGCGGACAGTGCCGGCTCCAAGTTGCCCTCTGCGGAGGCTGACTGGCAAATCTTACTGCTGGACGATTTGCAGGATATGCAGGAGGAGCAGGACTGGAATGCCCTGTGCGAACTG
>VOFG01003147.1_pt1 | contig 12116 bp, 21 predicted proteins | sample 5384171 | NCBI WGS metagenome assembly VOFG01 (sample SAMN12384726, study PRJNA508395) | human gut metagenome | isolation source: healthy gut F | host: Homo sapiens | reverse complement strand
TAGCCTCCTCACCCTGAGCAGGTCGATGATGTAAACGACCCCATAGTTGGCAGAAATTTTAGCCATACTTTGCACCTCCTTCTGGTCTTATGGTCCTCACTTTCTGGTAGAGCAAGGATTTGCCCGCATAATGCAAAGCCTTATTATTATACATGCTTTTGTCAAAAAGTCAAGATTTTCCACACAATTTTATATATCACAGGCAGATCACGCCATCTTGGTTCCTGAAAGGCGGATCCGGGGCAGCTGCCACATCAGCAGCGCGCCCAGGCCATAGCAGGCTATAAGCTCACTGGCCAAAATAGACGCATTGAGGGCAAGGTCACGGCAAAGGCATCGGTGAAGCCCACCTGCTCCCAGGCCAGCATCCCCACAAAAATCCCGTTGCACAGCACCGGCGGCAGGGGCGCCAGCCACTTTTTGCATCGGGAGGTGAGAACGCCGCCAGAGCGTGAGTCAGCGAGCCCACGATGATATCCACCAGGCCGTAGGGGCTGACGGAGATTGGTCAGCAGGCAACCCCAATGAACAGGCCCCACCGTCTCCGGGAAAAAAGAAGGGCCAAGACGCACAGCGCCTCAAAAGCGGCACTGGACCGTGCCGAAGGTGATGCCGAAGACTGAGCCGAATATGGACAGCACGGCGTAAACCGCTCCCACGGCGGCGGCAGTGGTAATGTGGCGAAGGGTCAATTTTTTCATAGTATGGTTCCTCCCATTTTTTAGAGAACGGCCGGAAGAACGAACGCCCAAAGGGGCGCTTGGACAAGTGTGGAAACCTGTCGGAAGGTAGTATAGCACAAAATCAGGATTGCAACCGCCTATTTTCCCGTTGCCCCGCCGGGAAAAATGCCAGCCAGGCAAAGAAACGCTTGCATGCCATGGCTCGATATGATGATATAATGTACAATTGATAAATTGGGTTATTATCTGCATATATACCCAAGGGAGGGCAGACTATGAATGAAGATCCGCAAGCTTCTGCCGGACCAACACAGTGCTTTATATCCTGCTGCTGCTCCTGTTTGCGGCCGTCACGGCGAAGGTATCGGGCCGTGGTGCTGGCCGCCGGCGAGGCGGTCGCGGCGCTGCTGGTGTGGTATGTCAGCCGGCGCCGCAGCAAGGCCCGCGCAGCAGCAGATGCGCCAGTATGTGGAGCGGATCTCCGGCGGAGCGGACACGGCGAAAAGAAAAGCAATATGCTCTTCGCCCCGATGCCGATGATGGTCTTCAACCCCCGACAGCGACGATGTGCTCTGGGCCAACGACCTGTTCATGGAGCCGCCGGACGGCGCACCAAGGTCAAATCCCGGGTCATGGCCAACGCCCTGGGCGAACTGATGGACGAGGCCAAGCAGGTCTACGTCATGGGCACAAGTACGCCGATATGGACTCCCTGGGCGCCGCGGTGGGCATCTGCTGCATCGCCCGCAAACGCGGCAAGCCCTGCCAGATCATCATCGACACGGAGAACAACGCCGCTCCCCCCATCCTGCGCCGTTTTGCCGAGCAGTCGGAATACGCACAACGGCGTCACCATCTCCGGGGCGGATGCCTTTTTAAGTGCCAGCCCGGCGCGCTGCTGGTGGTGGTAGATACCAACCGCCCCGAGAGCGTGGAATCCGAGGAGATGCTGGAGACGTGCAACCGGGTGGCCGTCATCGACCACCACCGCCGCGGCAGCAGCTACATTGAAAAGATGGCGCTGAACTACCACGAGCCCTACGCCTCCTCCGCCAGTGAACTGGTCACGGAGCTGATGCAGTACCTGGTCGAGCCCGGCGATGTGCTCAAGTGCGAGGCCGAGGCCCTGCTGGCGGGTATCGTGCTGGATACCAAGAATTTCACCAACCGTACCGGCGGGCGTACCTTCGAGGCCGCCGCCTACCTCCGCCGTCTGGGTGCCGACACCCAGGATGTCCAGCGTATGTTCCAGGGGGACCTGAACTCCATGATTGCCCGCTATGACATTATCCGGCAGGCAGAGCTGTACCACGACGATATGGCGGTGGTGGCCCTGGATGAGGAGTGCGACCGCGTGACCGCGGCCAAGGCCGCCGATGAGCTGCTCACGCTCAAGGGCATCCGCGCCAGCTTTGTGCTGTATAAAAAAGGTACGGCGTCTATATGTCTGCCCGTTCTTTGGGAGAGATCAACGTGCAGGTCATTCTGGAAGCCCTGGGCGGCGGCGGAAATTCCACCACCGCCGGCGGCCAGGCCGAGAACATCACCGTGGAGGAGGCCAAGGCCAAGCTGCTGGAGGCCATCGACCGCTATCTGGAAAACTAACGTAAAGGAGACATACAGACATGAAAGATCATTTTGAAGCAGGATATCAGAGGTAAGGGCAAGAAGGGGCAGATGATCGAGGCTGCCGAGGGCTATGCCCGCAATTACCTCATCCCCAAGGGCCTGGCCGTGGAGGCCACTGCCGACGCCGTCAACACCATGAAGCTCCAGGCCAAGGCCAAGGCCAAGGCCGATGCCGAGGCCAAGGCGGAGGCCCAGGCCATCGCCGAAAAGCTGAAGGCCTGCCAGGTGAAGATCACCGCCAAGGGCGGCGAGGGCGGCAAGCTGTTTGGCGCCGTCACCGGCGCGGCCATCGCCGACGCCCTTCAGGCCCAGCACGGCCTGACGGTCGACGGCAAGAAGCTGGTGCTGGAGCAGCCCATCAAGAGCTTCGGCAGCTATGAGGTCAAGGCCAGGCTGGGCTTTGAGGTCAGCGGTACGGTCTACGTCCACGTCATCGAAGAGAAATAACATCCCCGCAGTCCCCTGTTTGTCCGGAAGGAGGTCTTCCCATGGCCAAACAACACGACGCCCTGCTTCAGACAAACCAGATGCCCCATTCCCCCAGGCGGAGCAGGCGGTGCTGGGCTCCATGCTCATTGACGCAGCCTGCGTCAAGGACGTGATGGACCAGCTTCAGCCGGACGATTTCTACCTCCGGCAGAACCGGGAGATCTTTGAGACCATCTACACCATGTTCGTCTACTCCCACCCCATCGACGGTGTCACCGTGGCCGGCGGGCTGGAGAAGGCGGGCCTCGCCAACGACGGCACACGGGCGTATCTGGCGCAGCTGATGGAGGTCACCCCCACCTGTGCCAACGTGATGGAGTATGTGCGTCTGGTGCGGGAGAAGGCCCTGCTGCGGTCGGTGGCCGCAGCGGCGGCGGGAGATCACCGCCATGGTGCAGGAGGGGGGCGGCAGCGGCCCGGCGACATGCTGGAAGCCGCCGAGCAGCAGATCTACGCCGTCCGCCGTGGCCGCAGCGCCCAGAGCATGGTGCACCATTCAGGCATGGTGCTGCAGGAGGTCATGGAGCCACCTGGCGGAACTCAGCGCTCAGGGGGGCAAGACCCTGCCGGGCCTGTCCACCGGCTTGTCGGCTGTGGACCGGAAGATCAGCGGCATGAATAAATCCGACCTGATCCTGCTGGCGGCCCGTCCCGGTATGGGCAAGACCAGTATGGCTCCTGGAAATGTCCAAGGAGCAGCTGGTCACCCGTCTGATCAGCCAGCGAGGGGCTGGTGGAGAACACCCGGCTTGTTACCGGCTCTCTGCGGGAGACGGACTGGGAGAAGATCGCCGCCGCTGCCGGCGTATTGAATAGAGTGGATATCCGTATTGACGATAACCCCATGCTGAGCGTGGCGGATATGAACGCCAAATGCCGCCGGATCGACAGCTTGGGCCTGGTAGTCATCGACTATCTGCAGTTGATGACCTCCGCATCCGGTGGACGAAGCGGTGAGAACCGTCAGCAGGTGGTCAGCGAAATGTCCCGTATGCTGAAGGTCATGGCCAAGGAACTGAATGTGCCGGTGATCTGCCTGAGCCAGTTGTCCCGTGCTAACGAGAAGCGAGACGATAAACGGCCCATGCTGTCGGACCTCCGTGAATCCGGTGCCATCGAGCAGGATGCCGACATCGTAATGTTCCTGTACCGCGACGATTACTATAACGAGGATTCCGAAAAGCGGAATATTGCCGAGTGTATCGTAGCGAAAAACCGTCACGGCGAGACTGGCAAGGTGGAGCTGCGGTGGATGCCGGAGTACACCACCTTTGCCACGCTGGAAAACCGCTATGATGAGGATGACTGATCCTCTGACGGCGGTGGAGCTGCCGGAGGGCGGCGCACTGTGCGCCGTGTCCGGCGGACTGGACTCCATGTGCCTGCTGGAAATGACGGTCCGGCAGGGACAGAAGCAGGGACGGCGGGTAGCCGCTGCCCATTTCAATCACCAGCTCCGGGGTGGCGGAGGCGGACCGGGACGAGGCCTTCGTCCGGGACTGGTGCGCCGCCCGTGAAATTCCTTTTTTCGCGGGCCGGGGCGATGTCCGGGCCTTTGCGGAGGAAACCGGACGCACCGTTGAGGAAGCCGCCCGGCAGCTGCGCTATAAATTTTTGGAGGAGACCCGGCGGCGGGAGGGCTTTGGCTGCATTCTGACCGCCCACCACGCCGATGACAGCGCAGAGACCATGCTGTTAAATCTGCTGCGGGGCACGGGCCTGAAAGGGCTGACTGGCATTCCGGAAAAGCGGGACTGTATCCTGCGTCCGCTGCTGAGTGTGACCCGGGCGGAGCTGGCGGCCTACGCCGCAGAACACCGCATCCCCTTTGTGGAGGATTCCACCAATGGGACGGACGATGCGGCCCGGAACATGCTGCGCCATCAGGTGCTCCCGGTTTTGAAGAAGCTGAATCCCAGAGTTGTGGAGAACATGAGCCGCACGGCATCGCTGCTGACGGCGGATGAAGCGGCTCTGGACGCTGCGTGTCGAAAACTGCTGGCCCAATGCGACGTGACCCCAAACGTTTCCGGGACAGTTCCTCTTGCCATGCTGCAAGATGCGCCGGAGGCCCTGCGGGGACGGCTGGTGCTGGCGGTGCTGGCGGCGGTGGCAGGCCATGAAAAGGATTTGACTGCCGCTCATATCCGGGCGGTTTTGACGTTGGACCGGGGCCAGCTTTCCATGCCCTACGGCGTCACGGTCCTCCGGGAGCCGGCGGCGCTGCGCTTTTTCAAGGCGGCGTCTGCGCCGGCGGTGCAGGCCGTTACCGTGGGAGAGATCATCACATTCGGTCAGTGGCAGGTTAGTCTGGCAGAGTCGGCCGGTGAGGGTGTTCTCATTTCCATCTCGGAGACCGCCGACCTGACTGTGACGGCCTGGGACTCCAAGGACCGACTGAACGGCCGCACTGTCAAGCGCCTGTGCGGAGAGCGGGGGATTTCCCCACAGGAGCGGGACCGGCTTCCGGTCCTGCGGGTGAACGGCATCGCGGCGGCGGTGCCGGGGCTGCCTATCCAGGAAAATTTCGCGCCGGACCGATATGAGCGGGCGGTGCGGGTGATATTTTTAAAAGTGACAGAGGAGAACAACAATGAATAGTGAGATGGAGAAGGATATTCTCAAGGTTCTGGTAACGGAAGAGGAGTTGAAGACCCGGATCGCGGAGCTGGGTGAAGCGCTGTACAAGCGGTATGAGGGGCATCGGCCCCTGTTTCTGGGGGTGCTGAAGGGCTCCTTCATTTTCATGGCGGACCTGATGCGGGCTTCCCAGCTGATGTGCGACGTGGAGTTCATCGCCGTCAGCTCTTACCAGAACGGCACCGTGTCCAGCGGCCGGGTGCAGATCACCCATGATCTCCAGCAGGACATCACGGGCCGGGAGATTGTCATTGTGGAGGATATTCTGGACTCCGGCAATACTCTGGCCTTCCTGAAAAGCTATCTGATGGCAAAGGGTGCCAAGAGCATCTCTATCGTGACGCTGCTGGATAAGCCCTCCCGCCGGGAAAATCACCGCCGACTACGGGCTTTGTGGTGCCCGATTCGTGGTCCGGCCTTTGTGGTGCTGCCCAGCTTTACCGGAATCTGCCTTACATCGGTGTGCTGAAGCCCGCCGTTTACGAAAACACCTGAGCATGACCGGCGATTCCCGGCAGGTGCGGGAACCGTCGCAGCCGCCTGTATGCGGCGATAATACAGAAAGGGGGGATCCCCCGTATGGTAAAAAGAAGACCCGGCGTCAGCATTCTGCCGCTGATGCTGATCGTGATTTTATGTGTCAGCTGGCTGACCCAGCTCAATCAGCGGGATGAGATGACCTATGATGAGATGGTGCAGCTTTTTGAGCAGCAGAAGGTGGAAGCCTTCCGCTTTACGGATTCCAGCACGCTAATGCTGCAGGTCAAGGGCAGCGACCAGCGGTCCGCCCGGCGACCGGATCCAATATACCCTATTTAAACGGCGACAGCTGGCTCAACCCTCTGGCGATCCATCAACGATCCAGCAACGATCTGGTGCCGGAGGGCTGCAGCAGCAGGGATCATCAAATCTTACAGCTATCCCCCTCCGGAGGGGACTGACTGGCTGGGGATCATGCTCCCCTATCTGATGATGGCGCTGATGTTCGGCGGTATGTGGTACCTCATGAGCGTCCGGGCACAGGGAGGCATGGGGCCGGACCGGATGGCAAAGTTTGGCTCCGCACAGATCCGTGGTCTCAGCGAAAAGGATAAGCAGGTCACCTTTGCCGACGTGGCGGGAGCCGACGAGGAAAAGGAGGAGCTCCGGGAGATCGTGGAGTTCCTAAAAATCCAAGTTCCGACTTTGTGGAACTGTATGTGGGCGTAGGCGCCAGCCGTGTCCGGGACCTGTTTGAGCAGGCGAAAAAGCAGTCCCCCGCCATTGTGTTCATTGACGAGATCGACGCCGTGGGCCGCCAGCGCGGCACCGGTCTGGGCGGCGGTCATGACGAACGTGAGCAGACCTTGAACCAGCTTTTGGTAGAGATGGACGGCTTTGCCGCCAACGAGGGCGTGGTGGTCCTGGCCGCCACCAACCGGGCGGACGTGCTGGACCCCGCATTGCTGCGGCCCGGCCGGTTTGACCGTCAGGTGTATGTAGGCCTGCCGGACATCAAGGGCCGGGAGGAGATCCTGAAGGTCCACGCCAAGGGGAAACCCCTTGCGGAGGACGTGAGCCTCCGTAAGCTGGCTCAAGGCACTGCGGGCTTCACCGGCGCGGATCTGGAGAACCTCATCAATGAGGGCGCACTGTTGGCAGGCCCGGAAGGATCAGCACTTCATCACCATGCAGGATCTGAAGGATGCGGAGATCAAGGTCATCGCCGGTCCGGAGAAAAAAAGAGCCGGGTGATCCCCCAGCACGAGCGGGAGCTGACCGCCTATCACGAGGCAGGCCATGCAGTGGTCATGCACATGCTGCCGGGACAGGACCCGGTGAGCCAGATCACCATTGTCCCCAGAGGTATGGCCGGCGGTATGACCATTTCCCTGCCGGAGGAGGACCGCTCTTACCTTTCCAAGCACTACATGGAGGATCAGATCGTGGGTCTGCTGGGCGGCCGTGTGGCTGAAAAGCTGTGTCTCAACGATATTTCCACCGGCGCCAGCAACGACATCCAGCGTGCCACCGCCATTGCCCGGAAGATGGTGACGGTATATGGCATGAGCGAGCGGCTGGGAACCGTGTCCTTTGACAGCGGCAATGACGAGGTGTTCATTGGCCGCACCATGGGGCACAGCCGGGGCTATTCCGAGGCTGTGGCCGCCCAGATCGATCAGGAGGTCAAGGACCAGCTGATCTCCCAGAACGTGTCCGTGGTGCTGGGATCCTACGGCTCCGGCGTGTCCATCGCCGCAGGCGATACCTTCTCCGCGGCGCAGGTGCCCGCCATCGGCGTGACCTGCACCAACCCCCAGATCACCGACTGCGATGTGCACTACTTCCGCATCTGCTTCCTGGATCCGTTCCAGGGCACCGTTCTGGCCAACTATGCCAAGAATGAACTGAAGGCGACCAAGGCATACTGCCTGGCCAAGCAGGGCGACGACTACTCTGGTGGTCTGGCCAACTACTTCATCAAGGCCTTTGAGGCCTGGCGGCGAGGTGCGTGTATGAGCAGTTCCCCGACCGGGGAACTCTGACTTCTCTACCTACCATCACCAACGCCCAGCAGCAGGGCTGCGACGTGTTCTTCTCCCCCGTGTCTCCATGGAGGCCGCTGCGCCAGATCATCAAGCAGGCCCGAGACCCAGAGCCATGGGCATGCCCATTCATGGCCGGCGATACCTGGGACTCCAACGTGGTGCTGGAGGCCGCTAAGGGCACCAGCCTGAACATCTGCGTGACCACCTTCTTCAGGAGGGCGTGAACGCAGCCCGCTTCGACTGCCATCAAGGAGTGGATCAACAGCGATGCCACCGCCAAGACCAACAACGGCGGCGATGACAAGCTGTCCGCCGTGACCGTCATGGGCTACGACGTCTACTGCGTGGCTCTGGAGGCGATCAAGGCCGCCGGCTCCCCCGACGGCGCCGCCATCCGCGATGCTCTGCCCGGCGTGACCTATGAGGGCATCACCGGCGCCATCTCCTTCAACGATATCGGCGACGCAAACCGTGACAGCGCCGTTGTCAAGAAGTGCAACACCGAGAGCAGCAACTGGGACTTCGTCACCGTGGCCAAAAATTTTAAAAAACTGTCAACGGATGATATAAACCACAGCCAAGCGGGGGACCCAGGGCTGGCGGCAGGTTTGGCTCCCCGCCCCTTTTTTTCCGCGGGGGCTGCGGCTTTCACCGGCGGGAGCTTTGATCCCGGCGGCCGGATGATAAAAATGTTGAAGAAATGGAGGGTCCCCCTTAACCCCTTTTTTATTAGCATGGAAGTTTTGAAAACCGCGTTGCCGTCAGGTATCCGGCATATCGGTGGGCGGGCAATATGCGCTTATCGCCATCGGCTATACCATGGTTTACGGCATCCTGCGGCTCATCAATTTTGCCCACGGCGATGTGTTCATGGTGGCCGGCCTGATGATGGTCTATTTTGCCACATGGATGCCCGCTGTATCTGGCGATCCCGCTGATGATCGTGCTGACGGTGCTGCTGGGCTTTTTGATCGCGCGGGTGGCGTACAAGCCGCTGCGTTCCGCCCCCCGCATGTCCGTCATGATCTCCGCCATCGGTGTTTCCTACCTGCTGCAGAACTGGCACTGGTATGTCACCGGCGGCCTGGCAAGAGCCTATCCCTGCCCTCCCGTGGATCAGCCGACCCGTCACGGTGCTGGGCATGCCAGACCAAGCGGGTGACGGTCATCACCCCGTTCTGACCATCGCGCTGGTGGCATCGCGCTGGTGCCTGATCCAAAGACCAAGATGGGCATGGCCATGCGTGCCGTGTCCGGACTTCGAAACGGCGCAGCTGATGGGCATCAAGATCAACAAGGTCATCACCTTCACCTTTGCGGTGGGCGTTTCTTGCGGCCATCGGCTCCATGATGTATTTTTTCCAACTACACGGCAGTCACCCCCACTGTGGGTGCCATGCCCGGCCTGAAAAGCCTTTGTGGCTGCGGTGTTCGGCGGCATCGGCTCCATTCCCGGTGCGGTGATCGGCGGCTTCATCATCGGCATCTGCGAGAGCGATTATCAAAGTGCAGGCGCTACCACCTTCAGTGATGCGTTCACCTTTGCACTGCTGATCGTGGTGCTGGCCGTCAAGCCTACCGGCCTGTTCAGTGAAAACCTGACCGAGAAAGTGTGATGACCATGAAACAAGAGAAAAAACGCATCTATCTCCGGGCCGCACTGGCGCTGGCCGCTCTGCTGGTGGTGCTGCTGGCACTGGATAACCTGAGCTTTGTGCCCTCCATGCTGCTCACCGTGCTGCGCAAGGGTGCCATCTATGCACTGGTGGCTGTCTCCATGAACCTGCTGAACGGCTTTACCGGGCTGTTCAGCCTGGGCCAGGCAGGCTTTATGCTGCTGGGCGCCTATACCTACGCCATCCTCACCATCCCCGCCGCTTCGCAGAAGTCCATCTATCAGCGCTATGCAAACGGCGGCATCGGCTTCTCCATCCCGGAACTGCTCTCCAGACCTCTGGGCGGCTTCGGCCTGCTGCTGGGTGTTGTGTTCTGCCTGATCCTGGCCGGTTTTATCGCAGCGCTGTTCGCCTTCCTCATCGGCCTGCCGGTGCTGAAGCTCAAGAGCGATTATCTTGCCATTGCTACACTGGGCTTTGCCGAAATCATCCGTGCCGCCGTGGTTTACGAGGGCTTTGGCCCGCTGACCAACGGCTCCAACCTTCTGTACGGCTTTACCAGCTTTGCCAGCTTCAACCTTTCGCTGGGCGGCACGACCCTGCATCTGGAAACCGTGATGCCCTTTCCTCTTCTCCGGCATCTGCATCGCCATCATTCTGCTGCTCATCAACTCCACCTATGGCCGTGCCTTCAAAGCCATCCGTGATGACGAGACCGCTGCCGAAGCCATGGGCATCAACCTTGCCAGCCACAAGCGCATGAGCTTTATCATCAGCAGCTTCTTTGCCGGTATCTCCGGCGCAATGCTTGCCATGTATCAGGCCAGCGTGCAGGCCACCACCTTCAAATCCAGCATGACCTACGAGATCCTGCTGATCGTGGTCATTGGCGGCATCGGCTCGGTGTCCGGTTCCATCATCGCGTCCTTCCTGTTCATCGCCAGCTCCGAATGGCTGCTGCGCTTCCTCGACAACGAGACCTGGATCGGCGGCTTCCGTGTGCCGCTGCTGCGTTCCGGCTTCCGCATGGTGGTGTTCAGCATCATCATTATGGCGGTGGTGCTGTTCTTCCGCAAAGGGCATCATGGGCGACCGTGAATTGTTCCAGAAAAAGCCCGCATCCACTGCAAAAACTGCCAAAAAGGAGGCGCGTTCCAAATGAGTGAAAACGTATTGACCATTGAAAACGCCACGATGCAGTTTGGCGGCGTGGTGGCTGTGGACAATCTGAACCTGAAGGTGGATAAAGATCAGATCGTCTCCCTCATCGGCCCCAACGGTGCCGGTAAGACCACCGCGTTCAACGTCATCACCGGCGTGTACGCCCCCACCAACGGCGCGGTGTGGTTCGAGGGACGCAAGATCATTGAGAACACGCCCCACGGCAAGATGAAAAAAAGCTCTATAAGGGCCAGAACGCGAGCAAGTATTCCCACATGATCGCCCCCACGCCCGATAAGATCACCCAGATGGGTATTGCCCGTACCTTCCAGAATATCCGTCTATGGAAGAGCCAGACCGTGTTTGAGAACGTGCTCATCGCCAAGCACTGCCGCCGCTCGGCCAACCTGCTGAGAGCGCTGCCTTCCGGCTGAATGCAGACGAGGAAAAGCGCCAGCGCGAGGAGTGCGAAAACCTGCTGCATGTGCTGGGACTTGAGGATGTGCGCAATGAACTGGCTACTGGCCTGCCCTACGGTCAGCAGCGCCGGCTGGAGATCGCGCGCGCGCTTGCCACCGAGCCGAAGCTGCTGCTGCTGGATGAGCCTGCTGCCGGTATGAACCCGCAGGAGACCGAAGAACTGACCGCCTTTATTGACCGCATCCGCACCGATTTCAGACTGACTGTGTTCATGATCGAGCACCACATGGATCTGGTGATGGATATTTCCGACCGGGTCTATGTGCTGGACTTTGGCCGCTTGATCGCCGAGGGTACGCCCGCCGAGGTGCAGAACGACCCGCGAGTAATCGACGCTTATCTGGGGGTGGACGAAGATGCTTGAGATCAAGGATTTACATGTTTCCTACGGCGGCATTCAGGCCTTGCGCGGTGTCGCTGAACGTGCCGGACGGCAAGATCGTTACCCTGATCGGTGCCAACGGCGCAGGCAAGTCCACCCTGATGCGCACCATTTCCGGCCTTGTAAAGGCACAGAGCGGCTCCATTTTGTGGAACGGGCAGGAACTGCTGGGCAAGCCCATCGACCAGATCGTGGCCAGCGGCATTGCCATGTCGCCGGAGGGCCGCCGCGTGTTCGCCAACCTGACGGTGCTGGAAAACCTGAAAGCCGGCGCATACCTGCGTAAGGATAAGGCCGAAACCGAAAAAGACCTTGAGTGGGTGTACAGTCTGTTCCCCGCCTGAAGGAGCGCAGCTGGCAGAGCGCCGGCACGCTGTCCGGCGGCGAGCAGCAGATGCTGGCCGTGGGCCGCGCCCTGATGAGCCGCCCAAGCTGCTGATGCTGGATGAGCCGTCGCCTGGGCCTTGCACCCATCGTGGTGCGGGAGATTTTTTGATATCATCCGCAC
>VOFG01004598.1_pt1 | contig 12122 bp, 17 predicted proteins | sample 5384171 | NCBI WGS metagenome assembly VOFG01 (sample SAMN12384726, study PRJNA508395) | human gut metagenome | isolation source: healthy gut F | host: Homo sapiens | reverse complement strand
GTCCGCTGTGGTTTGGGATGCCGTACGTACACCCGGCTGTAATCTATGTAAGCGTGGGGAGAATAGCGGTCGTAGAAATCCGGCAGTTTAAAGGCGGCAGCCGTCATGTAGGCGGAACCGTTGTCCGTCTTTTCCACGTCCGTATCTTGGGCGAGCAGTAGGGCTATTGCCGGATCGCCTGCATAATACTCTATCCGTATGTACTGTTCACCGTCCTTTTTTCCCTGTACAGACGATGTTTGACCGTTGCTTCTGTACCTTGTCCATATCTCTCGGCTGTTGCTTCATGCCTCAAAGATAAAGCAGTATTGAAATCTGAACGGTTGTTCAGAAAATATTTTTATCGGAGTCTTTTAAATATTGCTAAAAAGGAGTCAGGCTTTCAGGAGCGAGTACAGACAATCGAACTTCTCCTTCAATTCTTCTACGTCCAGACCGTTCAGGAACGATTGCTCGTAGGACATGCCCAAGAACACCTGACGGAACAGTGAGAGCGGTTTTTTTCACGTCCGTATCTTGCTTTATTTCACCGCTATCCTTTGCCTTCTGTATGACTGTCCTCCATAACTCATGCTCCTTTTGGAAGGTATTCTCCATTTTTTCACGGACTCCGGGATAGTACATCCTCACTTGAGAAAGAAAATGGAAGTAGTAGAAGTTGGGACAGCATTCATTGTCGTCCGCACAGCATCGCACCTGTTTGATGATACGGTTCATGGCCGTACTCACTCCTGCCACATACTGCTTCTATAAATCCTGCCAGCGTTTCTCCGTCGGCCCGGCAAACTTGTTAGCCGGTGTCTGCATTTGTATGGCATACTTGTCTGCCACCGCCATGAACAGGTCGAGTTTGTGGGGAAAATAATACACCACCCCTGTTCTTTACCACTCCACAGGCTTTCTGCCAGCGTGCTGATACTCGCCTTTTCGTAATTCATCTTCAGAAACACCTTAGAATGCCTTTATCTATCACTTCTTCTCGGTTGGTAATCATATCGGGTTGTATTTTTTATGTTTTTTGTTGCGAAGATACGCTTTTTATTTTGAAGTTTTTGTATCGGAACGTCATTCTTTCTGCCGGCAGGCCACTTCATGCCATCCTGTAGCCACTGTTCCCCCATTCCCTCCTTTCCCTTTGCGCCATAGCCTCTTACCTCTACTTTCGTGCCGCAATTAACTTGATTGTATCACAATTAAACCTCATTCACTTTATGGACAAAAACTGAAAGATCTGAAAGACGAGGTATTGGTGGTGACCAACGCCGCCGAAGGCAACACCCCGCACGTGGTGGAGGACATCGAACCCGAAGGGGGACTCAAGACCAGACCGTTGGCAGGGGCAAAGCCTTCGGATCAGTTCATGCGGATAGACCGCAACGTGTCTATACTCGAAACGTTCTTCTCTAACATGAAAACGACAGTTCGAGCGGCCGTCCGACCTTCCGCTTCTATCACCTTCCGGCGGACTTGCTTGCCTCCGCCAGGAGCTTGTCGGCCTGTTCAAGCAGCCCGAAAGTAATTCTGCCTTGCTGGACGAATACCGTCTTGACACGGAACAGTACGTACAGAGCTTACAGCAGGCACAACAGCAGTCCGGCGGGGCGGAACGGAGCAATCCACCCGCTGGAGCATGGAACAGGTGGACTGGCAGCAGCTTGAGCGCATGGGGGTAACACCCGAATCGTTGGGCGAAATCGGTACGGCACGGTTGCTCAACGGGCATGAATCCGCCGTACTGGACATCAAGACCAGTTTCGAGGGCATCAGCCTCTGAAACGCCTGCCTGCATCCGGCTGGTGGAATCGCCCGACGGGAAACCCGTGCTCAACATCGAGTGCTGCAGGCAACGCCCGGAACTGGGCGAATACATGGGCACGTGAACTTCCTCCCGAAGTGAAACAGAACCTGCTGGAAAAACACAATGCCGGACGTCCTATCGACATCCGAACAGCCCGATGGCACGGTAGAAACCTGCCTTCTTTCCTTCAACCCCAAGACCAACCGCCTGCACCACCTTCCCATTCAGGATATAAGCAGGTGCGCAGAAATCAACGGGGTCGCGCTGACCGAAGACCAGGGACTACGGCTGATGAACGGCGAGTCCGTACTGGTCGAGGGCATGTGGTCTGAGCGAAGGCAGAAACATTACGACGCACGCCTCCAGTACAACGTCTGCAAGGGCGGCTTCGATTACGACTTCCGGGGCTGAACCGCAAGGTGGAGCAGGGGCCGAGCCAGAGCAGAACCGGCAGCAGAAATCATCATCCCGCAGAAGCTGAAAGGGGTGAGAACTGAGCCAGGAACAGAAAGCATGCGTTGAAAGCGGGCAAAGCTGCCTATGTCAAGGGACATGTCCGACGGCGTCGGAGGCAACCTGTTCAACGCCTTGTACGCCCCAACTACGAGAAGGCGAAGTTCGATTTCTTCCGCTGGAATCCCGACAAGAGCAAGAAGCAGTCGCAAGGTCAGGGCAGAAACACAGGCACAAAAGCCTGCACAGGCCGCCACGCAGAACTCGCCGTGTCCGGAAGTCCGAGAAGAAAGGTGCCGGCGTATCGCTTTGAGTATTCACCTATAATAACAATGTATATGAAGAATGTCATTATCGCAGAAAAGCCGTCGGTGGCGCAAAGCATCGCGGCGATTGTAGGAGCCGAACAGCGGAAGGACGGCTATCTGGAAGGGCAACGGCTGTGCCGTAACATGGGCTTTCGGGCATCTGGTCGGGCTGGCCATGCCCGAAGCCTACGGGTTTGCCGGTTTCCGGCAGGAGAACCTGCCCATACTGCCAGCCCAACACGCTCATCCCCCGCCAGAAGCGTGAGGGGGAAGGAATACAAGGACGACCCCGGCGTAGTGCGCCAGTTGAACATCATCAAAGGACTGTTTGAGGGTGGCGACCGCATCATCGTGGCGACTGATGCCGGACGCGAAGGGAGCTGATATTCAGATATATCTACCATTATTTAGGCTGCACCAAACCGTTTGTCCGCCTGTGGATAAGCAGCCTGACCGACAAGGCCATCCGCTAAGGGATGGAACGGTTGCTGCCGGGCAGCAATTATGATAATCTCTATCTTTCCGCCAAGGCACGCAGCGAAGCGGACTGGCTCATCGGCATCAACGGCTCGCAGGCGCTCAGCCTTGCCGCCGGGCGGGCGTGTTCTCGCTCGGACGGGTACAGACACCCACATTGGCCATGATTTGCTCCGTTATCTGGAGAACAAGTCGTTTGCCCCCGAAGAAGTACATGCAGATACGCATCACGGTGGAGAAGGATGGCATTGCGTTCCATGCCACAGCGGAACAGCGTTACGAGGACAAGACCGCCGCAGACAGTGCGTTGGGCGAAATGAAAGCGTGCGGCACGCTCCGCATAACAGCACTTGCCCGGCGGGAGGTCAAAGAAGAACCTCCGCTGCTCTATGACCTGACCGCCCTTCAGCGGGATGCCAACACCCGGCTGGAATTCTCCGCCGACCGCACGCTCTCCCTTGCGCAAAGCCTGTACGAAAAAGGTGCTGAGCTATCCGCGTACCGGCAGCCGGTACATTTCCGAAGACGTGTTCGACGAAATCCCCTCGCGCATCGCCCTCTTGCGGCAACATCCGCGTTTCGGGCAGTATGCGCGTCGCTTTCCGGAGCACCGCTCAACCGCCGCAGCGTGGACGGAGGGAAAGTGACCGACCACCATGCGCTGATTGTAACCGAAAACCTGCCCTCCGGCCTTTCCAAAGACGAACAGGCCATCTACGACATGGTCGCCGCCCGTCTGCTCGAAGCCTTTTCCGCCCCCCATCAAGGAGGTGACGGAAATCCATGCGGCGGTGGGCAGCAGCGAAGCGCAGGCCAAAGGCACGGTGGTCAAGTCCGCCGGATGGCGTGCCGTGCGCGGCGAAAAGGAAGAGGACGACGGCGGGGGTATGGCACTCCCAAATCTGGAACAGGACGAGACGCTCCCGATAAAGGCACTCGAAGCGGTAGAGCGGCAGACCAAACCCAAGCCGCTACACACCGAAAGCTCGCTGCTCTCGGCGATGGAGCATTGCGGCCGGGAGATTGACGACGAGCAGCTACGGGCGAGCATCCGCTGAGACGGGCATCGGAACCCCTGCCACCCGTGCTGCCGTCATCGAAACGCTGTTCGCACGCGGTTATATCCGGAGGAGAAGAAAAAGCCTCGTGCCCACCGACAAAGGCATGGCGGTCTATGAAACGGTGAAGGACAAGAAGATTGCCAACGTGGAAATGACCGCCGCATGGGAGGACACGCTGGCACGCATCGAATCGGGCGAGGCCGATGCCCGCCTTCCGGCGCGACATCGAGGCATATACCGCACAGATTGTAACCGAACTGTTGGAAACCAAAGTGTCCGTAGCGCCTTCGGAAAGCGAATACCCGTGTCCCAAATGCCGGAACAGCCGGGTGCTGTTCTTCCCCAAGGTCGTCAAATGCGCCGATGTGGACTGTGGCTTTACCCTCTTCCGTAACAAGGGCGGCAAGGAACTGTCGGACAAACAGCTTGCCGAACTCCTGACCAAAGGCAGAACCGGTGTTATCAAAGGTTTCAGAAGCAGGAGGGCAAGGCTTTCGACGCTTCATTGGTATTGCGCCCCGACTTCTCCGTGGGCTACGAGTTTGCCGACAAGAAACCATCAAAGGCAAATCTTCAAGAAATGACCCTCCCGACATCAACTCGGACTTGAAGCGGGATGAGGTCGGACTTGATGTGCCATGAAGTCCGGCTTGATGCTACATCAGGTACGGCTTCATCCTATACAGGCATAAAATGTATTTTGTAACACGAATAAAAAAAGAAGAATCATGAATCCGAACAAACCGAACATGCCGGCTCCGTCGGTAGAGCCGGACGAACTGTCCTATTACCGCCTTACCCTGTTGTCCTACCTCCGCGAATCGCATCCCGAACGGGCTGCCGACGATGCTTTTATCCGCGCGCGTGCCGAACTTGCCGCCGAAGCGTTCAGCAATGCCGTCAGGTCGGGCATGAATTATGACGAAGCCGTCCAACAGGCGGACGAGGTGCTGTTTCAGGGTCTGCACTTTTCCCGGCTCGACACGCTCATCACCGTGTTGTGGAACGAGTTTGCCGATGAGGTACCCGCAGGCCGCGCCCGCGCAGGTAGCTCTCCAGCTCCTGCCCGAATGCGGCAGGGTGTTCAGCGGTTACGACCTGAGCGACGGTTTTGAGTTTACCCCCGACTTCGACCGGCTGTGCGGGGAACTGGCCGGTGTAATCTCAATCTGGCTCGAAGAGAATGGCTTATAATAAAAAGGCGCATCTCAGGGACAATATAGAGGCAATCCGGCTGATGTTCCGTCTGGAACAGGAGAGGCGTGCCGCCACACCGGAGGAGCAGACGGTATTGGCCGCCTACACCGGCTTCGGGGGGCATCAAGGCGGTACTGTCCCCCTTCGGCAAGCTCACCGACATCCTCCGCTGGACGCAGAGCGACCGCGAACTCTTTCCCCTTGTGTCGGAACTGCATGGCGTGCTCCGCGAGGGGCGACGGATGAACGGGAATACAAACGGCTGGTGGAAAGCGTGAAGGCATCCACCTTTACCGCTTTCTATACACCGCCGGAAATCATTGGTGCACTGGCATCCTCATTAAGTGAGCATGGCGTGTCGCCGCACCGCTTCCTTGACCCGTCATCGGGCACGGGCAATTTCTTGTCTGCCTTCCAGCCGCATTTCTATAACGCCACCGCTGTGCCCGAAGCCACCGCGTATGAAAAGGACTTGCTGACCGGGCGTATCCTCCGGCAGCTTCAGCCCGGTACGGATGTCCGTGTGCAAGGCTTCGAGGAGCTTCCCCACAGGACAACGGGCGGTTCGACGTGGCGGCGAGCAACATCCCCTTCGGCGACATCCGCGTATTTGACCCGTTGATGGACGATGGCACGGCACGGCGCCGCGATGAACTCCCTGCACAACTATTTCTTCGCCAAGGGGCTGGATGCCGTGCGCGGGCGGCATCGTGGCTTTCATCACCTCACAAGGGGTGATGAACTCCGCGATGGGCACTCCCGTGCGCCAATATCTGATGGAAAGGGCGCGGCTCCTGTCCGCCATCCGCCTGCCCAACAACCTCTTTACCGACTATGCCGGAACGGAGGTGGGCAGCGACCTCATTGTGCTGCAAAAGGAAACGGCAGCCGAAAGGGAATACACCGGCCTTGAAAAAGCCTTCGTAGAAGTCAGCACGCAGGCCGACGGCACGACACAGAACGAATACTTCGAGCGTACCGCCGCCATTGTCCATACAGCGCGGCCATGTGGGAACCGACCCCTTACGGCAAACCGGCACGCGTCTTCCTGCGTGACGGGGGCATGGATGCCATCGCCGCAGACCTGAAATGGATGCTGGACAAGAACCTGTCGGAAAACCTCGACCTTGACCTTTATCTCCGCTTCTCGCCGGTGCGCGAAGTTGCGCGAACTGGCGGAAGTACGGGCGGAAAGTCTTCAGGAACGCATTGCACAGGTGCGGGCGTTATCCAAGCCGGAACAGCAGCGTGTCGCGACGGAAAACGCCGGAGGCGGTTGTGGAAGAACCGCCCATTGTCCGCTCTGAACCGGAGAAACCCGTCACGCAGGAGCCACTGATGTCCCTGTACGACCTTTTCGGCTTCACACAGGAGGAACGGCAGGCGTTCAGCACCGGACGGAAGCCCAAGCGGAAGAAGAAGCAGGACACCCCGCAGCTCTCCCTGTTCGACATTGTGGAACCGCTCAGCGGCCAGTCCGTACCCGACAAGGGGGGATGCCATTGCCGCATCGCCCGCAGAAAAGCCTGCCCGGACTGCACAGCCCGAACCGGCAGCCGCACCCAAGCCCCGTCGGAAGAAGAACTTCGGGAACAGGGAGCGCCGCCGGGAGGAGGAAGAGGCCGCACGGCAGGAGCGCATGAAGCCACGCCCCTTCACCGGCGAAAGGCTGGAGCACTACCGGAACGGCTCACTGGTGGATATGGACAGGCAAATCGGCTACCTCTCCGGCATGGATAAGGGAATCCCTGTGTTCCATCCGCTGGAACTGCCTGCCCGCCAGCAGCAGCGTGCCGCATCCTACATTGAACTTCGCGACACCTACCACCGCCTGTACAACGACGAAGCGGAACACCGGCAGGAGAACGGGGAACTGCGTGCGGGCCTCATGTGCGTGGCCGCCTACTTGCGAACAAGCCGATGATTATCGGACTCAAGAGCAATGTGCATGACATAGCCGACACGTTCAGGAGGGCCTATCCGAACGCCAGGGTACTGTATCCGGGCAAGGAGGACTTCACGCCGGAGAAACGTGTCGGAATATTCCATGACATCAAAAATAATAACTGGGACTGTATCATCCTGACACACGACCAGTTCGGGAAAATACCCCAGTCTCCCGAAATACAGCAGGAGATATATACGCAGGAAATAGACAGTATCGAAGAGAGCCTCGCCATATTCGAGCAGCAGGGCAATGAAGTGAGCGGCTGGATAAAGAAGGGGCTGGAAAGAAGAAAGGAAAACCTTGAAGCCAAACTTGAAAAGCTGGAGCAGGATATAAAGGACCGGACGGATGACGTGACAGACTTCAGGCAAATGGGCATCGACCACCTCTTCGTTGACGAATCGCACAATTTCAAGAACCTGATGTTCAACACACGCCATGCGAGAGTTTCCGGTCTGGGCAATCCCGAAGGAAGCATGAAGGCCATGAACATGCTCTTCGCCATCCGTACCATACAGGAGCGCACAGGCAGGGATTTGGGAGGCCACATTCTTGTCCGGCACGACCATTTCCAACAGTCTGACGGAACTCTATCTCCTTTTCAAATATCTCCGTCCGAAGGAAATGGAGCGGCAGGGGATCACCTGTTTTGACGGCTGGGCGGCCGTCTATGCGAAGAAAAGCACGGACTTTGAATTTTCCGTGACCAACCAGGTCGTGCAGAAAGAGCGTTTCCGCTATTTTATCAAGTGCCGGAACTCGCCAATTTTTATGCGGAGATAACCGATTACAAAACCGCCGAAGACGTAGGGGTTGACAGGCCGGAACTCAACGAGCAACTCTATCACATACCGCCCACTCCCCAGCAGGAGATTTTCATTCAGAAACTGATAAAGTTCGCTGAAACCGGGGATGCGGCCTACATAGACAGGGAACCTTTGTCCAAGGCGGAAGAAAAGGCACAGATGCTGATCGCCACCAACTACTCGAACAAGATGTCGCTTGACATGCGGCTGATAGACCCTGAATACGGCGACAATCCGGGAAACAAGGCGTCCCATTGTGCGGCCAAGATTGCGGAATATTACTATAAATATCTCGACCAGAAAGGCACACAGTTCGTATTCTCGGACCTGAGTACCTATAAACCCGACCAGTGGAACATCTACAGCGAGATAAGGCGCAAGCTCGTGGAAGACCATAATATTCCGGAAAAGCAGATAAAGTTCATTCAGGAAGCAAACAGCGACAACGCACGCAAGGAACTGTTCAAGGATATGAACTCCGGGCGCATCCGTTTCCTTTTCGGGTCCACACAGAAACTGGGAACGGGAGTCAATGCACAGGAGCGTGCCGTGGCCATCCATCATCTGGAAGCCTGCTCCAGAACAACATGGGTTGCCGTACCATCGACGAGGGAGGCATGGACGAGAAGGAGGCATACCTTTCTCAGAGTACGTAGCGGTGCTTTCCGGAAATACCGACCTGCTCGACAAGGCACGGTTGGAGAAGGATTGCTTAGGGCTGGAAGGGGGAGCGCAAGGCCTTCCAGCGTGGCAAGGGGAATCACGCATCAAACTGAAACTTTCCTGGCGAACCGGGCAAGCAACGATGACATCATCGCCCGTGTCAGGAAGGACAAGGCCGCCATCGAGAGCCGTATGCAGTACGACAAGGAGGGCAACAGGCTCAACCCCTTGAAGATTGACGGCGTGGCAGGCGATGATCCGAAAGTCATTGCCGCCCGGCTGCACGAGATAGAGGACAGGAGCGCACGCACGGTCAGCCGAAAGTCATCGGCTCGCTCTCTATGGCTTCGACATCGTGGTCAAGACCGACACCACCGTCAAGGAGGGATTGGACTTCTGCGAGAACCGCTTCTTCGTGCGCGGCACGGGCAAGCTCCTGTACAACTACAACAACGGACGCTTGGCAGCCGACCCGCAGACCGCCTGCCGGAATTTCATCAACGCCTTTGACAGCATCCCCCGCCTGATAGAGAAATACACGCGGGACAATGCCGACATCGAGAAGGAAATCCCCGTCCTGGAACAGGTCGTCGGGGAAGTCTGGAAAAAGGAGGACGAGCTGAAGCAGCTCAAGGCCGACCTTGCCGCCGCTTCGACCGCAAGATCCTGCTCTCCTCAAATCAGTGGATGCGCAGGAAAAAAAGCACCGACGGAGTGATCGAAGTCGTGCCCTCCCAACCGGTAACGCCCGACGGACAGGATAACGCCCCCGCCGCCGCCAAGATACCCGTCGCCGATGCTCCGCCCGGCAGTTCCTCACCGGGCAGTGTCCCCACAGGACACGCCCCCTGCCGAGCCTTATGTCCACCGAATGCCCGACTTCCTTACCAACAAACAGCGCACCCCGCCCAAGGTAAGCGAGATGCCCAAAAGCATCAGCATCAAAGAGGCGATGGGAGCACTCGGCGGCAAACTTCGTCATCGGCGGCATCCCCAAGCCCGGCAACAAGGATGATCCCGATCCTGACCGGCCCGAAAAGCCCAAACCCAGCTGAAGTTATAAAAATAGAAGCGTTCCAAAAGCATAGTGGACGCTTCTATTTTACCTAAATCAATATTTGGATCAACCTTTATGCTGTCACATAATGCACAATAATGTTCATTGTCTTTTTCTCTTATAATATATAAAATATGTTTTGCTACTTTTTCTGCTTCATTAACATCAACTGGTAAGGTTCCCCTATTTCCCCATGCTAAATGGGGAATATTCATTGATCACTCTATTTTACTAAACAAGGAATGTGATTGTCAAATAATTTATCCAAATTAGCCAAAGGGGTTAATCAGTATTAGGATATCTATAATATAAATAGCACTCTAAAAAACTTTCGCATATTATTGTAGATTTGTAAAAATGGGTGTATTGATTTTCATCATTTGCTTTATCACCTTTTTTAGTTGTACCTTTTGCCATATTATAAATTTCATGAAACAAAAATTATATTCGGTTACATAATCTTTAAATAAGAAGGCATCAATTTTAAGCAACTAATTGCTCACTCATTTTTTTTTTTTCGTTTCTCAATTAAAAAAATATTGAACTAAAGGTTTTCTGTTTACATCCATTGGTGAGGTTAACTTTTAAATACTTTTAAGAAATCTAAATTATGTGTAGAAATAAATAATTGTCCATATTGCCCTTTTTGCAACAATAGTTTCAATAAGACTATACATAAAAAAAAGATATGATTATTATCAAGACTGAAATAGGATCATCAATATATATTATCAGTTTATCATGATCCGCCCCATTCAATTCATCTTCTATTTTTGCAATAAAATAGCAGAAAGAAATTAGGCTGCATTCACCTTCACTCAAATTGTGAGCTTTTTCACCTCTTTTTATTATAAATCTCGTTAAAGGTGTATTAGATTCAGTGATAAGTGCTGGCTCCAGTTAAACTATCATGTCCGAAAAAATCTGATAAATGTTCATTTATTCTTTTGGCAGCTTCTCCTTCATCTTTTGCTTCTAATTCTTTTGTTTGTTTTTCTTGTCTTAACTCTTCAATAGTCTTTTATCAAATCATCAAGTTTTTTTCCTCGCTATTGATGCATTTTTCTTCGTTTTTCCAATCCTTACAAATCTTTTTATACTCAATTGTATTAATAAAAGATTGTATTTCAGAGTATCTAATTTTTTTCGATAAATATCTTTATCTTTGTAATAGTAGAAGATTTATTTTTGTTTTTCTGCAATAAAGAATTGAAGTGGTTAATTATTTCAATGATATTCTCCGAGCAATCAACGATAGTGTTTATTTCCCTTTGAGTGAATATATCATTATATCTCTCTTGTAATTGAGAAATAAGAAGGTCTATTGTATCTCTGTATTGGTCTATATATAGAGTCCATTCTTTGTAATATTGATTGTACTCATCTTGGAAAAATCTCATAAATATTTTCCTGTTTTACTCCTCTTGTTTCGAGAAAGCCATCAAGTGATTTCTTGATCTTTTCAAGTTTGTCAAGCAGTTCTTCAATACTTTTTTTAGTTCCTCTGATTCCTTTGCTAAATGGGCATCTAATAACTTCCAACGATCAGGTGTAATAATTCCTCCACAAAAAGCACAAGTTTCTATTCTTATTAAGCACACGCCCTTTATCCACCCATTTTTGCAATAGAGTATTAGTTACTAACTCTTTCAAGTGTTTGTTAAAAACGATCTTACGTTTTAGAAGCCTTGAACCTCCTTTATATATTCCGAGATGTGGCTTTTGTTATAGGTAATAGTGCTATTTCCTTTACAGATTGTCAATTCTCTTTTGCGAATGGCCTTCTCTTTTTCATCTATTATAAAAACTCTTTTTCAGAATCTATAATTTCATCAATTTCCGATTGAATTGTTTTAATATTATAATTAGTACCTTGTTTTACATAGTAATTGCTTTTACTTTTATCTCTATTAGCTTTATTGGTTAGTAATGTCTGAATCTTTTCTTTAGCTTTAGCAAATTGTTGTTTTCTTTTGGTAAGTTTTCTTCTATGGCCTTACTTCCTGATAAAGTAACCCTTTTTTTTCGCACTATACCACCCAACACTTCATTAATTTCAGTTATTCTTTTCGGCCTTTTACATTTAGTTAGAACCCAATAATGTAAACGGTTTTATGTCGCCTTCTTCATTAGCCAACTTAGATTTTCTTCTGACAAAGTCTGTATTATACACTCTTATTTTATCAGAAACAAACTAAATTTAATGAAGTTATAGTTGAATTATCAGCAGTTATAGCGAAATGCTATTATGATACCTGATGTAACTGCTTCATTTATACAGCGAAATATTCGAGATAAAGTAGTTTTACCTGAATAATTTCGTCCATATCCCACTCCCTGCAACACTTTGATTT
>VOFG01002761.1_pt1 | contig 12122 bp, 22 predicted proteins | sample 5384171 | NCBI WGS metagenome assembly VOFG01 (sample SAMN12384726, study PRJNA508395) | human gut metagenome | isolation source: healthy gut F | host: Homo sapiens | reverse complement strand
TATGAAATTGAACAGTATCCAAATCTACAATCCTATTAACTTCTTCAAGAAAGACATCCAAGGGGGTTCTATAGTTTAGAAGCTTGTGTGGCAAATTATTACACCATTGAAGTGTTCGTTGAATTGTTTCCTCTGAAACGGATTTTATTGGCATTCCTTTCGGTATACATCTACGAAGTAAACCATTATGCCTTTCGTTCGATCCACGCTTCCCAAGCAGAATAAGGTCGAGCAAAAATAAATAGACAAGGTTTCATTTTCTAAATTAGATATCTCTGAAAACTCTAAACCGTTATCTGCAGTTATTGTTTTTGCATAAGCAAGCTAGATTAACATCTTTAAACGTATTTAACCATGCCTGCAGTGTTTCTTTTTACATCAGTAGCACATGCTGAGAAACACCGTAAAGCCACATACAATCTGCTTTTACGCTCAAGTAAAGAAATTAAAACATGGTCTGTCTTATCTTTTGTTCCACGGACGGTATCTAATTCCCAATGTCCGAATTCCTCGCGCGTTTCAATATTAGGATCGCGAAGTTCTATGGATTTACCAAGTTCTCGCTTATGGTTTCTAGAAATAGATTTTCGTTGAGAATGCCGCACTACCAATGGTAAGTCAATTACTTTTATACCTAATATGCCTTTGTGAAGATAGTTATATAAAGTTTTAGTACAAACCATTTCATTACGTGCAAATATACACTGACGTTTAGCATATCCAACAGCAGCATCAAAGGACCAATGATCATCTAGAACCTTGCTTTCAATCCAATTTATAAAAGATTCTATAGCACCAACTTTCATGGTATTAGAAGAGCCCACACGTTGTCTTTCATATGTTGCTTGTCCAGAATCAGCTAAATATACAAGTTGAGATTTACCATGTCGAATTTGAATTACAGTACCACGTTTTAATTCTGTATAAATAGTTGTTCTAGAACGGCCCAGTGCACGTGAAATTGCAGCAATACTATCTCCTAGAACGATTCTCTTTTCTAAATAAAATCGTTCTTCGAAGTTTAAGTGTTTGTTTGTGTGTAATGTCGTGTTATGATTATTATAGTCCATAGTGATTACCTCCAAGAGAAACATATTATATTTTGATTAGACATTTGCAAAAAGAACTTTCCTATCAAAAGTTTCGACTTAGAGATTATCTGTTCAGTAAACTTTTAGAAAAACCTTCCTAAAGATTGCTCTGCTAGAATAGATGTTGGTCAAATTCATTCACCAATCTTATTGCTCGGAAGTACTGTTGATGAAATATGGGATGCTTCGTCAGCAATTGATGATATTGTCTCCCATTATAAAGGACACTACATTATATTTAAAAAATATCATGAAACAGGTCACATGTTGACGGTGGCCTATCAACCAAATCATCGTTATCGAAAAGATTGGCGTTTACTGATGAAAGAGAGCAAGGATTCTTGGTTGGCTACGATTCATTTTTTGATAGGCATTTGAAGAAGCAATAAAATAGATTATAAATATGCTATAATAGTCCTAACTAAGATAAAAACACAGTTCTGGTTGGTAGTCCAGACGTAGGCAAGCCTATCAGTAACCTTCCTCCTTGGTTGTCCATTCTTAGGGATAGATTTAAGGAGGTGCTGTCGTGGAAACAATTTCAATTAGATTGACAGTTTATTTTGAAGATGGATTTTGGCATGGATTGTTTGAACAAGCGTATCAGGAAACTTATCAAGTTTGTCGTGTGACATTTGGTCAGGAACCGAAAGATGATGAAATTCTTGAGATTTTACAAACTCAGTTTGCTCGCTTATCTTTTTAGTTCAGAGTCAACAGTCAAACAGTATGTGAAGATTAAGAATCCGAAACGCCTACAACGTGTTGTAAAGAAGCAGGTAAAGCAGAAAGTTTCTTCTAAGTCGAAAGAACTATTGCAGTTGCAGTATGAGGAAAGGAAAAAGATTTCAAAACATCAATCTAGTGTCCAAAAGCAATTCCTCAAACAAGAGAAATTTGAACGCAAGCAGCAAAAACGTAGAGAGAAGCACAAAGGTCACTAGTGACTTTCTCTTTCATAAAATAGAACAGCTCTTTTCGTATAAAAAAGAGCTGTTTTTTACTTTGTACGCCGAATAGGCATAACTAAACCCCCAGTTAAACTGGGGTCAGTAAAAATTTTAGAGAAAAGAAACGAACCTCCTAGTGCTAGAATGGAGTTGATCTGGCAACCACAACATTTCAACATAGGAGGTTCAATGTCAATGAATGACGTAAAAAGCTTATCACATAGTAAATGGAGATGTAAATATCATATTGTTTTTGCTCCAAAATATAGAAGAAAAATAATTTATGAGTGGATAAAAAGCTGATGTAGGTAAAATTCTAAGAGATTTATGTAAGAGAAAAAATGTAGAAATTATCGAGGCAGAAATGCTGTCCGGATCATATCCATATGCTAGTAACGATTCCACCACATTTAAGTATATCGAGTTTTATGGGATATTTAAAAAAGCAAAAGTAGCCTCATGATATTCGATAAACACGCAAATTTAAAATATAAGTATGGAAATAGACATTTCTGGTGTAGAGGATATTATGGGATACGGTGGGACGATATGAAGGAGCGATAAAAAGTATATTCGCAATCAACTACAAGAAGATATAGCACAAGATACATTAAACTTTAAAGAGTATACCGACCCGTTTACGGGTGAGCCGGTAAAATAGGCAAAAGAAAAGCCCCCGACTAGGGGGGAGCCAGTGGTAATAGAGTGGTTGTCAGATCATTCAATGCCCCTTTTAGGAGGGTCAATTATTAGAGAAAGACCCTTATAGGGTCAGAGCAAAACCACCCGTTCTACGGGTGGTTATGATTGTGTTGGAAATTCCTTTTGTATATGATGAATTGCAATAAGTAATGCGACAAAATTAAATCAATTTTTTAATCTCATGTTTAAACATGTCAAATGGTTTTAAACCTAAGGCATTTTCTAGGTCGATTATTAATCAGCACTAGTGCTTCTGTTAGTTTATCTAGTGTTACTTTAGCTAAATCGGTTTTCTTAGGAAAAAGCTCTCGAAGTAAACCATTACTATTTTCATTAGAACCACGTTGCCATGCTGCATAGGCATCAGCAAAATACATTGGTATCCCAAACTCGTTTTCAACCTGTTCATAGCACGCAAATTCTTTACCACGGTCCACTGTAAAGGTTTTAAGTAATTTACTTGTTAATGTGTTGTATAGGAACTAATAGCTAAAAACATAGAATCCTTTAGTTCGGTCATCCATTTTATTGCTACATAAAATCGAGTTTTACGTTCAACAAATGTAGCTAAACAACCTTTACTTTTGACCTCTAGAAGACACCATTGTATCTAGTTCCCAATGACCAAAAAGTCTTACGGTTTTCAACTTGAGGTCGGTCCTTTAATGGTCCTTTTTTCACATTGAACCGTCCACGGTTTCTGTGTACCAGGCTTTTGCCTTTTCCGGCGAAGTACTGTTTTCTGTTACAGCAAGAAAACCACGATGGATCCAAGAATAAATTGTTTTAAAGCTTAGAACTCCAACTAATTCAGCACCAACTATTTCTTCTGGAGACCAAGTTTGTTGTAACCTGATTCAATTAAAGCCGCTAATTGAGGTGTTAACTTTGTTGGTCTGCCTTTATATTAGCAGACTCACTAATTGCTAATTGTTGTGCTTTAATCGCAGAATATTCACCTTCAACGCGATTTAATTCCTCTTTGCTACAGTAGAATGGTGAACCCCGATTAAGCTAGCAATCCTACGAACAGAGTATCCTTCTCTTCGTAAAACTTCTATTTGACTTCGTTTTTCTATGGTAATATATAGTCTTTAGAGACCCTCCGTGTCATGTAGTTGTGGTTATTTACATTTTACACGAGATTCCAATATGAGTCTTTTTTATTTGTCGCAATATATTTTTACATTCATCAAATAAATAAAATACACTATTTTAAGTATAGCATTGAATATGTATCTGAATATTATCATGTTATGAATGCTACTTATATTAATATGAATTTTACTAATGGGTATGGAGCGATATGTAAGTAGGTTAAAGAGTTTAATTCATCTTTTATTGATTATGTTTTTTCTAATATATTTGAGGTGATTACTATGGCAGTGTCTAATATGAGAGCTACATTACTATATCCAATAGAAGTAGTGTGGGGATACAGTGACGAATCTAAAGGATTTTTCATGGAGAAGTGATTTTAAAAAGATGTAAGAATTATAGATGAGAATAACTTTATAGAGATTACTAAGAATCGGAGTTGAAACTTATTTTAGAATTACAGAATGTATTAAAATACCAGTCATGATATTTGAGATAGAAAAATAAAAATATTAAGGGGGCTTGGGTCGGAAAGTTCTATGTGGAGGATGATAAACGATTCCAGATTTTACAGAAACTGTTGTCTCTAAAAAACTAATATTTAAGCCATTTATAAGTTTTTGTATTTGAAACGACAACAAAAAATATATTTTAGAGATTTTAAAGCAAAACTGAATTGTGAAGAGTTTGAAGCTGTTAGATAATATTTATAAGATTAGTTTTATCAAAATAGAAGGTGGTGCGTTTTAGGCTGAGATTAGATTTAAAAATCTTCGAAAGCTATTAAAGAGCATGATAGAAAAGATAAAGAGACTATCTGCTATTTTCTACGTCATGGTAAATAGACTATCTGTGGAATGCAATTTTTTTAAATGCATGGATTAAAATTTATTAATGTTCTTGTTATTTCGTTATGAAAAGATAAATTGAGATTTTAGAATTGTATTTGGTATATGATAGCCTTTCGCTTATAATGAGGGCTTTACTATACACTCATACTTATAAATATAATATAATATAATGTAATTAGTGATAATCATTTAAAAAATATAGTTCATGGGAGAGATATATGATACAGTTAAAAGATTTAGGTACCTATGAGAAATTGGTGAGTATAGTGAGCATACACCCATTTAGAATTAGCTTTAGTCATGTTTGCTTGCCAAGTATTCAATGGTTAGTAGAACATGGCGCTAATCTTAATGATAAAGAAAATCCAAGTTTCTTATTAGCGGTACAGTATGGTAATAAAGAGAGTATAGACTATGTTGTGGCTCATGGTGCTAATATTCACGCTTTTGAACCGTGTGAAAGTAGATGCCTTTTCAAGCTGCTTTATATGGCAAGAAATATGAGAACCTTACAAATTATTCATGACTTAGGCCATAGTGTACAGAAGTATGGCGGTAAAAGCTTTCAGAAATGCCATTACAAATAGTAATTATAAGGTTCTAGATTTCTTTATTCATAATGGTGTAGATATTAATTACAATAAGCCTGATTCTGTATATCCCTTTAAGCCGACTCCTTTGTGCGTTGCAGCTAGGTATGTAGACTTAAAGATGTGTTAATACTTGGTAGAACATGGTGCTGATGACTAACCATACGGAAAAGGATGGTATGCGTCCCTATAGCATTGCCATTGAAAAAGGCGATATGAAAATGGCCGAGTATTTTAAATCTTTAGAGCCTGCTGAGTTCCATGATATACAGAATAAAATGGATCAGTTAAAATTTTAAATTACCAAAAGCATTAGTGAAATTTTTTTAGAAGGGTGAACTCTTTACTTTGAATTACCAGACACCGATTTTATATCTATAGAGTTCTTCCCACTTATTGATACGATTCCTTTTAAATTAGGATCGTCGTAATCTATTACGTTTATCTAAAGAACTAGGCGAGTATAATGATCTCCAAATTGTGTGGGATTCTAAAAACTAAGAAGATAAGTTGCTATGATATAGAACATCAAGAGTTACGAGAACTTTGTAAATTTGATGAATTTATGGCGGATATGTCAGGTCAATTAAAAAGTTTATTTTAAAATATGTATTATAAAGTAGTTAAGGAGGTAGGATACATATGACAGATGACATTTGAGAAAACATATACTGATTGGTCAATTGATGTAGGTACTTATAAATATGAAGGTATTACACTGAATGAAGTTGAGCAAAATCTTGTATGCTATTGAGGATCAAGAGCAAGATTTTGTGATTGTATCCCCATCAAATAAAATCCTCATAGATAATAAACTGTATAATTTTCTACAAGTTTGCAGTGATGAAGATACTGATTTATTACATATAGAAATTAGTGTAACCAATAATGGTGACGAGGCGCTATTATATATGGTAAAAATGAGCAAGGTCCCCAAGAGGTATTAAAGATAATAGGGATTTTATTGCACATCATAAGATGCCAAAGCATTAGATAGTTGGGAAATAGTGTTAGATTTAAGACCTAAGATGGAAAGCTATGTAAAGGATACTGAAAATGACTAATCATGTAAAATATGATGAACAGTTAAGACAATAAACCTTGTATTATGAAGGAATACAATTTTGCTGGGATGAGGTTCCAACGGATGCTAATGTAGATACTGCAAAATTATTAGCTGCTAATTATCATAAGAATATAGATATATTGTTACTTTCATTCATAACGAAATAAGAGATTGGTATGGCGATGTAACTATTGATGAAGTGAAAACACGGATAGGTATTGAACCAGATCGAGATGCTGTGACCTATTGTGAGCAAACCTTTGATGATACGCACATCTTTTCCTTTACATTTTGGGATGATGAATTTAAAGATTTACACTACTTTGTATAGATGGATGATATATTTTTAATGATTTTCCCTATTATGACTTATATGTGAGCTACTATGTTATACAGACCGAATAACTTTTTTGTATAAGTATATTCGCTATCGATTTAGACGGATTCAGATTCAATGCAACATGGTATATGATGTAACACCAGAGGAAGAACATGAGATTTGCCGTGAATTGTTAAAAAGGAGAGCGAAATATTGATTCCAGTTGGCATATTATATTGTCTTGATCTTTGCTGTAATTTTCGTTTGGCTATTAGGAACAAGTGAAGAATTAAACTCCTTAATGCAATGGGAGATAAAAGTCTTTGACTATGTCACACCCATTTTAAATAATATCGATTTTTAAGTGGTATGCATATTCACTTGACCTATTGCGAGTAGCACTTATGTTAGCGCCTATAGGGATCATAAATGTATCTCCTTATATCATTTTTTCCTATATTGTTGATACCATTTTGATACGACGCAGGGGAAAAGATTTAATTAAAGAATATTCCACTGAGGAGAAACAATTTGATTGAATAACATATTTACTAGGAGCGAGTATTATGAGTAATCTAAAAAACTTTGATTGGACCGGATTTTGGAACGATGTTGATTATGCATTTGAATCCTATATAGGTAAACCTGTTACCGATAAGGATATTAAAGATGCTGAAACTGAGCTAGGCTATACATTACCTGCAACATATATTGAATTACTTAACAATCATAATGGCGGTGTATTGAATAAGAACTGCTTTTATTAATAATGATGGTGAGTGTGTATGTGACAGGCATATATGGCATTGATAGAGATAAAAAGAAATCTATTTTTGGAGAATTTGGCAACGAATTTTGGATGTCTAAATGGGAATATCCTCCTATTGGTGTCGTGGTGGCGGATACGATTTCTGGCGGTCACGATATGATTTTTTCTCGATTATCGTGAGTGTGGTCCTACAGGTGAGCCTAAGGTAGTCCGAGTAGACCAAGAAGGGGATTACTCTATCACTCTTTTAGCAGATAGTTTTGGGGATTTTATTAAGCAATTATATATAAGCATAGAAGACATTACGGATGAAGAGTTTCAAGCGTTAAGTGATGAGGATAAGGTAAAACTTATTAATGAACAAGAGGACCTAGATATTGATCGTGCTATGGAACTTTTAACTAATATAGGCATCGATAATTTATCTCCCTATATTGTTAAGTACCTTAGGACGTATCTACAACACAATGACCGTGCAGCAGAAGCTGTTGAGTTATTTGAACGTATTGATGAGTCTTACCGTGATTGGTCTTGGTATTATCGTAAGGGGTTATGCGCATGCCTTTTAGCACATGGTGAAAGTTATCATTCTGAACATGTTCAGCAAGCTTTACAGTTAATTGAAACTGCTATGAAAAAGACAAAAAGAAGCACACTTAGAAAAACAACTGAGCTGGTGTTGTGAAGTGGTAGCATATATTTTATCTTTTATAAAGCCAAGTGAGTATGAAAAGGATTATCCTATGATTTTTGAAACGATTAGAACGTTCGTTAATAAGAGACTGAAATTAATAAACTTGACGCAGAGCAATTTGAAATATCAGGATAACTATCCTTCTTACAGTGCAGTGCATTGGGTATTCAATAAAAATCATATACTAAAGAGAATTTTTCTAAAGAGTTTTAATCAAATATTAGAGGAGTATGCTGAGTATGGCGCTAAGGAAAGTGTGCATTAGCGCTATTAGAAGAGCCTGAAATTTTAGTGACTTATGAAGCATGGATAGAAAGTGAAAAATCAGCTTCATAATAATGAACGTTTAAACGGTGAAGAGTTACTAGAAGAAGAAAAAAGAAGATAACATGTGGCAAGTAGAAATCATGGCCCATATTACTGCTGATAATGGTAAATATTTTACGGGAGAAGAACTTACCTTTAAGTTACAAAAATTTAATGGCCAATAAAGTAGGCGATCATATATTCTATGAAGGCATAGAATACGAGGACATGAGTGCGAGGGACATGGCCTCATCGATAATGAAGATGGTATCCCTGTCTTTTTATGTATGTTGTGGCAGCTAAAGTAAATAACCCATCTTATAAATCAATCACCATTAAGTAAAGTTTATTGTTTTTGTGTGTTGGTTAATATTACTACTTTAGAATGATTTCATATACATATTAATGGGATGAAGGGATGCGTATTGTATGTCGTTAAGTGTTGAACGTTTTTATCTTTTTTTCTGAAGAGGCGCAATTACAAACTATTAAAGATCTTAATGATATAGGACAAGAGGAGCTGATTATTGAGACATTAACTGGTGTGGGCATCGAGAATCTACCTGTACCTTTATTAGGTGAGCTTGGTAGAGCGTATAACAATAATGATAAACCGGAAGAAGCTATCAAGGTATTAAACTCTATAGATGAAGAGTATAGAGATGCTGTGTGGTATTATCGCTGTGCTTACTCCTATGGCGCTATTGTTTCTAATAAATCATGAGGTTTATACATCCAATAATATGCAACATATGCTAGCACTTGTAGATAATGGTATACGCCTAGCTGTTAGTGAGAATCGAAAATAATATAACAGGATATTTTTTGAGATTATTGATATGTGTTATATGCAGATAGATTTTGAAAGGTGTGAGTCTGATTACCCAGAATTGTGTTCTGCTTATAGTAAATACGTAGCCGAAAAACAGAAGAATAGGAGAGGTGTATCTCAGCATCGGACTATAACTGTTGAAGAAATTAAAGAAACTGATGATATGTGGACTATTAATGAACCTGCGTATTGGACCATAAATATTTATGGCTCTTATGATGATTATATAGAAACATCTAAAGAGTTTACATTAGAGCAACGATATCTTAATGCAATATGTTGGTATTTTGCTGAGGTCAATAATGGTGGTCATCACCAGTTTTTCTATAACTCTACAGGTATCGTATGGGAAGATACTTTAGTGGGGTTGCGTCTATTCAATATGAAAGCGTTGGCAGATAATTTCCAATCAGTACTAGATTTCTTTGGTGGTACTGTACCATTTGATAGAGCGGAACGGTGGCACTTATTACAAAATCTGAGGATAATCCAGAATTCTTTGATTTTCTCGATGGAAAAAGATGATGTAGTATATACATATGATGGTATCTTTGAAGATGTATTTGTACATGAGAACCCTGATTTATTTGTATTTGATGGAACCTATACGATTCCAAAATAATTTTGGAGATATATTTAACTAGATATAATAGATACTTTCATTATGCTAGTTAATCTTTCACAAAAGAATAACCGATGTATTAGAGGGTATTACATGTTAGATAAACAAGGCGTATATGATTGTTTGCGTGACCATCATATCGATTTTGAAATTACAGATCACGCACCATTATTTAGTATGGACGACAAGCCAAATGTGCAGTTGCCCTATCCTGAGTGGGATGCAAAGAATTTATTTATACGAGATCATAAACGAGAGCATTACTATTTAATTACCGTTCGTGGATCAAAGCGTGTAGATTTAAAAAACAATTTCGTAAGGACCACAAACTTAAAAAAATTTCCTTTGGTTCTGAAGAAGAACTATGGGATATATTGAAGATTAAACCAGGTCACGTATCTCCCATTTTGCTTGCTCCATGATGAGGACCGTAAGGTCCATTATTATATTGATGCGGACTACGAAAATAATTTAATCGGCATACATCCGAACCAAAATGATGCGACTGTGTGGGCTTCAAGGCAAAGAACTAGTTAAACTTATTGAAGAGCATGGTACAACTATTGAATATATAACAATATAAGCTTAACATCCTATTTGTTGGAACTAATATTACTCAATATAGTTTTAATAGATAGGATGTTTTTATATAAAAAGGACTCATAATCTTTTATAGCGTCCTATGGATACAGATTTAAAAATACGTATGTCCCCATTTAGGGTTATTAACTGTGGCTAATATTATTCGGCATGAGTGTGAGGTCACAATTGAAAATGAAAATATTAGAAACTAGATTTTAATGTACCTGATTTAGTAAGTATTGTGCAGTGACTGTTGATGTATTGCCTAGAGCAATTGAAATTGCAGCTATATATAAGAAAGAAAGGGGCTAAGGTGATTGCTGGTGGTTATACATATTGACAGCATTCAGATACCGATACCTAAGGAGGGCATTTGATAGTCTTTAACCGGGTTTCATAGAAAATACATGAAGCCTCAAATTATAGAAGATGCTAAACATGGTCGGTTGCAATCTCAATATGTTTCTGCGCCTTTAGAATCTGGAGATGATATTGCATCACCTGCATATGACTTGATAGATAAGACCGATTACTTATGGTATAACGTTGTTTCTACTAGTAGAAGTTGTCCTCATATAAGTGCGATTTTTTGCTATAATAGCTCTGGAACACACCAATATATTAATCGCAATATAGAGGATGTGTTGGGAGATATCAAACGATTAGGTACAAAACATATTATGTTTATTGATGATAATTTTATTGGTAATATTTCTTGGACTAAACAGTTTTTAGAACGTATTAAACCTTTGAAGTTAAACTGGAATGCAGGCGGTTACTATGAAAATAGGGCAACACCCTGAATTGATGGATTTAATGAAAGAAACTGGTTGTCAGAGTTTATTTATTGGTTTTGAAAGTATCAGCCCTCAATCTTTATCTAGCGTTCATAAAATGCAGAATAATCGTGAAGAGTTTGAACGACTTATTAACGAATTACATAAGCGTGGTATTATAGGTTAATGCTAGCTTTGTATTTGCTTTAGATGGAGATACACAGAGACTTTTAAAAATACGTTAGGATTGGATTATTAGCCAGAAAAATTGATACAATTATCATCACATATTGTCACACCATACCCAGGTACTGAATTCTATAAGAGAATGGAAGCTCAAAATAGAATTTTTGATTATGATTTATCAAAATATAATACGTCTCACGTAGTTTATCACCGTTAGGTATGTCTAAGAAAAATTAGAAAAAGGCTATCTTTGGATCTATAAAGTTATATTCCATAAAAAATATGTTCGTCGCTTTCCTAAAACTATCATTTAAATACCAGCATATCTGGCAATTTCTTTTACCGTAGATTTGGACAATTTACATCAAGTATGAGTTGTTAACTTATAAGCAGTATTGGTTTTGTTTGCCGAAAGTTATCAAGATATATGTAAAGGAGTATATATGAATAAAAATTTATTAAAACGTATTGTACTAACCTCTGCGATTGCAGTATTAGGTGTGAGAGCATCCTTTGCAGCGCTCGTTATGGAACGTGATGAAGGTTTAGATACAGCACCTAGATGTAGGTATGTATCGTTTCGAAGTACTACAATAGAGCTACAAAGAACTTATAATAGTGCAGGTGTAGCTAATCTGACAGCATCTATGGAGAAAGAACCTAATAGCAATACGTAACTGAACGAAGC
>VOFG01004687.1_pt1 | contig 12126 bp, 15 predicted proteins | sample 5384171 | NCBI WGS metagenome assembly VOFG01 (sample SAMN12384726, study PRJNA508395) | human gut metagenome | isolation source: healthy gut F | host: Homo sapiens | reverse complement strand
ATTGTCAAGAGCTTGTATGTTTGAATAAAGGTAAATTCCGATTAGTTGACATCTTATCACATCGGTATATCGGGCGCAAGGATTGGCATGTCCGTGGGAGGGATTTAATGGAGCCTACCTGAATAAATGAAATCATACATACAGAAAAATTGATGGTTTGTAACAGTATCATTTGGCATAAGAGAAACTGCTATGGACGCGGTCATGGATCACTTCGCTGACATTGTCAAAGAGGATAGTGGAGACCAGCGCTTCGCCGGGAGCTTTCTTCTGCTTTTCAATCATGGCGTTGAAGCCGCCGATTGTGTCGGACTCAAGTCCACTCATGGAACCGCTGCGGTCAAGGATAAAGACGATCTCAGTCAGATTCTTATTCATTGCAAATACCTCCAAAAATTATGGCTGTTTGGTGTTTCACCTACAGCCATATCCTTTAATTCATCAAGCGGTAATTCAAGTGCGATTGCAAAGGCGATCACAGTAGGCTTTGATGGTCGATAGAGCTTATCCGTCCGAATCTTTGAGAACAGCTTTCGATCGATGTTGGCCTTCTTATAGCACTCTGCATCCGTCATACCACATTCATCAATCTTACGAAGCAGCATCTCGGAAAAGCTCTCGTCGATCTGCTTCAGAGCATCGTCTAGGGAAGCTGCCTTTGCTACCATAGGTGCAGCAGGGATAGGCAGCTCTTCCGCTGCAAGGCTACGCAGTCGGCTGATCCGCTCAGCATAGCTGTCTTGATGCTCTTCGACATATCGGTCGTCTATGTAGGCGTTGATGTCCGCAAACAACTTGCTGCTGATCTGATACGCCTTGCGATCGAAGATGACGATGTAAACCATCATATCATTTTCAAGCAGAAAACTGCTGATCGTGTCGATAGCTACTTTGAGCGCCTCATCCTTTGATAGCCAAAGATCCCCGAGGAGATCAGAGGGAATGCGACCGACTCGCAACCATGCTCCTTTGCGAGCGCGAGTGACGTCTGGTAGCACGAGACAAGCTTGTCATGCTCCCCATACTGCCCACCGCACCAGCGAGGGCCAACCGCATGGATCACATATTTGCATGGCAGCTTATATCCCTTTGTTATCGTAGCACTACCAGTTTTGCATCCATTGAGCATTTCACATTCGGCCAGGAGTTCCGGGCCGGCGGCACGATGAATGCAGCCATCTACGCCGCCACCACCCAAGAGGGAACTGTTTGCGGCATTGACGATCGCGTCAACCTTCATTTTTTGTGATGTCATTTCTTACGATCTGGAGCGGCATAAATGGACCTCCTGTGATAGCTGCCTTTTGAGTGATCAAACGGCGAGCTTCTTTGGCAATAGATATATCTTTTTATCATCGAAGCAGATTTGCTCGGTACGGTTATAGATCTGGATCATCTCATCCATCTTTTCCATGAACATCCGTGTGCCAGGATTGCCTATGGAAGCGAACCGGTGTACGGCATCCTTTTCCATATCGAGAGCACTCTTCTTCAAGTGTATCCCGCCATCCTGAAGGAATTCATCAACTGGCCCCTCTTTACGAGAGGGGATACTTCCAATGAATTTCCCGACTGCATTTCCCGCCGTGCCGATACCTTTCATGAACATTAGCATCTACTGCTGAGTTACTCAGCTTCTCTAAATAGTGTGAGCTCTCCTCAAACAAATCGCGGTAAGCGTCCGACATCTGCTGCAGTTCATCCCGAATCCCGGAAATATAGGATTCTTTGAAATTGCCGCTGAGCATGACCTCCATGAGAGATGACAGTGAGAATGTATAAAGGGACAAGCGATAGTATTTGAATTCCTTCTCCAAAGAGGCGAACGCCTGCTTTACGCCAGCCTGTGTGACGATATGCAGCTTCTTCCCAATCGACTCAACGATCTTCTTCTGATAACCAAGCATGTTCTTGCGTGCGCGATTCTGATAGGTGAGAACCTGGTTATGATTGCCGCTGACGAAACGTTCATTGTCCCAGTTGTCCTTATACTTTCTGATGATGCTCATGAGACTTTCAACATCCGCTTCTATCTCAGATTCCTTTTCGATTTCAAGGAACGAGATGATCTGCCTCTGCATATCCTCAATTTCCTCAAGTTCCTGTTCGATTGAGAATAGTGCGACCGCCATCATCATAGTGGCGGGATTGAATGCTGCCGCTGTCTGTGTGGTAGCGGTAATTGCTCCTGCTTCCTGCAGCTGAACCATTTTAGACGCTCCATCCGCAGTTTTGAGTGAGGCCCAGAAGTTTCCGTTCTTTGCCGCTTTCAGTACATCACCGACACCAGCGTTGGCTATCGTATAGAGTCCATCCGCTGCGATGCTCGTCGTCTGCGTAACAGTATTCAACGCAGGGATGAGCGAAGACTCCAGCACCAAGCGTAGAGAGTTCCGCAATAGGAACGCTTAGCACGCCTCTGCTGTTTAGATCCATCCTTGTATCCGCCAAGAGGCTCTGGGTGACATTTAATAACGTTCCCGTATCGCCGCCAGGCTGAGTTTCTATCGCGGTGTTCGTCTTGATGATCTCTCCCATGTCTTATCCTCCTCAATCGATTGAGAGTGTTCTCATTAGAGCTGTTGCTTTTTTCGCGGATTGAAAAGGCCATGTGGGAGCGGTCGCATACAATATTGCTTTATTACGACCGATGCCCTGAAGGGCATTAAAGACAGCTTGGCCATTTTGAAGCATTGCTTTCCGATTGAATGCCAAGGATCGTGATGCACCAGAGACAGCCCAGAATGCAGTATCCGATTGCCATCTCAAGGCCAAAGAAAATGATCCAAATTAGGTTGACGAGGAAGGAAAAGCCTCCACCGCCATACACAACTTCTTTCCCAAACGGGAAAAAGGCGAGACTTGCAATTTGAAGCATTGCAGGCCAACGGGTATGCCGATGATGGTGATGCACCAAAGACAGCCGGCCAGTACCCAGGCAAGCCCGCCGATCAATCCTCCAAATAGGAACCAAAGAATATTTCCAATCGTAGACATAGTTGTCACCTCAATTTCTCGCTATTTCGCATCCGTTGCAAGCTGTCGCTCGATCCATGCCATCAGCAACCTCACGATGCGTTTCTGCTCATCCTCCGTCAGCTCACGCCCTATCGGAACATGATACCACTTGTTTAAGCAGCTGCGACAGCAGCAGGCGCAGGCATGCTGGGCAATAAACACTGGATGCCCGCGCATCGGTGTCTGTTTGCCGTCATTTGGGATGATCGCCGGCGCAAGCCGCATTCGGATGAAGTCGGCCGCATGATGCTGAATGGTTTCCATGCCCTTGCCCATTATGTACTGCCTGTCCTTTTCACTCAAATGGAACTTTGCGCGGAAAGCAGACTTTTGTAGGCGTAAAAGTGTTTGCTCAATGGTTGACATGTTGCTCACTCCAAGACCTTCAGTCAGCTGCCAGCTCATCCGGTTTCCAACCGCAGGTACACCACAAGCGGCTTCCATTGTGATACTGCACGATGAGCTGCATAAGAGTATCTTGCTGCTTTTCCGTCAGGCGGACACCTACCTCGCACAATTCAATCAGCACATTCTGGATCATATCCGTTGTGCGCAGATGACCAACATTCTCGGCTCGCCGATGAAAGCGCATAATCTTTTCCGCCTCTGTACCGCTGTACTCTGCCAACAGGGCAGAATAAGTGGCGGGGACTTTCTTGTAATAATCCAAATTGAACCGCTCGTTCAAATTGAGAAAAGAAAACTCGTTTAATTTCTTCCCGCGATTCTCATTCGGATAGGTTTTACGTTGTTTTGGGGCGCACTCCATCGCCGTGGACTTCAGGTTCCCAATAAAATCTGCGAGTGATTTCTCCTCTACAGATGCTGTTGGTTCCGCATATGAGAGAAAATCATCGGGGACACAATAGGGGCGATCATCGCGCTCGTCCATCAGTGCATAGAAGGAAAACATCTTACCATAGCCAGCACCAATCAATTCTTTTGATACGATGTGCCGATCCAGATCATTGTGCGGTTCTTCCGTGTACAGTTCTTCAATCTCATAAACCCAATAGGGTTGCACCTCTCGACGGACAATAGAGGAAAAGGCGATAAGATCGCGTCGGTGAATTCGCGGCGCACCGCTTTTGAGTTCCTGATAAACCGACCATACATTGCGCAGGGCAATGGCACCATACAGATTTGCACAGGCGGCAAATAGCGAATGGAGGAAATCACACACCTCTATCGATAAACCAGCCTGTGTATATAGGCGCTCTAGAGATTTCTCAGATAGTGGTTTTGGGTAGGACATATATAGCTCCTCCGCTTCCATAATTCAGGCGTTATTCGTATTGCTCGGCGATCGACTTGACATGCTCTGCCATCTGCTTGACTACATCATCAGGCCCAATGACCTTTGCTGCCGTCTGAAATCCGCAGAGCCATGCAAAGAACTGCGGGCTGACGATCACATCTGTCCATACTGTAAAGTGATCTTCTCCATCCGGGACTAAGATCACATCCCGCCCGAGACGGTCGAGTACGGCGCCCACGAGATGATTTTCGAAACGGAGATGGACCTTGACTTCCTCGCCGGTGAACATACCAAATGTCTTGCGGGCATAGACGGCCATGTCGAGCGCCTCATAAGCCTCCTGACCATCTCGTTCTTCATCCAGAACGGTGATCTTTTCCATCTTATCGACGCGGTAGTGTTTGATGATCCCTGCAGCAGAATCAAAGGCCACCATGTAGTAGTTCTCATCGTCCCATGTCATCGCAAAGGGACTGACAACATAATAAGCTCCGTCATGTCGGTACACGCGCTCCTTGGCGACATTATACTCGAAATACAGGAACCGGATCTTCCGATTGCTTGAGATGCCGTTATGAATCTCATCGACATTATAGTAGATGGACTCATTCATCGTCTTGATCCTGTTCTTCACGAATACCTGCCGATTGAGCAACTGTGCGCTGTGGATACTGGCCAGCTTCTCGATTTTCTTGATCAGGGACAGCGTTTTCTTATGGGTAATAAATTTCGAGGATTGGACGCTATCTACGAGGAGCTTGAGCTCCGGTAGTTCAAAGTCACGGCTTGCCACGTAGTAGCCGTGATTATTCCCCTCGGATACCTGAATGATGTCCAATCCAAAATCTCGTAGAGCATCAATATCACTATAGATCGTCTTTCTCTCCGCAGTAATATCATGAGACTTCAGGTAGGCAATGATCTGGCTGGTGGTTACGGCATGGTCTTCATCTGAGTTCTTCAGCAGGTACTCCATGATGTAGATAATCTTCAGCTTCTGAAATGAGGAGCGAGGCATATGTTCATCATCCTTTCAACCTGGTCGAACCAATTTCTGTCAAGCAATTATATCATAGCATAAAACCTGTCCAATAGAAAGGACAACCTTTGCCTAACACGGTTAAGCCTCCGCTTCAAGTCTGACTTATCCGACAGAACTCAATATCCCGTTTTAGAGCTATTGCATTTTGCGTGCAATAGCTCTTTTTACATCCGTTCACAAAAGTTTATAAATTTCTTTTCAAAGCGACGGGGGGTACCCCCCTGCTTTTTGAGTGAACTCTAGTAGAACGCAAAAAAGGAGATGACCATTTTGAAAAAAAAAAGAAAGACCCGAGCCCAGCGCAGTAGATCCTTCCGCTGTCCGCATTGCGGGCGGCCATGATCCTGAGACCTGCATCCGAAATCTATCATGATGCGAAATCTGACCGAAAGCTCTATGTATGTCACAACTATCCTGCCTGTAACACCTATGTTGCGGCACACCCGAATACTGACAAGCCAATGGGTGTGCCGGCGAATGGGGATCTCCGGAATCTCGTATTCAGGCGCATCGAAAGTTCGACCTTATCTGGAAGAACGGGATCATGACTCGTGAAGAAGCTTATCGCTGGTTCGCGGATTCATTCGGACTTAGCCTGCGTGACGCTCACATCGGCATGTGCAGTGAGTATCGATGCCGTGAGCTGATCCGCCTCTGCAATGAAGTACTTGCCAGAAACAACTGTGTCGCATAAAGGAGGTGCTCGACATGACTGATTATCAAGACGCCCTGGTGCTGGAGAATTTGGACCTGGTCAACTGGGTCATCCGCACGCGCATTTCCATTCCGAACCGTCCGCTCCTGACCTATGATGACTTTTACGCCATTGGTTGCGAGGCTATCTGCAGAGCGGCGCTGAAGTATCAGCCGGATATGGGAGCTTTTGCACCTTTCGCCTGCCGGTACATTTACAATGCCATCGTAGATCACTGCCGCGCAATGAACTACCGGCTGGAAAGAAGTGTAGAGATCAGCGAAGATGAAAATGCCTCTCTGCTCGATATGCTGACTTGCACTTCTGTTGATTTTGATGAGACCGTAACGGATGCCACCGCTATGTCTGCGCTTGCTGCCTGTAAGGAGAAATACAATGGCGTTGCTCGGAAAGGTGTGGAAGCCATCGAGCTGAAGCTAAAGGGCTATGAGGCCACGGAGATTGCAAAACACTATGATACGAGCGTAAATAACGTCAACGCATGGATCTCGCGTGCTCGCAGCAAGCTCCGTAACGAGCCAGCATTATTGGAAATCCTGTATTGAGTTGTTGTTCTTCGTCTCGTATCTTCGTAAGAAAGAACAGAATGGCTGAGGAGGAGAGCATTATGATGACATTCTATGCTGCCGCTGGCAGTTATCAAATTCGCAATGAAGACGGCAAAGATATGCCTTATATTATGCGGCTTGGGAAGCTCCAGCCAGTTTCTATTCCGGAGTTCAGTATCTGGAGTATGTTGCTGTGGGACGTCCTGACGCACGACGAGCTCCGCAAGAAATATTTTGAAAAGATGGAGGAAGTGAAATTGGATCCCTCCGGATTTGAGAAGGCGCTCGAGATGCTCGTAAAGCGAAAGCTCATCATCAAAGGTGTTGGATACACCGGTGCGGATGCGCTCTACAACATGCTTTATGATACCTATGTCATACCGCTGCGGGGGTTCAGGGTACACGGCGCTTGCTGAATATCGCAAAGCTGCTCAAGCAAGGTAAAGTCAACTTCTTTGAGGCCGTCTACCTCCTGCAGCCAGATAAGGGTACAGAAGCGGAACAGCGGATCATGAAGTTGGTTACCCAGACGCCGCTGAGCGTCCCTGAGCTGGTACGATGCTTTGAAAACGATGTTCGAGATGTCAGCTCGGCCGACAAAGTGATTTCCGCCATTTATACGGAAGAATCTGACAACCAGGCGCGGCTAAACAACGCATGCAGCCTTTCAAATCATAGGCAGGATGTGCTGGAAGCAACCACGAACTTGTATTTGACACGCCAGGTCATTCTTGAACATGCATAGTATCACGGGCCGGAAAGGAGAGAATCTTTCCGGCCCTCATTTTGTCCTGCCATATCGGTAGAGAAAGGAGTATTCCATGAAAATGCCAAACCCTATCGCTATTCGTTTTGCCAAGCTGATATTCTCGATTCTGTCGACCACGGTTTTGGGAGTCATCTTTGCCATGATCTCACATGACCATATGTATAACATTCTTACACTTGGTTTTGAAACAGCAAAACGATGGAACTACATCGCAGAGAAACCTTGAAACCATTGGCTTAACAGTGATAAGGAAGTGATTTAAACATGACTGTTAGCTGACGGATTCGGGTGCTAAAAAGGACACCTATTCTTTTGAATAGATGTCCTTTTTGTTGTGCCGAGGGGCTGTTTTTGAATTGGGTCAGATGGCCCAGCTCTGGCTTTCGGTCTGCAGATCCACCATGTGGGTGTACTGGCCGTTCCGGGCATAAAGTGCATCGGGCGCGCCCTGTTCGGCCACCACACCGTCGGACAGCACCACGATTTTGTCCGCCCCAGCTACGGTGCGCATCCGATGGGCGATGATAAGGACAGTTTTGTGTTTTATGAGCCGGGAAAGTGCCTCCTGAATGGCAGTTTCGTTCTCCACATCCAAGCTGGCGGTGGCTTCGTCCAGCAGAATGATGGGCGCATCCTTCAGGAATGCGCGGGCAATGGAAATGCGCTGACGCTCGCCGCCGGAAAGGGCGCAGCCGTTTTCCCCGATGTTCGTGTTCCACTTGTCCGGCAGCTTTTCGGCAAATTCCTCGCAGTTGGCAAGGTGCGCCGCCGCAAGTACCTCCTCGTCGGTGGCACCTTTGCGCCCCAGACGCATATTTTCCAGTATCGTGTTGTCAAACAGAGTCACATCCTGAAACACGATGGAATACAGGCTCATGAGCTTTTCTGGGTCGATTCGGGAAACATCCATGCCGCCCACGGTGATGCTGCCCTTCTGGTAGTCCCAGAACCGTGCCGCCAGCGAAACGGTGGTCTTGCCGCCGCCGGAGGGTCCCACCAGTGCCGTGACCTCGCCCTGCTTGGCGGTAAAGGAGGCATCCCCCAGCACCGTCTCGCCGGAGTTATAGGCAAAGCCCACATGGTCGAACACGATATCACAGCCCTGATTGGTCAGCTGCTCGCTGCCGGTCTGCAGGGGAGCATCCAGGATCTCGTTCATCCGCCCCACATTGGTGCGCATGGCAATGACCGCCGCCAGATTCTGTAACGCGCCCTGCATGGGGTCATACATCCGAGAAGCCGCCATCAGGAACAGAAACAGGGTCAGCACATCGATACTGCCTTGTACCAGCAGCACCGAGCCGGTGAGTGCCACCGACGCACTGCCCAGCTTGAGCACCATGCTCGCAGAGGATACGAACAGCGCTGTTTCCAGCTCTGCCGCAATGGACTGCTTTTCCAGAGCCCGAATTTTGCCGGAAAGGCCGGACAGATACCGCTGCTCCGCATTGCCGGCTTTCAGGTCGCGGAGGGTTTCGATGTACTCCTGAATGCCGTCCGCACAGGCCATTTTCGCCGCCATGGTCTTGGCCTGCACCTTGTCCTGCACCCGGTAGCTGCCCACCACGATGGCAACGGATACCGGGATGACCCACAATGCTGCCAGAGCCATCCGTCCGTCAAAGGCGAACAGGCTCAGAGCAATGAGCACCGTGGAGATGAGGGAACCGAATAGACCGGGGATGAAGTGGGAGCAGTCCTTTTCCAACACCTCGCAGTCTGCCATGATGGTGCTGGTCAGGTCGGCAAGGTCCCGCTTGCCGAAAAAGGACAGGGGCAGCTTGCGCAGTCGTTCCGCAAGGGTCAGGCGGCGGGTGCCGCTCTCTTTATAGGTCGTAAAATAGGTGCCATTGTACTGGAACCATGTGGTCAGCAGGATCAGCGCAAAGCAGGCCGCACACCCCAGCAGATAAAAGCCTTTTCTCCCGCTCGTGGAGCCTGCAAGCATGTCTTTTACCAAGAGATACAGCAGCCCGGTGGGCAACATGAATGCCATGTTTTGGAACGCACAGGCCAGAACGCCCTTTACAAGCCCTTTTGCGCCCTCCGGGGAGCTGGCTGTGGCGTGTTGAATTTTTCCGATCATCTTTTACCCCTCCTTTGCGACCTTCCACTGCACCGAGGCCTGATAATCCTGCCACATCCGGGCAAACAGGCCGTTCTGCGCGCACAGTTCGTCCTTTGTTCCGGATTCTGCAATTTGCCCATCCTGCACCACATAGATGCAGTCGGCGTTGGCTACGGTAGACAGGCGGTGTGCGATCATCAGCACGGTTTTGCCCTTGGCAAGCCGGGCAAAGGCTGCCTGCACCTTGGCTTCATTGTCTGGGTCGGCAAAAGCGGTGGCCTCATCCAGAATCAGGATGGGCGCATTTTTCAGCATAGCACGGGCAATGGCGATGCGCTGCTGCTCGCCGCCGGAAAGATACACGCCCTTGGTGCCAATGACGGTATGGATGCCCGCTGGGAACTTTTCTATAATATCCATGCACTGGGCGGCCTTGAGCGCCGCCAGCACCTCGGCTTCGGTGGCCTGCGGTTTGCCCAGACGGACGTTGTCCAGAATGCTGCCCTTGAGAAGGCGGCTGTTCTGGAACACAAAGGAAATGGTATCCATCAGCTCTTCCTTGGAAACATCCCGCACATCCGCTCCACCCACCCGGACGCTGCCGCTCTGCACATCAAAGAACCGGCAGATCAGGTTTGCCAGCGTAGATTTTCCGCCGCCGGAGGGACCTACAAAAGCCACAGTCTGTCCCGGCAGGATGTCCATGGAAACGCCCCCTGATAACATCCGTCTTGCCGTCATAGCTGAAATGCACACTCCGCAGCGTCACGGAGCCGTCCTGCGGGTGCTGGGGCTTTTTGCTCACCGGCACAGGCGCTGCATCCAGCACGGAATCGATCCGCTGCAGGGCATCGGCCACCACCATCTTGTTTTCGCTCATGTACATGATCTTCGTCAGCGTCAGGGGAGATCACCGGCGTAATGATGATATAGAACAGCAGATTCAGCAGGAATTCCGGTGTCACGCCGTGTGTCGTGAACAGCAGCCCGCCTGCAATCAGAAAGGCGAACACGCCGTTGACTGCGGCGGTGTAGAACATCATGGGCAGGCGCAGGTCTTTGGTGTAGGAGACGACCCACTTTTCGTACTCATCAATGGTGGCCTTGAATTTTTGAAGGAAAACACACTCTGCCCGAAGGTCTTGACCACTGGAATGCCCCGGACGTATTCCACTGCCTCGTTGGACATGGCCTCCAAGGCGTTGCCGTACTGCCGCATTTTTTCAACCATCCGCTTGCCGGTCATAGTCGCCATAATGAGGAAAGCCAGCACCACCGGCGCAAGGCTCAGCAGCCCCAACCTCCAGTCGAACGCCAACAGCAGCACCATAGCGGAACTCCAGGTGATAGGTGGTCGCCATCGTGTCCGGAGAGAAGGCAAAGTAGGTGAATTCGCCGGAGTTTTCGTCCTCGCTCTGATAGAAAATGAAGCCGTTTTCATTTTCCTTGTCCAGCTTTCGATAAGTGTGGGAGAAAACTTTCTTGCCCTGCGTGTCCAGACCGGTGATCTTGTGGCCGTCCATCACGAACTTCGAAACCCCGCCCAGGAAATAGCAGTCGAAGGCCATGCTGTCCGGATCGGCCGCATATTTTTCGGCAGCGTCTGCGCCATAGATCTTTGCCGTGCACATCCCGAGCAGCTTGTCCGTGGCGGCGTCCGCATTGTCCTCGCCCACCAGCGGCGCGGTGGCATCATGCCAGATGCTCCGGTAATCCGCCTTCGACAGCTCCGGGAACAGCTCCACATACGTCCCGCTGATGGTCGTCAGGTAGTCATCCGTGACCGTCTGCTGATTGGCCGCCGAGGGGGTGTGTTTCGTGTGCTTTGGTCTGTCCGCAGCCGACGACCGACAGCAGGCAGATCACGCACATCACAAAATGCAGCAATTCTCTGTTTCATTGTAGTACCTCCTGTTATTAGTTAGTCTCGTCTAACCACCGCGTATTCTAACATGATTCGCGTTTTCAAACTACTCCGTTTTGGTTTCACTGCTCCGTTTTACTGCATCCTTTTTATCGGCACGATAGCGGGACGGCGTTTTTCCGTACCGCTTTTTGAAGCTCTCCGAAAATTTGCTGGCGTTGTCATACCCGGCGTGCTGCGCGATCTGCGTCACGGATTTTGTGCTCGAACCAGCTCCACCGCCGCCTGCTCAGACGGTATTCCTTGATGTAATGGTACACCGGCATACCATAGGTCTGCTTGAAAACTTTGCAGGTGCGACACGGAAATCGCGTGCTCTGCCGCCAGCTGGGCAAGAGACACATATCCTCCCCGGTTCGTCAGCAGATGATCCCGGAGATGGTGTGCCAGTGCCGTCTGCTCGGCGGAGCAATACGGATCCCAGCACGTTCCTGCGGAATGCGGCCCGCAGCAGCATCAGCTCCAGAACCTTCAGCTGCAAAAAGCCGCACTCTGCGTAGGAGGCGCTTTCATAAAGCTCACGGAATACATGCTCGCAGCGCGAACCGGCCCGACCATATACCACTTGCTGCCCAGAAGATTCTGCTTTGAAGGCGCGGTAAAGTCTATGGGAAATGCCGGAGCATTCAGACGTATCCAGTGTCCTGCGGCTGCGGGGTCGATTTCGAGACAAAGCCCTCGTAATAGCCAAGCGGAAAGTGTGACTCCGACTTTGTCCCGTACAGCCCATCGTGGCAGCTGATCGCCATGTCTCCCGGTTTTCAACCAGAACATGACTGCGCAT
>VOFG01002942.1_pt1 | contig 12149 bp, 24 predicted proteins | sample 5384171 | NCBI WGS metagenome assembly VOFG01 (sample SAMN12384726, study PRJNA508395) | human gut metagenome | isolation source: healthy gut F | host: Homo sapiens | reverse complement strand
GTTGGGACAAAAAGAACAACTTTACCGTCTCGACATGCACACTCATCGGAAACATATCAGTCGCCTTCACCTTCCTGATCTCATACCCACTTCCCGCAGATTACTTCACATCCCGAGCCAAAGTCGCTGAATCGCAGCTCACATATACGATCCTCTCTGGCTCCATCTGAACCATCGTATCCAGTACGCTTCTCTCACATCCTTTTCTCGGTTGGATCGACTACGATCACATCCGCTCGCATGCTCTCCGGATGCCTTTTTGCATAATCCGTATAATACTCCAGCACTTCTTCTGCCTTCCTACAAAAACTCCGCGTTTGTAATCTCATTGATCTCAGCATTATGCTTGCATCTTCAATTGCCTGCGGCACGATTTCCACGCCGTAAACTTTTCTGTGCTTTCTGCGCAAGGAAAATCGTTCCGATACCACAATACACATCCCAAACCGTCTCTTTTCCAGTGCTTCTCCGGCGTATTCCAGTGCGGTTCCGTAAAGTACCTCTGTCTGTACCGATTCACCTGATAGAAAGACAGGGTGAAATCTGTATTTGACATTACCGATATAATCGGTGATCATACGTCTGTCCCCAGAGCGACAAACCTTTGATCCCATGATCACATTCGTCTTCGCTGTGTTGATATGATTGCTTGTCATTCCCGGAATCTGTCGGAGCGTCCGACAGATCATGACAGTGCGGAATGGTCTTTCCATTGTTAATGATCAACATACCATGATCTCATCTGTCTTAAATCCGTAACGGAGCAGGACATGGCGCACCAGCCCTTTGTGCTTCACTCATCATATGCCGAAATTTCTTCTTCCGCATGTAGTCCAGAATACTGATCCAGGATCTCTTCATTCTCCGGTACTCCAAGTACGCAGTCCCTGTTCGGAACCGGGATGATCTGATGGGTTCTTCCGGCATAGAACCCGGCGATCACTTGCCGTCTTTATCTGTTCCGATCGGGAACTGCGCCTTATTCCGGTAGCGGAACGGCTCATTCCTTTCCATACCGACAGCCGGATGCATGATCTGATCCAAAGTTCTTCTTCCAACTTCCAAGATCCGGATCAGGTTATTTCGTACCTTTGCTTTTTAAATGCAAGCTGTTTCCGGATAATTCATCTCCTGATCTGACATCCGCCACATTTTCTTGCCATCGGACAGACCGCAGATCTTCGAAATGCGGTCTTTTGATGGAGTCAGGACATTAATCAGGCGGGCATAGCCGTAATTCTTTTTGGCTTTCATTACTTTTTTACTTCAACGGTATCCCCGATGATGCATCCTTGATAAACAACGTATCCATCCACCTTTCCGATTCCTTCACCACCGATTCCGATATCTGCTTCTACCGTTACGTCATTTTTCTTCATTTTATACTCATCTTTCTTTCAGAACTTCTTAGATACTGGTCTTTCTTATATTTGATTCAAACAGGCGGTTATATCCCAACCAGTCCTTTGTATCTTTTATCTTTGAAAAACTCTGTCAGTGTCTGCATCTTTTGCATCTGCATTGTCTGCAAGATTCAGTGCCATCGCCTCGGCAAGTGCCGGTTTCTTCGGTGAACCGTATTCCAGTTCTCCGTGATGTGCAACGATACAGTGTTTTAATTCGTTCGCAAGTTTCTCCGGGAAATCCGGGATATTGCGGACTGCATCTCCGATCATCTCCACACCGATCACAATATGACCGAGCAGCTGCCCATCATCGGTATAATCATTATCCGGGAAAGGACAATTCCTTCGTCTTTCCGATATCGTGACAGATTGCTGCTGTGAAAAGCAGATCCTTATTCAGGATCGGAGATGCTCCCACCATATAGTCACAGAACTTCACAACACTTAATGTATGTTCCAGAAGTCCTCCGGCGAATCCATGATGAACCGTCTTCGCAGCGGAATGTCCCCTTGAAATTACGGATAAATGTCTCGTCTTTTACAAAATAATACCCAGATACCTGTCTCAGATACTGGTTCTCTACTTTCTTAATATATCCAAGCAGTTCCTCATACATGCCATCTGTACTCTTCTCCGTTGTCGGCATATAATCGGCGGCGATATATTCACCCTCCTGTGCCTTTACGGATCTGCTTAATGTTAAGCTGCAGATTGTTATATAGCTGATGATCTCACCATATACCTCAATGAAATCCAACTCGTCATATCTGCAATCCCACCGGAATTCGGATCCCACACTTTTTCCGTCCAGTTCCTGGTCTTATCCTGAAGGATCAGATTATCATACGGTCTTCCGTTTCTGGTCTCCGCCGAACGCTTTCCTTTACACAAATATACATTTCTGATTGTTTCCCCTTCGTGAAGGGTATTGATATATCTCATCTTATTTCCTCTTTCTATATTCTATATTTATTATTCTTATTTTACAACGATCGAAACATCTCCCCGGATTCTTTACTTCCGACTGTCACGTCAAAGGAAATGTCCACATAACCACCGGATCCCTGTCTCTGTCCTTTGAGTCTGATCTTACTGCCGGTTTTCTGGTCACGCATCACACTCTGATAGGCCGCCAGCGACGATATCTTCTTGCCTGCAGCCTCTGTGATTATATCCCATTCTGGATCCCTGCTGCCATTGCCGGAGAATCCGGCTCTACTGTCTGGACATACTCCATTTGGAATTCCCTGAGCTTCGATCTCTGCCGTCACATCCAGTCCACGAATACCGACATACGGAACCGCCTGTCCGTTAGACAACAATTCAATCTCTGATTTTAAGCCCGAAATTCCATACCCAGTTACCAGCCTTTTTGCTGCTATTATCAGAAATACTCTGATCAATAATTCCGACTACTTCGCCCGACAAATTAACGATCACACCTGTTCCGTCTTCTGCCGCACCGATATCAGTACAAAGGAGCTGATAACTTCCGTCATCACCATCCAGTTCATTTCTGCTGTTCGCAATCGTTCCAATCCAACCGCTCCCCTGCATAACCGAACGGTTTTCCAAGAACCACCACAGCATCTCCTTTCTGTACCGAACCGGAACTGCCAAGTTTGCAATACTGATCTGCTGCCATGTTGACTGCGCGATGCTGCTTTTGGCTACAGCATAGATCGCAAATCCAAGACTTTCATCCTTCTTCTTCACAGAAGCCTGCTTCGTTGTCCCATCTGCGAATCTGATATGGATCTCTTTTGTATCTCTTAATATAGAAGTCTTTCCGTATATCAGAAGTTCCTGTCCATTATCCGCAATGATCAGTCCGGACACACTGTTCTTATTATCGTAAGACTCTTCTGTCCAGTCCTGCTCTCCGGATATACCGATGATCTCTACCACCGATTTTCCGGCTTCGTGCTACTGTCGTTCATTGCTTTCTGAAGTTCTCTGTAACTGTCAATATCCAGCGTCTGTTCTGTACTGTTGCATTGCCGGTATCCGCTTTTTTTCATCCGACTTTTTCTTCTTCTTCTTTTCTTCCGGTATACCTTCTTGTGAATCTCCAGGAAACTTCTTTCATCAAGCCATGGTTTGAGCGCAGAAAAACTAATGCAGGCACACACACCGAACGCCACTCCAAGTCCTGCCATCCGAAGCAGATCTTTACGGTACTTTTTTCCACGGCTGTTCTCATCTTTGATTGTTTCCTGCATAAATGAATATTCTGATTTTTCAGTTTTTTTCCCCAGGTTCGCCCTGTTCATTTTTCAGATGTTTCTGCTCATCCATCAGCTTTCCGTCTCCTTTGCAATCCTTTTTATAGTATACCGTATGGAATGGGAATGTTCAATATTTATCCTTTTCTTTATCGTCCAAATAAGGTAGAATAGTTACTGACTACAGCTACTGTATGAACAGTAACATAGAATAAGTTCAGGTGAAAACATGAATAAAAAACATTAACTAAATTAGAATATCATAAAATTATTGACATCTTAATAGAACAGGCAACCTCTTTTGGCGGCAAGGAACGCTGCAAAAGATTAAAACCGATGACATCCATCACGGATATCAAGCCGCACAGGAACAGACTGCCGCCGCATTTACCCGTATCATTAAAAGGGACGTCCTTCTTTCGGAAGCTGTAATCCGGTCGGTGAATCCTTAAAGCGTCTGGAAGTCGGTGCCGCGCTCTTGGAAGCGGAGAACTCCTGCGCATCTGCAAGCTTTTGGAAAATGCAGGGCAGATCAAAGCCTACGGCCGTCACGAGACTGTGGACGATGCAGAAGACTGTCTGGATGCTTTCTTCCAGCAGATCGAGCCACTGACACTGGTAAGCACTGAGATCCGCCGATGCATTATTGACGAAGATGAGATCAGTGATGATGCCAGCAGTACATTGAAAGCAGATCCGCCGTTCCATGAACCAGATCAATGATAAAGTACATTCTACATTATCTTCTCTGGTCAATGGTTCGCTCCGCACCTATCTGCAGGATTCGATCATCACAATGCGCGGGGACCGCTACTGTATCCCGGTCAAAGCCGAATACAGGAGCCAGGTATCTGGTCTGATCCATGACCAGTCTGCCACAGGTTCTACCCTGTTCATCGAACCAATGTCTGTTGTAAAACTGAATAATGACCTGAAAAAACTTTACGGCAAAGAGCAGGAAGAGATCCAGGTGATCCTTGCACGCTTAAGCGCCGATGTTGCAGAATATATCGAGTCCATCCGCACCGACTATAAAATCATGACGGAACTGGACTTTCATTTTTGCAAGAGGAACCTTGCAATTCAACATGAACGCAAGTAAGCCAATCTTCAATACAAAGGCCGGATCCATATCCGTGAGGGCGTCATCCTCTGTTAGATAAGAAGAAAAGTCGTTCCGATCACCGTCACACTCGGTGATACCTTTCGACCTTCTGATCGTAACCGGACCAAACACCGGCGGTAAGACAGTTTCCCTGAAAACCGTCGGACTATTTACCCTGATGGGACAGGCAGGCCTTCATATCCCTGCACTGGACCGTTCGGAACTGCAATTTTGAAAATGTATATGCCGATATCGGCGACGAACAGAGTATTGAGCAAAGTCTGAGTACGTTTTCCTCCCACATGACCAATATCGTTTCGTTCTTAAAACATGTAGATGAACATTCTCTGGTACTGTTCGATGAGCTGAACGCAGGAACCGATCCTACGGAAGGTGCTGCTCTTGCGATCGCCATCTTAAGCTATCTGCATCAGAGAGGCATCCGCACCATGGCAACGACACACTACAGTGAACTGAAAGTCTTCGCTCTTTCCACACCAGGTGTTGAAAATGCCTGCTGTGAATTTGATGTCGAGACGCTCAGTCCGACTTACCGCCTTCTGATCGGTATCCCGGGAAAAGAGTAATGCATTTGCCATCGCAGGAAAACTCGGCCTTCCGGATTATATCATCGATGATGCCAAGAACACATCTGACCGAACAGGATGAATCCTTCGAAGACCTTGTTAACCGATCTGGAGACAAGTAAACGTACCATCCGGAAAGAGCAGGAAGAGATCGAACACTACAAACGTGAACTGGAACGTCTCGAAGAAGAGACCCGTCAGAAACGTGACAAATTAGAAGAACAGCGCGACCGCATCATCCGTGAAGCCAATGAAAAAGCGCATGAGATTCTGGCCGATGCCAAGGAAACCGCCGATGAGACGATGCGTAACTTCCACAAGTTCGGCAAGGCAAATATCTCCGTTGCCGAGATGGAAAAAGAACGTGAACGTCTCCGCAAGAAAATGAATGCCACACAGAATTCCATGAAGACGGATGCCAAAAAACCAAAAAAAGACTTACAAAGCCAAGTGATTTCAAACTTGGAGAATCTGTTAAAGTACTGAGCATGAACCTGACCGGATCTGTCACTTCACTTCCGGATGCCAAAGGGAATGTCACCGTGCAGATGGGAATCTTGCGCTCCACAGTCAATATTTCCGATCTGGAGATCATTGACGAAGCGCCGGCATATTCATTTACCGGAAAAGAACTCGTCAGACCGGCAAAGGTAAAGGCAAAGTCAAGATGGGCAAATCCCTTGCGATCAGTCCGGAGATCAACCTTCTTGGAAAAACAGTCGATGAGGCGGTTGCCGAACTGGATAAATATCTGGATGATGCCTCGCTTGCACATCTCAGTTCCGTAAGAATCGTTCACGGTAAAGGAACCGGAGCTTTAAGAGCCGGTATCCATAAATATCTGAAACGGCAGAAACATGTCAAATCATTCCGCCTTGGCGCATTTGGCGAAGGTGACGCCGGCGTAACCATTGCCGAACTGAAATAAAACAAAAAATGCATCTGCATATGGGAGGCGTATACATCTATGAATAAACAGAAAATACTGATCGTCGATGACGACGAAAATATTGCAGAACTGGTCTCTTTATATCTGGCCAAAGAATGCTTTGACACTATGATGGTCCACGATGGCGAACGGGCACTGGTTGCCTTTGACACTTCAAACCGAACCTGATTCTTTTAGATCTCATGCTGCCTGGTATCGACGGATATCAGGTCTGTCGCGAGATCCGTGCCAGATCTAACACCCCGATCATCATGCTCTCCGCCAAAGGCGAAGTATTCGACAAGGTACTTGGTCTGGAACTCGGCGCAGATGATTATATTATGAAACCATTCGATGCCAAAGAGCTTGTTGCCCGCGTAAAGCTGTTTTACGCCGCTATCAGGTTGGTTCAAAACCTGAGACTCCTCAGGCAGATAAGGGAAAATGTGTCGAATACCCGGGAATTGAGATCAACCTTACTAATTACTCCGTCATTGTTGACGGACATACCGTTGAGATGCCTCCGAAGGAACTGGAACTTCTCTATTTCCTCGCGTCCTCTCCGAACCAGGTATTCACAAGAGAGCAGCTTACTGGATCAGATCTGGGGCTATGAATATGTCGGCGACACCCGTACCGTTGATGTTCATATTAAGCGTCTGCGCGAGAAAATCAAGGATCATAATGGCTGGAGTCTCAGCACCGTATGGGGAATCGGTTATAAATTTGAAGTAAAATAACAGCGGAGATATCATGAAAAGTACATTATATTTAAAAAATCATATTTTCTATATTATTCTCTTTGGATTTTTAAGTATTTTTACAGTGGCATCCCTGTCATCCACAATTGACAACCCACTGATCTGGAAAGCAGCATTTCCGGCAATATGTATCCCGGAGTCGGCGAATCTGCTTGCATCCAGCTATCTTCCCGGTTATTTTTCCCATGGATTGGCAGGAGAATCTTATACACAGATAATCAATCCGGTATGAGAGACACAGCTGGATGCCGCAGTCTGGTTTGTTTAATGAGGGATCTTTTGATCGCTTCTGCCATTCCGGCGAGTATCGTATCCCCTTCGGACACGATTGAAGATTTTGATCCTGCCGAATCCGGCGGATCGTTCACATCTGACCGGTGATTATCACGGGTATTTCAACTCATGATGTGATCACCGTGATTGCTCCGGTCACTTACGGGTATTTTCAAAACGGATATCTGATGATCCATAAGCCTACCTCGCAGATCACAGACGCACATTCTGATGCGTAACACGTATATCGTGATTCGTGATCTTCCTGTGCTCTCATTCATTATCCTGCTGGCGTTCCATTTTCTGTCTACCGCCCCGCTCGTCAAGATTACGAATGCAGCAAAGCATATGCTTCCGGCAATCTGGATGTTGTCATCCCGGTTACATACGCAGGATGAGATAGGATATCTGTCCGCATCACTGAACTACATGTCTTCCCAACTGAAAGATATGGAAGATTACCAGAAGAAATTTGTGGCAAATGTATCCCATGATTTCCGTTCTCCTCTGACTTCCATCAAAGGCTATGTTGAAGCCATGGCGGATGGCACGATCCCACCTGAAATGCAGGGCAAATACTTAAATATCATCTTATTTGAAACAGAACGTCTTACTGACCTTACACATGCGATCTGCTGACATTGAATGAATTTGATACGAAGGATCTTCTTCTTGATAAAACAGATTTTGATATTCACGAAGATGATCCGTAACACAGCAACTTCTTTCGAAGGTACCTGCACTGCCAAAAATTTCTATCGAACTGGTCTTCAAGCAACTCGTACCCTGTATGTAAATGCTGACCGGCACAAAAATCCAACAAGTCTTATACAATCTGCTGGACAATGCCATTAAATTCAGCGATCCGGATTCTATCGATCACGATTGAAACCACACCGCGCGGTGACAAAGTATATACTTCCGTCAAAGATTATGGAATTGGCATTCCGAAATCAAGTATCAACAAAATATGGGAACGTTTTTACAAAAAAAAAAGCGATCTCTCCCGCGGAAAAAGACAAAAAGGAACCGGACTTGGGCTTTCGATCGTAAAAAAATTATTCAGGCACACAATGAAAATATCAATGTGATCAGTACCGAGGGGTTGGAACAGAATTTATCTTCTCCCTTCCACTGACGAAAAAATAGAAAGAATGTGCCTCAGCACAAAAACATTCTTCATCTTCGTGCGAGTGCGCATCTCCGGCACGCAGTGCTTTTATTTCATAGGAAGTTTGGAATTTCCTATGACATAAATGTCAGCATAAATAATATGTCACCACAACCGTTTTTATATAAAAATGTCTGAAACCCATTTTCCCACAGATTTCAGACATTTCTTCTTACTAATAAAGCATCTTCTTAATCGAATCTTTATTCATATTATCTTTTGTAACCCAGGTATATCCGGTACTTACCGTTGCTTCATTTCCTGACCAAGCACTGCTCTTGCGCAGGCAACAACCGTTGCATAATACCGATTCCGTATGGGTTCTGAACGATCAGCCCATCAATCTTCCCATCTTCCAGAAGCTTCATCTGATCCTCCCCGCCGTCAAAGCTCACTACCTTGATTCGGTCTTCCCCTGTTGTTTTGTCCATAGAGTCCAGAACATTCACCAAGTCTGCTACTGTTTCATTGGTTGCCAAAAATTCCTTTTACATCCGGATACTTTTCAAGAAGATGCTTGATTGCATCCTGCTGTGCCGTCTGGGTATCCCGGCTATCTGCGTTCTCTTCCTCTGCTTTTTGCACATTATCTGCAGTCTCCTGGGAATTCTTTTCAGATGAATTCTGCATTGATCTCTTTCGAGATCGCATCCAGATCATCCAGATGCCAGATCTCTGCAACCGTTACATTCGGATCATTCTTTTCCACTTCCTGTACAAATCCCCTGCTCTCTTTCTTCAGAAGAAGTAGACTTGGAGTCATGTGCGATTACAAGGATCTGACCACTCTCACCGATACTGTTGCACAGCTTACTTGCTGCTGTTGCAGCGGCAGTTTGTATTATCTGTATCAATCATGGATACAATATTCTGATAATCGGTCCCGGAATCAAATGCTGCGATCGGGATCCCATTCTCTGCTGCAACAAGATCAAAACTGAACCTCACATGCCCTGAATCAACTGCTGCGATCCCAACCGCAACCGGATACCGTGCAAGCTCCTCATCCAGAATATTTACCTGATCATCTACATCATTCTCTGTCTCCCTGGCGCAGAATAAACAAGCTTTACTTTATCATTCCCTTTATATCCCAGGTTTGTATTAATATCCGCTACCGCCTGCTTTGCACCTTCCTGAACAGCTTTCCAGTATGCGGAAGAACTTCCTCTTCCTATAATAGAAATCGAGCTTCCTTCTCCAGATTCAGTCCCTGCACATTGCCATATGCAGATGGCTGTAAAACATCAGGTTTACTCTGATGCTCATTCTCTTCCCTTGTCTCATGACTGAATGTCTGCTCTTTTCCTGTGCCTGCATCATTCTTGCTTCCAGTTCCACATCCACCAGTCAAAAAGTGCCACACAAAGTACAGCCGAAAGTATACTCCACCGTTTTTTTCATAAATCCACTCCACTTTCTCTATCTTAAAATCAGTTTCATTATTGGTTATAAAATGATACAGTCCACTATACACCAAATCGCCAGGAAAGGTAGAAAAAATTTCTTAAGATTTCATAAATTCTTTTTGTTTTCATTTGTGTTTTATATTACTAACCTTTTGGTTTTATATTTCCAAAGAAATGCCCATTTCGCGCTATTAGTTTGACATTTCTCAACTCGATTGTATCTATTTTTAAAGCATAAATTCTCTTGTATATTTTTCAAGTTCTGTATTAGAATAAAGTTATGAAAGGCATATCGATTTTAACTTTTCATAATAAGGAGGATACATATCATGGCACACGTAATTTCAGACGAATGTGTAGCTGCGGAGCTTGCGAAAGCGAATGTCCAGTAGGAGCAATCTCTATGGGTGCAGATCATATGCAGATCGATGTTTCTGCATGTGTTGACTGTGGCGCTTGCGAATCAGCATGTCCTACAGGAGCAATCAGCGCTGAGTAATCCAGAACACGTAGATTGAATAAGACAGTAAGAAAGAGACGATTTTCATCTGAAGTCTACGGCTCGTGATAGCTGTGAGAGTGCCACTACAGGGACTGAAAGCTCTCTGGCGAGTGCCTTAAGGGAACGTGATATGTCTGAGATTTCCTGCTGACGCGATTCTGAGCCTCGTCCTGAGCCTGTCATGAGCTGCAGGTAATCGATGATGACGAGCTTTAAGTCGTGTTCGAGCTTGTATTTACGGCACTTGCTTCGAAGCTCTGAGATGCTGATACCCGGAGTGTCGTCTATGATGAGTTCGGAGTCTCCGATGATTCCGGCTCCCTCGACCAGCTTTTCCCAGTCGGCATCAGACAGATTTCCTGTACGCAGTGCCTGCGCATCTACCTTTGATTCGAGTGAGAACAGACGGTTTACGAGCTGCTCCTTCGACATCTCGAGTGAGAATATGGCTGTACACAGATGTGCATGAAATGCCACATGCTGTGCTATATTGAGGACGAAGGCTGTCTTTCCCATTGACGGACGGGCTGCCACGAGCACAAGGTCTGACGGCTGAAGTCCCGCTGTCCTGTAGTCTAGGTCTATGAAGCCTGTCGGGATTCCTGTTACGGTGCCCTCCTGCTGTGCTGCTTTTTCGATTTTCTCGAGGGCATTCATGACAACAGTACGGATTGGCACGTAGTCACCTGTCTGCCTTGTGGAAAGCAGTTCAAATACATCGTGCTCTGTCTTGTCAAGCACGCTCTCGAGCGATTCCTTGCCGGCGTAGCACTCGTTCTCTATGTCCTCTGTCACATGGATGAGCTTTCGCTTTATGGCATTTTCTTTTACGATATTGGCATAGTACTTGATGTTGGCAGAGGTCGGCACACTGGTGACGAGAGTTCTCACAAAGTCAAGGCTTTGTATTTCCTGCGGCACATCCTTTTCCTTTAAACGGTTCTGGAGGTGACGAGATCTGCAGGCTGACCCTCTGTAAAGAGCTCAACCATGGTCTCAAATATGATGCCGTACTGCTGATGATAAAAATCCTCCTTAAGGAGCATCTCGCTGGCGGTCACTATGGCATCCTTGCTCATAATCATGGAGCCGACCACGGACTGCTCTGCCTCAAGGCTGTTTGGCATTATTCGTTTGATTAATGCTTCTTCCAAGGGGATTCCTCCTATCCTTCAACTACTGATACTGTGAGGTTTGCTGTTACCTTTGGATGAAGCTTGACAGGCACCTCATAGTTTCCGAGTGCCTTGATTGACTCGTTAAGCTGCATCTTTTTCTTATCGAGCTCTAAGCCATGCTGCTCCTTTGCTGCAGCCGAGATCTCCTTGGTGGAGATGGAGCCGAAGGTTCTGCCGCCCTCTCCTGAGCGCAGCTTTACTACTACCTTTGTGCTCTCAACGACCTTTGCGAGCGCAAGTGCACTCTCGTAGTTTTCCTGTGCCACCTTGTCAGCGTGCTGGTTCTGAAGCTTTAAGTCATTTAAGTTCTTTGGTGCTGGTTCTGATATTGTTTCTGGCGTAGCCGTCATTTACGTTTACTATCTCGCCTTTTTTGCCTAATGGTTTTACGTCCTGTAATAAGATTACTTTCATTCTTCTATGTCTCCTTCTTTTAGCATTTCGTCCAGTGTATCCTGTATCATGCGCTTTGCCTGCACGATAGTAACGCCTGTCAGCTGCGCACCTGCCACATTTAAGTGTCCGCCACCGCCCAGCTTCTCCATGATTATCTGGACATTTATCTCGTCGATTGAACGAGAGCTGATATAAATCTTGTCATTG
>VOFG01004391.1_pt1 | contig 12152 bp, 15 predicted proteins | sample 5384171 | NCBI WGS metagenome assembly VOFG01 (sample SAMN12384726, study PRJNA508395) | human gut metagenome | isolation source: healthy gut F | host: Homo sapiens | reverse complement strand
CTGTTGCGCTTCAGATTCAGTTACATGTGCTGGAAGGTGGCACCACCCATACCGACGATTCCTGCTGCACTGATGGTCAGAATTTTTCTTCTTTCGTGAATGTACCGGGTTGGTTGTTGATGGGTTCTTTTTAGATATTTTCGTCCCATTCGTCACCTTCCACCTTAATGGTAACAGTCGGGGGGGATAAACGCTGGCGTCAATCACCAGGTCAAGTGACATGACGGTTCCGGATACGGAACTGTGTATGTTTTTGCTGATATGAAACCGACAGCTTGACCGATGATTTGTCCTACTTTTACTTGATCTCCTTTTTCACCGTGGAACGGCAGGAGCCCCGATATGTTGTGATAAGGGTATACTTACTTGTTCGGGTAGGGGAAGCGTGATGATTTCCCTTGTGCTGATAATTTATTTTCTGGTGGGTGAACTCCCCAATTTTAAATGTCTTAAGCACGGTGTATTAATTTTAGGTTTTAGATTTTAAATTTTAGATTGAAAAACTAATGAACTTTGTTTTAAGATTTAGATTTCTTGATTTTAGATTTATTCATCGTAAACGTAATTCATAAATCGTCAATTAATTCGTTTCAGTTTTCAACTGGTCTGCAGGTTCGGTGATTTTCCGGGGAGGGAAATTAACCTCGTGGATCGCATGTGTCGGGCAAACACTCACGCATTTCCGGCAAAGTCTGCACTTGCGGAAATCGATGTATGCCAAATTGTTTTCTAGCGTGATGGCCTCGAAAGGACATTCTTTCACGCATTTTCCACATCCGATGCAGGCAGCCGTACAGGCTTTGCGGGCAATGTTCCCCCTTGTCTTTGTTCACGCAGCAAACAAAAACTCGTCGATCTTTCACTCCTTTGTTTCGTAACTCGATGATGTTTCTCGGACAGGCCTTCACGCAAGCTCCACACGCCACGCACTTCTCCCTCGGAAACGACCGGGGACCGTTCTCGTCCATGTGAATGGCATCGAACGGACAGGCTGTTACGCAATCCCACATCCCAGGCAACCGAATGTACAATCGCTTTCACCCCGGTAAAGGGAATGTTCGATGGCGCATGATTTGTAACCGTCATATTGACTGGTACGTTGACGATGGTCACACGTGCCGTTACATCTTACCACTGCAATTTGCGGGGTTTGTGTCGTCACTTCCATGCCCAGGGCTGCGGCAACTTTCGTCATGGTTTCTGCACCTCCAACCGGACAAAACAGTCCATCCAAAGAAGTAGCCTTTACCGTGGCTTCTGCAAATCCCTACACCCGGGTTTGCCACATCCTCCGCAATTATGCTCCCGGTAGTATGCTTTCCACGGTATCAATTCTAGGGTCTTCCTCGACCTTGAATTTTTTGTGCAACAAAATAGAGAATTACGGCAGATGCGATCCCAATAGCGCACAAAGTAATAATGGTGTAAATAATGGTAGTAGTCATCATAAAGGTGTTTGTTTTGTCTCCTCTAGTTTGTAATAACGCCCGTAAAGTTATTATTTTTTTTCTAGGTTATGCTATTTTAACCTTGAATTTTATTTTTTGGCAAACTTGTTTCTTAATAAATAAAGAACAATGAAAATATACTGTTGTAGTCGTTAGGAGACAGCGTTGCAGCTAGACTTCACTGGTCCCGGCAAGAATTAGCAAGGTTAGGATGGCGATTATTAGGGACAGGAAGGAACAATGTATGCCAGTAGGACGGAAAGCATGGCATTTTTGGGTACTGGCACTGACGATTACTTTATCACCTATTTTGATCTCTTCATTTGGTTTTTCCGCCGTGATGCTCTTCAAGGTCATTTCCGACATGCCGCAAGCTCCTTTGGCGACAGCCTGCACAGGCTGTTTGGTTTTGTATGGTCACAATAATAAAGGTATCAGCCACCTGTGTCACGATTCCATCATGTTCTATTGTATTTTTTGCCATAATATGATTTTTGAATAGAGCAAATATAATGATAATATAAAAACCATCCTGCAGCGAGGATGGTTTCATTTTTTATTTTTTACGCATGAAAATCTGAATCGGTACACCCGTGAACTTCCAGTGTTCCCGGATTTTAGTTCTCCAAGAAACGCTTGTAAGGGGTTCTTTCACGTATTGCGGTAAGTTGCAATAGAATGCGAAAGTTGGGGTTTTGACGGTAATTGTGTCACGTATTTTATGCGGATATATTTTCCTTTCAAGCTGGGGGGAGAGGAAGTTTTCGATCTCTTCCAGCATGATGCGGTTCAGTTCGGATGTTTTCAGTTTTTGTTTTCCGGCTTTCGTAGGTCTGGATGGCTGATTCAAGCGCTTTCAACAGACGTTGCTTTGTGAGAGCCGAGGTGAAAATGATTTCCACGTCGTTGAAGGGAGCCATTTTTGCCCGCAGTTCTTTTCGAAATTGATCGTCGTTTTGTTATCTTTCTCGATTAGGTCCCACTTGTTCACGAGGACTACCACGCCTTTTTGGTTACGCTCGATGAGGTGGAAAATGTTCAAGTCCTGAGATTCCATTCCCCGGGTAGCATCAATCAGCAGCATACACGTCACTGTCTTCGATGGCACGTACGGAACGCATCACGGAATAGAATTCCACGTCTTCATTGACTTTCGCTTTCTTGCGTAATCCTGCGGTGTCTACCAGCAGGAAGTCGTGCCCGAAACGATTGTAGCGGGTTGTAATCGTGTCACGAGTTGTTCCGGCAATATCGGTTTACGATATTACGTTCTTCCCCGATAAGGGCGTTAATGGTGGAGGATTTTCCCACGTTGGGACGTCCCACGATGGCAATTTTAGGAAGCTCTTCCATGTCTTCGAGCGGGTCGGTGGTGAAGTGTGAAACCAGCTTGTCAAGTAGATCACCGGTTCCCGAACCGTTGATGGAGGCTACGGGAAAATCTCTTCTCCGACTCCCAGTTTATAGAATTCGTGGACATCGTAGAGACGTTCTCCGTTATCAACTTTGTTTGCCACGAGATAGATGGGCTTGTTGACTTTCCGAAGCATACGGGCGAAACTGTGGTCCAGATCGGTAATCCCGAGTTCCACGTCGCAGACGAATAGGATCACGTCGGCCTCGTCCATGGCGAGTAATACCTGTTTGTTGATCTCCTCCTCGAAGATGTCCGAACTGTTGGAGACGTATCCTCCGGTGTCAATCACCGAGAATTCTTTGCCGTTCCACTCTGATTTTCCGTAATTCCGGTCACGGGTCACCCCGCTTTCCTCGTTCACGATGGCTTTCCGACCACCGACTAAACGATTGAAAAGTGTTGATTTTCCCACGTTGGGACGTCCTACTATTGCAACAATATTACTCATTGGAAAGATAAAGTTAAAAGATAAAAACTAAAAAATTAAAGTTGTTTGTAACCGAAGCGTTTCAGGTCGTTTTCCTTGTTCCGCCAGTCTTTGAGGACTTTAACATATAGGTTCAGAATACTTTTTTTCCCGAAGAAGGCTTCGATGTCAACACGGGCTTCCGTGCCGACTTTTTCAATGCGGCTCCTGATGCCCGATGATGATACCTTTTTGGGAATCCCGTTCCACGTTGATCACGGCCATGATGTTGATACGTTTGGTTTCTTCCTTGAATTCCTCCACGACAACCTCGACGGAATAAGGAATTTCTTTATCGTAGTTCAACAAAATCTTTTCCCGGATAATTTCGGTTACGAAAAAAGCGTGCCGGCATATCGGTCATTTCTTCTTTGTCGAAATAAGGTTCTCCCACGGGTAACAACTCCAGAATTCTCTTGTATAGATTGTCCACGTTGAAATTCTCGGTAGCCGAGATCGGGAATATTTCAGCTCGCGGGATGATCTCTTTCCACTTGTCGAACAAGGCATCCAGTTTATCCGGGAGTGGTCAAGTCAATTTTGTTCAACACCAGAAGGATGGGAACCTCGCTTTGTTTCACTTTCTCGATAAAGTCCGCGTTCTTCTCGATATTCTCCACCACGTCGGTGACATAGAGGATGATGTCGGCATCGATAATGGCACTTTTAGAAAAATCAAGCATGTATTCCTGCATCTTGTAACTGGGTTTCACGACACCCGGGGTATCGGAAAACACGATCTGAAAGTCCTCCCCGTTCACGATCCCCTTGATCCGGTGACGCGTGGTTTGGGATTTGGACGTGATAATCGATAATTTCTCCCCGACTAGTCGATTCATCAAGGTTGATTTCCCCCACGTTGGGGTTTCCTAAGATATTGACAAAACCTGCTCTGTGCTCCATTAATTTATAAAATTAATTGGGCACAAAGGTACGATAACTAATTGAAAATTGAAAGCCTAAACGAAAATGTGCGGGCCTATTTTTTTGTTTTGCTTGTAGACATAAGCGATTTTCTCGCTGTCCGCCGGGTTCGTCTTGCTCGTTTTACTGGTCCATGCTCCGGTCTGGTCGTAAGTATATTGGTAGTTAGGATTGATCGGGTTACCGAATTCGTCGTAGGTTAGAGTCATGTTACTTGTTATTTTTTCATTTTGCAGATTTTCCTTCACGTAGGAAATGCTTGTGAGGTAGCCGAATGAGTCGTACGTGTAAAGTGTGACTTGTTTCGTGGCGGGATGGTCGGTATCCGGTCGGGTGTTTATCCATGTTTTACCGGAGAGACGTCCTTGTGGGTCATAAGTGTAGTCTGTTTGAGCGCAAATCAGCCCGTTCCGGTATTCTTGGGTTCGATTGACCTGTCCTCTGTGATTGTAATAGTCAATAGTGTTTTGCCCGTGACTCCACTTGGTCGTTTTCATGACGGGATGGGAAGTCGTGTCATACTGATAATTGATCAGGCATATGGTTGCTTTAGCGAGGGAATCAATGGTTTCCTCCTCGTAACATTTACCGAGGTCATTATACCTGAATGTCGTGACAATCAAGTTTAACGGTGTGGTAGTTGTGGAATCTTTTTTGCAGTCGTGTGCTTTGAATGATCCGTGTCAAAAGCCCTTGAGGGGTAATGGTATGTGGTGATTGTGAGCGAATCATGGTGAATTCTGGTTTCCCGAGTGATGTTAATTCCGGAGTAACAACGGGTGATGGTAGGGGATATGTAAGTCATCGAGTCGATAAATTGTTTCCTTAACTGTTGGGCTTTATCCCGAAATGGCTTGTATTTATGTGTTTTGAAGGTAAGTCTTGATCAGCGGGAGGCGTGGAAAGAATCAACTTGAAAACAAGGAGGATCAGGTCTATGCTGTCGTTAGCGTATTCCACTTGTGGCAGGTATCTGCGGTTACATCCGGCTAGATAGGGACATTCGATATAAGCATTGATACAATGTTTTTGTGCATTCCGGGGAAGTGGCCGTTTGTATCGCTTTGAACAGGCAGTCGTCATAGAGTTTTTTTGTACTTCAGTCTAGGTAGGGACGCGGTTCCTTGGAGTTGGCGTAGAATGTTTTTAGCGTGGTGTCATTGAAATAGCAGAGAATGGTTGAATCGTTTTGTTTGTCAAGGGCGGCTTTGTATAACAGGTCATTGTATATGTTGGGCTACCTCGACATAATTGTATTGGTTGGGAAGTCTTTGAAATAGGTGTCACATTTTGCCTGTGTAGGGTGGGCTTTCAGGTCTGCATACTGCACTTTTTCCTTTAGCCGGACGATGGCCTCGTAAACGTCGGGGTCCATATTGTAATCGTATTCCTTTATTTGTGCAAGTACTGTACGGGAATCTTCAAGTTGGTCCTTGGAATAAATAAGTAAAGCAAAGGATTGTGGAGTCGGCTTTGTGACGGAAAAGGTTGACATTGAGGTTTGCTGCTTGGCAGAACGAGCGTAACCGGGCGCCGCCGTCTTGTTGCTGGATGGCCATACTACTTTTCAAGTAGGGTTCGATGGCATTGACACGGGAGTCAGTAACAATTGTCTGAGGGCATCGGCTAGAGAGATTTCATTTTTGTAGGCATCCATACTTTTGGTGTCCATTCTTTCTCTCAACCGATCGTACTTGTCTCCTTCGGACCAAGCGATGTGTTGATATAGTCTTTCCACGCGGTTCTGTTTTTGTGCCCGTGTTGGTGCAAAAAAGCGATGGTAAAAATCGTGAAAACGATCATCGTAAGGTATGAGTTTTTCATAGTGACTAAAATTTATGTAGTTCTAAATATAACGTTTGGCCTAGAATATGATGGAAACCGGGCAGTGTACACATTTTTTAGAAGAAAATGTGCGTTGTTCTTGCTTGGTTTTCTTGTTGTTAACGTATTTTCGTTATCTTTGTTGTATAAAAAAATTGAAATAAAATTATGATTGTAGACGTACTGGCTAATAGCGAACGAATTGAGGGGTTGAAACCGTATTTTAAAGTTGTCTTTGACTATATAAAAAAACGCATGATTTGTCAAGTATGCCCGTGGGACGAATTGACATTGACGGGGATAATGCCTATCTGAAAATTGAAGATGCCAAAGGACGGAAAACCGAGGAAGCCGTGTATGAACGGCATGATAAGTATATCGATATTCAAATGCCTTTGAGTATGCCGGAAAGATATGGTTGGAAAGCTCAAAAAGTTTATTGGGCGAGGAACGGGCGCCGTATGATGGCGCGGGTGATTTTACTTTTTACCGGGATCCGGTGGAGCGGGTGTTCACGTTATCTCCCGGAGAGTTCGTGATCTTTTTCCCGGAAGATGCTCATGCTCCTTGTATCGGGGAGGGGATAATTCGGAAAATGGTGGTGAAAGTCAGGAGAATTGAGAATTGAAAATTGAGAATTGAAAATGAAAAAAAGATATAAGATACTTTTGACGGTTGTGGTGGTGCTGGGGATTGCTTATTTCTGTCTGCCTTATTATGCACGGCAGGCTTTGCTTTACTGGTACCCGTCGATAGATGATTTGTCGATGTTTGACAAGCATACGGTGCGGAAGGCTGACACGTGTTGGACGTGGGGGATTGCCAAGGATTATAATACCTATGAGTTGAGCCCGGAGGATGATGCCTACTTGAATGATTTTCGTACAGTTTCTTTTCTGGTGATTCAGAATGATAGTATCGTGTACGAGGAATATCGGTCCGGTTGGAATGACACGAAGACATCGAATATATTTTCATCGACCAAGAGTATCGTGGGGTTGTTGGTCGGCATTGCTTATGACGAGGGAAAATTACCAGTCTGATGATCCGGTAGGGGAAATATATCCCGGAATTTAACGAGGGAAAAAAGAAAAATATCACGATTCGCAATCTGTTAACCATGAGTGGCGGGTTGAATTGGGATGAGGCTTATGCGTCGCTGTTTTCGGTAACTACACATGGCTACTATGGTAACGATCTTTATGATTTAGTGACTACGTTGGACGTGATCGAGGAACCGGGGAAACAATTTTCATACCGGAGCGGGGACACGCAGATTTTGGCTTTTGTCGTGGAGAAAGCGACTGGAAAGAGCATTAGTGATTATGCCGAAGAGAAGTTATGGAAACCGATGCAAGCCTGTCAAGATGCTTATTGGTTGTTGGATAAAAAGGACGGGGACGAGAAATCTTTCTGTTGTTTTCACACCACGGCGAGGGAAATTGCCCGTTTTGCCCGTTTGATGTTGCATCACGGGAATTGGAACGGGAAACAGTTGGTTTCGGAAGAATATATTAACGAGGCCATGAGGCCGGCGGGGTATCTGAAGGACGAATGGGGTAAGGATTCTTTGGATTATTATGGTTTCCAGATTTGGATTATGAACTATAAAGGGCAACAGAATCCCTATTTCCGGGGAATGTTGGGACAGTATATTATTGCTATTCCCGAGAAAAATGCCATTATTGTCCGGTTGGGGCATAAAAAGGACGAGGAACGTATCCAGGAGACCACCCGGGATGTGTATCGCTACATGGATATCGGGACGAAGATATTGGATAGTAGAAAGTAGGAGGGTGACTTATTGATTGATTCATAAAGAGAACCTAAAGAGTTCCTAAGGAGAACCTAAGGAAATAATCCCACATATTCGAACCTTTCTCGAACTCATTCGAGCTTACACATGCCGTAAGCATGAGCAACGACTAAGCAACGAGTAAGCTCTGAATAAGTAGGATTATTTGGGTAGGATACTTCTTTATTTGGGTTAGATCTGTGTGGGAATAGCTATATCTGTAATTTTGGTTGTTTAATCTGTAATTTGTATACAAATTGTTGGTAATTATTCTATATTTTGTAATGTTTAAATCACTAAAAATAACATTTATGCTACGCAGAATCAGATTAACAGTAGCCCTTGTATCATTTGTAATGATCACTTTATTGTTTCTCGATTTCACGGGAACATTACATACGTGGTTCGGATGGCTGGCGAAGATACAGTTCCTGCCGGCCGTGTTGGCCTTGAATGTCGGGGTCATTCTTTTAGTGGGTGGTATTGACGCTCGTGTTCGGACGGGTGTATTGCTCGGTGATTTGTCCGTTGGGTGTGTTTCAGGATATAGTGTCTTGGTTTTAGCGGACGACGCCCTAAAAAAAATACCGTTTTTCTTACTCTCCCGCGGTATCATGGTTACGGTACGGGGTGTTGGGGTGTTTGTGATCGCCGTGATCGCCGGAATCGGCTCGGTGGTAGCGTTGTTGGCTCCGTATAGTTCTTACGGGCGAATCGTTTCGAATCTTTTTGCCCCGGTGTATCAGTGGGGAAATAACGTGTTGGCTTATTTTGCCGAAAGGAGTGATAGCTACGCTTTTTACGAGACATCGGTATGGCTGAAGAGTTTGCCGACGTTTATTATTGCATCGGTTACGTTTATCGTGCTGGTCGTGTTGGCTTGGAGAAACGGGCGGACGTATTGCAACACGATTTGTCCGGTGGGTACGGTGTTGGGATTTTTCTCCCGGTATTCCTTGTTTCGTCCGGAGATTGATGCGGAGAAATGTACGAATTGTAGTTTATGTTCCCGTAAGTGCAAGGCGGCTTGCATTAATTACAAGGATCATCGGATTGATTATAGTCGTTGCGTGACGTGTATGGATTGTATCGATACGTGTCAGCATGGGGCTATTCGTTACGAGTCTCGTTTGAAGAAAACTGATGGAAAAACTTCCGAAACGGGAAAACAAATAATGCTCGCCGGAGTTTTTTGACGGGGATGGGACTTCTTTTTGTTTCGTCAGCAGTAAAAGCGCAAGAGAAAAAAGGTGGATGGTGGTTTGGCTGTCATTTTGGATAAAAAATACCCGAGCGGATGACACCGCTTGTTCCACCGGGGCCAAAGGGCTACGTAATATGCGGACACATTGTACCGGTTGTCAGCTTTGTGTTTCGGTGTGTCCCAATCAGGTATTACGGCCCTCGACGAAGTTGTCGACGTTGATGCAGCCGGAGATGTCTTATGAACGGGGATATTGTCGTCCGGAATGTACAAAATGTTCGGAGGTATGTCCGGCTGGAGCAATCTTGAAGATTACGCCCGGCGGATAAATCTGCCACGCAGATCGGTCATGCCGTATGGGTGGAGAAGAATTGCGTACCACTTCGGGATAAGGTGGCGTGTGGCAACTGTGCCCGGCATTGTCCGACGGGAGCGAGTACGATGGTTCGCTTCCGATCCCGATAATGCGGATTCTTTGAAGATTCCGGTGGTGAATACGGAACGTTGTATCGGTTGCGGGGCTTGCGAGAATCTTTGTCCGGCACGTCCGTTCAGTGCGATTTACGTGGAAGGGCATGAACTGCACAGAACGATCTAAAATTACGAGTACATGGAAAAGAAAGATAGGAAAGAAGAGATAAACCGCCGGGAATTTTTAAAGCGATTAGGGGGTTGGTGCGGCTGCATCGACAATCGGTCTGGCGGGTTGCAATTCGAGAAATAATATCGTGTCGGGCAATCGTTCGGCACAAGGGGAAATCCCGACAGATCAAATGACTGACAGGACGCATCCGAGGACGGGTGATAAAAGTCTCCTTGCTGGGATATGGTTGTATGCGCTGGCCGGATACGAGTGGCGGGAGCAGGACGGAATCCTGATGCGGATTTGGATCAGGAGACGATTAATCGGTTGGTGGATAAGGCTATCGCACATGGTGTTAATTATTTCGATACGTCTCCCGCTTATTGTATGGGGCGTTCGAGCGTGCCACGGGTATTGCCCTTAAACGTTATCCGCGCAACACGTATTTTATTGCTACCAAGTTGTCTAATTTCGCTCCTTCCACGTGGACACGTGAGGCTTCTATCGCGATGTACCGCAACTCGTTTAAAGGATTGCAGGTGGATTACATCGACTATCTGCTACTTCACGGGGTCAGGGATGGAAATGGTATGAAAGAGTACGAGGCGTTACGTGAATAACGGCGTGTTGGATTTCCTGCTTGAAGAGCGTGAGGCAGGGCGGATTCGTAACTTGGGATTCTCTTACCACGGGGATATAAAAAGTCTTTGATTATTTACTCTCGATACATGATCGGGTAAAATGGGATTTCCGTGCAGATCAGTTGGATTACGTGGACTGGAAACACGCTGAAGGGTGAATACCCGGAATACGGATGCCGAGTACCTTTACGGGAATTGCAAAACTGAACATCCCGGCTATTATCATGGAACCCTGTTGGAGGACGTCTTTCGAACGTGCCGGCTCATATAGCCAATGCACGTTGAAATTGCGTAAGCCTGGGGTCTAGCGTCGCTTCATGGGCGTTCCGTTTTGCGGGTTCGTTTCCCGGGGTGTTGACTGTTTTGAGCGGGATGACTTACATGGAGCATCTGGAGGATAACTTGCGTACATTCTCACCGTTGGACCCGTTGACAGATGATGATAAGGTGTTTTTGGAGGAAACGGCACAACTGATGTTGCGATACCCGACCATCCCCTGTAATGATTGTAAATATTGTATGCCTTGTCCTTACGGGTTGGATATTCCGGCTGTGTTGCTGCACTATAACAAGTGTATTAACGAGGGAACGTGTCTGCCTCGTCGCAGGATGAGAATTACCGTAAGGCCCGGCGGGCATTCCTTATCAGGGTATGACCGTTCGGTTCCCCGGTTGCGACAGGCCAGTCATTGCATCGGTTGTGACCAGTGCGTACATCATTGTCCGCAGGAATTAACATCCCGAAAAGAGATGCAACGAATTGATCATTTCGTGGAGGATTTGAAACAGGAACGGGTATTTTAAATAGAGAAAATGAGAACATGATGGTTGAAACGGACCGAACAGGTGTTGATTGAGCGCTTGGATGTGGAACAATGTTCCTGCGTGATTTATAACGGGGGAGAGACCGTTGTTCTGGGAGCGGGGTGTACAGGATTTGTACCGGTTGTTGAAGACGGAACCGGATTTTCTTCGGGGGGCATTTATCGCGGATAAAGTGATCGGTAAGGCTGCTGCCGCGTTGCTGGCTTTGGGGGGCGTGGATGAGGTGTTTGCCTTGTGATCAGTCCCGGCTCGTGAACTGTTGGAACGGTCCGGGATTAAGGTGGATTCGGAAGAGGTGCCTCATATTATCAAATCGTACCCGAACAGGCTGGTGTCCGTTGGAGATTCGCTGTTTTCCGGATGCATACGGCAGAAGAGTGTCTGCAACAGATAGAGGAACTTACATAAGATGAATAACGAGACAAAATAATGCAGATGAAAAAGATACTATTTACCGTGCTATTTTTGGGTGGGCTTGTTTCCTTGCGGGCTGAGGAAGTGCCTGATAGCTTATCGGTGCAGAAAAAAGTGACCATAGAAGAGGTTGTTGTTACCGGAACACGAAACAGACGGACGTGCGGCATTTGCCGATGACGGTTTCCGTGGTGAACCGGGAACAGATCGAACATCGTAACGATCCCTCGTTATTACCTCTTTTGACCGAGTATATACCCGGCACTTTTCACGACTTCCAGCGGGCTGATGGGATATGGGGTATCCGGAGGGGCTGCGGGGGGAATGAGCTTTACGGGGATTGGGGACTCCACAGCAGGGGGTTACCAACCACGGGATGCTGGTGTTAATTGACGGTCATCCCCAGTATATGGGATTGATGGGGCATCCGATATCAGATGCTTACCAGTCGATGCTGGCGGAACGGGTGGAAGTGCTTCGGGGACCGGCTTCCGTGTTGTATGGGTCCAATGCCATGGGGGCGTGATTAATATCGTTACCCGGAAGATGAAAGAGGATGGTGTCCGTACACATGCTAACGTGGGGTATGGTTCTTATAACACGTTGCAATC
>VOFG01004365.1_pt1 | contig 12184 bp, 24 predicted proteins | sample 5384171 | NCBI WGS metagenome assembly VOFG01 (sample SAMN12384726, study PRJNA508395) | human gut metagenome | isolation source: healthy gut F | host: Homo sapiens | reverse complement strand
GTCAGAGGACTGAAAACCCATCGTGATCCTGCTGCTTTTTACGGTGCTGATGAACCTGTTCCCTTACGAGGAGTGGAAATATCCTCTTTCATTATGGAATCCTTACGATCACGGAGGGCGGTCTGCGGACATGCGTTTTTATGACGGTGAGACTGATCTTTCTCGGTGATGGGATCTTCCATCATGGCATTTACGACCCTCGAACAGCCTGACAGACGGAATCGAAAAGCTGCTTCATCCGCTGAACCGGATCCATGTTCCGGTGCATGAGATTGCAATGATGATGTCGATCGCTCTCCGCTTTATTCCAATCCTTTGGAAGAGACGGATAAAAATCATGAAAGCACAGATCGCAAGAGGGGGCAGATTTTGAATCGGGGAAATATCCTGCAAAGGGCAAAGGCAATGATCCCGATCCTTGTGCCACTGTTCGTATCTGCATTCCGACGGGCAAATGATCTGGCAATGGCAATGGAAGCAAGATGTTACCATGGCGGGGATGGAAGAACAAAGATGAAAACCATTGCAGTATCATAGAAATGACAGAGTTGCTTATCTGATCACACTGCTATGTATTTAGTGGCGATCGTAGGTGCAGGGAAGATATATTCCATTTAAGATATGGATCTTTTTAAGTACAGATAATAGAAAAAGAGGACAGGAAAAGAATGAGACGAATCAGACTGACAGTTGCCTATGACGGAACAGATTACTGCGGCTGGCAGGTACAGAATAACGGGGGCGACGATAGAAGGAGAATTGAATACGGCACTGACGCAGCTGACCGGACAGACAGTGAAGGTGATCGGGGCGAGCCGACGGATGCAGGAGTTCACGCGAGAGGAAATGTGGCTGTATTTGATACAGAATCTTCCATTCCACCGGAACGGTTTTTCTTTATGCTGTGAATGCGTTGCTCCCGGAAGATATCGTAGTAGTTGATTCCTGGGTGAGGTGGCGGCAGACTGGCATCCAAGACACTGCAATACAGAAAAGACCTATGAATACCGGGTGCTGAATCAGAAACTTCCCGATCCGATGAGGAGAAGAGATACTTATTTCGTCTCTTTTCCGCTGGATTTGGAGAAAATGAGAAAAGGCAGCGGGATATCCGGAAGGGGGAGCATGACTTTAAAGCTTCTGTAATGTGCATACGCATCGTAGAAGATACAGTCCGCACCATATACCGGCTGGAAGTGATCCGGGAAGAAAATGTGATCACATTCCGGGTCAGAGGAAACGGATTTCTTTTTACAATATGGTGCGGATTCTTGCCGGAACACTGATCGGAGTCGGAAGAGGACTGATCGATCCGGAAGAGATCCCGGCGATGCTGGAGGCAAAAAGACCGGCAGGCAGCAAGGGATGACCGTGCCGCCGCAGGGGCTGACACTGGTGAAGATCGATTATCCGGATTGAAGAGTGCAGACGGGCGGTAAGGGCCGACGGTTGAAAGCTGAGCCTGATGAGGGTCAATTATTTAGAACGAGTTTATAAGGGATGGGGGAATGGAAAGTTGAAGGCAGTGGTCTGCGAAGATGAAGAGGCACTTCAGCTTTTTTTAGAAAAGCAGGTATGTGAGTGCATGAAAGAAGCCGGGATCAATGGGAGTTGCGAAGTGTTTTCATCGGCAGAAGAATTACTGGAAAAGGAAATCCTTTTTATGATCTTTATCTGCTGGATATTCAGCTTGGTCAGATGACGGGAATGGAACTGGCGGAAAAGATCAGGGAGAAAGACGACCATGCAGTGATCCTTTTGCAACAAATTATAAAGAAATGATCCGTAAGGCATTTCAGGTATCGGCACTGGATTATTTGGTGAAACCATTGGATGAGGTGGAAGTAAGACAGGCATTATTGCGTTCTTTCCGGTATCTGTCAAAAAAAGAAACCGGATTGCTTTAAAAAAATCAGTCAGGAGTGGAGATCTTTTATCACGAGGAGATTGAGTACATAGAAAGTGAAAAAAGAAAAGTGCGGATCTGCAGCAGGCGAGGCAGCGGTGAATTTTATGTCCGGCTCAATGACCTGGAACACGAATTTAAAGGCAGTCTGCTTGTGAGAGTTCATGCTTCTTTTATCATTAACCTTGAGAAAATACGAAGTGTGCGGAAAGATACGATCACGATGGAGTCAGGAAAAGAAATTCCGGTGACAAGGAAATATAAAGATCAGTTTAACAGGGCATTTCAGAATTATTGCCTGGAAATGCGAAGATGAGAGTGGGAATGATATGATAATACCAATAATTGAGGTGATACAGACCTATTTATTCGTATCGTGCTTTTTAAAAAAGAAAAGTAAGGTTTGGAAAGGTGCTGGACTGGTTGGTTCTGATTGGAGTTTCGGAAGTTGGAACAATCGGAAATCATTACTTTCAGGATGCGAATATAAATATATTGATTGCAGTGATAGAACTGTTCATTCTTTTTATCCTTTTTCGATGGTGGGGTGAAGAGGAAAATTCGCTGGACTGCTCTATTTAGTCTTTGCATTTTAGCTGAAGGTGTTGTGGCTGTGGGACTGTCAAGAGCATATGATATCCGGATCAGTGACATGGGAAATCAGGAGGAGGCAGTGATCCTGCTGGGAAAGAGATATTCCAGAAAATCCGGGTTATTGCAACAATGTTCTTCTATTTGCTGTCAAGAAAAAAGAGAGATACGGAGAAAAAGGGATATACAGGGGCAACTGCTGGTCATCCCGGCACTTAGTGCGGTTCTGCTTGTAATTGTGACAGAGGATCAGTTTGCAAGAGAGCAGATTAATGTGTGGATGGAAGTGATGCTGATTCTGTTTATTCTGATTATCAATGTAGTATTATATGTGCTTTTTTGCAGGCAGGAAGTTTATTTCAGAGAAGAGGAAATGATCCGGAATCAGTTAAAAGAACTGGAATATGAATCAGCCCATTACAGAGAATTAGAACAACATCAGCAGGAAATCCGAAGAATCAGGCATGATATAAAAAATGAATTGTCGGGCATTTATGGTTATCTTGAAAATGGAGAAGTGGGAGAAGGAAAAAAGGAGATTGAGATACTTCTTCAGCAGATGACTGCGGCAGAACAGAAAATTTTACTGCAAATGCAGTTGTAAATGGAATCCTGAATCTGAAGTTACAGAAGATGGAAATGGCTCAGACAGAGTATGAGTTTGATATTCACATACCGGAACAGCTAAAAATTCAGGGAACAGATTTAGGTGTACTGCTGGGAAACTTACTGGATAATGCAATCGAGGCATGCCAGGAGTTTCAGGGAGAAAAAGATCCGGCTTCTGATGGAATATCAGAATAGCGGAGTAGTGATACACTGCGAAAATCCATGCAATGAAGATACAGAGACACTTCAGACAAAGAAGAAAGATAAGATAAACCATGGATTTGGGATGGGAAGTATTGCACAGATTGTAAAAAAATATGATGGTTTTTGGGAATATCAGATGAAGTCAGGTTTATTTAAAGTTACGGTAAATCTGTGGGAAAGAGAAATGATATAGAAGTATATTGATATAGAAAATAGATGGATATGGTATAAAATTGAAAATAATACCCTCTTTTTGTGTGAATTATTACATAAAAAGGGGGTATTTGTTATTTTCGGAAATGAGAGGGGAAATCAAATATAATACAAAGTAAAAGAGACTTTATATACCGGACGGAGGTGACAAAATGAAAAGAAAGTTATTTTTATTAACTGGAATTATTTTGTGCTTTTGAGCGGATGTGGGAAAGAAAAAAATTCTGCTGTGAAAGATCAATTTGAATCCGGGTATATGGAATTATTTGGAACGCATCCTGCTGTAACAAAAAAGGAGATTTTCAGGTAATGGAAGGAATTGCATATTTTACAGATTACAAAAATCAGATTTGTACCCCCATCTGTAATAAAACCGGATTGTCGTCATTTGTCAGTATATGAAGACGAAGATACACAGTGCAATGCAGTTTGTGATGGGGTAAGAATTTTTCCATATAAGGAGAAACTTTATCGTATCAGGACAGCAGAAAATGGGAAGAGTGAACTGGTTCTGTCAGACTTAGATGGGGAGCAATCCCAAAAGTGGAGGAACTTTTGATACTGGATCACTCTTGACGGATGCAGTTGTGAGAAAAAATAAGCTGTATTATGTCAGTACGGTGATGAATGATGCAACAGGAGAGATAACCGGATCAGGAGAAGCGGTTGAGACACCTGTTGGAAAGTTATGTTCACTGGATTTAGATACCATGGATCAAAAATTAATTTTAGAAATAAAGGATGCACGAAGTTTTTGCCTGTTGGGAGGGAATGAGGAGTATCAGTTTTATGCGGTAATAAAAGACTGTGGTGCAGAGTATTACAGATTTGATTATCTGAATGAAGAGACGGTTTCGATACTATTGAATACAGGAAGTTATTCCAAAATAAAAATGTCAGATGATGGAAAGTCTCTTTACTATGTAGGAAATGATGGAAAAGAGATTTATAAATATGAGACTGAGGCAGAAAAAATAAGTTCTGTTGTGGGAGCAGGGAGAATTGAAAAAATTACTGCGGCTACGGAGATAGAACTTGTGATAGAAGGAGAGCATGAGGGAACGGTTTTATTCAGGATATTACCCGAAAATGAACTGTATGTAAAGAAGGGGACGGAAATTCTGAGAACAGGGCTTAGTGAGCGGCTGCCGGAAGAAGCAGCGTGGCTGAGCGGAATTAGAAGTACCACAGAGGAAGGCTTTTCTTTTTTCTTATCAGGCGAACAATGAAAAATCAGATACAAAGGGAGATCTTATTACCTGGTATGCGTATATTAGCTGGTCGGAGCTGTTCGATAAAGAGGGAAAAATAAAAAGTAGTACATAGTCCGCATATTTCATCCGCAGGAAATCTTCTTTAGAAATTCTTTCATTTTCTCCAAAGGCTCTCTTAAGTCATACTTGATAAATTAAAAAGAAAAGGGGTGCTGGAGATGAAGAAATGGGGAAAAAAGGCAGTTCGGATCGAGAATCCTTGCAGGAATGATCGTGTTAGCTGTATGTGGGTGTGCGGGCGTATCCCTCAGGAAAAAAGAGCAGCAATCGGGTCGGATTATATGGAAATATATGGCGGGAATACAATAACCAGGACAGGCTATTTTACAAATGCAAGTGGAATCCTCTATTATGTAGATTTCACAACGCAGGATGCAATTCCGGTCTGCAATAAACCGGACTGCAGGCATCTTTAAAAGCGGAAGATGCTGATACAGAATGTGATGCAGCGATTGACGGGGCAAAGTGTTTCCATATAAGGGGAAGCTGCTCGGAATCAGTGAAGATTCAAAAGGAAATGAAGAAATCTACAGTTCTGATATAGACAGGAGCAACCGGAAGGTGAAGAAAAAACTGGAAAGTTCTAATATGTTCATTAATGAAGGCGTAATTGCGAAAGATTCATTTTTTTATGTAGCAACAATGCCTGAAGTGGATGACCAGGAAAATATGAAGTGGATTTCAGTATTGAAAAAACTAAATTTAGATACTTTTTGAGGCAACGCAGTTAGATTCTGTAGAATGTAAAGACGCTTTGGGATTTCAATTACTTGGAGGAACGGAAGAATATCAGATTTATTCTTTGATCAAGGATGATGAAACTTTATTTTACAAGCTGGATTATGAGTCATGTGAATCGGAACAGATTGAATTATTTCAAAGTGGATATGAGCGGATTTTACCTGAAGAAAATGAAAACAGCTTTTTATTATCTGAGTGTTGAGGGCGGAGAAAGAAATCTTTATCAATATGATATTGACAGTAGAAAAAATAAGCTTTGCCTTGAAAATGAGAAAATTGCGGAGAATGCCGGAGGGGATATTGTTGGATCAGACCTGTGTGGAAAATGTCAGGAAGGAATCGTGTACTGGGTCAGAACATGGACTGAGGAGCGAGAAGAGAAGATGTTCTTACTGGATCATAATGGAAAAATACAGGAACTGTCGATGCCACAACAACTTCCGGTTGCAGGGACTCATTTCTATGATGTGATATGTGCAACAGAGAAAGGAATGTACTTTTGGTATTTAAAGGATTTTGAATCAATGGTTTTCAGGACAATGTCGACTGGCAGGCATACACGGAGTGGGAGGATTTAGTCAATAAGAAAAGTGTCATAAAAAATGTGATAAATCCACGTATGACAGCTATGGGTGAACTGGTTGACGAAAATGGAAATCCGATAAACGGACAGTAACTGGTTGGTGATATTAAACAAAGAGGTGTTAGAGATGAAGAAATGGGGAAAAGTTTTCGTTTTAACAGGCAGTATCGTTGCAATGCTGATCACAGGAACCGGATGCTCGAAAAAGAATACAGGAATCAAGAATCCGGTGGATGAAGACGGCAATATGACCGGCAGCAAATGATTCAGTATTAAAAGGTAAAGGAGATGTTGCGGGAGGAGGGATGCGGATGCGGCATCTGAAATATGAATGGGAGAAGTTTTTCTCTTTTCGTTATTTTTGGTTTTTATGTGCAGTATTTTTGTTATTTAATCTATGGAATCTTTCGAGACAGATCCGGATGGAATTTCCGGCATCCTCTGTCCGGCAGCTTTATATAGATTTTCAGGAGCAGCCGGAAGGAGCGAAAGGACAATGGCTGGAAGAGCAGAAAGCGAAAAAATGCCCACTATACAGGCAACCAGTATATGGAAGAAGAATTATTTAAAAAGCTTTCGAGAGAATGGATTCAGACAGAAAAATATGACGAATATCTGGAGGAGATCAAAGAGAGAAGTGCAAAAATGTCAGGTTCTATTTTCTCAGATGAAGGAACCTTTGCCTGGAGAAACGCAAAAAGTGACTCCTGCGGCTTATGAGAAACTGAAAGGCACGAAGCTTTCCTTTGATCTGTCGGATGGTGTTATAAAGGCAACAAAGGCAGATTTTACTGATCTGTGCATGACGATTCTGTTGATGGCAGCAGTTTATTTCCTGATCCTTGATGAGAAAAAGAATAAATTGTATCCATTATTGAGATCTGCCAGCCGTGGCAGGGGCAGAGGTCATTGGTGCAAAACTGGGGTGATGGCAGGGATCACGGGATTTTTGGTTCTGCTGCTATATGGAAGTAATTATCTTTTTTTTATTTTCTATCAGTATGGTTTTGGAAATCTCACACGTCCCCTTCAGTCAGTGACAGCGTTTTATGAAAGCCCGTTCAGACTGACAGCAGGGCAATATCTGTGGATGTATCTGCTTTTGAAACTGGTGGTGTGCTATGCAGCTGCATTGCTGATGATATGGATCGCACAAAAGGCAGGGACACCGGCAGGAGCGATTCTTGCGATCAGCACAGGAGCAGTTGCAGAATATCTGCTGACCGTGCTGCTCCCGTCAGTCTCTTATGCGGACGGACTGAAGTATATCAATCTTGTGGAGTATATCAAAATATATCCGCTTTTACGAAGTATCATAATCTTGATTTTTTTGAATATCCGGTCAATGCAATGAGGATTTTTCCGATTGTGCTGCCGTGTCTGCTGCTTCTTTTTATCGTGTTGAATCTGACCACATTTTGTAGCCACAGATATGGTACAAAATCCGGCAGACAGGGAGGCATGAGAAACTATGGAGAAAACTCCGGAAGACTGCCCGGGGTAAAAAAAAAAAAAAAAAGCGGAAGAAAAAAAGGCTTTATTTCGACAGCCTGGTATGGCATGAGAGTTTCAAAAGTTTTCTGACGAACCGGACAGTGTGGGTGTGCGTGGCAGTATTGTATGGAGCAATTCTTCTCGGAAGAGGTCTGATGATATGGAACAGCGTGGAAGAAGAATACTATAAATATTATATGACCAAAGGACAGGAGAACTGACGCAGGAGAAACTGGAAACTTTTGAGAATGAAAAGAAACGTTATGATGACATTTATTCCATGACCCCGGAGCAGTGCGGACTGAGCAGTGAGGAGATCAGCAGCCGGCAGGAGGAAATACAGTATCAGTACAGTGGGTTCAAGGAGAGCGTATGAACAGGTTCAGTATGTGGTGGAAAATAACCGGGCAGCAGGAACGGACGAACAGCAGCTGATCTATGAAGGTGGATATGAGCAGTTGTTTGGAGAGATTTCCATGAAAGGAAGGCTGATCGGAGAGTTGCTTTGTGTTCTTGTGGCAGTATACAGTGCTGCAGGACTTCTTGGGATGGAATATGACCTGAAGGTGATGAATCTTCTGCAGAGTACGAAGAAAGGAAGGGGAACACTTCTGCGGGTAAAACTTGGAGTGGCAGCGGGAGTCACTACTGTCATGTTCGTTCTTGTAAAGATACCGGTTGTGATGCGGATCGTTCAGAATTATCCACTGACAGGATGGACGGCAAAAGTCCGTTCCATGCGATTTGCAGGGACATCGGTTTTTAACTGTCCGGTGTGGGCGTATGTGTTGCTTTTGCTTCTGTTGCAGCTGGGAACTTTGTATGTGGTGATCCTGTGCGTGACAGCATTGTCGGCAGTCTTAAAAGATACGATGCTGACACTGATCCTGTCGGTTCTGTTATTTAGCGGTACGCTGGTCATGGAATGGGGCGGACTTGGAATGATTCATTCCTGGAGCATCAATACATTACTGGACGGACACCGTCTCTGCTACAGTCAGGAGGAATGCAGTTTGCACTGACGGTACTGGTCTTTTTAAGGAGTCCTTCCATTGGCGGCAGGAAAACCGTTCTGCACAGAGTCTATAAGAAGAGGGGGCAGGCGATATGGAATTAAAGATACAGGATCTGTGTAAAAGTTATGGAAAGAAAAAGCATTGTGGAACTTTACAACAGAATTTGAGAATGGTATCTACGGGATCCTTGGTCCCAACGGAGCCGGAAAAAAGTACACTGATGAATATTCTGACGGATAATCTTCTGCGGGATTCCGGGAGCGTCCTGTATGATGGAGAGGAAATATTGAACCTGGGGGCATCTTATCGGGAAATTATGGGATATATGCCGCAGCAGCAACAGCTTTATGATACCTTTACGGTTACACATTTTATTTCTTATATGGGAACGCTGAAAGGAATGAAGAGCAGAACCATCCGTAGAAGAATGGACGAGCTGCTCCCCACTTCTGAATCTGCAAAAGGTAAGAAAGAAGAAACTGAAAGAACTTTCAGGTGGAATGAAGCAGCGGGTGCTGTTGCTGCAGGCATTGCTGAATGATCCGAAATTTCTGATCCTGGATGAACCGACTGCCGGACTTGACCCGAAAGAGCGGATCAGGATCAGGAACCTGATCTCAGATCTGAGTGAAGACAGGATTGTACTGATCGCAAACCCATGTGGTATCGGATATCGAATTTAAGTGTCCCGTTAAATATGATGCAGTGAAAGTCAGCCCGACGCTGGAGGATGTATATCTGTATGAATTTGAGGGAGTAAAGAGGCGGTAACATTTTCCCACAAAGGTCAAAGAGGTGTTGACAATAGAACGTTTCACTGCTAAGATTAACAGTAGTTGAAAATACTGATTGTTACTTATCAGAAGGCAAAAAACCTCATTTCGGGAAATAAAGGTTGCTTTATGGACTGAAAGTCCTGTTTCTTTATCTGACAGTGCAGAACGATATCTGCCGGATAAGAAGGATTGGATATAAGAAGTCAGATCCGGTATTTGCAAAGAATCTAATATGATGAGACAAGTCAGAGCTGAGGAGGAAAAAAGATGAAGATTTATGAGACAAAAAGACTATCAGAGATGAGCAGACAGGCTGCTAATATTCTTTCAGCACAGGTTATTTTAAAGCCGGATTGTGTACTGGGTCTGCAACAGGTTCTACACCGATCGGAACCTACGATCAGTTAGTAGACTGGTATAATAAAGGAGATGTTGATTTCTCTCAGGTAAGAACAGTGAATTTGGACGAGTACAGAGGACTGACCCGTGACAATGACCGAGCTATTATTATTTCATGCATAAGCATTTATTTGACCGTGTAAATATTAAGTTAGAGAATACAAATGTACCGGACGGAACTCAGGAAGATGCAGCGAAAGAGTGCAAAGATATGAAGCACTGATCGAGTCCATGGGTGGAGTTGATATCCAGCTTCTCGGACTTGGACATAACGGACATATCCGGGTTCAACGAGCCTGCAGCAGACTTTGCTGTTACAACTCACTGCGTAGATCTGACAGAAAGCACGATCGAGGCGAATAAGCGTTTCTTTGAATCTGCAGACGATGTACCGAGACAGGCATATACAATGGGAATCGGAACGATCCGAAAGCAAAGAAGATCCTTCCAGTTGTTAATGGAGAAGAAAAGGCAGATATCGTTGCAAAGGCATTTTTCGGTCCAGTTACACCGGAAGTTCCGGCATCTATCCTTCAGCTCCACAGAGATGTGACGATCGTTGCTGATAAAGCTGCATTGTCAAAGCTGCCACGATAATTTTCAGCATAATTTAGTGTAAATTGTAAAAAAATTACAACTAAATGAGAGCGTTTATTAAAAAATATAAATAGTATAAATAGAAAATAAAATAATCGGTTGACTTTTTGGTGATTTTGATAGACTGAGATTACGAAATAAGTCAACGGATTGTTACTGTAAGCAGGCAAAACCCAGTATTCAATGAGCATACGGTGATGATGTATGTTCAGTTGGTTCAGGTTTTATTTTCACAGGAAGATTTCTCGAAAGAGCTGCATTTAGCAGAAGGAACAGTAAGACATGAAAGCGTGTCGAAGCCGGTACGTTATTTTGGAAGGTCGATTGTATGACGATAGAAAAAGTGATCAATAATAATATTGTTTCAGCTTTTGATGAGACAGGAAGAGAAGTCGTAGTTATGGGACGTGGGATCGGTTTGGGAAATAGACCGGGAGCAAAAGATCCTGAAGATAAGATAGAAAGATTTTCAGGATCGAAAGCGGAAGCGTGGCAGATCAGTTTAAAGAGCTGCTTGCCGGAGTTCCATTGGAGCATGCAAAGATCTCGAGTGATATTATTTCTTATGCAAAGGTGCATTGAAGCTGAAGCTGAATCAGAGCATTTATGTGACGCTTACGGATCATATTAATTTTGCGATTGCGAGATGTGCAAAGGGGATCAACCTTGAAAATGCACTGTTGTGGGAGATCAAGAGGTTTTATCCGCAGGAGTATGAACTCGGAAAAATATGCGGTTGCCCAGATCAAAGAGCGTCTGAAGGTAGAATTGCCGGAGGACGAGGCAGGGTTTATTGCACTTCATTTTGTGAATGCAGAGTATGGAACGAATATCAGAGATGCTTTGCGTTTCCCGAATCAGATGAAGGAAATTCGAGATCGTGACGAGGGAGCTTGGTATCAAGTTGGATGAAGGGACGCTTCATTATGAGCGGTTTATTACTCATATGAAATTCCTGCTTCAGAGAGTTTACAGAAAAGAGCTTCTGCCCGACGAAGAAAGTGATCCGGCGGACATGATCAGCCAAAAGTATCCGAAAGAATTTGCCTGCAGTAAGAAAGTAGCGGATTATATAGAAAAGACCGCAGAGTGCAGATTATCCGGTGAAGAAGTGATGTATCTTGCAATCCACATACGAAGGATTACGATGGCAGAAGAATAAAAATGCAATCAATATAAAAAATAGAAGATAAAAAAGCAGGAGGAAATGTAAATGTTTGGTGGACTTTTTAAGAAAAAGGATAATAAAATGATTCTCGGAGCTCCGGTAAAGGGAAAGGCAGTACCTCTTTCAGAGGTCAATGATCCGACTTTTGCAGAGGAGATGCTTTGAAAAGGAATGGCAGTCATTCCGGCAGAAGGAAAGATTTATGCTCCGGCAGATGGCGAGATCGGTATGGTATTTGATACACTCCATGCAGTCAGTCTTGTATCTGAAGAAGGAACAGAGATTCTGATCCATGTAGGTCTTGATACAGTCAAGATGAACGGAGAAGGATTTACAGGTCACGTAAAAGCAGGTGACAAAGTTAAGAAGGAGATCTTCTTAGAGGTTGATCTTGATAAGGTAAAGGCTGCAGGATATGATACGATCACCTGATGCTTGTCTGCAATACAATGGATTATGCATCAGTAGAGGGTGTGACCGGTAAAGATGAAGCCGGAGATGACGCAGTCATTATTGAAAAATAGGCGTGGCTGTTGCCTGAAAGCAGTGTAATTTAGATTTTGACCGGAATTATGACCGGTTAAATAGATAAAAGGGATTCAGCAATGAGAGA
>VOFG01001302.1_pt1 | contig 12204 bp, 12 predicted proteins | sample 5384171 | NCBI WGS metagenome assembly VOFG01 (sample SAMN12384726, study PRJNA508395) | human gut metagenome | isolation source: healthy gut F | host: Homo sapiens | reverse complement strand
TGGCTTCGTGGTCAACGACCTCATCGCCAACGGCCACTACCGGGGTGCCCCCTCCCTGGGCATCACCGTCACCACCGTGGAAAAGGACGGCGGCGGCACCCAGGTCCAGGTCATGGAGGTCAGCACCGGCTCCGGCGCGGCCGATGCGGGCATTCAGACCGGGGACGTGATCCTGGCGGCAGACGGCCAGGCCGTGTCCGTTACCTCCGACCTGCTGACGGTCCGGCGCAGCCACATCATCGGCGACACCGTGACCCTGACCATCCTCCGGGACGGCCAGCAGTTCGACGTGGAGGTGACCCTCCGCTCCAACCGCAGCTTCGGCTGAGCATCCGACCCCTTCACCCCGGCGGGAAAATCCCGCCGGGGTTTTGTTCTGCCGGTGGGGGCCTGTGCATATGCTGGAGAAAAAGCCACAGGAGGGATGGACATGCGTTACTGGGCGGCTGGGCTTTTGCTGACGGTGCTGCTGTTCGGCGGGGGATGGCTGAGCAGCGGAGCTGCGCCGGACGTGTCCCGCTCCGTCCCGGGGGCTGACCCGGGACAGACCGGCGAAAATGCGGGACAACCCGCCGCCGATGCGGACACTTTGCTGCGGGTATGGGACGGGGAGCAGGTGGTGGAGATGACCATGGCGGAGTATCTGCCCGGGGTGGTCCGGGGGGAGATGCCCGCCGCCTTCCACCAACAGGCCCTGGACGCCCAGGCCGTGGCGGAGCGGACCTTCATCTATTACCACATGGCCTCCGGCCGGAAGGCCGCGCACCCGGACGCCGACGTGTGCATGGATTACCGCTGCTGCAATGCCTACACCTCCGCCCAGGCGGCGGCGGAAAAGTGGGGGGACCACGCCGCCGAATACGAGGCCAAGGTCCAGCAGGCCGTACGGGACACCGACGGCCAGGTGATCCTCTACAACGGCCAGCCCATTTTAGCGGCCTTCCACTCCTCCTCCGCCGGGGTCACCGCCGACTCCGGGGACGTGTGGGTGTCCACCCTGCCGTATCTGCACAGCGTGGAAAGCCCCGAGGGGGAGGACACCGTGCCCAATTACTACAGCGTCCAGGAAATCCCGGCGGCGGAGTTTCAGCAGACCTTCCTGGCGGCCTATCCGGAGGCGTCCTTTGCCGGAGGGCCGGAAACCTGGATCACCGGCCGGGTGGAAAACGCCTCCGGCCGGGTGGAGAGCATCTGCATCGGCGGCGTCACGGTGGAGGGCACCCAGGTCCGGAGCCTGTTTGGCCTGCGGTCGGCGTGCTTCACGGCGGAGGCCGCGGCGGACAGGGTGACGTTTCACGTTACCGGCTTCGGCCACGGTGTGGGCATGAGCCAATACGGGGCCAACCAGCTGGCCCAGGAGGGGAAGTCCTGGCAGGAGATCCTCCACTGGTACTACACCGGCGTCACCATCGCTCCCTACGGCGGATAGGACTTGACGAAAGGCGGAATTTATACTACAATTTTCTTCAGAAACATCACGGAAGGAGACTTGCTTCGTGACAAGAGACGAGCTTTGCCAGGCCGCCGTGGCCATGCTGGACCGGGCCTATATCCCCTATTCCCACTTTCCGGTGGGGGCGGCGCTGGAGTGCGCCGACGGAACGGTTTTCACCGGCTGCAACATTGAAAACGCCGCCTACGGCTGCACCATCTGCGCCGAGCGCACCGCCATCTTCAAGGCCGTCAGCGAGGGGCACCGGGACTTTGTGCGCATCGTCATCGCCGGGAAAAGTGAGGACTACTGCGTGCCCTGCGGCTCCTGCCGCCAGGTGATGATGGAGTTTGCCCCGGAGATGGAGGTCATCTGCCTCAACGGTCAGGGGCAGGCCAAGAGCTTCCGCCTGCGGGAGCTGCTGCCCTACAGCTTCGACCAGAGCTGGCTGTGAGACATGTGCCGCCGGTCTGCATTTTTCGCGGACCGGCGGCGCTTTCTGCCCGCTCCCGCTGGGTTCCAGCATTTTTGGTGGTTTTCCTTGTTGACATAACGCTGTGGAAAACCCGGTGGAAAATGTGTAAAACCCTTGCGGCGCATGCTATCCCGCCGGTTGCCGGTTTGTTATGGCAGCCCCGCTGCCTGCAACTTTTTGCCCCGGAAAAACATTTTTTCCCCATCCCCGTCCGGCTCTTGCCAGACGGAAATTTTTGCGTTAAAATAGGATTTGTATATTGGAGAGTTAGCGGCTTCGGCCGCCGGAGGAAGGATATGGCCAAGAAAAAAGCATACGACAACGACAGCATTTCCAGTCTGAAGGGAGCGGACCGGGTCCGGAAACGGCCCGGCGTCATTTTCGGCTCCGACGGGCTGGAGGGCTGCGAGCACGCGGTGTTCGAGATTCTCTCCAACGCCATCGACGAGGCCCGGGCGGGCTTCGGACGGGTGATCACCGTCACCCGGTTCCAGGACCGGTCCATCCAGGTGGAGGACCAGGGCCGGGGCTGTCCCGTGGACTGGAACGAGAAGGAGGGGCGGTACAACTGGGAGCTGGTGTTCTGCGAGATGTACGCCGGAGGCAAGTACGACCCCACCGGGGAAAACTATGAGTTCTCCCTGGGCCTGAACGGTCTGGGCTCCTGCGCCACCCAGTACGCCAGCCGCTATATGGACGTTACCGTCTGCCGGGACGGCAATGAGTATAAGCTCCACTTCCAGCGGGGCGAGATCGTGGGCCAGATGGAGGTGACCCCCCTGACCCGGAAGAAAACCGGCACCACCATCCGCTGGCTGCCGGACCTGGAGGTGTTCACCGACATCGACATCCCTGGCCTATTACCAGGACGTGATGAAGCGGCAGGCGGTGGTCAACGCCGGGGTGACCTTCCGGCTGCGGGATGAGGTGTCCCCCGGGAGGTTCGAGGCCCAGGACTTCCTGTATGAAAACGGCATCCGGGACTATCTGGCCGAGCTGGCCGGGGACGACCCCATCACCCGGCCCGTGTGCTGGGAGGCGGAGCGCCAGGGCCGGGACCGGGCGGACAAGCCCGAATACAAGGTGAAGCTGAACATCGCCTGGTGCTTTTCCAACCGGGTGCACCTGATGGAGCACTATCACAACTCCAGCTTCCTGGAGCACGGCGGCAGCCCCGACAAGGCCACCCGCCTGGCCTTTGTGGCGGCGCTGGACAAATATCTGCGGGAGAACAACAAATACACCAAGGGCGAAAGCAAGATCACCTTCCCCGACGTGCAGGAGTGCCTGCTGCTGGTGAGCAGCAACTTCTCCACCCAGACCAGCTATGAAAACCAGACCAAAAAGGCCATCACCAACAAGTTCATCCAGGACGCCATGTCCGAGTTCCTGCGCCAGCAGCTGCAGGTATTTTTCATCGAGAACCACGACGACGCCGAGCGCATGGCCGCCCAGGTGCTGATCAACAAGCGCAGCCGGGAGACGGCGGAGCGCACCCGCCTGGGCGCCAAGAAGAAGCTGTCGGAGAAGATCGACATCGCCAACCGGGTGCAGAAGTTCGTGGACTGCCGCACCAAGGAGGTGGACCGGCGGGAGATCTATATCGTGGAGGGCGACTCGGCTCTGGGCGCCTGCAAGCAGTCCCGGGACGCGGAGTTCCAGGGGCTGATGCCCGTCCGGGGCAAGATCCTCAACTGCCTGAAGGCCGACTATCCCCGGATCTTCAAAAGCGACGTGATCACGGACCTGATGAAGGTGCTGGGCTGCGGCGTGGAGGTTCAGGGCAAGGCCGCCAAGGAGCTGAGCCAGTTTGACCTGAACAACCTCCGGTGGAGCAAGGTGGTCATCTGCACCGATGGCGACGTGGACGGGTTCCAGATCCGGACCCTGATCCTGACCATGCTGTACCGGCTGTGCCCCACCCTGATCCGGGAGGGCTATGTATATATCGCCGAGACCCCGCTGTTTGAGATCACCTATCGGGAGAAAAACGCCGACAAGACCTGGTTTGCCTATTCCGAAAAGGAGAAGGCCGACATCGTCCGCCAGCTGGAGGGGAAGAAGTTCACCGTCCAGCGGTCCAAGGGACTGGGCGAAAACGACCCGGAGATGATGTGGCTGACCACCATGAACCCGGAGACCCGGCGGCTGGTGAAGGTACTGCCGGACGACGCCGAGGAGACGGCCCGCGTCTTTGACCTGCTGCTGGGGGACAACCTCTCCGGCCGGAAGGACTATATCGCTGAAAACGGCCACCTGTACCTGGATATGATCGACGTGAGCTGAATTTGCCAAATGACCGCTTGAACGAAAGGAATTTGCCCCATGGCAAAAAAGAAAACAGAACCGAAAACCGTCCACCGGCCGGCGGACCCCAATGTGATGGGCCTGCGGGGCACGGTGGTGGAGCAGCCCATCACCCGGACGCTGGACGAGAACTATATGCCCTATGCCATGAGCGTCATCGTCTCCCGGGCCATTCCGGAGATCGACGGCTTCAAGCCCTCCCACCGGAAGCTGCTGTATACCATGTATAAAATGGGCCTGCTGACCGGCGGCCGCACCAAATCCGCCAACATCGTGGGCCAGACCATGCGCCTGAACCCCCACGGCGACCAGGCCATCTATGAGACCATGGTGCGCCTGGCCAAGGGCAACGAGTCCCTGCTGCACCCCTTTGTGGACAGCAAGGGCAACTTCGGCAAGGTGTACTCCCGGGACATGGCCTATGCCGCCAGCCGGTACACCGAGGCGAAGCTGGCCCCCATCTGCGCGGAGCTGTTCCGGGACTTGGACTGCGACGCCGTGGACTTTGTGGATAACTACGACAACTCCATGAAGGAGCCGTCCCTGCTGCCCACCACCTTCCCCAACGTGCTGGTGTCCGCCAACCAGGGCATCGCCGTGGGCATGGCGTCCCAGATCTGCGGCTTCAACCTGGGGGAGGTGTGCGACACCACCATCGCCCTGCTGAAAAATCCGGACCACGACGTGGCCTCCACCCTGCTGGCCCCGGACTTCCCCACCGGGGGCCAGATCATCTGCGACCCGGCGGAGCTGCGGGAGCTGTACCGCACCGGCCGGGGCGGCGTGAAGGTCCGCTCCCGCTGGCGCTATGACAAGCAGGCAAACCTCATCGAAATTTACGAAATCCCCTATTCCACCTCCATCGAGGCCATTCTGGACAAGGTGGCGGAGCTCATCAAGGCCGGAAAGATCACCGAGATCAGCGACATGCGGGACGAGACGGACCTGTCCGGTCTGAAGCTGGCCATCGACCTGAAGCGCAATGTGGACCCGGAGAAGCTGATGACCAAGCTCTTCCGGCTGACCCCTTTGCAGGACACCGTCAGCTGCAACTTCAACATCCTCATCGCCGGGATGCCCCGGGTCATGGGGGTGGGCGAGATTCTCGGCGAGTGGACCGCCTGGCGCACGGACTGCGTGCGGCGGCGGGTGTATTTCGTGCTCAGCCGCAAAAAGGACAAGCTGCACCTGCTGCTGGGCCTGAAGCGCATTCTGCTGGACATCGACAAGGCCATCGCCATCATCCGGGAAACCGAGGAGGAGGCCGAGGTGATCCCCAACCTGATGATCGGCTTCGGCATCGACCAGGTCCAGGCGGAGTATGTGGCGGAGATCAAGCTGCGCAACATCAACAAGGAGTACATCCTCAAGCGGGTCCAGGAGACCGAGGACCTGCAAAAGGAGATCGCCGACCTGGAGGACACGTTGGCCAAGTCCGCCCGGATCCGGAAGATCATCGTGGACGAGCTGGAGCAGGTCCGGAAGAAATACGCCGTGCCCCGGCGCACGGAGATCGTATACGGTCACGAGGTGGAGGAATACGTGGAGGACGACCAGCCGGAGGATTACCCCGTGACGGTGTTCCTGTCCCGGGAGGGGTACTTCAAGAAGATCACCCCCAAGTCCCTGCGCATGAGCGGGGAGCAGAAGTTCAAGGAGGGCGACAGCCTCCTCCAGCAGATGGAGACCTCCAACAACGCCGAGGTCATGTTCTTCACCGACAGGTGCCAGGTGTACAAGACCCGGGTGTCGGAGTTCGGCGACGGCAAGGCCAGCGCCCTGGGCGACTATCTGCCGGGCCGTCTGGCCATGGACGAGGGCGAGCGGGTCATCTTCATGGTGCTGCCCGGGGACTACAGCGGCTGTCTGCTGTTCTTCTATGAAAACGGCAAGGCCGCCCGGGTGGAGCTGTCCGCCTATGCCACGGTGTCCAACCGCCGGAAGCTCACCGGCGCTTATTCCGACAAGAGCCCCCTGGTGTGCATCCTGCCTCTGCCGGAGGACCGGGAGCTGGCCCTGGTATCCACGGAGCCCCGGGCCCTGCTGGTGCACACCTCCCTGCTGACCCCCAAGACCACCCGGAACGTCCAGGGGGTGGCGGTGATGACCCTGAAGCCCAAGTATCATCTGGACCGGGTGGTCCCGGCGGAGGACAGCGGCATCGTGAACCTGCCCCGCTACCGCACCCGCACCATCCCCGCCGCCGGAGCCATCCTCAAGCCCGAGGACCGGGGCGAGGAACAATTGACCTTGTTATAAAGACCCGTTTTCCCCCACACATACGAAAAAGAGAGGTGCCTATTATGCCCGCTGCCAAGACTCTGAAGCGCTACGGACTGATCACCGTGGCCTGTGCCCTGTATGCCCTGGGCTTCAACTGGTTCTTCGTGCCCAATCACTTCACCGTGGGCGGCTTCACCGGCGTTGCCCAGATCATCAATCACTTCCTGCCCATGCTGCCGGTGGGTACCATCGCCCTGGTGCTGAACATCCCCCTGTTCATCCTGGGCTGGCAGAAGATCGGCCGGGATCTGCTGATCTCGTCCCTGTACGCCACCGCCGTCAGCTCCCTGATGATCGACGTGCTGTCCTCGATCCACACCTTCTCGCCCATGGACCCCATTCTGGCCTGTATCTACGGCGGCATCGTGACGGGCATCGGCTGCGGCCTGCTGCTGCACGAAAGCGCCACCACCGGCGGCACGGAGATGGCCGCCCGGCTGCTGAAGCTGAAGTTCCAGGGGCTGTCCATCGGCAGCCTCTGTCTGGGCCTGGACGTGGCCGTGACCATCGGGTACGCCCTGTGCTTCCGGGATATGACCCGGGCCATGTACGGCGTGGTGGCCCTGTATATCCTGTCCCTGCTGATCGACCGGGTGGTGTACGGTCCCAACGCCTCCAAGGTGGCCTATATCATCAGCGAGCAGTATGAGGCCATCACCCATGAGCTGCTGCAGCTGGACCGGGGTGTCACCCTGCTGGCCGGTAAGGGGGCCTGGAGCGGCCGGGAAAAGCGGATCATCCTGTGCGCCTTCGGTCGCCGGCACTTCATCCCCATCAAGAAGCTGGTGCAGAGCATCGACCCGGACGCCTTCGTCATCGTGTGCGATGCCCATGAGGTGCTGGGCGAGGGCTTCGGCCAATATGACCCCACGGGCCTGTAACGGAGGCGCGGCCATGAAAAAAGCTTTGCCGGCCGCCCTTCTGGCGGCGCTGATGCTGGTATGCACCGGGTGTGCCTCGTTTCTGGAGCGGGATTACAGCGTGGTCCAGCCCCACAGCTCCACCTATTACGAAAGCGAGGACCGGTCCGTCCTCCGGGCGGAGAGCTATCAGGACCTGGTGAACGACCTGATGCTGCTGCTGACCGGCGGCGCCCGGGAGGGCACCATCTGGCTCTATGCCGGGACGGAGCCTCTGGACGCCTCCGCCGCGGCGGAGCGGGCCTGCAAGGAGGTGCAGCAGGAGACGCCCCTGGGGGCCTACGCCGTGAAGTACCTCACCTACACCATCGACGACAGCGCCCGGAACTACACCGCCATTCATCTGACCATCGGCTATCGCCGCACCCAGGAGCAGATCGCCTCCATGGTGTATACCACCAGCGTCTCCGCCCTGGGGGAGCTGCTGACCGCCGCCGCCCGCAGAGGAAGCGGTGAGCTGGTGGTGCAGGTGGGCTACTTTGACAACCAGGAGGAGGAGGTCCGCTCCATCGTGGACCAGGTCCAGGCCATGGAGGCCCCGGAGCAGAAGGAGCCCTGGACCGTGAATTTCTATCCCGAAGGCGGCGACGTGGGCATCATCGAAATTCTTTTGAAAAAAGTTGAAAAAAGTGGAACGCAGGGGTTGACAAATCCGGGATTCGCGGGTATAATTAATCTTGCGTTTGCGGGCGTAGCTCATCTGGTAGAGCGCGACCTTGCCAAGGTCGAGGTAGCGAGTTCGAGCCTCGTCGCCCGCTCCAAAAGGCACCATCTGAGAAGATGGTGCTTTTTTTTTTGCCATTCGGCGCTCACCGTCGTGCCGGCCGTCTCTCGCCCGCTGTCGCGGTCGACAGACGGGGCACTTCCTCGAAATCGCCTCGCTTCTTCCGCCACCGGCGGCGCTTCGGCGATTTCCTCGACCTGCGCGAAGCGCGTTCCAATCACGAGGTGAGGCAGGGTTCCTGCGAATGGCCTCGCCATTCGCGGGATGCCGGGTAGCGAGTTCGAGCCTCGTCGCCCGCTCCAAAAAGCACCATCTGAGAAGATGGTGTTTCAGCTTGTCAAAAAGTCTTTTTGACAAGCTGCGTGCGGTTTTTCAGAACTTGAAAAGTTCTGAAAAACCTGTGATTGCAAACGAAAGACACCCCTGATGGGTTTCTTTCGTAACTATCTTCCTTTCCGATGGCGGAAGATTTCCGGGTTTTTCGACAGGGCCCGCTGCTATCAGCGGGCCGCAAAAAGCGGGCAGAGTCGCCCGCCCTACGGTAGGACAACGGGGAATTGCCGATAAACGGCGGCGGGGCCTGTGTGCCCCGCCGCCGTTTTTATGCGCTTGTCACATCACCGCCGCCAGGGCGTTGGCCAGGGCCGCATAGTCCGCCAGGCTCAGCCGCTCACCCCGGACGTTTTCCGGCAGGCCGCAGCCGGTGACGATGGCCGCCAGCTGGTCCTTGGGCAGGGGGAACCCGGTCTGCAGACTGTTCACCAGGGTCTTGCGCCGCAGGGCGAACCCCGCCCGCACCGTCCGCCACAGCATGGCCTCGCTGCACACCTGCACCGGCGGCTCCCGCCGCGCCGGGCAGTGGATCACGGCGGAGGTCACCTTGGGGGCCGGCAGGAAGCAGGTGTTGGACACCTCGAACACCAGCTCCGGCGCGGTGTAATACTGCATCAGCAGGGAGAAGGCCCCATAGTCCGCCGTCCCCGGGGCGGCGCAGATCCGCTGGGCCACCTCCTTCTGGATCAGCACCGTCACGGAGTCGAAGCACCGGCTTTCCACTACCCGGGTCAGCAGGGGCGTGGTGATGTTATAGGGCAGGTTGGCGCACAGGATAGGCCGCAGGCCCCCGAAGTGCTCCCCACCAGGGCCGCCAGGTCCTGCTGCATCACGTCCCCCCTGCACCAGGGTGAAATTTTCGCACCCGGCCATGGTCTCCTCCAGCACCGGCCACAGCCGCCGGTCCAGCTCCACGGACACCACCTTCCCGGCCCACCGGGCCAGCTCCCGGGTCAGGGGGCCGATGCCGGGGCCGATCTCCAGCACGCCGGTGTGCTCGTCCGCGCCGCTGGCGGCGGCAATGTCCCGGGGCACCCACCCCTCAATGAGGAAGTTCTGACCCATGGCCTTGGAAAAGTGAAAGCCGTGGCGCTGCAAAAGCGCCTGAATGTCATTGCGATTGCAAAGGTCCATATTGCTCTCCTATCTGACAACAAATCGTAATATTTGCCCGGATTATTCCAAAGCGTTATCATCCTCCGGGCCGGGCCGGTACTCCAGCAGGTCCCCGGGCTGGCAGTCCAGGGCCCGGCAGAGCTTGTTCAGGGTGTCCACCCGCACCGCCCGGGCCTTGCCGGTTTTCAGGATGGACAGGTTGGCCATGGTGATCCCCACCCGGTGGGACAGCTCGGTGAGGCTCATTTTCCGCCGGGCCAGCATCACGTCGATGTTGAATACGATCATGTCCCCACCTCCTTAAATGGTCAGGTCGTTGTCCTCCCGCAGGGCGGCGGCATCCGCCACCAGCCGGGACAGGACATACAGCACGATCCGCCGCCAGGCAGCAGAAGGTCACCAGCGGCGTGATCAGGAGGGTCAGAGGTGCACTGCCCGCACCCAGATAGGCCACAATGAGCATTCCCGTCGGAAATATCACCGCGTCGGCAAAGGCCAGGCGACTGACGGTACGCAGGTCACGGGCATTTTTCCCAGTGAAGGCCATACCCTTTACAGCAATGCTGCCGCAGACCCGCCACGCCGGGACCATGGCCCAGAAGACCGGCACGGCAAACGCCCACGCCCAGACAAGACACGGCCAATAGGCCCAGGCAAATTCCGGCGCGGCCCGGACCGTGTCCGTCCCGTAAAACGGAAGAAACAGGAAGAAGAACACCGCCAGCAGCGCCCCCCGCCGCCAGCAGGACGGCCCGCAGCAGGGCCGACATGGTTTTGGTTTTCATATGCGTCTCTCCTTTCGCTTGCTGGGGTCAGGATACCATAGTTTATCTCGCTTGTCATGCATTATTTATTGAAACTCGAATAATAATTTCTGTTTGTATGAGTTTTGCAATTTCCTGTTGCATTTTGGCGGCGGCGGGTATATACTATCCACAGAGAACAACCGAATAGCTGTCTTCGGGGCGGGGCGAAATTCCCCACCGGCAGTGATAGTCTGCGAGCGGCCGCGGCCGCAGGAACCGGCGCAATTCCGGTACCGACAGTATAGTCTGGATGAGAGAAGGCGTGTACGGCATTGTCACAATGCTCTTTTTTGATGCGTGCACCTTGGAAGGCAAGTCTTTCCGGGTGTTTTACTTTTATCAAAAGGAGCGTTTTTTCTTATGACGCAAGCAAGCAAACGAACCCATCGCCTGGCGGTAGCCGCCATGCTCAGCGCCGTGGCCGCGGTGCTGCAATTCGTGGAGTTTTCCATTCCCCTGATCCCCAGCTTTGTGAAGCTGGACATCTCCGACCTGCCCGCCCTGCTGGGGACCTTCTCCCTGGGCCCGGTATACGGCGTGGTGATCCAGCTGGTGAAGAACCTGCTGCACTGCCCTTCGGCTCCAGCGCCGGAGTGGGCGAGCTCAGCAACTTCATTCTGGGGGCCGTGTTCGTGCTGTGCGCCGGTCTGGTGTACCGCAAGCACAAGAGCCGTAAGGGCGCCCTGATCGGGGCGATGCTGGGTGCGGTTCTGATGGCTGTGGTCAGCGTCCCTCCAACTACTTCTTCGTGTATCCGGCATATGTCAAGGTGTACGGGATGTACAAAAAAGGGAGAACAGGGTTTGAAGAAAATGTCTCCCTGGCAGATGATCACAATACCAGTTTCCTAAGGCTGTCTTCCCAACTGGATGAAGACCCACCACGATGACTATCCATCCGGGTACCCACCGGCTGGAATATACCCCCGCCACGATCATACCAACCTGGCGCTTTATTATTCACAGCAAACCCATCCCTTCATTGAGATCACAAAAAAATACAAAAATTCTTCAATCCGTCTCCTCCTGTTAATTTCTGTGCTTGTATTATACCTATTTTGTGTAATTTGTCAAACAAAAGGTCTCATTATTAGAGACGCACTTCTTTCTTCTATCGCTTTTATTTCGTTCGCCTTCTGCGCGAAGCGAAACTATTTCACCAGCTTGTCGAAGTCCACCCACTGGTCCGGGGTTACCTCCCCGGCCTGGGTCATCACTATCTCCAGCCGCCCAGGGGCCTGCTGCTCCATCACCGGGGTGCGGTTCCAGGCGTCGATCTCCCGGTGCCGGGCGCACACCCGCTCCAGAATATCCAGGTCCGTGTCCGGGAACTGGTCACAGATGGCCTCCGCCACCTGGCGGTCCGTGTGCTCCGCCACCCACTGCTGGGCCAGGGCCATGGCGTTGACAAAGCCCTGGACCGTCTCTGGATTCGCCTCCACATAGCTGCGGTTGGCAAAATACGCGGTATACGGGATCTCGCCGCTTTCCTGGCCGATGGAGCACAGGATATACCCCTTCCCCGCCTGCTCCACCTCGGTGGCGGTCATGACCTTATCGGCGCCGCCGCCGTTGGTCAGCTCCACCTCCAGCCCCCTCCTGGCGGAAGAAGCCCTGGCTCATAGCCACGTACTGCGGTGCGTAGAACACCGAGTGGGTGACCTCGCTCAGGCGCACCCGGGTCAGCTGTTTTTCCCCGGCGCAGCCCGGCAGAACAGCGCCGCCAGACAAAGACACAGTACGATACAGATTTTTTTCATGCTTTGACCCCCAATACTGCTCCAGCAGCTTCTCGGCCCACAGCACCAC
>VOFG01004166.1_pt1 | contig 12216 bp, 20 predicted proteins | sample 5384171 | NCBI WGS metagenome assembly VOFG01 (sample SAMN12384726, study PRJNA508395) | human gut metagenome | isolation source: healthy gut F | host: Homo sapiens | reverse complement strand
CGTCAACTGCCACGCCCATCTGCGCATCCTTCTGCCGCAGAACAGGTGCTTGCCGCATTTGCTCACAGCCCCTTTTCCGCATCAGCCGGAACCAAGGTGTGTAACACTAGACTTTGTAGGCAAAGTCGTGTGCCAAAGGGTGCTGCCTCTCGCCTGTCGGCTCGGTCAGGTGCTTCAAAATGTGCTGCATTTTGAGGTCGCCACTGGCGACCCGCGCCCCTTTGGAAACCCAAGAGAAACGCCCATCAACTGCGCTGCTCGTCCTCGGCCAGTGCGCTAATCCGCTTGCCCATGGGGTGCTGCAGAAACTTCTGCTTATTTACAGTATACCTCGTGCGTGCTATACTAAAATCAGTACCCTTTTCACGCATCGTTTTTGCAAAACAGTTGTTTTTTAAGAGAGAGTGACCTTATGAACAAAAGATTACGATCCGTGATGTGGCACAGGCAGCGGGCGTTTCCATCAGCACGGTCCATCAGGCACTGAACGACAAGCCTGGCGTCAGTGAGGTCACCAGAGAGCATATCCGGAGGATCGCGGATGATCTGGGCTACCGGCCCAATAAAATGGCTTCCGGCCTGAAACGCCGCACCCAGCGTGTGGCTGTGCTTCTGCCGGATGAGGTGGGCCGAAACCGCTTTTTTATTATCCGCCTTTGTGGCAGGGTGTGCGGGACTACTTGAAAAACTCTGAAGATCTGAACGTGGAGGTACCGAGTTCAGTTTCCCCAATGAGATCGACCCTTTCCACTCCCGCGGAGTGGAAGAGGTGCGCGCTCTGCTGGCCGAGGACAAACTGGACGGCCTGCTGACAGTGGGTCACATGGAAGCTATGACAATGCAGGAGTGGCAGCATGCCCGGGATGCCGGTGTGGCAGTGGTGCAGGTGGGGTTTAGAAACCCGAAGATCGCACCGCTGTGCAGCGTGCAGCCCGACTATGAGGTCATTGGACGGACGATGGCGGAGCTGATCTTCAGCCATATCCCCTCTTTCGGCAGTGTGGTGCTCTGTGCCGGAAATCCCAAATGGGAGCAGCATGCCCGCATTGTGCAAGGGTTTGAGGATTATATGCAGGAGAACGGTGCGCAGAACCGCATTTATCTGGACAATTCCTGTTGCATCGGCTCAGAGGCACAGAGGAACATCCTGAATCTGCTGGAAAAGCCGGATGTTGCGGCCTGCTGCAGTGTGCTGTCGCAGGGGAGCGTGATGCTCGTGCAGGGGCTGCAGCAGTGCGGCAAAGCGGGTAAAGTGTTCGCGGTGGGCAGTGACGTATTCGAAGAAAATCTGGACGCTCTGCGGAGCAGAATCCTGGACAATATCGTGCAGAAAAACCCTTACGCTCAAGGGTATCTTGGCATCAAAGCACTGGTGGAATATCTCGTGCAGGGCAAGGCTCCGGAACAGCGCACCATTTACGTGGGCTCTGAAGTGGTGTTCCGCAGCAACGCTGTGATGTATGACCGGGACAATTTCCGGGGCTGCTGCTCTGAAAACAAAAACATGAAAAAGGCGGACTGGTTTCCAATCAGTCCGCCTTTTTTTCATGTAAATGGAGAAGTAAAAAGAGCAAGCGGTAAATGTCAAAAAGTCAGTGGGATCAGCCCTTGTACTCGAGCTTGCGGTAGCTGCGGCAGCTCTTCTCGATCAGATCCCAATCCAGTTCGGCACCCACGCCCGACCCTGCGGCACATGGATGATGCCATGTTCGTCAATGGGCAGTTTGCCCTTCATGGGCAGGGTGTAGTTTTCTTCCAGGTACGAAGTACTCGAAATACTCACAGTTCTTGATGGCGCAGCTGACATGCAGGTTGACAAGATCCATGTAGTTCATGGTGGTGGTGTGGATCTCGCAGTTCAGGCCGAATGCTTCTGCCAGATGTGCGATCTTCAGCGTGCCGGTGATGCCGTCCTTCCAACTGACATCCGCGCGGACGATATCGGCAGCGTGCTGAGCAATGACCTGCGCCACACCCCAGTGGCAGCCGCGGGTGGTCTCGGTGGCAGCGATGGGGATATCCAGTGTGCGGCACAGCTCGGTGTATTTATACAGTTCAAAGTCGCGGAAGGGCTCTTCGAACCACTTATAATTCAGCCTTTCCAGCTGACGCCCCACGGTGACGGCTTCGTTGATGGTATAGTCGCCCACGGGGTCGGTCATCAGCAGGTAGTCGGGGCCGACAGCGTCGCGGATGGCCTGATGCACTTCCATATCAAAGCTGACCGGCCCGCCCGGATGGGCTTTGTAGCCGGGAATGCCTTTGCTCTGGTAGTAGAGAGCCTCGTCCACATACTCCTTAACAGTGCCGTGGAAGTTGCCGCTGGCATAGACCGGCAGGCTGTCGCGGCAAGCGCCGATGTACTTATAAAGAGGAAGCCCGGCTTCCTTTGGCACAGATATCCCACAAGGCTACATCCACGGGGCCGGGCAGGAACACGGGAAAGAATGCCTCATGACGGTCGATGGTCCACAGTTCCTGGAAGATGGCCTCACGGTCATGGGGGTCACGTCCCAGAACAACAGGGCCGATGCTCTCCTGTAAAAAGTAAGCTTCGCTCACAGCACCGCTGCGGGCTGCCATGCAGGTGGCAACGCCCTCAATGCCGGTGTCAGTGGTCAGTTTGATGGCGATGACATCCCAGCCCATTTTGGCACCGCCCTGACGCTTTTTCGTCAAACAGGCAGCGGCCGCGCTCGACCCACCATGTCTCGAACTTGGTAATGATCATAAAAATGCTCCTCTCGTTGATCGTGTTAAAGGAATTGGCTGCTTGATAACCGGAACTTTGCTTTGCGGCAAAGAATCTTTAACGGAAATACGTCAATAAAATATAACCGAAACGTTTTGCTTGATTATAATGCAAAAGCACATAAAAGTAAAGAAATTACAGAATTTTGGTTGGAAAATCGTCACACTGCAAAAACGATTTGGTCAAAAAAACTATGCTACATGACAAAAATATGTCCGAAACAGACGAAAAAATTGAAAAAATATTGACCTCGCGCACAAGACATGCTAAAAATGTTGCCAAAGAAAGCTGCAAAAACGTTTTTGTAGCAAGGAGCAGGCGGGACACGAAGACGCTGCCCCGAACACGTATCCGACACACGATGCCAAGAAAAAGGAGATTTCTTATGAAAAAAAGCAATTTCTCGTCGTGACTTCCTGAAGATTGTTGGCGTTTCTGCCGCAGCGCTGGGCATGACCGCATGCGGCGGTTCTTCCGCCTCCACCTCTACTTCCACCGCAGCTTCCTCCACTGCCTCTTCTGCGCAGCAGGTGCAGGCGAGGGCGGCTCCGGCAATGACTACAAGCTGACATGGAACGAGGTCAACGGCGAGGACCATGGCGCAACCGTTGGCGCACACACCTTTGCTGAGAAGATCGAAGAGCTGTCCGGCGGTCACATCACCATTGACCTGTACATCAACGGCACGCTGGGTTCCGAGGCTGAGTCCATGCAGGGCATCCAGATGGGTACTCTGGATATCTTCCGCGGCAACGCTTCTTCTCTGCCCAACTACGGCGCTGAACTGATCGGCACCACCGGCCTGCCGTATGTCTTTAAGGATATGGCACAGTTTGAGGATGTGGCTGAGAGCAGTCTGGGCGACGAGCTGCTGCAGAGCGTGGAAGATGCCAACTGCGGTTATGTTGCTCTGGGCTGGCTGGTCGAAGGCCCTCGCAGCCTGTTCATCACCCCGAAGGTCTACGAGCGTCTGGGCAAGCCCACCGACTTCACGCTGGACAAGATGAAGGGCCTGAAGGTCCGCGTGCCCGAGACTGACCTGATGATCAGCACCATGGATGCTCTGGGCGCTTCTGCCACCGCAATCGCTTACTCTGAGCTGTACACCTCTCTGCAGTCCGGCGTCGTCGATGCTGCTGAGAACGGCGTTACCTCTTACATGAGCAACAGCTTCAACGAAGTTGCCCCCTACTTCATCACCGATGCACACACCTTTTGGCTGCGGCGTCATCCTGATGAACGCTGACAAGTGGAACGGCTTCAACGATGCCGAGAAGGGCTGGATCAAGGAAGCCGCTCTGGCCGCACGTTCCGCCTGCTACGAGTACAACCAGAAGCAGGAGCAGGCCTGCTTCGATTCCTTCGCCGACAAGGGCATCACCAAGCTGGAGGTTTCCGATATCGAAAAGTGGCAGGAGGCCTGCGCACCTCTGTACGAGAAGGAGAGCGCAGAGGCTCAGGACATCATCGCTAAGATCCAGGGCGGCAACTACTGATCCCTGCCGAGACGTTTTGACGAACCAATAAAGGACGAACGTTCCCCACGGCTGGCAGCGGTCGTGGGGAATTTTAGAAAACGAACAATCAAGGAGCCGATTATGGACAAATTTGAAACTGTTTGGAAAAAGATCGACGCCGTGCTGTTCCAGCTTCTGCGCCATATCTGCGCATTGATCCTGGGAGCTCTGGTAGCGGTGGTCTTTTTTATCTTCTTTGGGCGTTATGTGATGCACCATTCTCCCATGTGGGGCGAGCCGTTCTCCTGCTGTGTCTGGTATGGCTGAGCCTGCTGGGCAGCGTGCTGGTGGTGCGCAAGAACGAGCACCTGGCCGTTACGATGTTTGATGAAAAGCTGGGCGAAAAGGGTGTCTTTCTCACAGATATTCTGGCGTCTGTCTGTGTGTTTGCTTTTTCCATCTTCCTGATCGTGTACGGCATCAAGCTGGCACAGCAGGGTGCAGGCAACAACATGGCCGGCATCAACGTGCCCTATTCCTTTATGTACAGTGCACTGCCTGTGACCGGCGTGCTGAACATCTTCGCTGTTCTGGGCCACTGGGTGATGGGTCGAAAGGAGAAAAAAGTAAATGTCTACTGCAACGATCGCAACCATCCTGCTGCTGGGCGTGTTCCTGGTGCTGGTTTTCCTCCGTGTGCCCGTGGTATATGCCATTGGTGTGGCTTCTCTGCTGGATTTCTTCTATCTGGGCATCAACCCCATGCAGATGGCTCTGAAATTTGTCAGCAATCTGAACTCCTATACGCTGCTGGCGGTGCCCTTCTTCATCCTGATGGGTGAATTGATGAGCGCGGGCGGCATCACCGATACCCTGATCGCTTTCTCAAAGGAACTTGTCGGCTGGATGCGCGGCGGTGCTGCCATGGTCAACGTGGTTGCATCCTTCTTCTTCGGCGGTATCTCCGGTTCCTCCTCCGCGGACTGCGCGTCCTTAGGACCCATCGAGATCAAGATGATGGAAGAGCAGGGCTATGACCGCGAGTTTTTCCACCTGCCTGACCATGGTATCCTCCGTTGAAGGCATTCTGGTTCCCCTCTCAGAACATGGTCATCTTCACTCTGGCTGCTGCCGGCGTTACCAGCGTCTCCATCGGACAGCTGTTCCTGGCCGGCTACATGCCCGGCGCTGTGCTGAGCATCGTGCTGATGATCTACTCCTACTACTACCAAGAAGATGAACATCCCGGTCACCGGCAAGTTCAACCTGAAGAACTGCATCAAGGCGTTCTTCAAGGCCATCTGGGGCATGCTGGCTGTTATGTTCGTGGTCGTCGGCGTTATCGCCGGTGTCTTTACCACCACCGAGTCCGCCGCTGCTGCCGTTGTGTGGTCGCTGTGCGTCGGCCTGTTCATCTACAAGGGCTTCTCCTTCAAGGATATCCCCCACATCTTTGCAAACGTCGTGGAGACTCTGGGCAAGGTGCTGATCCTGCTGGGCGTGTCCGGCGCATTCACCTACCTGCTGACCTATCTGCGCATCCCCACCATGATCGCTACCGGCCTGTTCTCCATCACCAGCAACAAGATCGTCATCCTGATCCTGCTCAACATCCTGATGCTGTTCCTGGGCTGCCTGATCGAGATGGCCTGCCTGATCCTGATGCTGACCCCGTCATCCTGCCCATCTGGATGCAGCTGGGTCTGTCCCCCATCCATCTGGGCATCGTCATGGTGCTGAACCTCGGCATCGGCCTGCTGACCCTCCCGTCGGCTCTACCCTGTTCATCGGCTCTGCCATTTCCGGCATCAAGATCGAGACCCTGTCCAAGAAGATGGTGCCGTTCTACATCACCATGTTCATTGCGCTGATGATCCTGACCTACTTCCCGCAGACCTTCATGTGGCTGCCGAACCTGCTGTACTAAGCGCGTATGGAAACAATGAATCTGCCGCTGGGGGCGCGGCTCTGGATCGCAGATGCCCCCAAAGACCCCAAAGGAATGATCCTGATCTGCCCCGGCGGCGGATACCAGTGGCTTTCGCCGCGTGAGGCCCAGCCGGTGGCCCGCGCCTTTGCCGCCGCCGGCTGGGCGGCTGCGGTGGTATACTACACCATTCGCGAAAAGCCCGGCCAATCCCCGCTGGGCACCCTGCCGGTGCGCCAGCTGGGCGAAGCACTGCAGACCATGCAGCAGCGTTTTCCGGCACTGTCGGCGCTGGTCTGTGGCTTCTCCGCAGGCGGCCATCTGGCAGCCAGTCTGGGCGTGCACTGGCGTGAGCTGGGCCTGCCCCGCCCCGACGGCATGATCCTGGGCTGCCCGGTGATCACCGCCGGAAAGTACGCCCACTGCGGCAGTATCCAAAATCTGGCCGGTTCGACGATCCGGGCTGGTATTCGCTGGAAACGCAGGTCACGGCAGATACGCCGCCTGCCTTCTTCTGGCATACCGTCACCGACCCGGAAGTGCCGGTGCAGAACAGCCTGCTTCTGGCAGGCGCACTGAGCGCGGCCGGTGTGCGCTACGAAATGCATCTTTACCCCCGCGGGGTGCACGGTCTGAGTCTGGCAACGCCCGAAGTGGACGAGCCGGAAAAGCACCGCGTTGCAGATCCCCACATCGCCGGCTGGTTCGGGCAGTGCCTCGAATGGCTGGATATTCTAAAAACGACAAAGGAGTGATTCCCCATGGCAATGTGGAAAAACGACGATGAAATGTTCGAACTGATGAAAGAGAAGCTCTATACCCCCGTTGTGGGTGATATTCTGGATCAGATGGGCTATAAGCACCAGTTCCTGCCCGCTTCCATCCGCCCGTTGGCTGCACAGGTGCCTACCGCACCCTACATCCTGCCCGGAGAGGAAGAGGACAAGCGCCTGAAGGTGGCTGGATATGCCTGTACCGTGCTGGAAAACGACGTGTTTGAGTACCCCGCCGAAAAGCCCTTCGGCTATATGACTGAGGCGCTGGATGACCTGAAGCCCAACGAGATCTACATCGCTACCGGCGCACACAACAGTGCTCTGTGGGGCGAGCTGCTCACCGCCTGCGGCAAGGCTCGCGGTGCAGTTGGCGCCGTTCTGGACGGCTACACCCGCGATACCCCCAAGGTCATCGAGCAGAACTTCCCTGTTTTCTGCTCCGGTACATGGGCACAGGATTCCTCCGTCCGTACCTACGTGTTCAAGTGGCGCTGCCCCATTGAGATCGGTCAGGTGACCATCCACAATGGCGATATCGTCTTTGGCGACATCGACGGCGTGCTCATCATCCCTAAGGATATTGCACCGAAGTCATCGAAAAAGCCCTCGTCAAGGCAAGCACGGAAAAGACCATGCGCAAAGCCATTGAAGACGGCATGATGGTCACGGATGCATTTGCAAAGTTCGGAGTGCTGTAAGCTATGGACGAAAAGCAGAACGCCTTTCAGATCAATCGGGAAGACAATGTGGCCACGGCCCTGACCCCGTTGGTGCCCGGCCCCGTGGAGCTGCGCGGCGATGCCTGCGCCCCCGAAGTGGAAGCCGCCACCGAGGTGCCGATGGGCCATAAAGTTGCCCTGCGGGACATCAGGAACGGTGAGGATATCGTCAAGTACGGCGTAGTCATTGGCCGCGCTACCGCCGATATCCCGGCTGGCAGCTGGGTACACCTGCACGTCATGCGCAGCGTCTACGACCAGCGTTCCAGCCATCTGGACGTCAGGACCGGTGCTCCCAAAGACACGAAGTACGAGTAAAGGAGAGGCTTTTAATGGATTGGAATGAACTGCAAAGCCTCACCTGGCCCGGCTACGCCCGCAAAAACGGCGGCAAGGGCATCCGTAACCGGGTGTTGGTGATCTACACGGTCAAGTGTGCCGAGTTTGTGGCGCAGCAGATCGTAGCCAAAAGCGGCAGTACCAATGTAGAACTGCTGGGCTTTGACGGCTGTACCGACAACCAGTATGCGGTGAACCTGCTCATCAGCTTCATCCGCCACCCCAACGTGGGTGCGGTGCTGGCTGTGGGCCTTGGCTGTGAATACGTGCAGCCGGAATGGCTGTCTAAAATTGCCGAGGAAGAGGGCAAGCCCACAAGCTGGATGTTCATCCAGAACGAGGGCGGCACCAGCCTGCCGTCCGCAAGGGCGTGGAGTGGGTGCAGAGCGCACTCAAAGAGCTGGAAAACACCCCCGCGTGGAAATGTCCGTAAAAGATCTGGTCATCGGCGCAGAGTGCGGCGGCAGTGACTACACCAGCGGTCTGGCTGGCAATGTGGTCGTGGGCCGGTTCTACGACTGGCTCACCGATCAGGGCGGCACGGCTATCTTTGAGGAGATCGTCGAGGCCATTGGTCTGGATCATCTGCTGCTCAAGCGCGCTGCTTCTGAGCAGGCCGCAAAAAGAGCTGCGCTATACCTATGATAAAGCGCTGGAATACTGCCGCAGCGTGCGTCAGTATTCGGTCAGCCCCGGCAACTTTGCAGGCGGCCTGTCCACCATTGAAGAAAAGAGCATGGGTGCTGTGATCAAGAGCGGCTCCCGCCCCATTCAGGGCGTCATCAAGGTGTCCTGCCCTGCGCCCCATCCGGGCCTGTGGCTGCTGGACTCCACCCCGGACCCTTACTGGATGCAGTTTGGCATCACCAATCCCAACGACAACGAGGGCTTGATGGATCTTGCCAGCTGTGGCGCACACATCGTGTTCCTCGTTACAGGACGCGGCAATGTGGTGGGCAGCGCAGTAGCCCCTGCATCAAGATCACCGGCAACGGTGCGACTTACGCCCGCATGGAGGGCGATATGGACTTCAATGCCAACCCCGTGCTCCGGGGCGAATGCACCCAGAGCGAGCTGGCTCGCCGCCTGACCGAACTGGTGGTAAAACTGCCGCCGGTCAGCCCACCAAGAGCGAAGCCCAGGGACACCACGAGTTCTTTGTACCGTATAAATATCAGGAAAAGCAGGTCGCTTTCAAGCGTGCCTGCGAAGAGTGAGGAGGACTGTTCCCCATGGCAGCATTTACCGAAGAACAGGTGAAGGATTTCAGCATCAAGAACTGGTACGACCTGTCCGGTCAGGTCGCCGTCGTCACCGGCGGTGCCACCGGTCTGGGTCTTGCCATTACCCGCTGTCTTGTTTCCGCAGGCGCAAAGGTGGCCGTTGTGGCTTCCCGCGCTCCTGAGCTGGTGGCCGATACTCTGGCAGAGTTTGGCGGCAAGGCTGTGTACTATCAGTTCAATATCACCGATACCGACCACGCTCAGGAACTGGCCGATAAGATCACCGCTGAGCAGGGTCCCGTGAGCATCCTTGTGAACAACGCAGGCAACCATTGCAAGAAGTTCATCTGGGATATGACCGTGGACGACTACAAGCGCGTTCTGGATGTGCATCTGGTGGGTGCATTCGCGCTGACCAAGGCCTTTGTTCCCCAGATGAAGGAGCAGGGTCATGGGCGCATCATCTTCCAGGCCAGCATGACCAGCTACATCGGCCAGCCCCAGGTGGCAGGCTACTCCACCGCAAAGGCCGGCTATCTGGGCCTGATCCACACCCTGACCGCTGAACTGGCCGAGGACGGCATCACCGTCAACGCCATTGCTCCGGGCTGGATCGACACCCCCCATGTTCCACAAAGCTACCGACAACGACCCGCCGCGTCTGGCCAAGATCATGGGCCGCATCCCCGCCAAGAGCGTGGGTGACCCTATGGATGTCGGTATGTGTGCAGCGTTCCTGTGCAGTGACGCAGCCCGCTATATCAGCGGCACCTGCATCCCTGTTGACGGCGGCGCTCTGATCGGATTCTGATGAAATGAGCCCACCCATCTCCTGAACAGACGGGTGGGCATTTTTGGAGGATATTTGTTATGAATGATCGTTTCAGCGAAGAGCTGTTCCTCACCAATGAGACCGGCAAGATGCTCTACCACAAGTATGCAGAGCATATGCCGATCATCGATTACCATTGCCATCTGCAGCCCGTGGAGATCGCCGAGAACAAGGAGTTTGAAGATCTGGGCGAGATGTGGCTGCGCGGCGACCACTACAAGTGGCGCTGTATGCGCACCTTTGGCATCGACGAGAAGTACATCACCGGTGACGCCAGCTACTACGAAAAGTACATGAAGTTTGCCGAAATTCTGCCCCAGCTGGTGGGCAATCCCATCTATATCTGGTGTGCACTGGAGCTGAAGCGCTACTTCGACATCGACGAACCCCTGACCGCAGCCAATGCACAGGAAATTTATGACCGCACCAAAAGCTTATCACCGAAAAGCACATGACACGCCGCTGGTGCATGGAGCATAGCAATGTGCGTCTGGTCTCCACCACCGAAGACCCCATCGACGACCTGCGCTACCACAAGGTTCTGAACGAGGAAAGATGTTCACCCGCGTGATCACCGCCTTCCGCCCCGATAAGGCCATGTTCTGCGCCAACGCCGATTTTGCTGCTTATCTGGCAAAGCTTTCTGCTGCTGCGGAGCAGCCCATCGACAGCTTTGCCGAGATGCTCACCGCATTGGAAAAGCGTTTGCAGTATTTCCAGCAGATCACCGGCACCACCGTCAGTGACGACGGCATCCCCTACTTCAACTGGGCAGATTACACCCCCGCCGAGGTAGAGGGCATCTTTGCCAAGGCACGCAGCGGCGGCAAGCTGACCCAGCATGAGATCGACCAGTACCAGAGCGCATTCCTGTTCGAGATGGCCCGTATCTACAACCGCAACCACTACGTTATGCAGCTGCACATCGGCACCTATCTGGATGCCAACACCAGCCATGTGAAGAGCGTGGGCCAGTCCACTGGTTTTGATTGCTGCGACGATGCCGCACCGGTCAAGGGTGTTGGCGAGCTGCTGAACAACCTGACCACCATCGGCGAACTGCCCAAAACCATCATCTACCCGCTGGACGGCACCAAGATTGAGACCTGGGCGATCTTAGCCGCAGGCTTCTGCGATAATGGCACCAAGGCAAAAGTTCAGCTGGGCGCGCCCTGGTGGTTCAACGACCAGGCCTTCGGCATCCAGAGACAGTTTGAGTCCTGCGCCAACCTTTACCCGGTCTCACTGTCGGTCGGCATGCTGACCGACAGCCGCAGCTTTATCTCCTATCCCCGTCATGAGCTGTACCGCCGCGTGCTGTGCAGTTATCTGGGCAGTCTGGTGGAGCGCGGAGAGTATTTCTCCGGTGAGGAAGAGCTGAAAAAAGACCATCGAGAATGTCTGCTTCAACAATGTGAATGAGTTCTTTGGCTTCAACGTTAAGGTTTGATAGGAGGATTTATTATGGCAGATCTGAAGGGTAAGGCCGGCATCGTCACCGGCGGCAGCAGCGGCATTGGTTTCCAGATCGCAAATGTGCTGGCAGAGGCCGGCGCAACGGTTTACGTGATCAGCCGTACCGGCAGGCCCAAAGAGGGCGTGGGAGAAAGCGCATCGGGCGTTGTCCACCTGAAGGGCGATGTGGGCGATGTAGAAGCCATGAAGGCTATGGTGGCGGAGCTGGCCGCAAAGCATAACGGCTGTCTGGATTTTCTGGTAAACAACGCAGGCGTCAGCTATAAATGCCGGGCCGAGGACTTTCCCATGGAGCAGTTTGACAATATCATGAACGTGAACGTCAAGTATTTGTTTGAGATGAGCGTTGTCTGCTACCCCTATCTGAAGAAAAGTGCGGACAAGGGGCCGCATCATCAACATCACCAGCATGAGCGCCCATCTGGGCTTCAGCGAGGTGGTGCCGTACTGTGCCAGCAAGGGCGCTGTGCTGGCTATGACCCGCGCACTGGCTGTGGAGTGGGCCGGGACAACATCACCGTCAACAGCATTGCGCCGGGGTGGTTCCGCAGCAAAATGAACGAGCAGGTAGTGGACGCAGCCCGGGAGCAGAAAATTCTGAACCGGATGCCGCTGCACGCCTACGGTGACACCCGCGATCTGGGCAAGATGGCCGAGTTCCTGGTGGGCGATGGAGCCTCCTACATCACAGGTCAGGATTTTGCCGTGGATGGCG
>VOFG01004013.1_pt1 | contig 12231 bp, 18 predicted proteins | sample 5384171 | NCBI WGS metagenome assembly VOFG01 (sample SAMN12384726, study PRJNA508395) | human gut metagenome | isolation source: healthy gut F | host: Homo sapiens | reverse complement strand
GGATAGATTCCTGCGTCACTGATCTGGAACGTCCGGTTTAACCGCTTTGTACTACGCGCCGCAAGCATCGACAACCAGCACCAGATCCGGCTTTGTCTCCTTCACAACGCCCCGCACGATTTCCGCGCTCTCCATGCCTGTCTGCGCCATTACTCTGGGGACAAGACAGCTGACGCGGTTCATTTTTTCCGGTTATACGCTGCTGCGCCAAACTCGAGAATGATGTGCCGGTTAATAAACAGTCTGTCCGCCACCCGCGGCCCCAGCGCATCCGCCGTCACCTGCCGGTTTCCAAGCCCCACGACCAGCACGGATTTTTCAGCTTCCGGATCAGGAATCAGTTTCTGTAGCTGCATCGAAAGTTCCTTCGCCACCTCCTGCTGATACTCTTCCTCGTCGTTTCCAAGCTGTCCGGCTTCCAGTGTAACGTATGTTCCAATCGGTTTCCCCATAATTTTTGCGCCGTTTTTCGTCTCTATTTTTACCCGCGTCACCAAAATTCCCGTTTCCGGTCTGGTTTCTTCTTCCAGAATTACCCCGTGAATTTCAACGCCGGACTCCCGAATCCGTTCCCCCTCTTCCAGTGCAAGATCTGTCCGAACGACAAAAATGCTCATTCGCATTCCCTCCTTCTAAGATTGTGTTTCTTACAGTTCACTCGCGCCATTCGCAATACAATAGAATGCACGCTTCGCGAACATTCTATTGTCATGAACCGCGCTTCGACGCTCTCCGCTGCTTCGCAGCTCATTTTTGCTCATAAAGTGGCTCTCCCTTCGTACCTTTTTGTAAGCAGATTTTCATGCGAGCATGAAATCTGCTTACAAACGGTACGAGTGAACTGTAAGAACTATATTCCCATTTTTTCCAAAAATCCAGAAAATATCTATTGACAGAATTCTTTTCATCCAATAGAATACATATGTATGTTTGCATTAGAACGTCCGTGTCCGGCTTTAATGTAATACGATACAGCACACATTTTTGGGTTAATTCATTGAGGTATCATCGTGGCAAATATTAAATCTGCAAAGAAGAGAATTTTAGTAAACCAGACCAAGGCTGAAAGAAACAAAAGCAATCAAATCTTCTGTTAAGACCGCTGTTAAGAAGGTTCGTGTTGCAATCGAAGCACAGGACAAAGGAAGCTGCAAAGGCTGCACTGCTGAACGCAACCACAGTTATCGACAAGGCTGCCAGCAAGGGCGTATATCATAAAAACACCGCTTCCAGAAAGGTTTCCCCGTCTGGCTAAAGCAGTAAACGAAATCGCTTAATTTTTGAAACGAATGAAACAGAATTAAAAATTCTGTATGAAAAAGAGCAGTTCCCACCGTCACGGGGACTGCTCTTTTTGTTATGGTGACAAGGAAAATGCTCTGTGCAGGACAACATCCCTCCCTGATTACGCGGCTCAACAGACAGATCCTAGGCTCACAGCTTCGTCATGCGATCCTGTGCGATCAGCTTTTTCAGCGCCTCCACGCCGACGCGCACCGCCATGTCCGTGTCGTGGACGACCGGGTTAGAAAGTCCGAGCACTTCCCGCTCCTGGTTTGCCATCGTCAGAAATACCGCGCCGCAGCGCACCCGAAGATACTGCGCCACGATAAACAGCGCCGCGGATTCCATTTCCGATGCAAGGCATCCCATCTTTTCCACGCGCCCCAGTGCTGCTGCAGCATGTAATCCACCGGCATGACCTGCGGCTCGTGCTGTCCGTAAAAGGAGTCCTTGCTCTGCACAACGCCCGTATGGAATCGGATTGCCTGATCCCGGGCTGCCTCTCGCAGTGCGCAGATCACATCCAGGTTTGCGACTGCCGGATACTCGATCGGAGCATATTCCCGGCTCGTCCCTCAGCTCGTACCGCACCGGTTGCAATGACCAGATCGCCGCTTTGTACCTCTGTTTCAATGCCGCCGCAGGCCTGGACGCGGATAAACGTATGCGCACCCGCTTTGAACAGCTCTTCCATCGCAATCGCCGCAGAGGACCGCCGATACCTGTCGAGGTCACAGAAACGGTCTCGCCCTCCAGCGTTCCGGTATACGTCACAAATTCCCGGCTGTCCGCAATCAAAACCGGATGTTCAAAATATGCGGCGATTTTTTCACACCGTTTGGGGTCTCCCGGCAAAATGACATATTTTCCAACCTGCCCGTTATGAATCTGCAAATGATACTGCATTTCTTCTTCCGCATAGTGCATACAGTTCCCCCATTTCCAGACAATCTTTATCAATTCTATAAATTTGCCATCCAAACGCCAGCTTCATAGGCGCGCTTTTAAGTAATGTGCGCAGTCTTCCCCTTCCGGCTTGGAAACTTCCATCACGAAAGGCTGCTCGTAAGCGGACGCCCGGACAAGCTTCATGGTTTCTTTTCCAGTCAATGCTGCATTCCCCCGGCAGACGGTGTGCGTCTCCGCAGCCATCTTCTTTTCCCCAGCCCCTGTTGTCATGTAGGTGCTGGCAGAAGAAACGGTCTGCATAGCGGGTTGCCAGCAGCTTGATGAACTCGTTGCCGCCGACAAGGTTTGCATGTCCGGTATCGATGCACAGTCCCCAGAAAATCTGCGGGATAACGTCCAAACAGATAATCAAACTGCTCGATCTGGTCTTTTGCAGAAGCTTCAAACAGGTTCTCCAGACAGATCTTTACCCCAAGCTCCCTTACAATAGGGCTGCAGCTCATCCAGAGACTTGCATGCCTGCTGATAGAAAAGAAACTCTTTGGTTTCCGGCTTTTCTTCAAGGCTCTTTGTCGGCAGATACATATGCAGCACGATCTCCTTGCCTCCCAGCACATGAACCAGCTCCACACGGTTTTTAATCAGCTCGACGCCCGCGATACGGTTCGGCTCCAGCTCAGACAGGTAGTCTTTTTCTGCCATGAGGTGCTCTGCATATCTTTCTACAAATCGGCGGCTGCCCTTCGAAGCATGCAGTCCTTTTTTTTCTTTCAATCCAAGCTCGTCCATCCAGCTGCGGATCTGCTCCATTTCGCTGCGGGCGTACAGATAATCCCCATCCCAGTCAAAGCACCAGTGAATGTGCGTAAAGCCAGCCTCTGCGATCTCGCGGAGCTTGTTTTTGATTTCTTCCAGTTCCCACGGCTCGTTTGCAAAATCTGTGTTAATTCCCAATTCCATCTTATTTTCCTCTTTCCCCCTTTGTATCTATGCGGCATATCCTGCTGCTTTGCGTGATACCATATCATTGTACTATGACAGCGGCTGAAAGCAAGCCGTTTCCTGTAACAAATTCTTTGTCACAACGCCTTATGCCAGCGCCTTTAATTTGCTTTCCAGCAGATCTTTTTGCTCTGTACGCCGACCATGCGCTCTTTTTTCTTCGCCGTTTTTGAAAATAATCAGAGTCGGAATGTTCATCACATGATAGCGCTCTGCAAGCTCACCCTCGTCGTCCACATTGATTTTGCCGACGTTATAGCCTTCCTCTGCCAGCTTTTCCACTGCAGGTCCCTGCATCCGGCAGGGTCCCGCACCAGGTTGCCCAGAAGTCTACCAAAACGGGGCCTGCCGCCTGCAGTACCTCTTTTCAAAATTATCCACGGTAATATTTTTAGCCATATTTTCCTCTCATTTCTGCGCACGTTTTTTGCCCATGCCGGGTTTGTGTCAAGTGCGCACAGACACAAATCTCGCGATTGAAAAATTCTATTTTTCGTAACTGTTCAGTCCCCTCACAGTTACGCGCAAAATCCATTCCAAATCGGCTGTGCCGATAGGATTTTGCCTTCCAGCCTAAGTTTTCTTACGGTCAGCGCAGTAAATGTGCAGACCTACGGAACAGTTACTATTTTTCAATCTTTATTCTATTCTGTTTATGGTACCAGAGTCAACAGTTCGAAAAACCTCCTGCAAGCACACTTGCGTCGGATTTCCGACCTTTTGACCCTGATATCAGTATATCCACAAATTGTACTTTTTCCATAACAAAGTCATAATCTGTTTACTTTTTTGCATTCGAACGCTATAATACAAAAAGAATTTTCGGAAGCGGGATGTGTGGGGTTCACATATCCCGCTTTTTTTGACGCTTTACTGTATTATCACAATGAAAGAAGGAAACTGCCATGTCACCCAAGCTGCACCATACGTTAAAAAATCTGTTCCGAATTTTCCTGATTCTGTTTGGAAACGCCCTGTATTCCCTTGCAGTCGTCGCCTTTATCCTGCCATCCGGCATCATCACCGGCGGCACGACCGGTCTGGCCCTCGCATCTGCGCGCACTGGTTCCACACGCCGATCACAGCGTTCGTACTGTGCTTCAATGTCCTGACCTTTTGCTCGGGCTTTTCGTGCTCGGCTGGAAGTTTGCCGCGACTACGCTTTTTTGTCCACGTTCTTATACCCGATCTTGCTCGCATTCTGGCAGCAGTTCCCGGCGCTGTCCTCCCTGACGGATGACGCAATGCTCTGCACGATCCTCGGCGGAATGATGATCGGTGCTTAAGCATTGGCATTGTCATCCGTGCAGGCGCATCCACCGGCGGTATGGACATCCCGCCCCTGATTTTAAAAAACTATTCCATCTCCCTGTTTCCGCAACGCTCTATGTGTTTGATTTTTTCCATCCTGATTCTGCATATGTTCTTTTCCCACATCGAAGAAAGTCTTTACGGCATTTTGCTCGTCATGATCTATACCTTTGTGCTGGACAAGGTTTTAGTCATCGGCACCCATCAGGCGCGCGCCGACATCGTCAGCAGTCATTATGAAGAAATCCGGCAGGCAATTTTTACCCGTCTTGACCGCGGCTGCACCGCTTTTAAATGCGACGACCGGCTATCTGCAGACCGATCAGCCCGTCCTGATGACCGTCGTTTCCCGCCGCGAAATGGCTTCCCTGAATCAGATTGTCATGGAAATCGATCCCCATGCCTTTTGATCATCAGTGATGCAAACGAGGTCAAAAGGCTACCGGCTTTACCAGCACCAAAATCCATAAAAGAACCCGAACCTCTGATCAGTTCCGGGTCTTTTCCACAATCAGCTCTTTCAATTTCCACAGCCACCAAAGGTTTGGACCGCCATGCAGGCATTGCATAGGTCCGACAGGTTGAGACCAGCTCCAGCGAGCAGACGGATCCGGAGATATACAAACACCATGTAAATCACCTGAAATACCGTTACACCTCTCTCGCCCCACAAATACCGCGCCGCACATTCCCCATAAAAGCTCCAGCCGATAATCGTCGCAAATGCAAACAGCACCAGGCAGAACGACAAAGACCCTCCCCGCAACCGGCAGGTTCGAAAATGCAACAAAACAATATTCATCTGCAGCAGCCGCCCTGTAAGGAGCGGCATTTTTACCATATCGCTCAAAATTGCAAGCGCCGTCACCGCGCACATCACCAGCGTATCCCAGAACACTCCCGTCATCGAAACCAGCCCCTGATCCCGCGTAGATAGCCCTTCCGCCGCTGCCGCTGTCATCGGCATCGAGCCCATTCCAGCCTCGTTTGTAAAAAGTCCCTTCGCCATTCCGGTGCGAACCGCCATTTTCACTGCAGTCCCTGCAACGCCTCCGATCACCGCTTTTTTCGAAAAAGCAGACACAAAAATCGCCTGAAGCGCCGCCGGAATCCATGCTGCATTTTTACCAGCAAAACAGACAGCTACCCAGGTACAGCACGCTCATCACCGGAACCAGGCAGGTACAAACCTTCGCCGTTTTTTCGCTCCTCCGATCAGGATGCTGCCCGCCAAAAGCGCCGCTGCGATACCGATCCAGTGCACAGACACCGGAAGTCTGCGAGAAATTGCCGCTGTCAGGGAATGCGCCTGCACACCGCTTCCGACGCACAGCGCCGCCAGCACGGTAAAGACGGAAAAAAGAACCGCCAGCAGCCGATTGTGCAACAGCTGCTCCATCACATACATCGGCCCGCCATAAAACTTCCGTCTGCCCGCTTTTTCCGGCACGCTGCGGACAGCACGCTTTCCGCATAGCAGGTCGCCATCCCGAAAAAAGCCACTGATCCAGCACCAGAAAACCGCCCGGGTCCTCCGAGCGCAATTGCACTCGAAATTCCGATGATATTTCCGGTTGATTGTCGCCGCCAGGGGCGGTTGACAGTGCTTCATAGGGTGACAGCCCTCCTGATCCGGCAGAGGACAGGGCTTCGGCGCAATCCATCCGGCAGCTTCCTTTGAATAAAGCCCAGTCGAATTGTAAAATACAAATGTCCCGGCAAGCGCACCAGCATTGGAAAATTCCACAAAGGTCGCAGACTGTCCGCACCGCGTCATTGAATCGTTCCATCCTGATTTCCGTTTCAGACAGCCTTTCGCCGCACGTTCCGGCCGGCTGTCACAGTCGTTTTTCTTTTCCAATATATGACGCAGGATGTTTTTCTATGAATAAATGCGCGTCAGCGATTCTGCATGAACCCTTCGATTTCATCCGGGTCGCGGATAATCTGCTCCGAAAGGACTTCGCATCCGTCCTCCGTAATCAGAAGGTCGTCCTCGATTCGGATGCCGATTTCCCATTCGTCGATGTACAGTCCCGGTTCGTCACTGATGACCATTCCGGGAAGCAGCTTATCGTTCTCCAGCGTGTTGACATCGTGCACGTCGATTCCAAGATGATGGGATACGCTGTGCATGTAGTAAGTGCCGATCTCCTCCTCGTTTTCAATCAGACCGAGGCGAATACAGCCCTCTGCCAGCACTTTTTTGCAGACGTCATTCAACTCCCGAAGCGTCATGCCGGGCCTTGCCGTTTTGCGATCGTCCGGTTTGCTTCCAAAACGACCTCATAAACCGCCCTCTGCTGCTGCGTAAAATGCCCGTTTACCGGATAGGTTCTCGTGATGTCCGCACAGTAGCCCTGATATTTTGCGCCCAGATCCATCAACAGCAGCGTGCCGTCCTCGCAGATATCCCGGTTGGTTTCGTAGTGCAGCATTGTACCGTTTGCACCGCTTCCGGCAATCGTCGGGAACGAAGTTCCATCCGCACCCCTGATACATGATCTGATATTCAAAATCCGCCTGTGCCTGATATTCCGCCATGCCCGGCTTCCCAAATGCTTCATCACATACTGCAGTGCATTGTCGGTGATTTCGATCGCCGTTTTGAGCTGTACGACCTCGTCTGCATCCTTCTGCATCCGCATCTGCGCCACATACGGGAACAGATTTCTGATCGGATGTCCCGGATACAGCGCCGCGTATTCCTTCGCCTTTACCGCATTGTAATCCGGCAGATCCTCTTGCTGATGGCGATAACAGTCAAAATACAGGCTTTTGACATCCTCGCGGGTCATCATCATATCGAACACCCCGTCAAAGCTTTCCAGAAAACGCACATCTTCGATCTGACTGATCTCTTTTGCCTCATCGACCGTCACCTTCCTGCCATACCAGCGCTCCTGCGTCGGGTCCGCCTCTTCTATAAATAAGATTTCCTTCGGATCGCGTTTCGTCTTTTTCATGAGCAGGATCATCCGCTCCCGGCGCAGTCCCGTCAGATAAAAAAAAGTTGCGGTTCGCCTCAAACGGCGCGTATTCGTCCGCGCTCACATGTGTTTCAATTCCAGAAAATAAAATCAGTGCAGCATTTTCCTCCATCTGATCGAACAGCTGCTGTCTTCTTTTTTAAAAAATTCATCTTTCCCTCTCATTTCTGCGCACGCTTTTTGCGCATGCCGAGTTTGTGTCAAGTGCGCGCAGACACAAATCTCGTGATTGAAAAAATTTATTATTCAATCTCCTTCATTCTGCAGACGCTTTGCGCCATGCACTTTGTAGACGCAAACGCGATCCCGCTTTCATGTATCGAATAAATCCTCCGCTCAGTCGTTCTCTTCCAGATCTTCCAGATCCTCGTTCACCGCAGACGAACCCATCCATGCCGCGACTCAAAAATCAGAAGCACCGTTCCGACCACAATCCATACCGTGCTGTCGAATGCGTCCAAATCGCCGCAAAGCCGCCGACTTCCAACGGAATAGCTGCGATTTTCAGTCCCCAGAACCGCAGTTTTTCTACATCGTTCAATTGCTGATACGCCTGCTTCTGGGCCACCACAGACGCTGCACACATAATAAAAAATGTTGCCGGAGGCTTTGTGTCCTCTTAACAACCACGCGATTCCAAAACAAATCGCCGCCAAAAACCATCCAACAATCAGCAGCAGGAAAGCTGTCGCCTTCAACGAAATCCTCCACATACTGATAGAAATCATCTTCTGTCCCGTAAAAATAGAGATATGCGTGTCCCTCGGACGGCTTCTGCACCGTCACTTCACCGTTTCCGACAAGCGCTACCGCCGTCAGCTGCGCATCCTCTCCCAGTCCCCAGATCTGATAACGGGTGTCTCCATTTTTTCCGCCGGGTAAAATTCGTCAAACCATTCCAGACCGCGAACATTATCCTCCGTCAGCTCTGTCTGATCGTCCAATGCAGCTGCGACATGATCCCCCGGACTGTGGCTGCCACCATCCCTTTTTCCCATCCGGAAGAATCCTCATCCTCTTCTTTCTGATAGATCCATTTTTCCACTTTCAGATAATAAAACTGCCCATCCAGAAACTTTCGCGGATCGGAAACCAGATCGCCGGTCAGTGGAATCTGCGTCACCACAACTTCCTGCTGCGTGTCCTGATTTTTCCATTCCTCCAGATCCTGCATGGTGACAACCGGTGCGTCATAAAGCGCCTGCGCACGCGCACTCGTATCTTTCGTATCAGCTGCGCAGAACACAATTCCGCAAGCACAAAAATATCCCCAGTCCGATGAAAAATTTTTTTCATAATCCGCTCCCTTTCCATAGCTGCTCTATTTCGGGATGTCCTTCAAAAAAGAATTGATGCTTCCTGCATTCCTGTCTTATACTGATAGTACCTGATAATATAGGAGGGCTTCCACATGATCCGTTTCGCTGTAATCGGCACAAACACCATTACCGATAAATTTCTCCGAGGCAGCCTCTGCACTGCCTGATTTCAAGCTCTGCGCTGTCTATTCCAGAACGCTTGCGCGGGCGCAGGAGTATGCACAAAAAAATAACGTTTCGCTTGTCTTTGATTCTCTGGAGGCGTTGGCCAACTCCAGACCAGATCGACGCAGTCTACATCGCCAGCCCCAATTTCTGCCATGCTGCCCAGAGCATCCTGATGATGCAGCACCACAAGCATGTGCTCTGCGAAAAGCCGATCGCCTCAATGCTTCGGAATTTCAACAGATGTATGACACTGCCATAAAAAATCAGGTCATTCTGCTCGAAGCCATGCGCTCTGTCTTTTCTCCTGGTTTTGCAGCGATCCGTTCCCTGCTGCCTGTGCTTGGAACAATCCGGCAGATAGATTTTTCTTTCTGTAAATATTCCAGCCGCTATGACCATTTCAAAGAGGGGATCATCGAAAACGCTTTCCATCCTGCGCTTTCCAACGCTGCCCTGATGGACATCGGCGTTTACTGTGTCCATCCGCTCGTCTCCCTGTTTGGCATGCCGGCTTCGATTCAGAGCAGCAGCATTTTTTATCCAACGGCTTCGAAGGCGCCGGCACGGTTCTTTACAGTACCCGGATATGCAGGCAACGCTCCGGTATTCCAAAATCTCGGATTCTTATCTGCCGTCCCAGATTCAGGGAGAAGCCGCAACCCTGCTGATCGATAAAATTCAGGATCCCAGCAGCTCACGCTCCTGTTTCGAGACGGTCATACCGAAAATCGAACATTCCAGCTGTTTCCAACAACATGGTCTACGAAGCAGCTGAATTTGCCCGCAATCGACCAGCTGCAGCAGGCGCTGGAAAATGACTCAACGGATGGGATACCTTCCCTCATCCGTCATTCCTGGCTGAAGGCATCCTGCCTCGAGCTCGAAATCATGGACACCGTCCGCAGGCAACAAAAATTCTTTTTCCGGCAGACCACTGAGGTCTGCCGGTTTCATCATGACAATAGAATGCTCGCAGAGCGTGCATTCTATTGTTTCGAAAGAACTTTCTCCGCCATAAGCAGCGGAAAAATGCACTTTTCTTTTTACATCGAAATCCACCCAAACGCATTTGCCACGGAGCTGATCAAAATGATCGCCGCAAAGATCGGGCATAAATACCGAATCATCACGTTAAAAATCTTCTTTCTCGAAATGTGCTCTCGCCGTGCATGACTTCTTCTTCGATGCTTTTGTTCCAACTACTTTCGACACGAGCAGACAGGGGGGCAATCGCTGCGATCGGCATCATAACAGAGTTTGTCAGAAAATCAAAGAAATCAAGAAACTGCATTCCGATCAGCTTTACCCGGACAACGGACCGTATCCCATACAGGATAAAGTCCCAGACCCAGCATGATCACGCCAACCAAAACAACTGCCTTCCTACGTCCCCAGTGAAGCTCATCCTCAAAGGTAGACACTGCACTCTCTGTCAGTGCAATCGAGCTTGTGATCGCTGCAAATAACACGAGTACGAAGAATAAAATTCCCGCTACTGTTCCCAAATCCCATGCTTGCAAACTACTTTCGGAATCGTGATGAACATCAGTGCCGGACCAGCCTGCAGCGTATCCGGATCGCCGCCGGAAAAAGCAAAAACTGCCGGAATGATCATCAGTCCCGCCATAATTGCGATGGCTGTATCGAATACTTCTACATTTCTCGTCGAATCTTCAATCGATACGTCCTTTTTCATATAGGATCCAAACGTGATCAAAATTCCCATGGCAATCGACAGGGAATAAAACATCTGTCCCATCGCCGCAACCACAGTCATCCAGGAAAAATTCTTCACATTCGGTACCAGAAAATATTTCACACCTTCCAGTGCGCCGGACGCGTCACCGAATACACTGCAATAATCACGGATAGCACGATCAGTATCGGCATCATGAATTTCGACACGCTCGATTCCATTGCGCACGCCCGCATAAATAATCGCCAGCGTAAACAGCGCAAATACGGCAAAAGCAGATTTCCGTAGATGTTCCGTTTGAAATAAAATCGGAAAAATAGCCGTCTGCTGCCAGCTTCTGACCGTTTCCTTTGACATATTCAACCAGATATTTGATGACCCAGCCACCGATTACGGAATAATACGGTACGATCAGCACAGGAATGATCGCGTTGATCAGCCGCCTGCAGACAGCCATTTCGATTGCCGAAAGAGGGAAAAAGGCTCCCACCGGGCTTTTTCGTCATGCGCCCAATCGCGGTTTCCGCTACAATCATGGCTATAGCCGAAAAGGTCAACGCCAGCAAAATATAAATCAGCAGGAAAATGCCGCCTCCGTACTTTGCTGCCAGATACGAAATCTCAGATATTTCCCAGCCCGACAGATGCTCCGCAGCCGACAGGACATATCCGAGTTTGCCGGAAAAGCTGCTTCTTTTGTTATGTTCCATTTTCAGTCTCTCTCCCTTTTTTGTGAAATACGTTTTTACTATACCATACTTTCATCAAAAAGGATTCCGAAATTTTCGGAGGATTTTTATGCATTTATGTAGATTTTTAAATGATGCGCTTCGACCATTTGTTCTCTTTTACAAATATTCTCTTATATAAATTTTAACATTTTAATCCACGCTCCCGCGAAGGAGCGACGGTATATATGTGACGTTCTTGGACCTTGACTATGAATTTCAATCCACGCTCCCGCGAAGGCGACGCTATTTGTGCCGAGACAACAGGATGTAAATAAAAATCATTTCAATCCACGCTTTTGCTCTCCCGCGAAGGGCGACAGAGTGCAGGAGCTGATGATTCGAGCGGAAAGAGCAATTTCAATCCACGCCCCGCGAAGGAGCGACCAAAGCGGAGATCACGGATGGAGGTAATGCAATTCAATCCACGCTCCCGCGAAGAGCGACGCCGAAAAGCCGAAACAGGGTACAAACCATGTCAATATTTCAATCACGCTCCCGCGAAGGCGACCGGATCGAGCGATAAGCCTATGATCCTGACAACATTTCATCCACACGCTCCCGCGAAGGGCGACGTTCACCGTGTACCCCTCGAACATCCGGGAGATTTCAATCCACGCTCCCGCGAAGGCGACGGAAAGGCAGGGGCTTAGAGTAAGCGAAGTGAACACCAATCCACGCTCCCGCGAAGGCGACCGCTTAATAGGCTATCTTCCGGATTATCCGATTTCAATCCACGCTCCGCGAAGGCGACGCGAAATACGAGACCTGCAACGTAAGACCGATTTCAATCCACGCTCCGCGAAGAGGACGTAGGCTGCATT
>VOFG01002667.1_pt1 | contig 12238 bp, 22 predicted proteins | sample 5384171 | NCBI WGS metagenome assembly VOFG01 (sample SAMN12384726, study PRJNA508395) | human gut metagenome | isolation source: healthy gut F | host: Homo sapiens | reverse complement strand
GCAAGCGACGGGAGAACTGATTAAGAAACATGATCTTTTTCTTTGATGTAGCTTATTCTTCCGTGTTAAAGGCAGTGATTCGCACGCAGCATATTTGGCAGAAGTTGTCGAGTCGGGTGTGGGTACTTGAGAGTTCATCACTGGCGTTTGAACAGGCATTTGACATTACAGGGGGCGATACAGGGGATTAAATAAAGCGGATACGGCAAAGAAATGCAGGGAGGAGCAGGTGCATATGGCGAAGGTTTTGATGTGAGCACACCGCCATTGTTGGATCGGATGATTCTCGTTGTGCCGTTTTTCGAGGATAAAGGCTGGGGATGTTGATCGGCCGTTCTTCCTTTGGGGGAATCATTGGCATTGACGATCACGCGGTCCTCCTGTTCTGCAGGATTATATCGCACCTTCGTTTGCTTTCTGGGAAGACGGTTCTGGTAACGGCCCACGGGAATAGCCTGCGGGCGTTGATCAAATATCTGGAATGATATTAGCGACGAGGTGAGATCGTCAGTTGGAATACCGACGGGTATTCCCCCAATTGTATGAGCTGGACGGGCGTAATTGCATCCCTTGTCTCGTCAAAATATCTTGGAATAGATTTCCACGTGTAGAAGTGAACCCTAAAAGTAATACCCGGCTTTTTGGGGTTCCACTTCTTTTGAAAGTTTGGGCAAATTGTAAAATGAATCGGTATGAAAATTATAACTTATAACGTGAACGGGTTACGGGCCGCTTTGTCCAAGGTTTTTACACAATGGCTGGAGGAAGAACAGCCGGATGTCGTGTGTTTACAGGAAAAACGAAGGCCCAGCCGGATCAGATACCTACACTGGAATTCGAGGCGTTAGGTTACAAGTCGTACTTTTTTCAGCCAAGAAAAAGGGGTATAGTGGGGTTGCCATCCCCTGACCCGGGTGGTGGCCGACCACGTGGAGTACAGGATGGGTATTCCGGCTTATGATGACGAGGGGGCGTTTTATCCGTGCCGATTACGGTGATCTTTCTGTCGTGAGCGTGTACCATCCGTCCGGGACTACCGGTGATGAACGGCAGGCATTTAAGATGAAAATGGTTAGAGGATTTTCAGCATTATATCGGGGGGTTGAAAAAAGGTGCGGCCGAATCTGATCTTGTGCGGGACTACAATATATGTCACCGGCCGATAGATATTCACGATCCGGTGCGGAATGCCACGAATAGCGGGTTCTTACCAGAAGAACAGGAATGGATCGGGGGATTTATTGATACCGGTTTTATCGATACGTTCCGTTACTTCCATCGAAGAGGCCGGGAAATATTCATGGTGGAAAGTTACCGGTTTAACGCCCGGGCAAATAATAAGGGATGGCGTATTGATTACTGCATGGCGAGCGAAAGTCTTAAATCCCGGCTGAAAGATGCTTATATTTTGCCGGAGGTGTATCACTCGGATCATTGTCCTTGCGTGCTGGTGATAGGGGAGGTTAAAAGTTAAAAAGCTAAAAACTAAAAGCTAAAAGTTTAGAGTTGGGAATGAATGAAAAAAGGGTTGATCACTGATCAACCCTTGTAAATGAATACCCTTGGTTAAGAAGGTGTATGTGAGGATCGGCGTTTGTTACAACCGAAGGGTATTCAAGGATAGCTCCTTTCATTTTTTTTTAGAAGAATGCCCCCGGTTAGAAGGTGTATGTGAGGATCGGCGTTTGTTACAACCGGGGGGCATTCAAGGATAGCCCTTTCATTTTTTAGAAGAATGCCCCCGGTTAAGAAGGTGTATGTGAGGATCGGCGTTTGTTACAACCGGGGACATTCAAGGATAGCCTTTTCATTTTTTAGAAGAATGCCCCCGGTAAGAGGTGTATGTGGGGATCGGCGTTTGTTATACCGGGGGGCATTCAGGAATTATTTTTAGCTTGGTTTAGTTATAGCTTTAATTTCTTTATTTAATTATCTTGTATGTGATTTTGTAATCCACTCGTCTCAATTCCGGGAAGAAATGTTTCATCATGTACCTGTAGGGTTTCCCGTTGTTCAAATCCATGAGGCGTTTTTCTCTTCCTTCAAACACGTTATAGTTGTCCATAATCGATAGTACTTGCTCTTCATTTGGCATCCCGTACAGGAGAATCAATCTTTTAACCCGATCCAGTCTTCTCCTCGCCAATCCACGTGATAAAGGTTTGCCGGGAATGAATACCTGCAGCGCAAGTAATCTCTTAGCGCTCTCTGTGCGATCTCTGGATAACACCTCGTTCTGCGCATATGATCCCTCTGGTGACGCGTAGCCGGTAAGGTAAATTCCCGTGATCTCGTAGTCGGGATTGCTCGTGATAGAATCTAGCGTTACCCTGATTTTGTCCAACTCCTTCTGGTTTCTTCTGAAATCGGGGAGAATGTAAGTTTGGTTTAGTGGAAAATCCAAGTATGCTGAACCTTCCTTATAATATATGTTTTTCTCGTCTTCTTCCTTTTCGATAGAAACTATCTTCACGGTTGTTTCCTCTTGGTTTCCAACTTGATGGTTTGTGCTAGCATCTTGATGGAAATCAAACGTTTTTCCCCGCCACATTCACAGAAGTTTTCCCGTAAATTCAGTTTTGCGTCTTTCATCCACGTTTCGTAAGGAACGACCACGTTATAGGCAATTCTCTCCCGGCTCCATTGATTAACGATAACCGTCGTGTAAATCGGGAAAGGGGTTGCCCGTGATTGAAAGCCAATGACCGTTGATAGGCTTTTTCCCGTCTTTTTCCCGTTAATCACGATTGACGGGAGTTCCTCGGACGCTTTTTTCCGTTTCAACCACCGGGGTCAGGATGAAAGATTGGTTTTTATGCACGGGTAAACCGTTTAAGTTCACGTTCATCTCGATATAAACGCTGTCTCCCCGTTGCTCGAAACGGTTTTGTATAATTTTCACCTCTCCCAAATATACTTCTTGAGCCTTGAGTTCCGTGAAGAACAACCCGACAGTCAACAAGAATATAGTATATATAAACGCTCTTTTCATCACCTTACTTATTTTATAATATATATAAAATTGATCCCTACTTTCGTGGGGCCGATATAATCTTTTTGTACCCTTTTTAATATATGGTCCACAGGTTTGGTATTCATACTTGTCGTATTCGATACGTGCATAGCCTACCCCGATCGTGGCTTCTAAGTTCCATCGTTTCCCCGAGAATCCATTGGTGGCCGTACGCGATTCCGGCCCCGTAAAGGGTCCCCTCGTAACGGTATTTTCTTAATCCAAGCATCTTGATCCCGCCCATGTTAAACTCGCCGTAAAAAGCGTGTAATCCCCAGAAATGGCCATTGAAGCGTTCGCAGGTCCAGTAGCGAAACTCCGGTTGTATCAACCAATGCTTTATTTTTTTTATCTCCAAAACTCCAGGGGTTATAAGTTCCTAGTAAATCCACCGTCGTTTTTCGCCCCAGCCCGATTTCTGCCCCCGACGTTAATGGTCGTCGTCAACCAGTAAATGGCATTTGTTTTCACTCCGACTAGAGGAGCGTCGTAAAAACTTTTTTTCTTGTCCGTGAGATCTGCCTATCACCATAAATAGAATCAGACCTGCTACGATTATTACTTTCCTCATCATATCCCTGCTTACTTTGTTTTTTTGTTATTACAAAAGTATCTGATGAAACGTTTGGATTGGTGACCATAAAGGTGTATTTTAGAAGTAAATCTTTTCTAATGAAGGAATTACATTTTTATTTTGACTTGTTTTCCGAGATTTTTATTAAATTTGTAAGATATTTATTTCGTATTTCGCAACAGAAATAAATACAGACTCGTATAATAAATCAAATAGTTGTATTAATCAAAAACTCAAATCATGACAACTTATAATTACAATAGCGAGTTAATCAAAAGCTATGAATGAAAAATTACCGAATGGTACTAATTTGGCGAATACGCTAATAGATATGTTATATTTAGGTAAAGAGGCCGTGTATCGTAGATTACGGGGGAAGTACCCTTCACGTTGGCAGAGGCTGCCGTGATCTCCCAAAAAATGGGAGTATCGCTGGACAAACTGGCCGGGACGAATCGTGTATTCAAATGCTATATTTGATCTGAACATTATACGTCAGACCGATCCATTGGAGACCTATTATTCTATCGTGGACAATTACGTGAAGATTTTCAGGGATTTGAACCATGATCCCGCATCGGAACTTTGTACTTCCTCGAACATGATTCCCCAGACTTTTTATTTAAAGTATGAGCTCTTGTCTAAATTCAGAATGTTCAAGTGGATATATCAATTTGAAAAGATTGATATAGAGAAACATTTCGAGGATATAGAGATCGTGGACAAATTGCTGGAAAAGCAGCGGGAGTTCGTGAGGGAGTCTCAGGAGTTCCAGCACACGGAGTATATATGGGATAATAAATTGTTCATTTACCTGATCAATGACATCAAGTATTTTGCCAGTGTGCATTTGATCTCTCAGGAATATGTTCAGAAATTGAAAAAGGAATTGCTCCAGTTACTTAATGAGCTGGAAGAGATTGCCACGAGAGGGACGTTCAGGACGGGACGGGAGGTTTGTATATATATATCTAATATAAACTTCGAGGCCACCTATAGTTATATAGCGTCTTCTGCCTACCATATCAGTTTGGTTCGGGTTTTCGCGATCAACTCTTTTGCAACGCGTGACGAGCAAGTTTTTAACAGTGTGAAAGAATGGATTCATTCGTTGAAGAAATTTTCTACCTTGATATCCCAGAGTGGAGAGATGCAACGTATTAAGTTCTTTAAAACGCAACGAGAAATCGTCGAGGGATTGTGTATTTAAGCTGGTGCAATTTTTGAAAATGTATTTTTTGTCTCCGTTTCGATTAGTGAAATGATGATCGGGGATTAGAATTGTTTATTGCACAAAATAAATTAAAATGTAAAACATAGTACGATATTAGAAAATTAGTATATCGTTGATACCCTGAATGTAGCACAGAATTGTGAAGAATATACTTCATATTTGTACTGTTGAGTGAGCGAGATGCCACTTGTATGGTATGAATTTTAAACGTGCGAATCAATGGGACAAAAATACAATTATAATTCGAACCGCGTCGAGGTGAGTAATCACCGGACGCGGTTTCGTGATATGTGGCAATAAACTCTATTTATTAATTAAAAACCATTTACAATGAACAAACGAGAATTAATTGAAAAAGTAGCTGAGAAAAAACGGAACCAGTAAAGGTTGAAGCGGCTAAAGGCTGTAAACGCTGTAATCGGGGCCATGGCTGAAACGTTGAAAAAAAGGTGAAAAAATATCCTTGTTAGAATTAGGAGTCTTTCGCTATCAGAGAACGTAAAGAACGTAACGGTTATAACCCGAATAGCAAGGAAAACATGGTGATTCCGGCTAAGAAAGTAGTTAAATTTTCTATAGGTAAATACTTTTTTGATTAAGGAATAATACCCCTATGAAGAATGCCGTGGTAAATGAATTAATCAGCACGATGCGCGAGGTTACCCCTAAAGAGGGTAATCTTGCTAATGTCCTCATGGATATATTGTGCATGAGTAAGGAGGCGATTTACCGGAGATTAAGGGGAGGTGGCTTTTACGTTTAGCGAAGCGATCATCGCCGGCCAGTTGGGCATATCGTTGGATAAGATTATCGGTAACAGTATGTCCAGTGGGGCGATGTTCGATTTGAACGTGCTTAATTTGGCGGATCCCATGGATACCTATTGCGAAATTCTGGTGCGTTACCAGAGGCTTTTTTCCGTTATGTGAAGACGGATCCGACGACGGAGGTAGTGACCGCGTCGAACACGATTCCTTTATACATTTTACGCCCCTTACGAACATTTGTCAAAGTTCCGGATTGGCAGGTGGTTATATCAGAACGAACGCTTGAGAACTCCCGCATCCTTGTCCGATATCGTTCTTCCGGAAAAATTGTGAAAGTTCAGAAAGAATTGCTTGAAGATATAAGACTTGTTCAGAAGACTTGCTTTATTCTGGATGAGAATCTTTTCAGTTCATTCGTGAAAGAGATTAAGTATTTCTCGGAATTGGGACTGGTTTCGACGAACAGACGTGGAGGACATGAAGAAGGAGTTACACCAGCTTTTACGCGAAGTTGGAAGTATTGTCAGAAAAGGGTCATTCCACAATGGAAACAGTCTTGTCGGTTTATCTTTCTAACGTGAATTTTGAAGCGACATATAGTTACGTGGAAAAGGCCGGATTCCAGATATGTTTTTTGCGGGTTTACCGATCAACTCGATGGATTCACGAGACAGTAAAATATGTGATTACCAGAAAAATGGATTCATTCGTTGAAGAGACATTCTACGCTGATTTCGCAAAGTGGCGAGATCCAACGGATGATGTTTTTTAATGAGCAAAAGAAAATAGTAGACGCGTTATAGTGTGAACGTGTAAATTTTAGGATGGAATCCGGGGTGACTCCCGGATTCTTTTTTTGTTCCTCGTTTTTCGGATAAAAATGTATCTTTGTGTAGGAAAATGAAAGATTGAATTATGAGTAAGAGTAGGATCGTTCGGGTTTGATTGCTGTCGCGTGTTTATCGCTAGTAATTTCCGCTTGTTCTTCTTCCCCTAAGAAAACAGGGAAAAAGAGGAATCTAAAAGTACAGAAAGTAAATCGTTCCAGGTTCCGGAAATTCCACCTGTTTATACCGACCAGCGGGAGCGGGCGAAATACTTGGTGACTCATTACTGGGATAAGTTTAATTTTGCCGATACTTCCTTGATCCGGATGCCAGAGATCACGGAACAAGCTTTCGTGGACTTCTTGCAGGTATTACCTTATGTCCCGTATGCCGATGTCGAGAAAGAGATTTCCGGATGCTGGATAAGGCGTTGTCGGCTGACACATTGATGTTTGCTTATTTTACGGTGTTGTATGATAAATATCTTTATAATCCGAATTCCCCGATGTTGAATGAGGAATTTTATCTTCCCCTGTGTTGAAATACATCGTGAATTCCGAACGGGTGGGAGAAGTGGATAAAATGCGTCCCGCTTTTCGGCTGGAGATGGCATTAAAGAATCGGGTGGGGAATCCGGCAACCGATTTCACCTATACATTACCTTCCGGGAAGAAAGGGAAATTGTCGGGCATAAACGCGGATTACACGATTCTCTTCTTCAATAATCCCGATTGTAATGCCTGCCGGGCCATTAAGGCCGAGGTGGAGGCATCCGGGGTGGTGAAGAGTTTGTTGAATGTCAAAGTACAGGATAACCGGAAAAAACTGGTGTTCTTATCTGTTTTTCCTGATCCCGAGCTGGAGGTGTGGCGGAGAATGTTGCCGGAACAACCGAAAAGAATGGATTTGTACTTATGATGACGGTCAAGTGATCACGAAGGAACGTCTCTATGATTTGCGGGCGATCCCGACATTCTATTTGTTGGATCGAGAGAAACGGGTTTTGTTGAAGGATGCTCCCTTCCGGAGTAATCGAGGCCTATTTGGGAGAGAGGTTATAAAGTTCGTAAGGTTTATAAAGTTTATAAAGTGTCGGGTGTCCTTTGGACAAGTTTAATGGCAGCTTAAGCTGCCATAGACAAAGCGCCCGCAGGGTCCATAGACCTTATGGACTTTATAAACCTTATAAACTTTTTATTCCTTCAGCGCCGCAATCACTTCCGGCATCATTGTCCAGATCGTGTTTTCCGTTTGAGCGGTGTAGAAATTGCCGTCGATCTCGGATTTCTCGTTGGTGGCTTTTGCATGTTGGATGGCCGGTTTGGCAAGAGGGTGAGCGGCTACTTTCTTTCCGGTGGCGATGCCCACGGAGTCGAACATCATGGCGGCGGCGCAGTGACCGATCAGGATTTTACCCTTGTCCCCGAAAGCTTTGATCACGGTCAACATATCCTGGTTGTAAGGCTTTCCGGTGTTTTCCCCGAATTTAGGTACAGCGTCACCACAGCCGAACACAAGAGCGTCGAACTCGTCCTCGTGTCCTTTCAAGTGAGCAATCACGTCATCTGCCACGAGGGCAATGCCGGAATTCGTCTTGATTTCTTTCGTTTCTGCCACTGCAAATACTTTATAGGAAATGCCATTTTCGAAAAATGTTTCCAGATACTGGAACAAACCGAACCCGTTTACCGGGTTAACTGCCAATACGGCTACTTTTTTGCCATGGGTAAATTTTTTTTAGTTAAACAATAGTTCTTTAAAGTAAGTTTATTACTTTTGTTTAGCAAATGTAAGCTATTTGATTTGCATAAACAAGAACGAACTTATAGATAAGATAGTTACACGGAGATAACTATTGTTGATACTAAACCATATATAGGGAAGAAAAAATGGAAAATTTTTTACACGAACGATAATTGTCCCATTCGTGATGTTTTGAGTCGCTTGGGTGACAAATGGTCAATGCTCGTCCTCGTGACGTTGAATGCGAACGGAACCATGCGATTCTGTGATGTTCATAAAGCGATTGCCGACATTTCCCAGCGTATGCTGACGGTCACCCTGCGGACGTTGGAGGCCGACGGGCTAATTTCGCGGAAGGTATATGCCGAGGTACCGCCGCGGGTGGAATATCGGCTCACGGAGCTGGGTGAAAGCTTGATGCGCGGTGCAGATGCTGGTGGATTGGGCATTGGAACACATGGGTGAAATCATGAAACATCGGGAAGTGATGGTAAAATAATCAACTATGGAGTGTCAGCTCGAATGAACGCGCATGGGATGATCTTGGGATCATGTTCATGTGCGTTCTGTTTTTTGCAATTTAGTTGCACGAAATGAATCGTAATTTTACGGAAAATTAAAACAGTAGAATGATGAAAAATATAGTGCAGAATTGATTTCTTTCGGGTTGCTGGTTTGCGGAATCGGTTTATCTTGGGGGAATGTCGCTTGGTTTCAGACGGAAATCGTGCGATTTGTATGGTATTTGGTCGCTTTTATTCCGGTAGGGTTTCCCGTGTTGAAAGAGGCCGGAGTGCTTGCGGGAAAAGGAGTACTTTAACGAATTCATGTTGATGTCACTGGCAGCCATCGGGGCCTTTTATATCGGGGAGTACCCGGAAGGCGTGGCCGTGATGTTATTTTATTCCATCGGAGAGAAATTCCAAGATAGTGGGTGAGCCGGGCCCGGTCGAATATCCGGGCTTTACTTGATGTACGTCCGGAGCAGGCGACGGTTATTCGTGACGGGCAAGAAAAGATCGAGAAACCGGAACAAGTTCGTGTCGGGGGAGATCATCGAGATCAAGGTAGGGGAACGGGTACCCTTTGACGGGATCATGCTGGGTGACGTGGCGGCTTTTAACACGGCGGCTTTGACCGGGGAGAGCGTGCCTCGGAACATCCGCACGGGAGAGGATGTGCTGGCGGGAATGATCGTGACCGACCGGGTTGTGCGGGTGAAGGTGACGAAGCCCTATGGATCAGAGTGCTCTGGCCCGGATTCTGAAATGGTACAGAACGCCTCCGAGCGTAAAGCTCCCGCGAACTTTTTATCCGGAAGTTTGCCCGGATCTACACGCCCGTGGTCACGGGGTTGGCCGTGTTGATCGTGCTGGTTCCTTGATCGTGTCGTGGGTACAACCGACTTCTTTCGTGCTGAATGATTGGTTGTACCGGGCGCTCGTGTTTCTGGTAATATCCTGCCCGTGCGCGCTGGTGGTCAGTATCCCGCTGGGGTATTTCGGGGAATCGGGGCGGCATCCCGGCAGGGAATTCTCTTTAAAGGGGGAAACTACGGATGCAATCACGAAGATTAACACGGTTGTATTCGATAAGACCGGGACGTTGACGAAGGGAGTGTTCGAGCAGCAAGTACACGTCCGGGAGGGTTTTACCGAAGAGGAGGTTGTGCGAACAATTGCCTCTGTCGAGAGCCGGAGCAACACCCGATAGCCAAGGCGGTCGGGCAGTATGCTAAATCCCGGCAAATTCCATCCGGCGTGACGTGGAGGTCTCCGAGCTGGCAGGCTACGGATTGAAGACACTCGTTGATGGGCAGGAGGTACTGGTGGGAAATACTCGTTTGTTGGAGAAGTACGGGATCTCGTTCCCGTCCGAGCTGACCGGGGTTCCCAAACGCTTGTCGTGTGTGCGGTAAATGTAGCGAGTGTCGGTCACATTGTTGCTGGCGGACACCGTGAAAGAAGATGCTAAAGAAGCCGTTAGCATTAAAAAAAATTAAATATTGATAATATTCAGATATTATCGGGAGATAAACAAACAATTGTTTCTAAATTAGCAGGGGTATTTGGGCGTGGACGAGGCCTGGGGATTTGTTGCCCGAGGACAAAGTGGCGCACGTGGAGGCATTGAAGAGCGATCCGGGAAGGCGTGTTGTTTCGTGGGTGACGGGATTAATGATGCCCCGGTGCTTGCCCTGAGCGACGTGGGAGTTGCCATGGGGGGGGGGAAGTGACGCTGCGATTGAGATTGCGGATGTGGTTCTCCAGACGGATCAGCCCGGTCTGGTTGGCCATGGCGTCCGATCGGGAAAGAGACCGCCGGATCATCTGGCAGAACATCACGCTGGCTTTCGGGGTGAAACTGATCGTGTTATTGGTACTACAGTGCCAAAATTTCGCCGACCATGTGGAGGCCGTGTTTTGCCGGATGTAGGGGTAGCCTTGTTGGCAATTTGAGCACTTTATAAGAATACAGAAAAAACGAGCAAGATAGAGTGTTATGGACGAAGGTATATTTGGAAAAACTGGAAAAGCGGGAGATCGACGGCCATGCGGCTGTTGATTCTGAAGGCGATGACTCGTTTTACCCGGGCGTTTAGCCTACTGGATCTAGAGACAGGAATTGATACCGTGGATAAATCGACGATATTCCGGACGATTAATCTGTTTTTGGATCATCACTTGATCTCACGTGATTGATGATGGTTCCGGTTCGTTGAAATATTCGGTATGCAGTAATGAATGTACCTGTTCTATCGATGATCTTCACGCTCATTTCTATTGCCGGAAATTGCCACAAGACTTTTTGTTTAAGAAAAATTCACGTGCCCACGGTGGCCTTGCCCGGCGATTTTACGTTAGAAAGTATAAACTACGTGTTGAAGGGGTTATGTGCCGAGTGTTCTTCACGGGGAATCGTAATTAAAACAAGAAGGATATGAAAACAAGTAAATTCAAAACCACCGCTAAATGTGGCGGATGCGTTGCCAAGATCGGTGAAACGCTGATAAAGTAGTCGCTCGTGACCAATGGAATATCGATCTCTCCACTCCCGACCGGGTGTGACGATTACTTCCGATTTGTCAATGACCGGGTAATCGAGCTGGTGAAAGAGGCCGGGTTTAAGGCTGAAAATTGGGATAAGATTTTTTGTGCTGAAAAATTACTCCGCCATTTTTATTAACAAATAAGGAGGGCGGGGTTTTCAAATACACTTATACAACCTTCACGCTTTGTCCCAAAGCGGTGATGATTTCCCCTTTGGTGATTTTAGCCCGTTTGCGGAATTCGGGTTCTCCATTGCGGGTAACCTCTCCATTTTCCACGAGAATCTTGGCCATGGCACCGCTGTCAGCGATGCGGGTGGCCTTTAGCAGCTTGATTAATTCAATGTATTCGGTGTCTATTTCAAACGTGATCATGGTGTCTGTATTTTGGACGCAAAGGTAACCAATTTTGTTGCATACCGTAAAGTAGAAACAACTTAAGGAGTTGAATGTTATTTTTGCGCCTTAAAATTTAGAAAATAATGATTAGATTGTTTTAATGATTTGATCGTTAAGTAATAATGTAAAAAGATTCTATGAAGAGATTAGTCATTGTAGTGTTGGCTTCTATTTTGAGCATGACGGTTTTTGCCGAAGGATACCAAGTCAATTTGTTAAGCACGAAACAGACCGGAATGGGACACGTGGGGACCGGGATGAAATTGGGTGCGGAGAGTATGCATTTTAACCCGGCAGGGCTGGTGTTTTGCGTACCAATATGGATTTTTCACTAGGTATATCTGCTATCATGGCCAAGGCTAAATATAGTTACGACGGGTATTCGGCCAAGACGGATAACCCGGTAGGAACGCCGTTATACGCTTACGCCGGGTTCAAGATTTACGATAATTTGGCTGCCGGAATCAGCCCCACTCCTTACGGGAACTCCTGAAGTGGCCGAAAAGAATTGGGCCGGGGCTGGATTGATTCAAGATATTAGCCTGAAATCATACGTGATACAACCGACGCTTTCTTACAAGATCACGGATCGTTTGAGTATCGGTGTCAGTTTTGCAACTGGCTTGGGAAAC
>VOFG01003995.1_pt1 | contig 12267 bp, 19 predicted proteins | sample 5384171 | NCBI WGS metagenome assembly VOFG01 (sample SAMN12384726, study PRJNA508395) | human gut metagenome | isolation source: healthy gut F | host: Homo sapiens | reverse complement strand
TGACAGCATCTTCAAGAGGACATTTTTTAAGAAATCATTAATTTTGAAGATTTTGTGAAAAAAGTCTCAGATTGGTTACAACATCCGGTTAAAAAACAAGCGGCGAAGTTGCCCTCGCCGCCTAATGGCGCCTCTTGCCTGACTCGAACAGGCGACACCCTGATTAACAGTCAGGTGCTCTAACCGACTGAGCTAAAGAGGCACATCTTTCAAAACGCAATTCCGCAGCGCACAATTGACTGCGAGATGTATTATAACTCTTCCCGCTCCCTTTTGCAAGCCTTTTTGGAAATTTGTGAAAAAAGTTTTTCAAAGGGGCTCAACCCTCTCAGTCAAAGCCTTGCGGCTTTGCCAGCTCCCCCGAGGGGGGGAGCCTACGCATCTGCAGGGGCAGCAGCAGCGAAAGGGTAAGCTGAACCTCTCCGTCATCATCGCTAACGCTCGATGCCACCTCCCCTAGTAGGGGAGGCCTTGGCAGGAGATTCGTTTTTCGATTGATTCGCCTTCGGCTCCAAAATCATCATCTGCCGCAAGGGAAAGACTTTGCGCCAGCAGGGCAAACAGGAGCGAAGCGCCAGCCCCCGAAAACGCGACGGTATGCCAAGGGCTCCCCTACTAGGGGGAGCTGTCGCGGCAAAGCCCGCGACTGAGAGGTTGGACGCAGGACAGCCTACCCCCGTAGATGCATTGGCTCTCCCTTTGGGAGAGCTGTCGAGCAAAGCGAGACTGAGAGGGTGAGCACGTGTTCCGACATCCTTTTTCTTACGCTTCTGTTACCCTATCAATACCAGAAAGAAGGTGCCGTCCATCAAGACTGTGATCTACCTCGATGTCCTGCTGCTGACGAATTTTGCGCTCACGCTGCTGTTCCTGCTGGCGGCGGGGCTGCTGGCCGGGGTGGAGTGCCGGGCCGGGCGGCTGCTGTTGGGCGGGGCAGCGGGGGCAGCTTCCTCTTTGGCCCTGCTGGCCCCGGAAGCGCCGGACGCAGCCGCGCTTTTATATAAAGTGTCAACCGCCGCCCTCACGGTGGCCGCCGCCTACGGCTGGCCCGGGGGCAGATGCTTCGCCCGGCTTGTGGGGTGGTTCTGCGCGGGGAATCTGCTGCTGGCGGGGACGCTGCTGCTGCCCGGGGCCCAGACCAACAACGGCTGCATCTACCTGCCCCTTTCGCCGGGGGCACTGCTGGCGGGCGCGGGCGGGGTGGTGCTGGCTGTACAGGGGTGCTCCGCTTTCTGGGCCGGAGCGGCGGGCAGGTATTCCCCGCCCGGCTTACCGTGGCAGACACAGCGCTGGATGTCCGGGCCTTCTGCGACACCGGCTTCTCGGTGCAGGAGCCGCTTTCGGGCCGGACGGTGGTGCTGGTGCGGTTCGGTGCCGTGCAGGGCCGCCTGCCGCCCGCCCTGGGTACTTATCTGGAGCAGCACTTTGCCGGGGCCGCTCCCCTGCCCGACCCGGCACTTGGGGTGCGCCTTGTTCCCTGCACCACCGTGGCCGGGCACTGTATCCTGCCGGCCGTCCCGGCCAGCCTGTGCTGCACCGGCTCCTCCGCCGGGCAGGGCATGGCCGAGCACCTCTATGCCGCCTTCGCCGACCTCCCCCCGCCGCCTGATGGGTGGGAAGTGCTGGTGGGGGGGTGGAAGCGGGAAATGATTCACCCTCTCCGTCACCGCCAAGCGTGACCGAGGGCTTCACAAAGGAGGAACCGCCCTTGCATCATCTGCTTTCACTTCTTTGCCGTCTTTATTGCTTTCTGCTGGCCCCTTCCACCGCCCACTACATCAACGGCGGGCCCAGCCTGCCGCCGCCGCTGACACCGGAGCAGGAAAAGGCCCTGCTGACCCGGATGATGGCGGGGGATGCCGCCGCGCGCGATGACCTCATCACCCACAACCTGCGGCTGGTGGTCTACCTTGCCAAAAAGTACGAGAACAGCGGCGTGCCGCAGGAGGACATGATCTCCATTGGCACCATCGGGCTGATCAAGGCGGTGAACACCTTTACACCCGCGCGGAACATCAAGCTGGCCACCTATGCCAGCCGGTGTATCGAAAACGAGATCCTGATGTACCTGCGCAAAAGCTCCAACCGGCGGCAGGAGGCCAGCATCGACGAGCCCCTGAACACCGACGGGGACGGCAACGCTGCTGCTCTCGGACGTGCTGGGCAGCGACGAAAACCTTGTGGGCCTGCAATTGGAGCAGGCCGCCGAGCGTGCCACCCTCCGGCGCTCCGTGGAGCAGCTGGCCCCCCGGGAGCGGCAGATCATGGAGCTGCGCTTCGGCCTTGTGGACGGCGTGGAGCACACCCAGAAGGAAGCCGCCGATGCCCTTGGCATCAGCCAAAGCTACATCTCCCGGCTGGAAAAGCGGATCATCCGTCAGCTGAAAGAGGTGCTGGAGCGGGAGTAACCCCACCGACATCCCTGCGGGATGCCACCGCCCCTAATAGGGGCGGCTTTGGCATAATGGGTAACTTTATGGGTACTGCCAAGGGCCCCACTATTAGGGGGGGCTGTCACGCGAAGCGTGACTGAGGGGTTTAGTCTCCAAAAAGTTCCTCGTATTCCCCGCACGTTCCGTGACCATACTTCCGGTATCAACGTAACCGGAGGTTCGGGGGATGTACAACAAAGTGGAATTATGCGGGGTGGACACGGCCCAGCTGCCGGTGCTTTCCGAAGCGGAAAAGCGGCAGCTGCTCACCCGGGCGCGGGCAGGCGATACCGCCGCCCGGCAGGCCATGATCGAGGGCAACCTGCGGCTTGTCCTGAGCGTGGTGCAGCGGTTCGCGCAGCGGGGGAGAATCTGGACGACCTGTTTCAGGTGGGGTGCATCGGGCTCATCAAGGCCATCGACAACTTTGACCCGGCCCAGCCGGTGCGTTTTTCCACCTACGGCGTACCCATGATCATTGGGGAGATCCGGCGCTTCCTGCGGGACAACAACGCCCTGCGGGTCAGCCGCAGCCTGCGCGATGCCGCCTACAAGGCCATGCAGGCCCGGGAGGCGCTGGAAAAGCAGCTGGGCCGGGAGCCCACTGTGGACGAGGTGGCCCGGCAGGCAGGACTTTCCCGCCGGGAGGTAAACGCGGCGCTGGAATCGGTGGTGGAGCCCATCAGCCTGGAAGAGCCCCTTTACACCGATGGCGGCGATGCCATGTATGTCATCGATCAGGTGCGCGACCCGGACAGCGAGGACAGCTGGATCAGCGGGTTGGAGTTCCGGCAGACCGTGGCCGGGCTGACCCCGCGCGAGAAAGCGGATCATGGAGCTGCGCTACCTCAAGGGCGAGACCCAGATGGAGGTGGCGCGGGAGATCGGCATCAGCCAGGCGCAGGTCACCCGGCTGGAAAAGGCCGCGCTGGAGCAGTTCCGGCACAAATAAACAGGAGAGCGGCACAGGCCTCCCTGCACCGCTCTCCTACTTTTTTTGTATTTGCGCCTGGTCGCCGCCCCGCCCCGCAGATGGCGCTCGGCCTTGTTGCGGGCCAGCACGGCCTGCACCCGGGCAAACAGGGCCGCATCCACGGCCCGCAGGCGGGTGGATACATCCTTGTGCACCGTTGATTTGCTGCACCCGAACGCCCGGGCGGCTGCCCGCACCGTGGCACTGTGCTCTGCAATGTACTCTCCCAGCAGCGCCGCCGCTGCTCCGGCTCCACGTTCATCCGGTCACGCCTCCCCTGTTTGCGGTCTCCCTAAAAATATGAGCCAGCGGCCGCCAATATGCCCGCCGGGGCTTGACATTTGGGCGCTGGCCGCTATACTGGGAGCTGGACATAAAAACAGGGGCGCTGAAAAGCTGAGATCCGCACCTGAGCGGAGTACCCTCGAACCTGATCCGGGTAATGCCGGCGTAGGTAGTTTGCGGAAAGGTCCACCCTCTTCACAAACGAAGCCCATGCGCCTGCCTTTTTGTGCGGGTGCATTTGTTTTTGTGTACTATTATCTGAGAAGAGGAATCTCCCATGTCCAAAACCTATTCCAAGACCCGCACTCTGGTAGAATGCGCCCTGATGATCGCCATCGGAACGGTGCTGTCCAACATCAAGATCTTCACCATGCCCAACGGCGGCTCCGTCACCCTGCTGAGCATGCTGCCCTTTGTGCTGGTCTCCTTCCGCCACGGCGTGAAGTGGGGCCTGTTCACCGGCCTTGTCAACGCCTGCCTCCAGATGCTGCTGGGCTTCTGGGCTCCTCCCACGCCCACCTTCCTGTACTTTCTGGGGGAGGTGCTGCTGGACTATCTGGTGGCCTTTATGGCACTGGGCACTGCCGAGTTCTTTGCCCGTCCCTTCAAGAACCGGATGGTCGGCGTGGCCGTGGGCACCTTTATGGCAGGTTTCCTGCGTTTTATGTGCAGCTTCCTGTCCGGTGTGCTGGTCTGGGGCAACCTGAACGAAGGCCTGTCTGCCTGGACTTACAGCCTGGTGTACAACGGCAGCTACATGCTGCCCGAGACCCTGCTGACCATGGTGGCCGCTGTTCTGCTCTGCCGTGTGGCTCCGCAGATCTTTGACCGCCAGCACGCAAAGGCCTAACCCATCCTCACTTTGTTCCGCGCCCTGCCCGGCTCTGTGCCCGGCAGGGCTTTTTGTTATTGCAAACTTTTTCAAATTGGGTGTTGACAACCGCCCTGTTCCACCGGGAGCGGATCGCCAAGTGCAAGCCCGGTGCCATCCTGATGAATGTGGGCCGAGGCAGCGTGGTGGACCACATGGCCCCATGTGTCCGGCGGGTTCAGTCTGCCCAAGACGCTGGACAACATACGCCGCCGTTGGCACGCAGCAGGTAGCAGGCAAGGTTCGTCAGGATGACCGCACCCTCCCGGCAGGAGGCAATGCCGTTTTCAGCACCTTCGCCCGGGCGGGAGCGTAGACATGGACTTCGTGGTCGAGGTCGGCGGTGCCGCCGGCAAGGATGGCGTCGATGGCATTGTGGGAGATGTAGCCCATCGCGCCCTGCTGGCCGCGGCTGGGGTAGATGCGGAAGCCGCCGGTGACGAACCAGAGGTTGCCGTCGTAGTCAAAGACGATGGAGAGCAGGTTCTGCTCGAGGCTGCGGCCCAAGCACCCGCTCGGCAGCCTCTTTGATGTTGATGTCCAGCACCTTTTCAAAAACCGGCAGAGGCGTACCCTTCTCGTCGGTGGCACGAAGCATCAGCACATGGTTGTGGCTGGTGGGGCAGACGATGAGGTTGCGCCCGTCCACAAAGGAATAGGAGCTTTGATGAGATAGCCGCCGCCGTCGTGCTTTGCGGGAGAGAAAAGCCGATGGTGCGGACTTCTTCGGCGTCGAGGTCGCGGATGGCCAGACCGCCCAGGAACGGGCTGACGGGGTTATCGAAGTTGTCGAAGAAGATGGCCGGGGAGGCGTTGGGGTTCGTCTTTTCCATTGCCACGTTGACCTCGGGGCAGATGCCTACGGGGAGGACGGCGTCGGTGGAGTCGGTGTTGTAGCAGTCGTGGTGGATGTTTGACTCGCTGCGGCCCATAAAGGGTTGGCGTCCACGACTTTTGCCGTCAGAGGGCTTCGGCGGCAGGGCGGTGTCTGCGCCGTGGAAAAGGTCGGACAGAAGGCAGTCTGCCCTGGCGGGCGGGGGCCAGCTGGCAGGACAGCAGTGTGAGAGCGGGAAGCGCTGAGGAAGTTGCGTCGGGTCATTTTCATGGTGGAGTCCTCCTTTTTAGCTGTGTAACATGACCTTGCTTGCAGCCCCGCAATCCCCCTCCCCGGCGGTAGGGGAGGGCTATCGACGCCGCAGGCGTGACGGAGAGGTTAAAGGTTCAATAAAATATTCACCCGGAACAAACCGTTCTCGGTCTCGACGGTCATAGAACCGCCATATCTGGAAACGGCCGTCTGGATGGAGACGAGGCCGATGCCCATTCCGTCGTGTTTCGTGGAGTGGAGGGTGCCCTGCTGGCGCTTGAGCACGCCGTCATAGCGGTTCTCCACCAGCAGGCCCAGCATGGCGGGGCTCAGCATCCGGCCAGCACCTTCACCTGCTGCTGTTCGGGCGGCAGCTTCTGGCTGGCGTGGAGAGCATTTTCCAACAGATTGCCCAGCATCATGCAGAAGTCGGCCTCCGGGATGGCCAGCTGGCGGGCAGTTCCAGCCGCCAGTCCACCGGCACGCCGAGGCTGTGAGCCTCGTGGTCGTAGTGACCGGCCAGAGCATCCACGGCAGGATTCGCGCAGAGGGTGGGGCGCTCCTCGCTCAGCTCGGATTCGTACTGGTGCAGGTAGTTTTTCAGCTCCTCCAGCTGGCCGGCTTCGGTCAGGCCGGCGATGACGTGAAGGTGCTGGCGGAAATCGTGGCGCAGATGGCGCGTCTGCTCCATATAGGCCCGCAGCTCGGTATAGCGGCGGGATTCCACGGCCAGAAGCTGGTTTTCCCGGTCGAGCTGGGCGCTGCGGGTGTACTCCCGCCACCTGATACATCTCGTACAGCAGCAAAAAGATGCCCAGCAGAGAGATGGAGACGGCCAGAACAGAAATGATCATCAGACGGTTGATGAGCACGACGGCCGGGTCCAGCGGCATACAGAAGACGAGGAAAGCCGCGTAGATGGTGGGCAGCGGCCACGCCGACTGCCAGAAGGCTTCGCCCCGGTACTCCCGCAGCAGCCAGCGGCTCCACTGGACGGCGGTGAACCAGAAGATGATGCAGAGCACGGCCGAGAGTCCCAGCTTGAGCAGGGAGGTGGAGACGAGACAGGCCGGGGCGTCGTTGCCCACCTCAGCCCGGGCATTGAGCACCGCAGGAAAGCAGGGTGCAGACCGCCGTCATGACGCCGGAGACGGCGAAGAGAAAGGCTGTCTGGCTCACGGAAACTTCCGGCCCCACCCGCCAGCGCAGCAGCCAGAACGCCGCCAGCAGGGTGGGCAGAAGCAGGATGTTGCTGTCGAGTTCGAAGATGGCGCAGAGGGCCGCCGCCGCAAGGCAGATGACCGTGACGAGGAAGGCTGTCAGCACAGCGGTGCGCCGGGGCGCTTTCACATGCTCCCACAGGGGCGCGAGACAGAGGAATGCCCCGGGTAGAAGACGGCGAGGTCCAGAAAATAGCGTCCAAATAAAGAAAAGTCCAAGGTCGGGCCTCCTTTCGGCGTCAAAGCTCCCGCCGCATATGGCGGAACTGGTATTGTGTGAACTGGGCGAACAGGGTGTTCTTATCCTTCTGGCGCACGGGCAGGCGGGTGCCGTCCAGCATCTCGAAAGCAGTCGCTGTCCAGCCGGAGCACCTTGTCCATGTTCAGGATGACGCCCCGGTTGCAGACGATGAAGTTCTCCTGCGCCCGCAGCAGCTGCTCCACCTGGGCGAAGGTGGAGACGGCCCGGCACTCGCCGTCGTCGCTGACGATGCGGACGTAGTGGTTCTGGGCCATGGCGTACTGGATCTTCCGCAGGGGGAGATGTACCTGCTGCCGTGCGATGCGGACTTCCAGCTCCGGTTCGGCCCGGAAGAGCACCCGCCGCAGCTCGTCGGCCAGCTGGAAGAGCTTTTCTTCCCGGTAGGGGCTTGAGCAGATAGTCGAAGGTGGACGGGGAACGCGTCCCATACGTATTCCGGGGACGAAGTCACGAACACCAGCAGCAGGTCGGGTCGGCCCGGCGCAGGATGCGGCCGTCTCGATGCCGTTGGTGCCTTCCATGCAGATGTCGAGAAAAACGACCTGATAATTTTTTGAGGGGAACGCCGCCAGAAAGGCGTCGCCGCTCTCAATGGTCACAGACCAATGGTTGCCCGCCGCCGAAAGCCAGCCGCAAAAGGCTCTCCAAACCGCTGAGGCGTCGGGCAGGCGGTCTTCTACGACCGCAAATCGAAGCTCCATCCTCAAGTTCCTCCCTTATGACCATATTATAACATAAACCATCGGGGCTTTAGACACAGCGATTCACGCAGAAAACGACCCCATTCACGCAGGTTTGACGGTAAAAAAGAGAGAACGGCTTTGGGCAAAGCCGGTCTCTCTTTTGAGAAGAGGTCTTGATGGTATCTTAGAGGAATGCGAAGAGGATGGAAGCGATCAGCAGGACGATGGCGCCGCCGATGCGGGAGGAGATCTGTGCGTAGACCATCAGGTCCATCCGCTTTGCGGCACCCAGAACGGCCAGGTCGCCTGCGCCGCCCATGTTTGCCATGCACAGGCCAGCGGTGATGGCGCTCTCGACAGGGAAGAAGCCAACGATCCAGCCGAAGAGAGCAGAGCCGACGCAGCAGCCGATGACGATCATCAGGACGATGACGACGTTCTGCCAGCTTGCCACGGAGAACATGGTGAGAAGTTGATGGCGGAGATGCCCATGCCGACCATCTGGATCCAGACCAGCTTGTTGCCGCAGAGAGTGCTGGCAGCGGCGGCAGGCCTCGCGGAGGTTTTCCTTCGGGATGAGGTTGAAGATGTTGGCCAAAGCAGCGAAGATGATCATGTAAGCAAAGTTGGGGATGGCAACACCGAACACGGTGGGGAGGATCTTCTTGGAGACCAGCTGGCCCAGCATGAAGAAGCCTGCGCAGATGAAGATGGCAGCAGCGATGTCATCCACGGTGACAGCAGGGAGCGGGGTCTTGGACTCGACTTCCAGAGACTTGTTCTTGACGCGGAGCAGCTCGCCGTGGCCGGTCATCTTAGGGAAAGCGCGGCCAATGAGGTCCATGACGACAGCCATCAGGATGGCGACGATATTGCCCAGAGCGAGGATGGCCATGCAGAAGCTCAGGTAGCCTGCGGAGTCCTGACCGGTGGCGTCGGGTGGACCTGAGCCATAGGCACGGCACCAGCGCCCGCGCCGCCGCCCATGATGGGCAGGACGTAAGAGGTGATGAGGTACATCGGGTCGTTGCCGAAGATGAGGCCGGCCACGACGCCGAACACGCAGGCTCCCAGCAGGGAGCACAGCAGCGTGGGGGATGTACAGGGAACCGGATTTGATAAGACATCACGGTCGATGCCCAGCAGGGAACCGACGACGAGGAAGGTGATGAAGACGTTCAGGAAGCTGTAGCCGTTGATCCAGCCGTCGGAGACGTTGGTAACGCACTCGGGCAGGAGGTTGAAGTACTTGAGCAGACCGGCAGCGAGGAAGCAGAGCATTGCGCCGCCGCCGAGGAACTTGTTCCAGATAGGCAGGCGCTCGCCGATCTCACCGATCAGGATGCCGAAGGCGAACAGGACGGCGACCGCGCCGATCATCTGGTTGGGGATGATGTTGAAGCAGGCGCAGGCCAGCACGATGATGGCGAAAAACGCATAGATGGGAAGCGGCATTCCATAGAACTGGATGGAATTCAGTTTTTTCATTGTTGTTTCCTCCGTTTTACTGGTCAATATCCAGCAGCCATGCCGGATTGTCGTGGGTCATCTTGCGGACTTGCTCGGAGGTGAATACCTCAGACACCGCCTTTGAAGTAGGTGGTGTAGCTTTCGTACCAGTAGGGGTTGACGGTCTGGCCGCTGTCGGTGGAGATGACGAAGTGCTCCGGGCCGATGGCTTTCATGGCAGCGATGTTGTCGGGGATGTTGATCTTATAGCTGCCGTTGACGGGCTGTGCGTAGACGGATTCCAGCAGGACATCGTATTTCCGCACGATGTCGGCCTGCTGCTCGAGTCATGCCCACCCCCAGAACTCAGGGGTGGTGATGACGATCTTTTCCACGCCTGCGGCGCGGGCAGCCTCCACGACCGGGAAGCACTCTTCTGCACCGATGTGGCCGGTGGCCAGCACAGCGTTGTATTGCTTTGACGAGGGCGAAAATGTCCTGCAGCTCGTCTACGGCTTTGCCGTCACGGGTGACGACGACGCCCGTGGAGGGGTCTTTGCCGTTTTTGCGGTAGTGGTTCTCGGCGGTGTTGGTGGGCAGCCAGATGACCTTTGCGCCCAGCTTCAGCGAAGTTTCCACCGCGTCGGGGTTCAGACCGCCCACCGGATGGTTCAGGCACAGCCCGCCGAATGCGGTGAACTTTGCGTCCGGGCACTTTTCAGCTGCCACGCGGTTGACCAGATAGGCACGGTCTGCAGTGGGGACGTTGTGGGACTTGGAGCACAATGGCACGCACACCCCGCTGAACGGAGGCTTCCATCAGCTCAAGATCGTCCAGTTTCCGCGCACGGACGTCCGGGGCTGCATGGATGTGCATATCAATGATGCCCTGCATTACGTTTTCCATAGATTTTCAGCTTCCTTTCGACGAAACTCTCTTGTACATGGAGCACTTTTTCCTGTATTTAGGATAATCGAAAATAAAAATTTTGTTAAATACCGTGTTTTCATCTGGCATCATTCCAAAAATGAATGACGAAAATGCCAGAATTGAATAACGAGGCTGGAAATATCGTCAAAAATGCGTCAATGCAAGAGAATGGATGAAACTTCCATAGAAGACTGGAATCGATAAAGCGAAAGCGGGTGAATGGATACCCCTTTTGACCTGCCATGCAGACTGACGAAAATATCGACACAATTTTGTCAATTATCACAAAAACGCCGGAATACCGCCGAAAAAGCAAAGAAACAGCAAAGAAAAGTCCCCCCCTGCGCCCTGAAGCGCAGAGGGACCTGGAACGAGCGGAAGGGAAGAATCGATAGATCTTTTTAATGTTTGCTCATGGTACAGACCATGCGGATGAACTCCCGCACCTGCGGCAGCTCGCTTTCGCGCTTGCGGTAGAGCAGATAAGTAGAGCGGAGAGCGGCGTGCCGTCGGCGAAGAAGAGAGGCTCCGGAGATGCCGTCGAAATAGTTCAGGCAGATCTCCGGCACGATGCTCCAGCCGAGGCCCGCCTTCACCATGGCGACGCAGGTGGACAGGCCGTCCACATTCAGCTGGGAGCAGGGCTCCATCTTGTGCTCCATCAGCCAGCGGGCCTTCATGCTCATATGCTCCAGGGTTGGCGTCCCGGCCGATGTACCGCATCTCGTTCAGGGGACATCGGCATTCTCCCGGCTGCGGATGAGACAGACCGGTTCCCGCTCGAGCAGGATCTTGCCCTCGTCCCAGTCGTATTCGCCCCGCACGATGGCGAGGTGGAATTTGCCGTCCTGCAGCTTCTTGATGCAGTCGCGGCTGTGGTCAGTGGAGACTTTGAGGGTGACGTCCGGGTGCTGGGCCGTGTAGGCGGCCAGTACCTGCGGCAGGCGGTATTTGGAGTAGTCGATGGACGCCTCAATGCGCAGGGTGCCGCAGATGGTGTTTTTCTCAGCTGTAACTGTTCCCGCAAAGTGCTGAAGTCCTGAACAGTGCGCTGGATGACTTTCTGTGCCTCTTCACCGGCAGGGGTCAGGGTGACACCCTGTTTGCTGCGCAGAAACAGCGTCGCGCCAAGCTCCGACTCCATGTTCTGGAGCCGTTTGCTCAGGGTGGGCTGGGCAAGGTAGAGTTTTTCCGCTGTGCGGGTCAGGTTGCCGGTGTCAGCCAGCGTCAGGAAGATCGCAGGTCTTTTTTCGTCCATGTGATGTTCCGTCCTTTTCGTGGTATTTCTTTCAGTATATCGTTTTATAGACGGAAGTTCAAGACCGTGCGTACTCATTTACAGAGACTTGAGGGTATCCAGCAGGTAGGTGGTGAACTCCTCGCTGGTAGCGCCGTCCTTGTCGGTGGTGACGACGAGCTTCTTTTCGGTGTTGCAGCAGATGTCCAGCGCCTTCTCGAGCTTTGCGGTGCGGTCGCCGTAGCCGATGTGGGCCATCAGCTGGCCGGCGGCACGGATCAGGGAGCAGGGTTCGCGTACTGGCCGCGGCCATGATTGATGAGGAAGGGAGCGGTGCCGTGGATGGCCTCGAACAGGGGCGTACTTGTTGCCGATGTTGGAGGAAGAGGCACTGCCTAAGCCCCCCTGCATCTCAGCAGCAGCGTCGGTCACGATGTCGCCATAGAGGTTCGGCAGGACAAAGACTTCGCAGCCCTTGGTGAACTCGGGGTCTGCCATCTTGGCGGTCATGGCATCCACCAGACGCTCCTGCACCTCGATGTCAGGGGTATTCGGTCTCGCCGATGTGGTGGACAGCCTTCAGGAGTTGCCGTCGGCCAGCTTGACGATGTTGGCCTTGGTGATGGCGGTCACATTGTGCTTGCCGTTCTTGCGGGCGTACTCGAAAGCAGCGCGGGCGATGCGCTCACTGCCCTGCTTGGTCTGCACCTTGAAGTCGATGGCGAGGTCATCGTTGACCTGAATGCCCTTGTTGCCCCAGATGTACTCGCCCTCGATGTTCTCGCGGAAGAAGCACCAGTCGATGTTCTTCTCCGGGATCTTGATGGGGCGGACAGC
>VOFG01001741.1_pt1 | contig 12277 bp, 21 predicted proteins | sample 5384171 | NCBI WGS metagenome assembly VOFG01 (sample SAMN12384726, study PRJNA508395) | human gut metagenome | isolation source: healthy gut F | host: Homo sapiens | reverse complement strand
AGGTCGGTCCGCATCCACTGGTCGCTACGATCCCCGTTCCATACGGTGCATATCCCCAGCGTTCATCCCATTGTAAAAGTTCCGGAATTTCTCCATTTGAAAGATCTTCCTCTATCGTATATGCATAAGGCTTGTCCTTTTCTTCTCATAATCTGCTACAAAATCTACCGTCTCTGCATTCTTGTCCAACAGTTCGATCACACTCTGTGGTACTCCCTGCTCCTCTGCCTGGCTGCGGACACGCTCTAACTTCTGTTCTGCTATTTCCGTTGTTTTAGCTTTTTTTCTTTCTGCTTTTTTGCCTTCTCTGCTTTTAATAATTTCTTCCTGTTTCTTCTCTTCTGCACGCTCCTGATGAAGATAATAGCCAGTAAAAGCAGCAGTTATCACTGCTGCTATCACACCTGCTATTGCTATATATGAAAATCCGATTTCTTTTTGCACCATTTTGAAAGAGAAGTCTTGTTTTCTGTTTGCTGTTCTTCTGTATGATTCATCACTTTCATCTGTCAATTCAGTCCTCTTTTTTTGAAAATCTTCAAAATCTTCTACATCATCTGTTCGAAAGAATTTTTCGACATCGTTCTTAATTATACAACAGCATGTCTGCAGATACAACTTAACTTTTTTCTAAAAATTGATTCTAAAAATTCTTTTGCTGAATAGATACCGATCCCTTTTATTTTTCTTTTTTCATTTTCTGCTTGCATTTTATCTCCATTCATGATATGATACATCTTGTCTTAAGGACACAACAAATATCGGGGTGTGGCTCAGCTTGGCTAGAGCGCCTGGTTTGGGACCAGGAGGTCGCAGGTTCGAATCCTGTCACCCCGATTTATACGATATTTTGCAGGTGTAGTTCAATGGTAGAACACCAGCCTTCCAAGCTGGATACGTGGGTTCGATTCCCATCACCCGCTTTTTTCATGCCTGATTTTAATTTCATTGGCGGCTTCTTTCAGAACCGCATGGCGACAAACAAAAACACTATATTCTATCCGAAAGAAGATGGAGTATAGTGTTTTCACCTTTTTCCGATATTCGATATTTTCTGTCATTTTCCTGTTATCGTTTTCTATTCTTCTTTTTCATCCAAATACAGAACCGAGCAAAATATAGATATCTGCCAGATTGGCGGTTATATTGCCCAGTATTTTGTGACTGGATTTATACCGATATAATCCACTACCTTTACCTCTGACGATCCGGTCATAAGTATTGCTGAAAGCTCCTGCGCCTAAGCAATGTCAGGGCTATCTTACTAAGCATATGCCCTTCCCTAAAAGCTTCTATAATTGTCAGAATCCGATCGTTGCTGTCGTCATCACCGACGCTTTCTTTACTTTTTCCGGTTCGGAATCCATAGAGTTAAATGCAAATCCTTTATTATATACTTTTCTGATCAGAACCCTGTCCCACAGAGACTTTTTTTCTTCCGTCTCGTTTACATTCTCTTCTATGTACTGTTTTACAGCCATATCAAGAGCGAACAGTGTTCCGACCGCACCGGGTATGCGTGTACGCATTTATACTTCTCCCTGGATCTTTACGATCTCTTCTTCCTGTTTTTCTATCTCTTCGTCACGTTTTTTCTATCTCTTCGCAGAGCGTTACATAATCCATGTCTGACACTTCTCCACTCTGGAATTTTTTCATATACCATACGTCCGATATCTGCAAGATCTCTTTCATTCGCTCTCTTTAAAAGTTCGAACATTGCTTTTAATCTTCTGGATTTCCAGTGTATCTCCTGTCTTCTTTGTGATGTCACTAGCAACATCTGAAACCATTCTGCCGAATTCTTCAAAAAAATCTGCCATTAGTATCCTCTCCTTATCTCGTTCTTCTTTACAGCCGTCTTAAAATATCCAGTGAATGATACAGGTTCATCGTTCCATATCCCCACTGTGTATTTGGATATTCTATCGCCGGAAGCTTCTGCGCACCCATCACGATCACATTTCTTACCTGACTGGACGATGCTCCACTTGCCCCCGGCTGATCACTGATCCATTCATGATCAGTGCACAGCCACCTGCCGCAATCGCTGTTGCTGCACTTGAACCGGTCCGTTCTTTGAATCCCCGCCAGGTACCGCACCGGTAACCGCTACTCCCGGTGCAGCATAATCCGGTTTGATTCTTTCATCTCTAGTATACCCTCTGCCCGAATTAATATCAACCGTATTCTCCCTGCTGTTATAATAAGACACCGTCATCGTATGCTCCCCCTCCTGCCGGTTCTGTAAATGTGGTATCCGGATTCGATTCCAGAAAATATACTTCTCCATCCAGAAACTCTTTCATGGGCAGCCATATGTGAAACTCCCCTTCGTCTGCATCACAGGCTTTATATCTATTTTCCATATTCCCGGAACCGCATTCTGAAACCGGATAAATACCAGCTGTGCATCGCTATTCTCCTGTAATAATCTGTACTCCACCGTAACAGTTGTCCGTTCAAAAGTAAATAAAAAATCAAACAGATACCCCCAGACGTATCGGAATCATCCCCGGTACGCTCTCCAGACGGCGAAGTAACCGACACCATTACGATATTCGGAAGGGTACTCCATAATTCAACGGCAAAAACCCTGTCCCTTCTCCTACCCTGATTTCCGCTGTCCTCATATCCTGTGCCTCCGTAAAACGGTTAAAATAATGATGTCTTCTGGCCGCCTCATTGCCTGTTCCGACTACAACACACCTGTTTCTTACCGTCGCAATAAATGTCCAATATATCTGCCAGAATAGAATCTCCGTTATGTCCTCCAAACTTGTTCCGAGGGCTACACAGATCACTAACGGCATTCCCTGTTTTGCTTGCCAGGTCATTCAGATAGCGGAGTCCCAGCATAATATCATTTTCCTGATAACATACGGCATCTTCTGCAACAGCAAAAATTCTTTCAGATAATTTTTTGCCGGCTTCAACTTTGACCATTGCAATCACCGCCTCCGGGGCAGCCCCCGAGAAAACTGTTTTCCAACTTCTGCTCCTCCTGCAGCCGCACTTGCAACAAATGTTCCATGTCCGTCTGTATCCACCTCGGTACTATTCCTGCGGACTCCTCCGATCTAAGTGCTGCATTGATCATTTCTTCCGTATATTCCGTTCCATAATAAAGCAACTGTGGTGTTCTTCCCATCCTGAATCGTCTGATCCCAGATTCCCACAATCCGTGTCGTCCCATCAAGATTGCGGAAACCGGATTCTGATAATCGATCCCCGTATCCAAAAACCGATCATAATCCCATCCCCCATCAGCTGCAGCGTCGGATAATTCTGCAATGTAATAATTCCGGCTGCATCTAACGGCTGCATATCCAGAAGTGTATAACATTTTGGGATCGTACTGTACCAATATTCTCTGAACGATAATGGAAGCAAATCCTTCTGTCTACACGATACACTTTTATATCCAAAATCCATCTCCTGAATACACATCTTTTCCGGATTCACTTCCTTAACTTCCTCATCTCTGTATAATGGAATAATAAAATCCCAGTAATCTTCCGAAATAATCTTTTCTTTACAGTTCTCTTCCAAATCAAAAAAAAAGCCTTTCATATACATTTGTTTTATGTATATGAAAGGTTCCCTGTCATTCATTAATCTTTTTATTATGAATTCGTATGCTGGTTCAGCATACGCTCGATAATGTCCACCGATTCTTCGATACCATAACTTGCACTGTTAAAACAGATATCATAGTTCATAGCATCTCCCCACTTCTGACCGGTATAATAATTGTAATATCTTGCATGTTGACGATCCAGCTTTTTAAGAGACGTACCGCTTTCTTCTGATCCAGATCATTGACCTCCATAATCGATGCACACGCTGTTCAAAAGGAGCTGTAATAAAGATACTGATATGTGGAATATGGTTATTCGCCAGTATCACATCCGCACATCGTCCCATAACAATGAAATCTTCTTCTTTTGCCATTTTGCAGATCAGGTCACTCTGATTGAAAGAAGATTGCGTCTTCTCTTGTCAATCCATGATAGCGGTCAAAATCTTTCAGACGCTTCTTTCATCGTCCTTCCGGATCCCTGATATTTGTTCTCAATCAGATCCGTTCCCAGATCTGCCACATCTGTCAACAGAATCCTTCTCCGCATCCAGTCTTCTTAATACTTCATTAAATATTTCTGCATCATAGTAGTTGATTCTAAGTGCATCTGCCAGTGCAAATCAATATCATTTCCCGCACTTCCATGTGTTCTTCCGATACAGATAATAAGATGATCATCTTTTGAAAACTTCTGACGCAGGTTCGCTGTATTTAGCTTTGCCCTGTTTTCATCCAGAATTTCAACCTTTCCAAAACCTGCCGGAAGTTCTGCTATTTCTTTTAATATCTCATCGTATTTTTTCATCAGTCTGGATCGGTCTTCATCCTTTCGGATCGTACGTGCCATGTTACTGATCAATGCGCAGCTCACTTCTGAGCAGATGCCCTGTGGCTTTGTACGCATCAGCATAACAAGATTTTCTACACAAGGTACGTTTGTCTCCCGTAAAGGTACGGCCAAGAGAAGAACCTACACATTCATATACTTCTCCGTCCAGATCATAGATCCGTTCTGCAATGTCATAATATTTATTCTTATTTTCCATGTTTTCCACCTCCTTACTAAAAAAGAATACCAGCATATCGATAATAAATACCGGTATCAAAAATGTCAGTGACCATGCCATATATCCGAAGAACGATGGCATACGCACACCATTTTCATCTGACATAGATTTTACCATAAAGTTCGGCGCATTTCCGATATATGTATTTGCTCCCATAAATACAGCACTCCACAGGAGATTGCCTCCAGCATCTTAACCGGAACCGAACCAAGCGTTGTTGCCACACCGCTCTTGAACCCAAGTGCTCCTGCTGTTGTAAGGAATACAAGATATGTCGGTGTATTATCCAGAAAACTTGACAGTGCTCCTGTTGCCCAGAACATTTCAAATGGTTTATTGATTCCAAGTTCCGCACCATTTGCCTTCAGGATCATCAATGCCGGCTGCATCGTAATAAAGATTCCGATGAACAGAACCGCAACTTCCTGGAATTGCCCCCCAGGTAAAATGGTTACGGATACGTACTTCTTCGTTTGTCGTTTTAAAATGATAAAAATGCTGCCAGAAGGATGATCACAACCTCGATCACAGACGGGAATCCAAGCGTCACTTCTCCAAGGATATGGATTCCTTTTACCGTTCCGTCCGCATTCTGGAATGCAGACATACCAGGAAGCATTCCACTTAAGATTACAGCTCCGACAATCATTGCAACATATATCAGATTATGAAGTCCTACAATTTTAAAATGTGTTCCGGGCTCTCTGATATCTGGTTTTCTACCTTCCGCAATATCTTTTCTGTATGCTCTTCTATCCAGAAAATAGAATAACGTCAGCAAAATGATCATGTTAAAGATCAGTATATGGAAACAGCTTCAGGCTCCAGAAAAACGGTACCCCACGCCTGACTCCCATCAGACGCGGCGGATCTCCGATCGGTGTCAGACATCCTCCCATATTAGAGATCAGGAAGATAAAAAAGATCATAATGTGACTTTTTCTTTTTCTCCACGAATTCATCTTAATAAACGGACGTACCAGAAGCATACTTGATCCGGTCGTTCCGATCACGCTGGAAAGCAGTGTTCCCAAACAAACAATGCCGTATTGATCCTCGGTGATCCGGCAAATTCACCGTCAATCGTAATGTTACCTGCTACACAGAATAACCAAACAATAAAACGATAAATGTCAGATAATCATTTTACCACACATTCCAAAACCGTCTCTCTCATTGTAAACATTCCATAGTTCGCTGTAAAAAGGGAATAATAAACAAGTATTGACCAGAATGCAACTGCCAGCGGCTGATGTTTTTTCCCACCAATCCGGCTTGATGCGGCATTACCGCAATACTGAGCAACAGCCCTGCAAAGGGTATGCAGAGCCAAACTGGAATAGCTGATAATTCCCCCATTCCTTTCTCCTCCATTCTTCTCAAGTAAAAAAATGAAAGCTTATATAATCTCTTAGTCTATATGTAAAATGTATTATTGAAGTCTTGGTACTTCCTGACCTCTCAAACATAATTACCGGTCCTCCGGTTCCTTCAATATATTCTTTCGTGATAACAACCTCTCCAATATTGTCATCCTTCGGGATTTCATACATGATATCCACATGAATTCTTCGATGATCGCACGAAGCGCCCTTGCTCCGGTATCTTTCTTCATTGCCTTTTTCGCGATCGCATGAAGTGCGCCGTCATCGAATTCAATTTTACTTCATCTAATGCAAGCAGTTTCTGATACTGCTTTATAATAGCATTCTTAGGCTCTTTTAATATCTCCACCAGCATATCTTCACTCATACCCTGTAAAGTAAATACAATCGGCAGACGTCCCAGGAACTCCGGTATCATACCGAATACACGCAAATCTTCTGTTGCGACCTTTTTAAGAATCTCTTTGTCGTTATTGTATTTATCTCTCAGATCCGCTCCGAATCCAATTGCTGCCTGTTTGGTCAGACGTTCTTTGATAATTCCTTCCAGATCCGGAATGCACCTCCACAGATGAACAGAATGTTTCTTGTATTCACTGTTGTAAGCGGAACCATCGCATTCTTGCTCGTTGCCCCGACAGGAACTTCCACATCACTTCCTTCCAGAAGTTTGAGCATTCCCTGCTGCACAGATTCACCACTCACATCTCTCTGACTGGGTTTTTCTTCTTGGCAATCTTATCGATCTCATCGATAAAAATAATTCCCTGTTCTGCCTTTTCGACATCATTATCTGCTGCTGCAAGAAGCTTGGAAACAACACTTTCGATGTCATCACCGATATATCCTGCCTCTGTAAGAGATGTTGCATCCGTAATTGCAAGCGGAACATCCAGAATCTTTGCCAGTGTCTTTACAAGATACGTCTTACCGAACCTGTCGGCCCGATCATCAGCATATTGGATTTCTCGATCTCAATGTCATCCATCGAATCAGTTGCCACACGTTTATAATGATTATATACTGCAACCGACATCACTTTCTTTGCATATTCCTGTCCTACCACATACTCGTCCAGTTTTGCCTTGATCTTGTGCGGAGCCGGAAGATTCCGGATATCTACTAACGGCTTGTATTCTTCGCCCTTCTTTTTTCTTCTTGATCTTCTGCTGTTTTGGAATACTCTGCTCCATATCAGACATGTTGAATACCTGTACTCCCGGAATATTCATCAGCTGACTGTAATCGATCGGTCCGTTTGACATTGCATCAAAGCTTTTCTGCATGCAGTCATTGCAGACACAGATGTGGTTCGGAAGTTCGATCATCTTCCTGCAACACTCTCCGGACGTCTGCATATAAAACATACTTTTCATACTCATCATCATTTTGTTTCTTATCATCCGAATCTGACGTCTTCTTTGTTGTTTCTCAACTTCGACGTCTTCTACTTTTTCGATTTCCTGATTGTTATCGTCCTGATTGGTCATTATTCTCTCCTTCTTACTTTTGTCGTATCTTTCACTCTGTTTTATCCTGGTTCTATGATTCTTCCTGATTTACCAATTCCAAAATGTCTCTTCTGAAATAATCGGGATCCCCAGTTCATTTGCTTTCTTATTTTTGGAAGATGTGCTGGTCACATCATTGTTGATCAATAGTTTGTTTTGACGTTACCGATCCTGTCACCTTTCCTCCCAGACTTTCAATCAATTCCTTCACTTCACCGCGGTTTGCAAAATGTTTACGCTTCCGGTAATCACAAAATTGACACCTTCAAAAATCTGTTTCTTTGTTGATGTCTCTTCCGGGATTGTCAACTCTTCTAAAAGCCTTTCTGAAATTCTCCACATGCTTTGCATCTGAAAATATCCGGTGAATGCCTTTTGCCAGAACTTCTCCCACGCCCTGAATCTCATTTAATTCTTCTTCTGTAACCCTCAAAAGGGATTCTACATCATATTTCAATTCTCTGCAGATAACCTTTGCATTGGCAAGTCCGATCCCTGCGATTCCCAGTGAATAGACGACTCTTGGCAGCGTGGTTGTTCTTGCTTTTTTCACACTTTCGATCAGTTTCTGTACGATTTTTCTCCGAATCCTTCCATTCCCCCGAATTTTTTCTTTGTATTGATCCAGATGGAAGATATCTGCAAATGTATGAATATATCCTCTGGAAATAAATTTTTCCAGTGTTGCTTCCGACAATCCTTCTATATTAAGTGCATCCCTGGCTGACAAACAAGTGCAAATGACTTTGACGTGCTTCGCCTGACATTCCGGATTGGTACAATACAGTGCTTTTGCGTTTCCTACCTGCCTGATCTTCGTCTCTCCCTGACAGACAGGACATTTTCCGGAATATCTTTCACACCGCTTCTTGTCAGATTATCTGCAATCTGCGGAATGATCATATTTGCCTTATAAACTTCAATCTCATCCCCCACACCAAGTTCCAGTTCTTCCATAATGCTGATGTTGTGGACACTAGCACGGCTGACTGTCGTTCCTTCCAACTCCACCGGTTCAAAGATTGCAACCGGATTGATCAGTCCTGTCCTTGACGGACTCCATTCAATCTCTCTTAATCTGTTTCCCTGATCTCATCCTGCCATTTGAACGCAAAAGAATCCCTCGGAAATTTTGCAGTTCTTCCCAACGACCTTCCATACGCTATATCATCATATGTTAACACAAGTCCATCCGACGGAAAATCATTTTCACTGATCTTGACGAAAATTTAGCAACTTTGTCCTCAACTGTATCTCTGGTCACCATATGATATTCTACTGTTGTAAATCCCTGTGACTTCAGCCATTCCATCTGACAAGCTCTGGAATTCTGAAAATCAACTCCATTTGCCTGCACCAGTGTAAATGCATAGAACATTACATTACGTTTTGCCGTGATCTGGTTATTCAGCTGTCTGACAGAACCACTGCATAAATTTCTTGGATTTTTGTATTTTGCATCTACATCTTCAATCTCTTCATTGATTTTTCAAAATCATGATATCCGATGACTGCTTCTCCTCTTAAAATCAGTTCTCCCTGATATGCAATCTGGACCGGTACATTTTTGAATACTTTCGCATTGTTCGTGATCCACTTCTCCGACTTCTCCGTTACCTCTGGTGACCGCCTTATAAAGCTTTCCATCACGATAAGTCAGTACAACCGTCAATCCCATCCATCTTCCATGACATCAGAACTTTCTGATCTCCCAACAAAGTTCTTAAGTTCTTCTACTTCTTTCGTCTTATCCAGAGAAAGCATCGGGCTTTCATGTCTTTCTTTCGGCAGTTCACTTACCACTTCATATCCGACATTTACCGTCGGACTGTTTGACAAGGTAATACCAAGCTCATCCTCAAGCTCCTTAAGTTCATCATACAATCTGTCATATTCATAATTACTCATGATCTCCTGTGCTTCCTGATAGTATGCTCTGGAAGCTTTATTCAGAAGGCTGACCAGTTCTTTCATTCTCTCGTTCTTTGACTGTCCCATATAATTCCTTTAACTCCTGTTCTGTTAATTCTCTTACCTCTCCCGGTTTCAGATCTCCCTAGTTCCACGTTCATGATCCGTATTCTCTTTAACACATGTCACCTTATATCCAAGTGCCTCACACATCCTGCGGATCTGTCTGTTCAATCCTGTGTCAGAATAATGGAAAATGTATATTTTCCATTCTTTTTCCTCTGTACAGGGTCTGGTCACCGCATCCAGATTCTTTTCTTTGTCTCTGATATGTACTCCCCCGGCTCATCTTTTCTATGAACTCCGGTGTAACTTTTTGTTTATTAACTGTGACCTTATATTCTTTCTCATGGGCATATCTTGCGCGCATCATGCCGTTGATCAGATCTCCATCATTTGTCATGATCAGAAGTCCCTTCCGAATCTTTATCCAGTCTTCCTGCATAAGTGATGCGTACCGGATAATTGAGGAACCGGATGATGTTCTTTTTTTCCCCTTTTATCTTCTGTGCAAACAATCCCGGCAGGTTTGTACACTGCCAGGACCGTTTTTTTGTCCGTTTTGCTTTTGACCACTTTTTTCCGACACGGATCTCCTGTCCGTCTTCTACTTTCATGCCGGGAGCTGCTGTCTTTCCATCCACCGTCACAATTCCGACTCGATCAGCCTGTCTGCCTCCCTTCTTGAACAGACACCGGCTTCGCTTAAATACTTGTTCAGTCTAATCATTCTGCAATACCCCCGCTGATACTGTTATCCTGCACAAATGTATTACCGTTATACAGGAACAGAACACTTGTGATCTTATTTTTCTTCATAACTTCTCTGATATCATCATAATAATATCTTGGATCAACCACTATGATTTCTCTGTAATATGCCGTCAGAAACGGAATTACACTATTCGCATAGGAATCTTTTACAAGCAACAGTCTGTCTGTTGTATCTGCCGTCGTTCTGATATCCAGGACGGATAATTACCGCCAAGAAATAATGCATATTTATCCTTTTCTTTCAACTTGGATGTATCGTATAACGTTGCTGTTTTCTTTTTTTCATTCACATTATTTACAACTACCTGTGGTGCTGTTTTCAGATCATCCGGTGCGTATATATAGATCGGCTCATTATAGTCTGTTTCATATCCGCTTGTCGCCGATAAGGTTCCGTTAAATGAATTCGTCACTGCATAGGATTTCATAGCCGGTGCTTTCGATGTATCCAGTTTCATAGCCGCAGCCAGCGCCTGATATCCATAGTAAGCACCAAGCGTCGTCCAGTGATGATCCGTATGGTAATATATCTCTTCTGCTCTGTGCTTTTTTCAATGTATCTTCTACATTTACCCACTGAAAAGCTGTCCCAAGCGAAGCCTTTATTTTCTGAAACTGTTTATCCTGATCTTCTGTCACTGCACAATACGGAAGTTTATCCGATTCGATATTAGCCGCATTCGGAACCAGCATCATGTACATTGGTATATCTTTATATGTCTCCTGAAACTTTTTCATTGCATCCAGATTTGCTTTCAATTGTTCTTCATCCGGTCTGGCTATATCCTCTAACAGATAATGATCCTTTCCTTTAAATACACCATTTGCCTTACGTTTTCCTGCGATCAGATCAATACGGCTCTTTAAAGCTACCCAGAAATCTCTTCCTGCAAACTGATCCGATACATAGGATTCGTACTGCTCCATCCATCTTCCGCTTTCTATTCCTGAAATTGTAAGTTCCGGTCTCTGTTCCAGTGCCCGGTTTTCTTTTGCCGAAAATCCCCTGTCAGCAGTTGCAATATTTACCACGCAGAAGATAACCATCATTACAATAAACAGCAATGCAATTACTTTATTTCTCTGTTCTTCTCTTTTCTTTCCCATTTCTTTCTCGACTGTCTCATCTTTGCTCCTAGAATCTGAAATACAGGAACGGATTATAGGTCTCCGTTACCAGATATGCAATACAGACAATAAACAACGCAACATATACCACACTGTTAATGATTGTTGTATTCCATTTTTTTGTTCTTAACATATGCTCGTATCTGAAATGAACCAGCGGCGTAGAGCCAAATATCAGGATCAGCCACAGGATCAGGTTGCTTGTAAGAAGATACATACTCTCTCTGTCTGCAAAGCCATGTGCACCTGCACCAAACATCACTCTGATATAATCTGCTGCCTGTCCGAATGAAGAGCTGAAAAACAATACCCAGCCGATCACAACCAGAACAATACTGTAAATATGACGGACTACATCCGGAAGTCTGTCCAGTACCGGCGACAGGAGATATTTTTCAATGATCAGGATCACCCCATAATAGAGTCCCCATGCCACGAAATTCCATGCAGCTCCATGCCATAATCCGGTCAGAAACCATACAATCAGAAGATTCCTGATGTGTTTGATCTTCGATACCCTGTTTCCTCCCAATGGAATATACACATAATCCCTGAACCAGCTGCTCAGCGAAATATGCCATCTGCGCCAGAACTCCGTAATACTCTTAGACACATATGGATAGTTAAAGTTCATATTGAATTCAAATCCAAACATCTTACCGAGTCCGATCGCCATATCCGAATATCCACTGAAATCAAAATAAATCTGGAACATATATGCAAAAAGCTCAAGCCACGCCGTCATCACGGCTATATTACCTTTCGCAAGTCCGCTTACCTCTGTAAAAATCATCCCTGAGGTATTCGCCAGTAATACTTTCTTCGCAAGTCCCCGGATAAAATACATGCTTCCTTCTC
>VOFG01003911.1_pt1 | contig 12283 bp, 23 predicted proteins | sample 5384171 | NCBI WGS metagenome assembly VOFG01 (sample SAMN12384726, study PRJNA508395) | human gut metagenome | isolation source: healthy gut F | host: Homo sapiens | reverse complement strand
AGAACGGTTTACTGGCTGAAATTGCCCCCACCCGTATTTTCCCGGAATATCCGTATGAAAAACCTGACCGGAGCCGCTCTGTTGGCGGCTACCTGCTCAACCGCTGGGGTTCCATGTACCCAGCATGCAGTCTGGTACAGACCGGCAATATTTTTGACCCGCAAGCCGAAGAATTGCTGGATTATACCGCCGAGGCATTCCAGTTTGCCCACAGCCTGAACTGCCCGTCGCTGGTGTTCGGCTGTCCCAAAAACCGCATGCGCGCCCTGGGTGACAGCGATGCCGCCGCCGAAGTTTCTTTTATGCAGGCGGGCAACCTGGCCGCGCGGTATTTATAGGCGCCTGGCCATCGAGGCGAATCCCCCCCCGATGTATACCATCCACTTAAACGGCACCGCTGAGGCGTTCAGCCTTGTCAAGCGGCTGGATAACCCCGGCCTGGCCGTCAACCTGACCTGTCCACCATGCTGGCCCAGGTGAAAAGCTGCAGAATTTTGTGGATGACCTAAAGCACGTCAGCCATGTGCATATCAGCGAACCGGGCCTGGCCCCCATCCAGAAGCGCCCCTGAGCATAAAGAGCTGGCCCTGCTGCTGGGCGCGCGGTGGGCTACCGGGGCTTTGTTTCGGTGGAGATGGCCCGCACCGACCTGGATACCGTAAAGCGGACGCTGGACTATGGCGGAGGTGTTCCAATGATCGAATATGAACGCAAGGCGTTGCAGGGCGTGCCTGATTACCGCGCCGCCGAGCTGCTGCCCAAGCGCAGTGAATACTGCCTGCTGATCCCCGTTATCAACGAGGGGGCGCGCATTTTGACTGAGCTGGGCCGCGCCCAGACCGCCGGGGGTGGACACCTGTGCGACATTGTCATCTGCGACGGCGGCTCCACCGACGGCAGCATGAAACTGGACACCCTGCAGCTGTACGGCGTCAACACGCTGTTGACCAAGACCGGCCCGGCAAAGCAGGGGGCACAGCTGCGCATGGGCATCTACTTTGCCCTGAACCGCGGCTAAGGGGCGTGCTGGACCATCGATGGCAATAACAAGGATTCCATCGAGGACGTGCATAAATTCATCGAGAAATTGCAGGCGGGCTATGACTTTGTGCAGGGTAGCCGCTTCATCCGCGGCGGCCACGCCGTCAACACCCCGCCGGTACGCTACGCCGCCGTGCGGCTGGTGCATGCGCCGCTCATCAGCCTGGGGGCGCACCGGTGGTTCACCGATACCACCAACGCCTACCGCGCCTACAGCCGCGAGTACCTGACCCACCCCGATGTGCGCCTCGGACGTGTTTATGGGGTACGAGCTGCTGGCGTATCTGAGCATCCGCGCCACGCAGTTGGGCATGAAGGCCTGCGAGGTCCCCGTGACCCGCGCCTACCCCGCCACCGGCAAGACCCCCACCAAGATCAGCGGCTTTTTGTAAAGGCAACAGTGACCTGATGCAGGTACTGCTGAAAGCCCTGGCGGGAAAATATAACCCGTGAAATAAAAACGGCAGAACGAAGGAAAATGCCATGACCTACGATAAAATCATCCTGGCGCGGGCCTGTATGGGCTGTATGCGGCGCAAAAATGCGGCGCGGCAGGGCAGCGGGTGCTGGTGCTGGAGCGTGACCCCGCGCCCTTTATGCGGGCGACCTTACATCAACCAGGCGCGGGTGCATATGGGCTACCACTACCCCCGCAGCTACTCCACGGCCATCAAATCTGCCCATTATTTTGAGCGGTTCTGCCGGGATTATGGCTTTTGCCTGCATACCGAGTTTGACCAGGTCTACGCCACCAGCGCCCATTTTTCCTGGACGAATGCGGCCGAGTTCCGACAGTTCTGCCGCGCGGCGGGCATCCGCTGCGACGATGTGCCGCCGGAACGGTGGTACTTTAACCACGGCCTGTGTGACGGCGCGTTTTTGACCACCGAATACACCTACGACGCCCAGGTGCTCAAGCGCTGGTTTTGGAGCAGCTGGCCCGGCTGCCCAACGTGGAAGTGGCTTATAGCCAAGCCCGACCGCATCGAGAAGGCAGGTAATGTTTGGCGCGTGACGGGGGGGACATTACCGCCGAAGCGCCTTTACCTGCTCAACGCTACCTATGCGGGCGTGAACGATGTGCACGCCATGCTGGGGCTGCCGCCTTTCGGCATTAAGTACGAAAAGTGCGAGATCATTTTGTGCACTGTGGACGAAAGCCTGAAGAACACCGGCATTACCGTCATGGACGGGCCCTTCTTCAGCCTGATGCCCTTTGGCCAGACCGGTCTGCACAGCCTGACCAGCGTGACCTTTACCCCCACGAGACCAGCTACGACAGCGTGGCGACCTTCCCCTGCCAGCAGGCGTGCGGCGGGGTGTGCAAGCCGGGCGACCTGTACAATTGCAACGAGTGCCCGGCCAAGCCCGCCAGTGCCTGGCCCTGCGCCCGAGCCAGCTGGCCCGCAAATATTTAAAAGAGGAATATGGCTTTTGCCTACCACAGCAGCCTTTTTCAGCATGAAACCGATCTTAAAGGCCAGCGAGGTGGACGGCTCCCGCCCCACGGTGGTGCGTGTGATGTGTGACGAGCCGAAGCTGGTCAGTGTGCTGTCCGGCAAGATCAACACAGTCTATGATTTGGACGAGGTGCTGGAACTGTGAGTAGTATCAACAATAAGGAAAAAACTTTATCTCCGCCGTGGTCTACCTGCATAACGACGGGGCCCGTGCGGTGGAGTTCTGCCGCGCCGTGGCGGCGGGCTGGACAGCCATTTCGCCCAGTATGAACTGGTAGTGGTGGATGACGCCTGCACCGATGATACCGTGGAGCGCCTGCGCGCCTGGGGGCAAAAGACCAGGCCGCCCCCGCTGACGATTTTGCATATGAGCCTGTACCACGGTCTGGAAAACGCCATGAACGCGGGCCTGGATGCCAGCATCGGCGACTATGTGTACGAGTTTGACTCCACCGAGCTGTGCTACCCGGCGGCCATGATCTTGACGCGTACCGCACGGCGCTGCAGGGCAGCGACATCGTTTCGGTCTGCCCCTAAGGCGACCCGCAGCGGGCTGTTTTACCGCATTTTCAACGCGAATTCCCACAGCACTACCGGCTGCGCACCGATGCGTTTTCGGCTGGTCACCGGCGGGCCATCAACCGTGTGCATGCCAGCAGCGCCCACCTGCCCTACCGCAAGGCGGCCTATGCGGCCTGCGGCTTAAAATGACCGACCTGGAATTGACGGCAGGGTGGGGGGCCGGTGCGCCCCACCGCTTCAACCTGGCCATCGACAGCCTGGCACTGTACACCGATGCCGGGTTCAAGGCCAGCGTGGGCATTACCCTGTTTATGCTGGCACTGGCATTGGCGGAACTGGTGCATACGCTGGTCATCTTCGCCACAGGCCACCCGGGGTGGCGGGCTGGACTACCACCATGTTTGTGATCACCGTGGGCTTTGCCGGGCTGTTTGCCGTGCTGGCCATCGTGGTCAAGTACCTCTCGCTGCTGTTGGAATTGACGTTCAAACAGCAAAAATACCTCGTGGAAAGCATCGAGAAGCTGCAAAAGTAAATGGGAGCATCTATGCAGGCATTGCAGAAAAACAGAAAACCTGGGCCTTGCTGTTGCTGGGGGCCTTGTTGGGACTGGCGGCGTTTTTGTGTTTGTACGGCACCGCGCCGCTGGACCCCGCCAACGATGCCTGGATCTGGTACGGCTACGACGAGACCGACATCCACCAGCATTACGCCCGGGTGGCTGGGGTTCCGCAACAGCAGCTGGCAGTTCCCGCTGGCCCAGGCCGATGCCCCATGGCCTACCCGGCGGGGGGACGGGGGTAAACATCTCCTTTACCGATTCGCTGCCCTGGGTGTCGGTGCTGTTTAAACTGCTGGCCCCAGGGCTGCCAGCGCAGTTCCAGTGGTTCGGGCTGTATGAGCTGGCCGCCTTTATTTTGCAGGGGCATGGCCGCGGCGCTGGTGCTGGGGCTGTTCCCAGCACGATCTGCTGCCGCTTGCGGCGGGCACGGCGCTGTTTGCGTTTTCGCCCATCATGATCGAGCGGGCGTTCCGCCATGTGGCGCTTTCCTCCCATTACATTGTGCTGTTTGCGCTGTATGCCTACCTGCGCGGCCGGCGGGAGCAACGCTGCTTTATGCCGGTGTTCTGGCTGCTGGCGGCACTGGGCGTGGGCATTACGCCCTACTTTTTGCCGATGGCGGCCATCTTTGCGTTGCTGCTGGCGGTGGAAAACGCCCTGCACACCCGCAAACTGCTGGCCCCCTGCGGGCTGTTTTGAGCACCTGCGCGGCCGGGTATGCGGCGGGCGTGGTGCTGGGTTCGCTGAACAACGGCTACTCCGCCAGCCGGGAAAATTACGGCGTGTTCTCCTTCAATTTAAACGCGCTGTTCAACCCCAGCTCCGTGGGCGGGTACACCTGGTCCCGATTCTGCCCGCCCGGCCGCAGCTGTACGGGCAGGCGACGGCTTCAATTATCTGGGCTTTGGCATGCTGGCATTGCTATGCGTGCTGTGCGCGGCGGCAGTGGTGTTGGCTGTGCGCAGCAAGGCAGGCCGCGCCGCGCTGGCGGGCTGCTGCGCCGCAATCTTGTACTTATTTTGGGCATGACGTTTGGACGCTGTTCGCCATTACCAATGTCGTCTGCTTTTGACGATGTGGAACTGCTGAATATCCCCCTGCCGGAGGGGCTGGTGAAACTCTGCGGCATCTTCCGCGCCAGCGGGCGGATATTCTACCCTGTGTACTACGTGCTGATGACCGCCTGCATCGTGGGGCTGGCGCGGCTGCTGCGCCGTGGTGAGCAAAAGCTGCGCTGTATCCGGCGGTGCTGGTGCTGGTGGCGGCTGTGCCACAGCTGTTTGACCTGAGTGCTATGATCGCTGAAAAGCACACTGCTATTGGCGGCAGAAACCGCCGCCAAGCCGCAGCCCTGCCCGCAAGAGCTGGTGGACTGCCGCGATAACTACGGCACGCTGATGCTGGCGGATGCCATCATCCACGCCCGCAACGTCATCTGCGCGGCATGGCACCCCGGCATGGTCCCCAACGGGTACGATGTGAACACCTACACCGGCGCGTGGAACGTGACCATCGACTGGACGGCCCAAACCAGCGCCGCCGTGGACAGCGGCACGCTGGACCGGACACCCTAAATAGTGACCGGCGACGCCGACCGCTTTGCCAGCTGGCAGGCACAGTACGGCGACAAGGCCACTTATCACCTGGGATATTGCCGCCACCGGCATCTACGACCGGCGGGACGAATACTACTTATGGCACCAAAACAATAACGAACCATCGAGGTAAAATGTATGAAGCATCCCCGCCTGCAACCTGAACAAGCGCGCTTTCTGGTGCGGCGTGGCCGTGCTGGTTTTGCTGCGCTGCGGCCTGACCGGCTTCCAACAGGCGTATACCTGGGTGGGCGGCGCACCGTTGGATGACGAGCTGATGTTCCCGCGCGGCGCAGGCCATCACGGCGGGGAGTGGCTGGGGGCTTACGATTATCTGACCCTCTCAAGGCCATGTTCTTCCCGGTATGGCTGGCGCTGCTGCATGTGCTGCACCTGCCGTATCTGGTCAGGGGCAGCACGCTGTGGTGCGCAGCTTCGCTGCTGGCGGCCTTTGCCTTTGCGCCGCTGTGGCGCAACGCCGAGCCGGGCTGCGGCCGCGTGCTGACGCTGGGGCTGTTTGGGGCGCTGGCGTTTTTGCCTCCAGTTGGGCGGCCTGGCACGCTGCGCGTTTACCGGGACAACATCTTCCCGGCACTGTGCCTCGTTTTTCTTTGCGGGCATGGCGGGTGGCATGGCCCCTGCGGGCCCGTGTTTACACTGCGAAACAAAAGCCGCTGTGGCCCTGGCTGCTGGCGGCGGGCGTGGGCAACTGTGCCTATCTCGACCGCGAGGACGCGGGGATGTTCACGCGCCCTTTGCCGGGGCGGCGGCCATCATCGTCGCTGGTGGTGCTGGCCGCGCCGGTGGCCTCTGCTGCGCAGGCGCAGGTTATCCTGTATGCCATGCTGGTGGCGGGGTGCTGAATTCTGCGGGCTGAATTACAGCCACTACGGCGTGTTTGCCCTGTCGGATTTTTCCGAAGGCTCTTTGCCGCCGCCATGGGCGCGATGATGCGGGTGGATACCGACAGCGACGCGCGCCCTTGTCGGTGCCTGCCGATGCCCGCGCCAAAATTACGAAGCCGTGCCCGAGCTGGAACCCTGGCCTACTGGCTGGAGGAGACGCCCAGATGGAGAACGACTTCCGCGACCCCGGCCTGAACGACTACCGCGCGGGCAGCTTTCTATTGGGCTATCCGCCGCGCCGCCCAGTTTGAGGGCATCTACGACAGCGCCCAGACCGCCGATGCTTAATACTTTCGGCAGACCCGATAAGACGGTCGCCGCCAGACGCAGCAATCTTGCCCAGCCGCACCGGCAAGTGGGTTGCCACCAGCCACCCACCATACCGAGTACGTGGGCGACCCTCTGGCCGAGACCTGAAGGCTTTCGGCATGTGCTGGGCTTTAAGGGGATTGCCAGCCCTATGAAAACCTACGGTCCATTGGACCACCGATGATACGGTCGCTTTGTCCAAGTTACCCAAAATTGCGGTTTCAACAATGCCGCCGTGGCAGGGAGGACACCCCTATTTACAGCCCCCTACCAGAAGGCTGTGTTTTGCAGTGATGGCATGGACCGCTTTGTACAGCGTGGTGCTGACGGTCTGCGTGCTGTGCACGGTGCTGTTCCGGTTGATACATCTTTTTACGAATCTGCGCAAAACGCACGGCCGAAAACGGTGGTGCCGTGGCTGCTGCTGTTCGGCATCTTTCGCATTGCACTGCTGCGCTGTGCTATGATCGCCTTTGTGGAGGTGTCCAGCTTCGGCATCGGCACCAGCACGATGTATCTGGCTACCGTGCACCCACTGCTGGCGGTGTACGTTTACCGGGCTGTTTTATACGGACGGCCCATTGGGAAAAAGAAAGGATAACGCATGACGGATCTATTGGTCGTCGGTGGCGGCGCCGCAGGCCTGATGGCGGCGGGCGCGGCCTGCGCCAGGGCCTGACAGTGACGGTGCTGGAGCACAACCCCAAAGGCCCGGGGCAGAAGATGCTCATTACCGGCAAGGGCCGCTGCAACGTCACCAGCGACAGCGACGTGCGGGAGTTTTTGCCCTACGTGCGGCATAACGCGGTTCTTGTATCAGCCTGTACGCCTTCCCGCCGGCCTCGGCCATGCAGCTGTTTGAGGAACTGGGCGTGCCGCTGAAGACAACCGAGCGCGGCCGCCGGGTCTTTCCCCAAGCGACCGCGCCGCCGATGTGCTGGCGGCCCTGCGGGACTATGCTCGGATGCGGAATTGTGCGCGGCAGCGCTAAAAAGCTGCTGCTAGAGGATGGCGTCTGCAAGGGCGCTGTCACCGACCGGGGCGAGACACTGCGGGCAGAAACACCCTATTGCCACCGGCGGCATCAGCTACCCGGCCACCGGCAGCGACGGTAGCGGCTACAAGCTGGCGCGGCAGGCGGCATACCATCGTGACGCCGCAGCCCAGTTTGCAGCCTCATCAGCCCGGACCCGGCCTGCCGCCGCATGATGGGGCTGGCCCTTGCGCAACGGTGCGGCTGACCCTGCTGTGCGACGGCAAGGAGCTGTTCACCGAGCAGGGCGAAGCGCTGTTTACCCATTTTGGCCTGTCCGGGCCGCTGGTGCTCTCGGCCAGTACCTATATTGAGGATATAGCGAAGCACCGTTATATCTGCGAGTTTGACTTAAAGCCCGCGCTGGATGAAAAAGACGCTGTACGACCGCCTGACCCGCGATTTTGCCGAGCAGGGCGCCCACAGCGTCCAGGGTGCGCTGGCCAAGCTGCTGCCCAACTCGATGCGGCCGGTGGCGGTGGAAAAGTGGGGCGTCGACCCCGCGACCCGCGCCGCGCAAATTACAAAGGAGCAGAAGCAGGCGCTGGTGCAGCTGTGCAAGCACTGGCAGGTGCCGGTCACGGCCCTGGGCGACAAGGAGCACGCCGTAGTCTGCCGCCGGCGGCGTGGACGTGAAGGAAGTGGACCCCAAGACCATGGCCAGCAAGCTGTGCGGCGGGCTGTACTTTGCCGGCGAGGTGCTGGACGTGGACGCCCGCACCGGCGGGTACAATTTGCAGATCGCCTGGTCCACCGCGCAGGCAGCGGTAAGGGCGATGTGAGGTGCGGCGTCGAGGACGCCGCCCCCGCCAAATTGCCCTGAGGTGGATGTAGGGGCCGATGCAAGCATCGCCCCCGCATAGGACGGTTGATAAAAAGATTTTATTTATAAAAGGTGATAAAAATGATCTCTGTAGCAATTGATGGCCCTCCGGGCGGGGAAATCCAGCCTGGCGAAACGGCTGGCGAAAGATCTCGGCTACGCCCATGTGGATACCGGCGCTATGTACCGTTCCATCGGCCTGTACGCCGTGCGCGCCGGGTCGACCCCAGGGACGAAGCCGCTGTAACGGCGCTGCTGCCCCAAATCAAGCGGCCATCCGTCTGGTGGACGGCGCCCAGCATCTACCTCAACGGCGAGGACGTCAGCGACGCCATCCGCGCCGAGAACATCGGCATGGCGGCCTCCGCTGTCGGCCCATCCGCCGGTGCGCGCCTTTCTGCTGGACACCCAGCGCGGGCTGGCTGCGGGACCAGAACATCCTGATGGATGGCCGGGACATCGGCACCGTGGTGCCGCCCAACGCTGGGCCGTGAAAATTTTTCCTCACCGCCAGCGCCGAGGCCCGCGCGCCGAGCGCCGCCGCAAGGAACTGGAAGAAAAAGGCCAGCCTGCCGACTTCGCCACCGTGCTGGCCGACATCCAGCAGCGCGACTACCAGATACCCACCGGGCCATCGCCCCGCTGAAACAGGCCGACGATGCCATCCTGGTGGACACCAGCGACATCGGCTTTGACGAAAGCTTCGAGCTGCTCAAGCGCACGATTCTTTGCACATATTTAAGGGGGACGCGCTATGCTGTTGTATTGGATCCTGCTGCCCATCGTCTGGGTGCTGGCGCACATCGTGTTCCGCATCCAGGTCATCGGCCGCGAAAACCTGAAAGCCGTCCGGGATGGCCGTGCCTACGTCATTGCGCCCAACCATATCGCCAACCTGGACCCTGTGCTCATCGCCATTACGATTTTGACTGAAGCGTCCCGCATCCTGGCCAAAGAGGAACTGTTCAAAAAATCCGTTGGCTGGGTGGTTCCTGCGCTGCATGGGCGCGGTGTCCATCGAGCGCGGCAAGGGCGACACCGTCACGCTGGAAAAAATTACGAACGAGTGCAAAAACGGCACCGGCGTCATGATCTTCCCGAGGGCACCCGTACCAAGACCGGTAAATTGGGCATGATCAAGAGCGGCGCGTTCGTCATTGCTGCTGCAGCCGGGGCCGATATGCTGCCGGTGCGCATCATCTACGGCACCAAGGACGGGCGGCTGCATCTCTTCTCTGCAAGGTGCGCATCGTCTTTGGCGAGGCTATCCCCCGCCGCTGACCTGCAGATCAAGGACCAGAGCCACAAGATCGCCGAACTGCGCCGCATGAAGAACCGCCTGAAGGACGAGCTGGAAGCCCTGCTGAAAGCCAACGCTTTTGACGTGCAGGCAGCCGAGACCGTTGAGGCCGACGACCCCGCCCCTGCCGCCGAAAAGGCGAAGCCTGCCGGGGAGCCAAAGCCCGCCGCACAGCCCGCCGAGGCAGCACAGCCCGCCGAAAAGCCCGCACTGCCCGAAGCAGCAGAGGGAGAGACCCAGGGCGCATAACCTGAAAAACGAGGTATAACGATGAATATTATCCGTGCCAAGACCGCGGGGTTCTGCTTTTGGCGTGGACCGCGCAGTCAAAGCTGACCTATGACCTGCTGGCCGACGGTCACAAAGTGGCCACCCACTCGGCCCCGCTGGATCCACAAATCCCAGGTGGTGGAGGATCTGAGGCCAAAGGCGCCCTGACCTGCCCCTGATGTGGCCAGCGTGCCCGATGGGTATGAGGTCATCATCCGCAGCCACGGCGTGCCCCAGAACGGTCTACGACGAAATAAGCACACGCCGCCTGGCGTATCACGATGCCACCTGCCCGTTCGTAGCAAAATCCATAAAATTGCTATGAGGGCAGACGAAAATCATGCACTTTTGTTGGTGGCTGGCGACGCCAGCCCCCTGAAGTGCAGGGAATTGTCGGCCACACAAAAGGGAAAAGTGAAAGTTTTCGCCAATTTGAAGAACTGGAGAAAATGCTCCCAACTTTTGCAACAAAAATCTATCTATGTGGTGGCGCAGACGACTTTCCGTGTGGAAAGCTGGGAAAAGTGCAAGGAATTTTTAAAAAACAGTGTACAAAAGCCGAAATTTTTGATACAATATGTAATGCAACGTGGGCGAGGCAACAGGAAGCGGAAGACCTCAGCCAAAATGCGATCATATGGTCGTCATTGGTGGTCATCATTCTTCCAATACCCAAAAAGCTTTTACAGGTCGCTGCACGGCATGCTGTAGTCATCAACGTCGAGACTGCTGATGAACTCGACCCGGCATGGCTGAAAGATGCTGTGACAGTGGGCGTAACGGCCGGGGCTCTGTCTATAATTGAGGAGGTACTTTCTAACAGTATGAGTGAAGAGATCCGGTGACGACATGAGCTTTGAGGAGATGCTCGCGCATCCGAAGCAAAGCCCCTGTACGCAGGTAAAATCGTAAAGCCAAAGGTCATCAGCGTTTCCCCCGACGGAGTGTGTCGTCGGTATCGATGGTTCAAGCACACCGGTGTTGTCACCCCGCGAGATGAGCCATGACCCCAACGCTAAGATGGAAGACCTTGTTAAGGTAGACGACGATCTGGATCTGGTCGTTATCAAGACCAACGACCAGGAAGGCGTCGATACCCTTTCCCGCGTCCGTTTCGAGGCCCAGAAGGGCATGAAGGACGTTTCCGAGGCTGCTGAGAACGGCACCGTTATGGAAGGTGACGTTATGGAAGCCAACAAGGGCGGCGTTGTTGTCAACGTCAAGGGCGTTCGCGTCTTTGTTCCCCGCTCTCAGGCTACCATGCGCCGCGACGAGGATTACACCAAGCTGGTTGGTCAGCACGTTCAGCTGGTCATCACCGAGTGCGCTGGCCGCAAGATCGTCGGGCTCCATCAACAAAGGTCACTGCTGAGGCCAACAAGGCTAAGCGTGAGGAGTTCTGGGCTAACGTCGAGGTCGGCAAGCAGTACAAGGGCGTTGTTAAGCTCTGACCTCTTACGGCGCTTTCGTGGATGTCGGCGGCGTTGACGGCCTGTGCCACATCAGCGAGCTGAGCTGGTCCAACATCAAGCATCCCTCTGAGGTTGTCAGTGTTGGCGACGAGATCGAAGTCTACGTCAAGAGCTACGATCCCGAGAACCAGAAGGTCTCCCTGGGCTACAAAGGAAGAGGACAACCCCCTGGGTCAAGCTGGAGAATGAGGTCCCCGTCGGCACCGAGTTCACCGCTCCCGTCGTTTCCATCACCAAGTTTGGTGCTTTTCGTCCGCATCATGCCCGGTATCGATGGCCTGGTTCACATCAGCGAGATCAGCAATGAGCGCGTGAATAAGGTTTCTGACGTGCTGAAGGTTGGCGACGAAGTCCGCGTTAAGCCGACGGCTGTCGACTTCGACCGCAAGCGCATCAGCCTGTCCATGAAGGCTTGCCCCTCGACGAGGCCGAGGATGCTGAATAATCTGTGTTAAATTCAGCGGGGCCTGCCTGTAGTAACAGGCAGGCCCCTTTATATTAGCAATCCTTTTAGTACCGCTTAGGGGCAAACGACCTCGCCAGCCAGCGATGCTGGGGCGGATGCTTGCATCGCGCGACCCCGCAATGCGGCGACAAGCGAAAGGGCAAAACGGGGAGCCGTCATGCAAAAATCAAAGATCTTATCAACAAATATTACGAGGGTTGGCCTACCTGTTCTTTGGCGGGCTGGCAACACTGCAAGCTGAACCTGGTGGTCTTTTGCTGTATTCCAGGCGGTACTGGGCACGGCTTTTGCCACCGGCATCGGCAATATCCTGATAACGTCATCTGCATCCTCTTTGCCTATTGACGAACCGCACCTTGTGTTCAAAAGCCAGAACACCGGCAAAGGGCCTGGGCGGAGTTCGGGCAGTTTGTATCCTGCCGCATCGCCACCATGGTCATGGACCAGGTCATTATCTGGGTGGGCGTCACCTGGGCCCCACGTCGGCTTTGCTGTGGCCAATGCCAAGCTGTGGGCGATGGGCGC
>VOFG01002827.1_pt1 | contig 12283 bp, 17 predicted proteins | sample 5384171 | NCBI WGS metagenome assembly VOFG01 (sample SAMN12384726, study PRJNA508395) | human gut metagenome | isolation source: healthy gut F | host: Homo sapiens | reverse complement strand
GCCTCCGTCCATCGTTGCGATTTCGTCCTGTGACATCAACTCCTTTCCTAACTTCTGATAATTCAATCCGTGAGAGGTCTGTGCGCCCCGGTTTTCGCTCTGGTTGTAGCTGTCGATGGTTTCTTTGCCCAGCACGTCAGAGATTTCCTTGGCGTTCTTGCCCCGCCCACTAAGAAAAAGCGTGCAGTCGCAGTTATCGGAAATGATTTCCGCAGCGTCCTTGTAAATGGCCTTTAACTGCGACTGGCTTTGCAAAATAATAGAAGCCGAGATTTCCCGGCTTCGGATGGTGGCGATCAGCTTGTCAAAGTTGGGTATCTGGCCGATGTTCGCAAACTCGTCCAGTATCATGCGGACGTGAACCGGCAGCCGCCCGCCGTATTTATCATCGGCCCGGTCACAAAGCAGGTTGATAAGCTGGCTCTGTACCATTGCCAGAATGAAATTAAAGGTGGTGTCCGTGTCCGACATAATCAGGAACAGCGCCGTTTTCTCGTCCCCGATGGTGTCAAGTTCCAGTTCGTCGTCCTCCATCAGCTCCCGCACCTCGCGGATGTCAAAAGGGGCCATTCTCGCGCCTGCGCTGATAAGGATAGAGGAACGTGTCTTGCCCGCCGAAAGCAGGAATTTTTTATACTGGCGGACGGCAAAGTGGTCTGGATCGCGTTCCTCCAATCGCTCAAACATCAAATCCACCGGCGACTGAAATTCCGGGTCGTCCTCGCGGGCTTCGCTGGCATTTATCATTTCAAGCAGCGTCGTGAAGTTCATTTCTTCCTCCGGCGCTTCCTGCCAGATATAGCCGATCAGGGCCGTGTAGAACAGCCGTTCCGATTTCACCCAAAAATCTTCCGCGCTTTTTTCGCCCTCACCTTTAGTGTTGCAAATCAGGGTATTTACCAGCTTCAACACGTCTTTTTCCGAGTGCAGATACCGAAACGGGTTGTATTTCATGCTCTTGGAAAAGTTGATGGTGTTCAGCACTTTCACGCGGTAGCCGCTGCGGATAAGGAGCTGGCCCACTTCGCCAATCAAGCTGCCCTTGGGATCGGTTATCACAAATGAGGTCGGATAGTCCTTGGACACGCATTGCATGAGGTTCGGTTTTACAAAGAACCGGGTCTTGCCGCTTCCGCTGCCTCCGATCACCAGAACATTTTTATTTCTTGCGGTTTTGGGGTCTTTCGGCCTGTTGTTCATGGTGAGGCGTTCCGTCTGTGTCAGCAGAATGTTGTTGTCAAAATTGGGGTCGATATAGGGGGCTATATCCTTGGGGCCGCCCCATCGGGCGCTGCCGTACTCCACGCCTTTGCGGTATTTCTTGGCGTTCTTGCCTTTGCAGTACACCATGAGCCGAAGCGCCGCAGCACCGGCGACGCCGATCAGCAGGTCAATGGGGTGGAAGCTGGGGGCGGCACTTTCAAAGGCCGCCGCGCAGCCGTCCGCAAAGTGCAGGAGCTTTTGGGAAAGGTCGATGCCCTCCGCCAGCCGGTACGCCTGCCCCAACTTACCGAACAGATAGACAAATAGCAGATAGGGCAGGTTGGCGATTATTAGTTTTTTCATTTCCGGCTTCATCGTGACAGCCCCCTTTCTTTGAATTTTTCCTTGGCCCGGTCAGCGTTGCGGGCCGCTGCCTTTTCCTTGCTTGCGGCAATGTTCTTGCGGATCGAGGGCCGTTCCTCCCGCTGCAACTTCTTGGCCGTGAACTCCTTGAACGCCTGTTCCATGTTGTCGGCGTCCTTGGCCTTGAAAATCACGATGTAGTGCGGGGGCTGGGTAGTGGCGTCTTTTCGCAGCGTGAAGTCTACGCCGTATTTCTTGGCGCAGGGCTTAAACAGTCCAATGTTGGCATCGGTGATCTCGATATTGGACAGGGCCGCCCCGTGCTTTTTGAGCTGCTTTAGGCTCTGCTGGCCGTGGTGCAGCTTGGTCTTGCCCTTGTTTTGGGTTTCCAGAAACTTGCGGGCCGCCGCTTGCAGCACTTGGATTGTCAGCTTGGCCGATTTGATAGAAAAGGCTATTGTCTTTTGGGTTACTTCCTCCTGCAATCGCTATCCCTCCTTTCGCAGAAGTGCGGCGGGACGGTTAAGGTGGCACCGTCAGCCGCCGCAGGAAACAGAAAAGGGACAGCCGCTTGCGCCGGTTGTCCCCGATTAAATCCTCACCCGCAGGCCGGAAAGGTCGTCGGCACGGATGCCAACCAGATACCAGTTGTCCCCGTACTCAATGCGGGTGGGCTTCCACCTGCCGCCCACCATCACGTCAAAGGTTTCTCCACAGTGCAGGCCGCCGTAGTAGTCCGCCAGATCAAAGCGAATGTCGTAACGGTCGCTGCGCTCGTCAAAAATCAATGCACCCTGTTTCATAGGGCCGTCCTCCTTTCAGATTTTGCCGGTGTTCATGTCATGGGCCACCAGCGCGGCATAGTACCCGTTGATCGTGCTGGGCGCATTGAACAGCATAGCCAGCAGGTATTTCTTGATGTTGCGGATTTCCGAAGTGTTCTTGCTCAAGCAGTCAAAGACAAACTCGATGTGAGAGCTGTCCAGCTTCATAAACTTGGATTTCACCAGCTCTGCCGGGTAATCGTCCCCGGCAATGCGGATGGTCTTGCGGGCGCTGCATACGGTTTCCACCAGCAAGTCCACAATTTCGTCCAGCGTTTCCCGGTCAATGCCCTTGACGTGCTGGAAAAGGTGTTCGTACTCGATGTTGTCCATGATGATTTGACGATAAATCTCTATGGCGCTCTGTGATTTCGCTTCCGTTCCTTTCCGTTCCGGCGGCTGTGCCGCCTCGTCCTCCAAAGGAGAGGGTCGGGAAAGGATAGGAATGGAATCGGTAATTGATACATCAGTAATTGATTTTTCTTTACTTGATATATCTTTATTTAATTGCGTTGGTTTTCCCAACGTAGGCTTTTCCTGCGTTGGATTATCCAACATTGGATTTTCCAACGTAGGTGAATCCGGCACAGGCTGGGGCTGTTCATAGATCACATAGTCCGCGCCGCGCAAGCGTCCTTGGCTGTCGCGCTCACGGGATCGGACGATGTACCCGGCCTGTTCCAGCTCCCGGATTGCGGCCCGGATCGCGTCGATCTGCTCCCGGTTGATAAGGGATAAGCCTTTGAGCGTATAGTCCCAATCTTCCGGCAAGGAGAGCATTTGCGATAACAGGCCCTTGGCTTTCAGGGATAAGTCCTTGTTCCGCAGGTGGTGATTGGACATCACCGTGTAGCCCTTGTTACGCTCTACACGAAATACTGCCATGTTCTCAACTCCTTTCACTCGAAATGTCACCGCGTCGTAGGCGGTCAGCTTGCCCGGCTGGTAGGGACATTCCGCATAGACGCAGAATTGATATTTCCAGTGCGGGCGATAAAAGCGGCAGGTGCCGCAGTCCTCCGGCGTGACCGCCTCGCCGCTGTCGTAGTGGTCGAAACCGGGGAAGTACATAGGCCGTCGCCTCCTTTCTGCGTTTGAAAAGAAAAAGCCGCAGACTTTTTTCAAAATCTGCGGCTTAGCCGGGGAACAGAAAAGGGCGCTGTCATGCTTGCCCTGCAAAAACATTGATTTTACTGGGTTTTTTCATGTTTTCAACCACGGTTAACCCGGTCAAAATCAAAAAATCAGCTGGAAGAAATATCCGGCCGAAGTGAAGTGCCATCGGCACGCAGCTCCTCAATGGCGCTGTTGATGGCCTCCAGCAGGGTGGCGGTCTCGTCGCCTTTGCGCAGAGGGATGGCAACGTGGGAAGCTTCCTCCGTGAATGCCACCAGCTTGAAGTCCGCGTCCGGATGGACATTGAGGTAATCGTAGAACGAGACGTCGGCGTTCAGGGTAGCGTCGATGCGGCCAGCGGTCAGCAGCTGGATGGTCTCTTCCAGCGTGTCGATGCCCTGCACGGTCGCGCCGTAGCTCTCGGCCAGCTCCATGTAGGTGGAGGCCAGGCTGTTGGCCGTGGTCTTGCCGTCCAGGTCCTCAAAGCTGGTAATGCTGTCGTTGTCTTTCTTGACGGCGAGCGCGGTGTGGATGTAGCCGTAAGGCGTGGTGAAATCGTAGGTCTTGGAGCGTTCCTCGGTGACCTCCACGCCGTTGCAGACCATGTCATAACGGCCAGCGTCCATGCCGGCAAACAGGCTGTCCCAATCGCTCTCCACATATTCCGGCTCCACGCCCAGCTTCTCGGCAATGGCGCGCGACGTCGTAGCCCACCAGCGTGTCGTCCGCGTCGTGGAAGCTCCAGGGCTGCCATGCGCCTTCCCAGCGCCACGATGAGGGTGCCGCGGTTCTGGATGGTGGAGAGCAGGTCGCCGCCCGCGGAGGCAGCACTGGAGGCGGCAGTGCCAGCGGTGGAAGCTGCGGTGTTATGGGAGGAAGAGCAGCCGCTCAGGCTCAGCACGCCTGCCGCTGCCATCACGCTCATCAGGGAGATAAAGGTTCTTCTTTTCATGATTGGATTCCTTTCAGTTGGTCTGTTCAATTTTGCGTAAAAATTCTCTGGTGCGTTCTTCTTTGGGATGGGCGAAGAACTCCTGCGAGGGGGCGGCCTCCACCACCACGCCGTTTTCCATGAAGACCGTCTTGGAGGAGACGCCGCGGGCAAAGGCCATCTCATGGGTGGTCAGCACCATGGTCATGCCCTCTTCGGCCAGCTGCCGCATAACGGCCAGCACCTCACCGGTCAGCTCCGGGTCCAGTGCGGAGGTGGGCTCATCAAAATAAAGAATTTCCGGGTCGGTGGCAAGAGCCCGGGCGATCGCCACCCGCTGCTGCTGCCCGCCGGAGAGCTGGCGGGGGTAGGAATCGGCTCGGTCGGCCAGGCCGACTTTTTCCAGCATCTTCATCCCGATGGCGTCGGCCTGGGCTTTGGGCATCTTGCGGGCGATGACAAGGCCCTCGGTGACGTTCTGCAGGGCGGTCTTGTTCCGGAAAAGATTGTAATTCTGGAAGACGAACGCCGTTTTTTTGCGCAGGCGGGCAATGTCGGCCTTGGTGATCTTACCCAGGTCAAACTGCTCGCCGTCAAAGATGAGGGTGCCGCCGTCGGTTGTTTCCAAAAAGTTGAGGCAGCGCAGGAATGTGGTCTTGCCCGAGCCGCTGGGGCCCAGGATGGCGACGACATCGCCCTTGTTGACGGTGAGGTCCACGCCCTTGAGGACATCCAGCTGGCTGACGACCTTGCGGGCCCCGGGCTTGGGAAGATGCCGGCCTGCAGGCCGGGTTTTGCGTAAGTATAAAACGATTTGCGGAGATCCCGCACTTCTAACATGGCCATACGCTCCACTCCTTCTCACTGGAAGCCGCGGGCGTTCAGCTGGCGCTCCAGCAGGCTCTGCAGCTTGGTGATGACGGTGCAGAACAGCAGGTAGACCACGGCGACCTCGCAGTAAATGGGCAGGAAGATATAGGTGCGGGCGGCCACCCGCTGGCCTGCCATGAACAGCTCCGCCACCGTGATGTTGGACGCCAGCGAGGTGTCCTTGATCATGCCGATGAGGGAGTTGGAGAGGGCGGGCACGGCGGTGCGCAGGGCCTGCGGCAGCACGATGCGGCGCATGATCTGGGCCCAGGTCATGCCCACGCAGGAACCGGCCTCCAGCTGGCCCTGGGGCACGCTTTCCAGCGCGCCGCGCATGGTCTCGGCGCAGTAAGCACCCTCATTGAACGCAAAGGCAATGACGGCAGCCGGGAACGCGTCCAGCATGATGCCCACGCTGGGCAGGCCGTAAAAGATGATGAACAGCTGCACCAGCAGCGGGGTGCCGCGTACCACCCAGATGTAAAACCGGGCGATCTGACGCAGCACCGGCACATTGGCGTACTGCACCAGAGCCACAGCCACTGCAATGACCATGGCAAGGCTGAAGGAGATCAGGGTCAGGGGATGGTCATGGTCAGGCCTGCCGTCAGGATGCGGGGCAGGGCCTCCCACAGCACGCCGACCGTGCGGTTGGTAAGAAGTGCTTCAAACATATTTTTCTTCCTTTTGAAAAAAAATGTGACGATGGAATATCTTTAGGATACACCTGCGTTGAACTGTGGTTCAGGTCAAAATATCCTACAAAACCTACCAAAATACTATAGCATGAAATGGAGGAAGTGCAATCCATTGGCGAAAATCTTTCACTCTGGCCAAAAACAAAAGAAAACACCGGTTAACTTTGTGCAGACTGGCAAGGAGTTGACGGGTACGATGTTTCGTGTAAAATGGAATCAGACAGGCCCCGTGCAGGAACTATTTTTTGGAACAGGCCGCCGCGCAAAGCAGCCCGGCGCATACGGAGGACAAAACATGGCACAATGAAGCATAAAATTGGTATTCTGGGTGCAGGCACCTGGGGCATGGCTCTGGCGCGGATGCTGACGGTGAGCGGCAATGACGTGACCGTGTGGTCGGCGCTGGAACAGGAGATCGACAACCTTTCCACCACCCGGGTCCACCCCAATCTGCCCGGCATGACCATTCCGGCAGAGATGAAGTTCACCAAGAGCGTGGAAGAGGTGTGCACGGACAAGGAGATCCTGCTGTTCGCGGTGCCGTCGGTGTTCGTGCGCTCCACCGCCGCCAAGGCCCGGCCCTTTGTGCCGGACGGTCAGATCATTGTGGACGTTGCCAAGGGCATTGAAAAGGATACCCTGTTCACCATGACGGAGATCCTGGCCGATGAGCTGGGCAAAGAGGGCGGCCCCAAGGGGTGCGTCTGGTGGCCCTGAGCGGCCCCACCCACGCCGAGGAGGTGGCGATCGACCTGCCCACCACCATCGTTTCGGCCAGCAAGGATATGGAAGCGGCCAGATTCGTGCAGACGGTGTTCACCAACAACGTCATGCGTGTGTACACCAATGAGGACATCAAGGGCGTGGAACTCAGCGGTGCCATGAAGAATGTCATTGCGTTGGGCGTGGGCATCTCCACCGGCCTGGGCTATGGCGACAACGCCCGTGCCGCCCTCATCACCCGCGGCATTGCCGAGCTTGCCCGGCTGGGCGTGGCCATGGGCTGCAATGTCCACACCTTTGCCGGTCTGGCCGGCATCGGTGACCTGATCGTGACCGCCACCAGTATGCACAGCCGCAACAACCGGGCTGGCATCCTCATCGGCAAGGGTGAGACCCCGGAGCAGGCCGTGAAGGAGGTCGGTATGGTGGTCGAGGGCATGAACGCCCTGCCCGCTGCGCTGGAACTTGCCGCCAAGTATTGCACGGGCTGGTGGCGAACCTCCAGCCCAATCCCCGGTGCGAGGCCAGCGACAAAGAGCTGGAAGCGCTGTATCAGCAGGCTCTCCCGCTGGCAGTGCGGCTCATCACGGAATATGTGGAAGGGCTCTCCAACGGCGCACCGCTGGACAAGGCCTATGACCACACCTTCGGAGAATTTTGAGAGGAATGTAAATGAACGAAGCAAAGCAAAAATTTCGCCTGACCAGTCTGGAACGGGCGTGGATCTTATACGATGTGGGCAACTCGGCGTTTGTGCTGCTGGTGGCAACGCTGATCCCCATCTTCTTCAACGCACTGGCTGAGGAGGGTGGCCTGAGCTCGGTGGAGTATCTGGCCTACTGGGGCTATGCAGCCTCGGCGGTCACGGTCATTACGGCGGTGCTCAGCCCGATCCTGGGCACTCTGGCGGATACCCGCAACTTCAAAAAGCCCATCTTCACCTTCTGCGTGGCAGTGGGCGTGATCGGCTGCTGCGCCCATGGGGATGGCAAGCACCTGGCTGCCGTTCCTGCTCATCTTCATCTTTGCCAAGGTGGGTTTTTCGGGCAGTCTGGTGTTCTATGACTCCATGCTCAGCGATGTGACTGTGCCGGAACGGATGGACGAAGTCTCCTCCAAAGGCTATGCATGGGGCTACATTGGCAGCTGTGTGCCCTTTGTGGTCTGTCTGGCGCTGGTGCTGGGGGCCGGGAGCATCGGTATCTCCCAGATGACAGCGCTGAACCTTGCCCTCTTTATCACCGCCGTCTGGTGGCTGGTGACCACCCTGCCCCTGCTGCGCCAGTATAAGCAGGTGCACTTTGTGGAGGTGCAGGAACATGCCATCCGGCAGAGCTTTGCCCGCATCGGCCACACCCTCCGCCACCTGAAAGAGGACAGGCAGGTGTTCTGGTTCCTGCTGGCCTTTTTCTGCTACATCGATGGTGTGTACACCATCATCGATATGGCCACGGCCTACGGCACGGCCCTGGGGCTGGACACCACCGGCCTGCTGCTGGCGCTGCTGGTTACCCAGATCGTGGCCTTCCCTCGGCACTGGTGTTCGGGCGGCTGAGCGGGCAATACCCCTCAGGCACCCATCCCGGTCTGCATCGCAGCCTACGCGGGCATTGCGCTGTTTGCCTTTTTTCCTGAAGCACCAGTGGCAGTTCTGGGTGCTGGCCGTTGTGGTGGGCATGTTCCAGGGCGGCATCCAGGCGCTGAGCCGGAGCCATTTTGCCAAGATCATCCCGCCGGAAAAATCGGGCGAGTACTTCGGCCTGTTCGATATCTGCGGCAAGGGCGCATCCTTTCTGGGCACCATGATCGTCAGTGTGGGCAGCCAGCTGACCGGCAGCGCCAATGTGGGCGTGGGCAGTCTGATCGTGCTGTTCATTGTGGGATTCGTGCTGTTCCGGGTTTCGGATCGGAAGTGAATTGAACCCCCAGTCACCTGCGGTGACAGCCCCCCCTAGTAGTGGGGCCCTTGGCATTTCGCAAAGTCTGACCTCTTTGCCAATGCCGCCCCTACCAGGGGCGGTGGCATCCGGCAGGGATGACGGTGGGGTTTAACCGCAAGAGCCTTCCCTTTGGGAGGGTTTTGTTCGTTGCGTCTTACCGGAAGGCGTGGTACAATAGGGCCAAACACTTTGAAAAAATATGACCCAAAGGAGAAACAACATGAACTATCCCGGTTATACGCTGGTGCGCCGCGAGGACTGCCCGGAGCAGCACGGTGTGCTGACGGTTCTGAACCACGATGTGAGCGGGGCCACTGTCCTGCTGGTGGAGAACGAGGACACCAACAAGGCGTTCGGCATCGGCTTCGGCACCTTTCCCTCCGACGACACCGGTGTGTTCCACATTCTGGAGCACTCGGTGCTGGCGGGCAGTGAGAAGTACCCCGTGACCTCGCCTTTTTTGCAGCTGCTCAAGAGCAGTATGGCCTCCTTCCTGAACGCCATGACCTTCCCGGACAAGACCGTGTATCCCTTTGCCACCCCCAACGAGACCGACTTCAGGAACCTGATGGATGTGTACCTGAACGCCGTGTTCTGCCCGCTGGCCATGGTGGACAAGGCCGTGTTCGAGCAGGAGGGCTGGCACCGGGACGCGGACGGCACGGTGAGCGGTGTGGTCTACAATGAGATGCAGGGTGCGCTGGCCTCCCCGGACGCGCAGCTGCAGAACGCGCTGGAGCGGGCCATGTTCCCGGATACGGCCTACGGCTTTGTGTCCGGCGGCGACCCGGCCTCCATCCCGGCCCTGACCTATGAAAAATACCAGCGGGTGTACCGCCGCCATTACAGTGCCGACAACTGCTGCATCACCCTGTACGGCAAGATGGATATGGCCGAGAAGCTGGCTTTTCTGGATGAGCACTACCTGAGCAGGATGCCCAAGGGCACCAGCCGCCCCCGACCTGACGGTGCAGGACCAGCAGAACGGTGTGCGTGTGCACATCCCGTACTACACCGAAAACCCCGAGCCGGATCAGGTGCAGTGTGCGCTGGCCTGGTACACCGGCGCGTTTGCTGACCGGGAGCGCCAGCTGGGCGTGGAGATCCTGCTGGATGCCCTGCTGGGGCACCAACCAGCCGCTGAAGGCAGCCCTGCTGGAGCAGAAGCTGGGCGCGGATATTGACCTTGGGTTTGACGACAGCACCCTGCAGCCCACGCTGGAGCTGGTGCTGCGCGGGGCCACCGCAGATACTGCCCCCGGTTTGCCGCTGGCGTGAAACAGGCTGTGACCGACCTCCTGGCAGGGGGCATCCCCGAAGACCTGCTGCTGGCCAGCCTGAACGCCATGGAGTTTGCTTCTCTGGAGCGGCCGGGCAGCCTCCCGACGGCGTGCTGGACGCCATCAACGCCGCCACGGGCTGGCTGCACACCGGCGACCCGGCCTGCTGCTCCACACCGACAAACTGTTTGCTTCCCTGCGGGAGAAACTGGCCACCGGCTGGTTCAACGACCTGCTGAAAGACCTGTGTGCTGGCCGAGCCGGTGCAGGTGGTCCAGGTGCCGACCCTGCCCAAAAAGGACGAAAAGGATGCTGCCCCTGCCCGCAACGACGGCAAGCTGGTGCTGGACCATCCGCTGACCGTGGCCGATCTTGGCGATGGTGACAAAGAGCGCCGCCGGCGGGGGAACCGCTGGGCCGGAGCTACCCTGCTGCACCACCCCTCGGCGGGCAGCACCTATCTGAATTTCTACTACGACCTGGGCAGCCTGACACCGGAAGAAATGCAGTATCTCGATCTGCTGACCGACGTGCTGGACGAGCTGGACACCCCGCGCCACACGGCCCGGGAGCTGAACACCCTGCGCGGCACCTGGCTGGGCAACAGCAGCGTGGCCCATCAGCATCTGGACCGGGCGGCAGGCGGGCAGCCCCTGCCACACAAAGCTGACCCTGAGCATGAGCCTGCTGGAGCGGAATCTGGAAAAGGCCGTGGAGCTGGGCGGCGAGTGGCTGTACGAGACCCGGCTGACCGGGCCAGGCGCCGAGGCCGCTTATGCCCGGGTGCTGAGCCAGCAGAAGCTGAACATGGAACAGCAGTTCATCCAGCAGGGCAACAGCTATGCGGCCGTCCGCGCCGGGGCACACTTTACCGTGGAGAACGCCCTGACCGAGCGGGTGAGCGGCGTGACGGCGTATCATTTCCTGTGCGAGCTGCTGGAAAAGGCCGACTGGGCCGCTGTGGGGGCCCAATTTGAGGCCCTGCGGGAGAAGCTCCTGCACCACGCCCAGCTGACCGTGAGCTTCCATGGCAGTGAGGCCGGGCTGGACACCCTGCGGAAGCTGCTGCCGGGCAGTGCCTTTGCGGAAACGGGGGGCACGGCCTGTGCCTACACCGAGGAGCTGACGGCACCGGTGAACGAGGCCTTCGTCATCGACGGCGGCGTGAACTACGACCTGTTGGTCTGGCCTATGGAGCGGTGCGCTGCCCGCAAGGTGCTGGCCCGGTGATGAGCTACGAGTATCTGTGGCACCAGATCCGCGAGGTGGGCGGCGCGTACGGCACCGGGATGCTGACCCAGGATGGCGTGGAGTACCTCTACACCTACCGTGACCCGCACCTGACCGAGAGCTATGACACCTTTGCCAAGGGCCCGGCAGACCTGGCCGCGCGGGACTACACCGAAAAGGACATGAACGAGTTCATCGTGGGCACGGTGGCAAAGCTCGACACGCCCCGCAAGCCTTACGCCCAGGCCAAGGAGCTGGACCGCCGGTATTTCTGCGGCATCACCGACGGGATGGCAGCGGCCGACCGTGCCGCCCTCTGCGCCGTGGACGCCGACACCCTGAAAGCCCAGGCCGCCGCTCTGCCCCGGCAGATGGCAAAGAGCGTCCGGGTGGCGTTTGGCAGCAAGGACGCTGTGGAAGCCGCCAAGGGCCTGTTTGACCGGGTGGAGACACTGTAAGAGCACCTCGGAAAGAATGCGCGATTTTTAAGCGGCTTTTGTAAAAGAATTACAGCATGAAAACTCCCTGCTTGTGGAAAAGAACACAGGCAGGGAGATTTTTGCGATACAGCGATGATACTCTTGTTATACAATTTGGATAATCAAATCGAAAATAAGCAAAAAGTATCTGAAAAATGTGCACTGTTGGGGGCGGAACGCTATGGTATCCTGTTGCCAAGCCAAACAGGAAAGGAAGTGAAGAATCCAGGATGGGGCAGACAAAACAGCCCGCCAGTAAGAGCATGGAAAGCCTACAGCGGGCCACCGACACCCTGAGTACCTTGCTGGCGCAGGAAGTCCGGGAGCTGAACGCCCGGCAGAAAACGGCCAGAAAGGCAGCGGACAAAGACGGCCCGGCAGACCCCGGCAGCTTCAAGGGACTGAAAGAAGCCACCGCTGTTTTAAAAGACCTGGCCGCGGTGGCGAGGGCGCTGAACGAGCAGGGCGTAGAGGCTGAGGGCATGGTCTGCGGCGTGGTGCTGCTGCCGTCGGTGGAGGAAGCATGAGTGAACCCAAGAGAGCCGCCGTGGTCTGGCGGCCCCAGCCGAGGCAGCTGGAATTTATGCGGCGGCCGGAGCCGGAAGCCCTCTACGGCGGGGCGGCAG
>VOFG01002716.1_pt1 | contig 12288 bp, 22 predicted proteins | sample 5384171 | NCBI WGS metagenome assembly VOFG01 (sample SAMN12384726, study PRJNA508395) | human gut metagenome | isolation source: healthy gut F | host: Homo sapiens | reverse complement strand
AAACTGATGGCACGGATAGAAATCGCCCCACGGCGTGACCGCCAGATACTCGGTTCCCGAACCGCAGCCGGAAAGCCGCTTCGCCACACACGGACCGCCCTCAAGATCGATCATAAAGTGGAAGAAATTAAAATCTTCTCCGCTCTTATGACGTCTGATCATCTCAACTGCCAGCTTGTCATACTCCTCGAAGAGCTTCGGGAGATCCTCCTCCCGGATTGCGTACGGCTCCTTCGGCTCCGCCACAACCGGCTCCACCGAAATCTGCTTGAATCCGAGATCTGCAAGATGCAGCACATCCTCCGAAAAATCAAGATTATAATGTGTAAAGGTTCCTCTCACATAATACTTATCCTGATGTCTGCTCTCCGCGAACTGCTGGAACTTCGGCACGATCAGATCATAGCTTCCCGCACCCTTGCGGAACGGCCGCATCTTATCGTGAACTTCCTTCCGTCCGTCAATACTTAAAACGACATTCCCCATCTCGCGGTTACAGAATTCCATAACCTCATCATTTAAAAGTACACCGTTTGTTGTCAGCGTAAAGCGAAACTTCTTGTCGTGAAGCTTCTCCTGCTCTCTGCCGTATGCCACAAGATCCTTGACCACCTGCCAGTTCATAAGCGGTTCCCCGCCGAAGAAATCCACCTCCAGGTTGCGTCTGTTGCCGGAATTGGCAATCAGAAAATCAAGTGCCTTCTTCCCGACTTCAAAGGACATAAGAGCCCTTCTTCCGTGGTACTCACCCTCCTCGGCAAAGCAATACTGACAGGCAAGGTTGCAGTCATGCGCAATGTGCAGGCACAGAGCCTTCACGACCGTCGGGCGCTTTTTGAAATCCATGATATAGTTCTCGTAGGTATCCTTCGTAAAAAGCTCCTCATTGTCGACCAGCATCTGCACCTCATCAAGTGCCTCTTCCACTTCAGTCTCCGGATAGCGCTCCCGCAGAGAATTCACAATCTCCTCTCTTGTATGTCCTTCATACAGGGCAATGACATCGTATGTTACGTCATCCACCACATGAATCGCGCCGCTGTTTACATCCAGAACAATATCATAGCCGTTGTTCTTATACTGATGAACCACTATAATATTTCCTCTCTTTCTAATTCTGACTATTATAACGTACAAATGACCGCACGCTTCGCGAACGGTCGTCTGTAGGTAATGCTATTCACTTATGCCCGTGAAAAATTATCTGTTCTCACAGCTCTGGTTTCCTACGGTGCAGGATGTCTTACATGCAGACTGACATGATGTCTGGCACTCGAAATTCCGTTACTGGGCATCGTATGCGTGAACAGTAACGCTTGTTTGTAACAATGTTTCATTCTTTCAGGCATATTTGTCCTTCTTTTGTTCATATGAATAGAAAAAAAGAATGCACACAGGTATTTTATCATGGAAAATCAGCTATCCAGATTCTGCCCGTTCTTCCCTCTTCCCTACGCGGCAACCGCTGTCTTTCTGCTTCTGCTCGCGTTTGGGATGTACCGGTTTTCAGTGGGTGAAAAGGAAATCACGTTAGGAGTGCGCGGCATCTACATTCTCGCCTGCTTTCCTGGCAGGACTCGTCGCCGGAAGAAGCAAAAAAGGCGCCGGTTCCTCTAGGGGATTCTGCGCCGGCGCCCTTTTATTTTCTTATTTTTCTAGCCCTGTCTTTTTGCGATCCGACAGTCCCTCAAGGAGACTGCCTCATCCCTGCTGCTTTCCTTCGCCCTCTGCGCCGGAAGCGGCACCATCGGCGGTATGTTTAGCTAACGCCGCCTCCGACGGGCTTAACAGGTACAGATGAATCTTATCGATCCGGTTCTTATCCACACATTCGACGACGAGGCGGACGTTTTCCACCACAACCTCTTCTTTTTCCCGTGGAAGATGGTTCAAAAGTCCGATCACCAGTCCGCCAATGGAATCATATTCGTCTGACTGAGTTCCAGATTCAGGCGTTCATCCAGATCGTCAAGTTTGACCGAACCGTCTACCATGTATTCCGCGGGGCGATGCGCTGTATGGACTTTTCCTCGTCTCCATCGTACTCGTCCCGGATATCTCCGACAATCTCCTCCAGCATATCTTCCAGCGTGATAAGACCGACCGTCGAACCGTACTCGTCGAGCACGATCACGATGCTGATCGCTGCTTTCCGCATCTCGCGCATCAGCTCAGCAACCTTCTTAAACTCATATGTATAGAGGTTTCCGCAGATATTTCCGGACAGAAAAGCCCTCTTCCCCCGCCTTTTAAGAAAAATATCCTTTGATGTTCAGAACACCGATGACATTGTCCGTCGTCTCCTCATAGACCGGGTAACGCGTGTATTTCTCACTGCGGAATACCTCCATCAGCTCGTCATACGTCGCATCCACGTCCACAAACGTCATGTTGACCTTCGAAGCATGACATCGCGGCCACGGCGGCCCCGAAATCAAACACATTGTTGATCATCTTCTTCTTCGGACTCGATGACGCCCTCCACCTCACGATCGTCCGCAGCTCATCCTCCGTGATGGACTCGCCCTTTGCCTTCACATCCACGCGCGAAGCAGCTCCACTAAAACGAGAGCTGGAGCTGACATGACCGGTGTCAGCACCGTCATGATATAAAAATGATTTTGGCGAACCGAAATGCAATCCGCTCAGCCTGTATAGTCACCCAACCGTCTTCGGCGTGATCTCGCCGAAAATCAGGATTAAAAGCGTCAGAATGCCCGTCGCAATCCCTACGATCTTGTTACCCCAGATGTGGGTGGCAAGAACCGTCGCAAGAGAAGACGCATACAGGTTTACCACATTGTTGCCGATCAGAATCGCACTCAGCATTTTGCTCGGATCCTCTATGATCTTCAATACATACTCTGCCTGCTTATCGCCATTCTCCGCCAGCGTCCGCACCCGGATCTTGTTGACCGTCGTCAGCACCGTCTCCGCAGAAGAAAAGAAAGCCGACATCAAAAGCAGCAGTATCAAAATCAATAGCTGTATCCCATCACAGAACTCAAAAACTCAACTCCTATCTCCCATGTAGGGGATTACTCTTTTTAAAGCTGATTCTACCGTATTTCATAGGTTCTGTCAATAAATACAGGCTTGCATTTCCATACTTCTGCCGTCTCCGGAGTTTGACCGTTGAATAATAGAAAATACCTTGCAGGCCGCATAGAACCTGCTTTTTTTTGTGTCAAAAAATTCGAGTCTTTTTATATTGCAAAAGCTATATTAATAACGAGGAAAAAGTACATCTGTTAATGTGCGTAAACTGGGGAACACTTAAAGAACTCCTTATTAAACATGGACCTCATACTCTGCTCCACCATGCCTGATATCCCGTATTTTCGGTCACTATTTCCTTATCATTAAAGCATATTTCAGTCTCTGCCGGAATCTCAACAAAGCTTGGGCGTGACATATAAATCTTTATGTTATCCATTTGAAATATCATTTTAAGAACATTCGACCACATTCTTCCATTGCACTTTATTTTACTTTACCCTATAATGTTTATAAAAACAATCCAATTCTTACAGTCATAAAAGATACAAACCAGCGTTACTGTTCACGGATAGGCACTTTTGGAACCGAAAGTGCCGTAAGGAAACGCGGTGGCAGCAGGAATATCATAAAGGAGATAAGCAAATGAATTTATCCCTCGGAATCGACATCGGCAGTTCCAGCACCAAGGCGGCGGCGCTGGATGAGCATGGCACTCTGCTTGGTACGCTTCAGGTTCACGCGGATGACCCGCGCACCTCGGCTTACGGTGTTCTCGGGCGTTTCCTGAATCAGCAGGACGCTTCGTTTGGCGATGTTGAAAAAATCGTCCTGACCGGGCTCGGTTCGACGTATTTCCACGAAAATATCTTCGGCATCCCGACCATCCATGCCCTGGAGCTGGATGCCATCGGACGCGGCGGCTTATACCTGTCCGGGCTTGATGAAGCGCTGGTGGTCAGCCTTGGAACCGGCTCTGCCTTTATCCGCGCTTCCAGGACAAACGGCTTCCGTCATCTGGGCGGAAGCGGCGTCGGCGGTGGGACACTTGCCGGCATGGCGGAGCGCTTTCTCGGGTCACCGACATTTTTGCCCTCTCAGGGATGGGCTGCGCGGCAATAAAAGGCCATGGCAGATCTCCGCATCGCCGACGTGCAGGAGGAAGATGTCCCGGGACTTGCCGCCGACTTAACCGCTGCCAATTTTGGGCGAATCAAAAGCGGCGCCTCGGATGCTGACCTGGCTGCCGCTCTTTTTCAATATGATTTATGAAAATGTGGGTGTGATGGCGTCCCTGGCTCTCAGCCAGGACACCACCCGGAATGTCGTCCTGACCGGTTCTCTCGCCAGCCTTGCACCTGCTGCAAAGACCTTTGACATTTTCAATCAGATGCACGATGTCTTTGGAATCGACTATATCATTCCGCCTCATCCGTCTTTCGCCACGGCAGTCGGAGCGCTTTTATGTGAGCCTCTGCCGGAGAACTAAGATCACGGACGGCTCCCAGCAGATCGGAGGCTGCGATCAGGGCGCTTCCTGCGAAGATAAAAAAAAAGTCTCCCAGATTAAAGACGACCTTTTCCAGGTATTTACACCGGATGCTGAAATAATCTACCACATAACCGCGTTTGAGGCGGTCATACAGGTTACTTAAACCACCCGCCGTGATGAGGGCAAAACCGATCCGATCGGCTTTTTTCTGCCTTCGTCCCGGCACAGTAACCATGTCAGAATGCCCGCTGCCGCCGAGGTAAAGACAACCGGCACCATGCGGACCAGTTCTTTCTTTTTCTTTTTTACTCCAAAACAGAAACCGTCGTTGTGATTGCGGTACAGGCGGATCTTTCCATGGCTTTTTCCATGTCGCGCGGAAAATCTTCCGGTTTCTGGGCTTCTATGTTTTCCTTGCAGAAATAATCGATGCCGAACAGGGCAGCTATCATATACAGGTATTTTTTCATAAGGGCACCTCCTCATATAAATGTCATTATCTAACTTATATTTATTATAACAAGTTTTCCGACAGAGTATAGGGAAGCTTTCGTATTTTACCGCATATCTTATCTTAAATTCTAAAAAATCTCTATGGAAAACGCTATGAATTGCTCTTCTTCCAGACAACCAAACCGCCGATTTTATCGAACGTTTTTTTCCTTTTTACCTATAACCAGATTTTGAAAAATGATTCCGGCTGCTATGATTTTGTCAATCATGAGTATGTGATCTGGGCACCGGTCTCTGGCGGAGGCGCTGCCGCTCTCAGTCCAGCAGTATGGCTATGACTCGATCCCGAATCTTTATACCATATTAGATACATCCAGCCTGGACAGCGCAGGAATTTCCCGGACGGCAGAACAGCCCTTCCTGGGAAACAAGGGGCGCGGGACGCTGATTGGAATTGTGGATACGGGGATCGATTATACAAATCCCTTTGTTACGCGATCCGGATGGAAGCACGCGCATCGCCGCCATCTGGGATCAGACGGTTCCGGGCACGGGGGCTTAGCACGCCGGATCCGATCGATGCGCTGCACTACGGAAGTGTCTACCAGCGTTCCCACTATCAACGAGGCGCTGCGCTCGGAAGATCCGCATTCCATCGTCCCCACCTCGGATCCTCTTCCGCCACGGCACGCAGATGGCGCTGGTCGCCGCCGGTTCCGAAGATGCCGATGCTTTTTTCTCCGGGGCGGCGCCGGAATCGGAACTGGTCGTTGTACGCTTGAAACCAGCCAGAACCTATCTTCGCGATTTTTTTCTGATCCGCGAGGATGCCATCGCCTTTCAGGAGGACGACATCATGCTCGGAATCAAGTTTCTTCTTTATATTGCCAGGCAGGAGAAAAAGCCCCTTGTGATCCTGCTGGGTCTTGGCACCAATACCGGAAGCCACAGCGGCACTTCGCCGCTTGGTCTATATCTGAACAGCCTGTCGCGCGCCAGCGGGCAGATTCTGGTCGCCGCCGGAGGCAATGAAACCGGGCGCGGGCACCATTTTCGCAGTGTATTTCCTGCTTCCACCTCCTATGAGGATGTGGAACTGCGGGTCGGTCCCGGCGAACGGGGATTTACGCTGGAACTGTGGGCGCGTGAATCGGAGCTTTACAGTGTCGGATTTTTTATCCCCCTCCGGCGACGAAACGGGACGCATCCGGCTCTCCGGCGACGAAGAACGCCGGATTCCCTTTCTTCTGGAAGGAACGACCATTCACCTCAACTATACCAGCCCGAGCTGGCGACCGGAAGCGAACTGATCCTGATGCGCTTTGATGCCCCCGCCGCCGGAATCTGGAAAATCCGCGTCTACCATACGCCTCTCGATTCAGGGTGAATATCATATGTGGCTGCCGGTGCACGGCTTTATCTCGGATGAAACCTTTCTTTCTGCGCCCGGATCCGGACACAACCATCACCGATCCGGGCAATACAGCAGCCATCATCACCACCGCCGCCTACAGCCACCAGACGGGCGGGATCTATCTGCATTCCAGCCGCGGTTTTACCCGCACCAGAACCATTGCCCGACCTTGCCGCCCCCCGGCGTCCGGCTCCCGCTTCCCCGATTATCAGGAGGTAACCGGAACCTCATTTGCCGCCGCCATGACCGCCGGAGCCGCCGCGATCCTGCTCTCCTGGTCTGCCTATACGCCATCAGCCCCGCGGATCAACACCTCGATTGCCAAGGCATTTCTGATCCGCGGGGCTGACCGCCGAAATTCCATCGAATATCCCAGCCGGGAGTGGGGGGTATGGACGTTAAACCTATATAACTCTTTATCCATGAGAAGTTAATTAACTTCTGCTGTTTTTCACACACAAATTGCTTTTCCGGATCCTTACATCGCTAACTTTCACCACATACATGACACCGTTCACCGATCATGTTCCTGAAAAGCTATTATCCCCGCATCTCTATCCGCGGACCGCCATTCTTCTCCAGATACGGGCGCGTAATCACAACGGATCCGATATTCGGATCTTTTCGGGATCTCATACATGATATCCATCATAAAATCCTTCTAAAATGGCACGCAGCGCACGGGCACCCGTATCTTTTCCAGCGCCCGCTCGGCGATCCACTCCAGTGCATCGTCCTCAAACACCAGTTTGACCTCATCCAGCGCCAGCAGGCGCTCATACTGCTTGAGGATCGCATTTTCGGTTCTTTCAGAATCCGCATCAGCAATTCCTTTGTCAGCCCCTGCAGGCTCACAAGCACCGGCAGACGTCCGAGAAACTCTGGAATCATGCCAAAATTCCGCAGATCTTCCGTTGTCACCTGGCTCAAAATATCCGATCATTGTCAAATTCATCCTTCAAATGGGAGTTGAAGCCCATCGTGAACGCTTTTTCAGGCGCTTGATGATATCATCCAATCCCGAAACGCGCCGCCACAGATAAACAGGATGTTGTTCGTATCCACAGTCGCCATCGGCGTGAGTGCATTCTTCTGGTTTGAGCCGACCGGCACCTCTACCTGGCTGCCTTCCAGAAGTTTTAAAAGCTCCTGCTGTACCGACTCACCGCTGACATCGCGGCTCATCGTATTTTTCTTTTCGCAATTTTATCGATCTCATCGATGAAAAAATGATGCCGCGTGCTCAGCTTTCTCCACATCATTTCCAGCCGCTGCCAGAAGCTTGGAGACTACGCTTTCTATATCATCTCCGATATATCCAGCTTCCGTGAAGCGCCGTCGCATCCGCGATCGCCAGCGGCACATCCAAAAAGCTTCGCCAGCGTCTTGACCAGGTACGTTTTTCCGCTTCCGGTCGGTCCCAGCATCAGGATGTTGGATTTCTCAATCTCCGGCTCGCCGCCCTGCATCTGCATTCCCTGTGCCGCCGCGTTTTCCGCCTTTTCTTCCGTATTTTCATTTGCCTGGAGCTCGTCCTGCTGCCGGAGAATCACGCGCTTATAATGGTTGTAGACTGCCACTGAAACTGCCCGTTTCGCCCGCTCCTGCCCGATCACATACGCATCCAGCTGCGCCTTGATCTGGTGCGGTGCCGGAACATCCTTCATCGTCAGAAGTTTCTCCGCGTCTTTGCCTTGCTCTTTTCTTGATCTTATTCTTCTCTGGAATTTCTGTATTCGGCATCTGCATGCCCGCAAAATCATTGAGATTCATGTTCATAAACGGCATATTTTGAAGCTTGGAAAAGTCCATGCCCGACTTGGAAATCGAGTCAAATGCTTTCTGCATACCCTCATGGCAGAAATTCATCCCGCCCTGCATCGTGATCATCTCTCCCTGCCTTGGCTCTCTCCGGGCGGCGGCAGACGTAGCAGATTTTCTCGTAATCATCCTGAATGATCTGTACTGGTTTTATTTGTATCTGTTTCGTTTATATTGGTTGTCGTATCTATATTCTGGTTATCACTCATATTTTATATTTCCTCCAATCTGAAAGCACCTTTTCATTTTATCATAGCTTGCGAAAAACGTAAATCATAACAGCAGCCGTCATTTCATTTTTTAAAATAAAAAATTTCTATGAAACAAAAAAAGACAGATGAATCACCGCCCCTCTCTGATTACAAGAGGATCTACCGGCGGTTCACCTGCCTTCTTTTTCTATATCTTCCTGATTTTATTCATTTCCGCTTTCGCAACAGTTCCGTATCTTCACCGTTACGGGCAAATATCCATTCCAGTCCACTTCGCTGATGGGATATTTTCTATCTTCCCAGTTTTCTCTGCGGACTTGCCTGTGATTCACCCGGCTCTCGTTCTGGCTATCCTGGCTCTGCGGCATATCGCTCTTGGAGCCCAGTGTAATCTGTACGTTTCTCTCGACATATTTGCCATTTTCCCAGACTCTGTACCGTCATGGTAACGGTGGAACCTGCCTTATAGTAAGTCAGCATTTTCTTGAGATCATCACCATTCTTTACCTTCTCACCGTCAAACTTGGTGATAATATCGCGCTCCCGCAGATCCGACCTGGATGCCGCGCCGCCCGCAACAATCTTGTATACATAGATACCTTCCGGCATGCCATACGCCTGCGCCATCTGGCTGTCGATATTCTGAAGCTGGATTCCCAGATAGCCCTGCTCATTCTCATCGACAGCTACCTTCGTCATCAGGTCGCTGATAATATCCTTTGCCTGTGAAATCGGGATCGCATAGCCGATGCCCTCAACACTGGTGTCCGAATACTTCGCCGCATTGATGCCGATAACTTCACCGTTCATATTTAAAAGTGCGCCGCCGCTGTTGCCTGGGTTGATCGCCGCATCGACCTGCAGAAGTGTCCGCTCTACGTCGTTGATGGTTATCTTTTTATTTAAAGCGCTGACATAACCGACGGTAACCGACTGCCCCTGTCCCAGTGCGTTACCGATTGCCACAACACCCTGTCCCAGCTTCAGGGAATCAGAATCGCCCAGATCGGCTGCCTTAATCTGTTTTCTCGTTTCTTCCGGTATATCTGAAAGCTGTACGGCAATGACTGCCAGATCCGAATCGGAATCAGTACCTTTGACCGCTGCCTTAACGCTCTGGTTATCAATAAAGGTAACTGAAAGTTCCTCGGAATCTTCAACGACATGGTTATTGGTAATAATCAAAGTTCCGTGTCATTCTGTCCGGCAATGATTCCTGAACCGCTGCTCGGCACCTCGTACTGCTGCTGACCAAACAGCCAGTTGTTCTGTGTATAAATCATCTTGTTGTTGATCGCTACAACGGACGGCATCGCTTTCTCTACAATCGAAGAAACATCGTTGCCAATGGAGGCCTGCGTTTTAGTGCCCGCATCTGCCTGTGTCTCCTGGAAACCTGACCGATCGTTTCCTGTGCGGTCTCACCCTGAAGAAGCCGGTTTGAACGTGCATTCACGCCAACCATGGTTCCGCCTGCCACAGCCAAACAAAATGCCCGACATCACAAGTGCCGCAGTTTTCTTACCGGTATTCTTAGAGCCATGTCCCCGGGTACTCCGTTCTTCCGGAATATAGCTGCGTTCCGGCTGCTTCTCTGCATTCTCTTTCGGGTCTGCTCCGGCTGCTGCCTCGGTTCTCCATCGAGACTGCCCCGGTAACAGGAATCATGATAACCGCCATAATCGGAAGTTTCTTCTTTTTTAGCTGTATCGTTATTCTTTTCCTCATAAGCGCTGTCCAATAAGCGCCCTCCGTATAATCTACATCCTGATCGTGTCTCTCATTTCTTTCATTCTCGTCATACATATATTCATACCTCCTGTTCTCAGGAATCACAGCCGCGTACTGTCCATTTTGCGAACCTTCCGCAGCGGATTGTTCATACTCTTATATTCTATCTCAGGCTTTCTGCCCTCTCTCTGTTTACATGAGATAGTCTATCAGTTATTTGTGATAATTAGAAATAAATCATAAATCTGTGAAGTCAAAAACATCCTCGGTTTTCACTTGTCAGTCCTTCTTCCTTTGTAACTTAATGAAAGAAACGAATTTTTACATTTTTATATGAAAGGACTGTTACATCCATGATGAATATATTGCGGCAGTTGTCCATATCCGCAAAGGCGAGGCTCGTTCCCTGAAAGCCGGCGGTATGGATCTATGATAATGAAATTGAACGAATTGAGGGCGAATTTGAAAATGGCGATATCCTTCGTGTCGAAGATTTTGACGGTTATCCGCTTGGATGTGGTTTTATCAACACCCACTCAAGCTTACCGTGCGGATGCTTTCCCGCAAAAGGATACTCGTCATCGACGATGCTTTTATCGAAATGCGCGTCCGCAATGCCTGGGAATACCGCCGTCAGACAGTTGATACCGCAGCTGCCGCCTGATTTTCGGCGAAGCAGATTTCTTCCGGGCATCGTGGACAAAATTTTCCGATGTGCTGGTCGTTGAATCCCTGGCGCCGGTATCGACCGTCTGAAACCGCTGATTCTGGAAAAACTCGTCAAGGTGCTTGAGGAAGACGGCATTCATATCCGAGGTATTTACGAGCGCAGCGACGCTAAGGTCCGCTTACAGGAGGGCATGGAGCTTATGGGGGCTTTATCGGGGAAACCATTTGATAAAAGTAGAGATCGTTGAAAATGGTGTCCGCTATCTGGTAGATGTCAAGGACGGCAGAAACTGGCTTTTTTTCCTCGACCAGAAATACAACCGTCTGGCAATCCAGCGTCTCTGCCCGGGCAAACGCGTTTCTGGACTGTTTTACCCACACCGGCTCCTTTTGCCTTAAATGCAGCCGTCTCTGGCGCCAAAGAGGTCATCGGCGTGGATGCGTCCGAACTTGCCGTCGCACAGGCGTGAAAATGCAGAGTTAAACGGTGTTTCCGGCACTACCACCTTTCAGTGCGCGGATGTCTTTGACCTGCTTCCGGCATTAGAGGCAAAAGGTGAGCAATTTGACGTCGTGATTCTCGATCCGCCTGCCTTCACAAAATCCCGCAGCTCGGTCAAAAATGCCATCCGCAAGGGCTACCGCGAGATCAATATTCGCGGTCTGCGTCTGGTAAAGGACGGCGGCTACTTCGCCACCTGCTCCTGCTCCCATTTCATGACGCCGGAGCTCTTCACAAAGGCGATTCAGGAGGCAGCCCGCAGGCGCCCACCGCCGCCTGCGCCAGATCGAATACCGCACCCAGGCAGCCGACCATCCGATTCTGTGGGCGGGGGATGAGACGTCCTATTATCTGAAGTTCTACATTTTCAGGTGGTGGATGAAAAGTAAAAATCACAGAATGTTTGTAAGACTATAACCAAGCAATATGAACTGCTATTATAAAGCATGAATCTGCAAATCCTCCTCAGAGCAATCTGAGGATTTTAAAGTACACCTTCAAGGAAAATAGCCGCCATTACTGCAATAATGGCTGTTGCCAATAAAAACAGTTGTTTAATTTATTCAGGTAAGCCGCCCTCTGGCTTTTCCTTTTTCTATCCCTAATATAACATATCTTTTCATCCAATGCAAGCGAAACCCCTTTATAGAAATACGAACTCATAAGATTACTGCAGCACCATACACCAAACCGGTGCCGACACCATCGAAAGCAGCGTCAGAAATACCACGCACTTCGTCGCAAAGACTTCATCCTCGCCATATTTCGCGGCAAGAATAAGCTGTCGTGCTTTGCTGCCGGCATCGCTGCCAGCAATTCACAGAAATCCCCATCACCAGCGTGTCGATATGGAACAGCAGACAGCCGACCTGGCCACAAAGCGCCGCCGGGATTCAGGACTATGCACGGCGGCATAGTAGCAACTGAGCGGCGTGATCATCGTCTTCATTCCGCTCTGCCAGTGAACAGCAATACGTAACTGAACGAAGTATTACTG
>VOFG01001602.1_pt1 | contig 12323 bp, 17 predicted proteins | sample 5384171 | NCBI WGS metagenome assembly VOFG01 (sample SAMN12384726, study PRJNA508395) | human gut metagenome | isolation source: healthy gut F | host: Homo sapiens | reverse complement strand
TTGCGGTTATGATGTTGTTTCCAGGTATTATTCCTATGCATTGCAATATTATAAAAATTCTGACAATGAAATTCAATGGCTGCCTGTCTGTGGTCTGCCGCAGACGATCATTGCCAATAAGACACTGTTTGATCAGTATGGTATAAAAATCCCGTCAAATTATCAGGAATATGCAGAGGCCTGCCAGCAATTTTATGAGAATGGAATCAAACCCTATTCCCTGGATCTTGCAGAAGACTGGTCTGCCCATGAAGTGATTCAGGCGGCGTAATTGGGGAATTCACAAGTCTGGATGGAATTGAATGGCGAAGCGGCGCAGAAACCTCATCGAGGGAAGTAAAATTTGACGATGGATTATGGAAACGTATTTTTCAGAAACCAGCAGGTTTTTAAAAGACTCTCATTTGGGGAAAGACGATATTCTTGTTAATGCGGATATTGCATACCAGACCTTTGTAGAAGGAAAAGCAGCAATGTTCCACGGATATCCGGCACTTATGCAGCAGCTGCAGACACAGATGGACGCGAAGCTGATCTGCATTCCTTATTTTTCCCAGACCTCAGAGGAAGCCTTTGTGTATATGACTCCGTCTTTAAATATTGCATTCAATAAAGACCTGGAAAAAGATCAGGAAAAGCTGGAGACTGCATTGGATGTGCTGGATTGCATGATCTCAGAAGAGGGACAAAGGCTGATCGCCAATGGAAGATGTGTGATCTCATTGAATACAAATGTTCCGACGATGATGCAGGATATATCCGGTCTGGAAGATGAAATGAAAAGTAATTCCATTTATATCCGATATTCTGCTCAAAAATCCTTTTCTGCCAGTCTGGAAGCTATTCATGGTTTGTTGTCAGGCGAGATGGATGAAGCCCAGGCATATGATGCTTTCCGCAGTGCAATGAACGCGAAGGATACAGAAGAAAAAGGCAGTGGTAAATTTTGACCGGGAGTATTCCATAGCACTGAATGATAAAAATGGCCGTGATGCGGCATCCTCTGTTTTAACTACGGTCAGTTGAAAACAATGATGCACAGCTGGCTATTGCACCATATTATTATTTCACCGCTTCTATTTATAGGGGAGAATGCACCAGCAGCCGGGTCGGTCTGATGACAGCGAAGAATTCAGATACAGCATTATATTTTGCAAAAATAAACGGGGAACAGGTTTGGAAGCTTGTAGAGAATTATCTGGATCATACAGAGGAGAATTTTTATAACAAATAAATACAATTGCCAATTGTCCGGGATGAAAATAATCGTCAATCAAGCGGAAAACGGATTTTGTTAAAAGATATCGACAGTTAATGATAAAAAATAGACACAGAAAAAGAATATTCCATTCTTCTTACAGATGATACAATGTCTATTCTGGAAAAAAACAACTCAGGATGTAGGATAAAACGGCTTCCGGATATGACGTTATCAGTGCGTGGACTGCATTTATGGAAAAAGGACAGCAGCCGTTGGCAGGAAGATTACATAGAGGTTGAAAAATAAAGTGCAGATGGAACAAGCAGCAGTGAAAAGAAAAAAAGTAATCGTTCCGTTCCTGATAGGGCTTCTCCTTCTTTCAAGCATAGTCTTTATAAAGCATCTTATGAACAGGATGAACAAGCTATATCGAGAAAAACGGAAAAATGAGTATGGGAGCTGTTGTGGAACAAATGCAGCAGACCTATGAACTTCAGACAAATGGATACTATAGCAGCTGCATTTAGTGGAAGGCTATCTGCTTCATGAAAAGGAACTGTCTCTTGAAACAGAACAAAACCGTAATTTTTTGAGGCGTGGGAAAAAGGGAATCGGAAAGTACACTCCTATTTCTTCAGGAAAATGGTCAGGCAATCACTGCAGACGGAACAAAAATGCGGATTGATATTCCAAGTAAACTTCTGTTGGATTTAAGGAACGGACATAATATTGCAAAACTGGTTGCCTGATTATGATCATGAAGAAATACAAAAGTGTTATTTGGTTGCGATTTCCATGTCAGCCATATCGCATTGATGGAAAAACGTATACCGCAATTGGAACGGCATATAATCATGCAAAACTGGATTCTATGTTAAAACTTAAAGGATATCATGGGAAATGCCTATTTGTTCATGTTGGATAACGAGGGAAACATTACATATACGAATCAGAGTAAAGATGTATTTTTCCGGAATTATTCTCTGTTAAAGCACTTAAAGGAAGACAGGCTATCACAGAAGGTGAGGCAGATTTCAAAAAAAGAAGTTTGATAACCAGAGAATCAGGGAGTTGCCCTTTTGGGTGGAAAAACCCCCTATTATCTGGGCTACTGTCCGATAGAAAGCAACCATTCCATGTTGATCTGTATTGTGGCAAAGGTGTTGTCGACAATGTGCCTGACAGATTATCAGAAAGCGGTATCATTTACAACAATGTTTATGGCAGGTTTTATACTTTTACTTTTTGCCGGATTATTCTACAGTATTTCCAGACTCAGTATCGCAGATCAAAAAGCAAAATATGAAAAAAGAAATAATGAACTTCAAATACAGGCGATGAAGGAATTGGAAGCATCGAATCAGAATCTGAAAGAAGGCAAAGAATATTGCAACAGAAGCTTTACAGACAGCTGAAAATGCAAATAAGGCGAAAACAGATTTTCTGTCCAATATGTCCCATGATATTCGTACACCTATGAATGCAATCATTGGTATTACAGCTTTGATCCGACATAATGCAGGGGGATAAGGTCAAGGTATTGAGTATGTAGATAAAATTGATATATCCGCGCAGCACCTGTTAGGGATCATTAACAATGTTTTGGATATGAGCAAGATTGAGGCAGGAAAAACAGTCTTCAAATATTCTGACTTTTCTATTCTGGATCTTTTACAGGAACTTGATGCGATGTTCCATTCTCAAATATATGAAAAAATCAGACCCTTACAATTAAAAAGAAAAGATCCGGCACGAGTGGGTAAATGGAGATCAGGTTCACCTGATGCAGATTTTTAGCAACCTCTTGTCCAATGCAGTAAAATATACCCAGGAAGGTGGGAAAATTCAGTTTTTGGCAGAAGAATGTGAGACAAAGTCATCTGTCTATGCAAAGTACCGTTTTTAGTCAGCGATAATGGAATGGGAATGTCAGATGCTTTTAAAGATACGATCTTTGATGCCTTTACCCGAGCAGAAAACTTCTGTGACAAATAAGATACAGGGAACCGGACTTGAATGGCGATCACCAGAAATCTGGTTGAGGCAATGGGAGGCACCATTGATGTGGAGAGTGAACCCGGACAGGGAAGCTGTTTTGAGGTTCTCCTGGATCTGAAAATTGCAGAGGATAGAACAGTTGCTCTGGCGGCACAAGAAGAAACAGATGAGCAGGATGGTAATATCCTGCAGGGAATGAGATTCCTGTGTGCAGAGGATAATGAGCTGAACGCAGAGATCCTGACGGAACTGTTAAAGATTGAGGGTGCAGAATGTACCATCTGTGAAAATGGTGAAGAGATTTTGAAGACATTTGAAAAGTCTGCACCAGGGGATTATGACATGATCCTGATGGATGTACAGATGCCGGTTATGAATGGTTATGAGGCAACAAAAGCAATCCGAAGAAGCTCCCATGAACTGGCAAAGACAATTCCAATCATTGCTATGACCGCCAATGCATTCTCAGAGGACATTCAGCATTCTCTGGCAGCCGGTATGAATGTTCATGTTTCAAAACCGGTTGAGATGAGGGTATTGGAAAAGACGATCAGAAGCATAAAATCCGGCGGGGGGCACGAACCGCAGGTCACTGTACAGTGACAGATGGAAAAAACCGGACATAGAAGAATCAAAAAAGGATAGTTAGGGAATGGAAGAAAAATGAAAGGAAAAAGTGATTGCAGGCATTCTGCTTGCGGGAATTTTAGCAGTCACCCTGGCAGGGTGTAAAAACACAGATAACACGAAAGAAGAAACCGAAAAGCCTGTTATTACCCTCGGCAGTGACAACTATCCACCATACAATTATCTGAATGAGGATGGTGTACCGACGGGAATCGATGTAGAAGCTGGCTGCAGGCTTTCAAAAGAATGGGATATCAGGTGGAAATGTCCGGATCAACTGGGAGAAGAAAGAACTGGTGGAGAGCGGTGATTGACTGTATCATGGGGTGTTTTCCATGGAAGGGCGTTTTGATGATTACCCGATGGGCAGGACCATATATATCAAGCCGTCAGTCGGTTGCTGCTGTAAATATGGAATAGTGATATCTATAAACTGAGTGACCTGGAGGGAAAGAATCATAGCTGTTCAGTCCACAACCAAACCGGAAATCTTTCTGAACCGGACGGATGAGAAGAATCCCAAAATGGGCAATCTGATCAGCCTGGGACACAGGGAGCTGATCTATACATTTCTGGGAAAGGATATGTAGATGCAGTCGCTGCGCATGAGGAATCTGTTGTCCAGTATATGAAGGATTATGACGTAAGCTTTTCGAATCCTGGAAGAACCTTTGATGATCACCGGGATAGGTGTTGCTTTTGCAAAGATGATGACAGAGGAATCTGTGAGCAGATGAGCCAGACTCTGGAAGAAATGCGGCAGGATGGCACATCCCTGAAAATTATTGAAAAATATCTGGATGATCCCCAGAAGTATCTGGAGGTGGATGATCTTGGATATTAAGAGAATGAAAAGAGAAAAACAGAATCCAGCTGATCGGTGGTCTGATTGGAATCTGTGTGGCAATGTAGTCTCTGTTTTTATTTCTTTCATGCGGAAAAAGCGGAAGCAGAGAAAAAGAATGGTAGAGATTGTAAATTATGTCAAAGTGCAGTGTTCCACCTACACCCATTATAATGAATCTTCGGAATCCAAAAAGTCTTCTCCGTGCCATTGAAAGTGCCAGACAGATGAGTACGAATATCGATATGGAAATAGAAAACGGCGGTCAGCTAAGCCGGATTTCCTGAAGGAAAAACCTGCAGACTCTATGGGTGGATGGTATCATTGTACTGGATGCAGAAGGAAAGACGGACTGTGAATACAGCACGGATGAGTCTCTGGCTAATGAGATTACGGGTATCTGCAAAAAGAAATTATCATGGATTTTGCCGGATATGAAGAAAGAAGCTATTCGGAACGGTTTACCAGGAAGATGGATCCTTTATTGACATTGCAGCCTGCGCCAGAAAGATGCACCGGGTATCGTTGCAATCTATTATTACACATCTCCTGAATTTGCCAGAAACTATACGCTGACGATACAGGGGCTTTTAAATGGTTATAGTATCCAGAAAGATGGAACGATTATCGTTGCAGATGACGGAATCGTTGTTGCCAGCAATAATGAGAGCCTGTTGGGACAGAATACAGCCGACAACGAAGTTGTTCAGGCAATGAAAAACATACAGACAGTCAGCATATCTATCATTTTAGGAAGGAAGGAATTGGATGTTATGGAATCATGCTGAAACAGCGTGATTATTATATCTACGCATATCTTCCGGATACGGAAGTGTTTTGTAATCTTCCATTAAGTGTTATAGGTGTTATTTTTCTTTATTTTCTGATGTCCGGCATATTCTGGTTCTGGACATACAGAACCAATCTGGCGCACCGGAAACAAGAATTTGAAAAAGATGAAAAATATAAAGCAGAACTTCTGATAGCAGCAAAAAGGCAGAAGCCGCCAATGAGGCAAAAACAGAATTCCTTCATCGTATGAGCCACGATATCAGGACTCCGATTAATGGAATCTACGGTTTGATCAATATGGCAGACCATTATGCAGATGATATGGAGAAGCAGAAGGAATACAGAACAAAGGTTAAAGCGGCATCCAATCTGTTACTGGAACTGGTAAATGATGTTCTGGACATGAGTAAGCTGGAGTCGGGTGAAGTTGTTCTGGAAGAGAGTTCATTTAATCTGAGCAAAATCTCTGAGGAAGTGCTTGTTGTAATCGAACAGATTGCTGCAGAACAGAATATCCGGATTGTATGGGAGAAAAAAGAAATCATACACCGTGATCTTATTGGAAGTCCGGGGTATGTAAAACGTGTGATGATGAATATCCTGTCCAATGCAGTGAAATATAACAGAGAAAATGGACATATTTATCTTAGCTGCATGGAAGTCCCATCCGAACAGCCAGGAATGACGACAATGGAATTTATCTGCCGGGATACAGGAATCGGAATGACTGAGGAGTTCCAGAAACATATTTTTGAACCATTTGCACAGGAATATATGGGAAGCCGCACAAAGTTTGCCGGAACCGGACTGGGAATGGCCATTGCAAGGAAGCTGGTCGAGAAAATGGGTGGAACCATTACTTTTGAAAGTGAAAAAGGCGTAGGGACGACATTTGTGATCCGGGTTCCATTTAAAATAGATCCGGATGCGGATAAACGTGAAGAACAGAAGGAGGTATCCGAAAAATCTATAAAGGGATTGCATATTCTGCTGGCGGAAGATAATGAGCTGAATATGGAAATCGCTGAATTTATGCTTCAGAATGAGGGCGCTGACGTGACCAAAGCATGGAATGGGCAGGAAGCGGTTGAGCTGTTCAGAAAAAGTGAACCCGGTGAATTTGATGTCATTCTTATGGACATTATGATGCCGGTAATGAATGGTTATGAAGCTGCAAAGACAATCAGGTCTCTGAACAGAGGGATGCAAAGACAATACCGATCATTGCAATGACAGCAAATGCCTTCACGGAGGACAGAATAAAAGCAAAAGAAGCAGGAATGGATGAACATGTTGCTAAGCCTGTTGATATGGAATTACTGATAAAAGTAATTCATAGATTGGTGGGGTGATAAAAAATTAGAATTGCTGGATATATTGACAGGGCAAATGAAGGAGAACTTGTAATGAAAAAAAAATAAAATGGAACAGAGTTTTGGCTGTACTTTTGGCAATGGTGACAGCCGTATCACTACGGCAACAACGATCTTGATTTCTACAGATTTCTGAATGAAAATGGTGGATTGCCGGATATTATAACCTGCTGTCGCTTTCACTTCATGATGCAAGTTCCTTGAAAGACAGCCTGATGGATCTTTCCACAACCAATGCGTCAGGCGCTGTCTATGATACATAATCTCAAGCAATTTTATGAATGAGGATGGAAGCGTAAACTGGCTTCCGGTGTGTGCAGATGCACATGGTTTTGTAGTGAACAAAGACCTTTTTGAAAAGTATGATATCCCTCTTCCAACAGATTATGAAAGTTTTGTCTCTGCCTGCCAGGCATTTGACAAAGTGGGGATTCGTGGCTTTACTGCAGATTATTATTATGATTATACCTGTATGGAAACACTGCAAGGTCTGTCAGCATCAGAACTGTCTTCCGTGGACGGACGAAAGTGGCGTACTGCCTACAGTGATCCGGATAATACAAAAAGAGAAGGTCTGGACAGTACAGTCTGGCCGGAGGCTTTTGAACGTATGGAGCAGTTTATCCAGGATACCGGTCTGAGTCAGGATGATCTGGATATGAATTATGATGATATAGTTGAGATGTATCAAAGTGGCAAGCTTGCCATGTACTTTGGAACCTCTGCCGGTGTAAAAATGTTTCAGGATCAGGGCATTAACACAACCTTTCTTCCATTCTTTCAGGAAAACGGTGAAAAAGTGGATTATGACTACGCCATATTTCCAGGTGGCTTTAAATAGCAATCTGACAAAGGATGAGACACGTCGAAAGAAAGCAATGAAGGTGTTGGACACAATGCTTTCGGAGGATGCGCAGAACCGGATCATTAGTGATGGACAGGATCTGTTAAGCTACAGTCAGGATGTGGAACTCATCTTACACAATATATGAAAGATGTGAAACCTGTGATAGAGGAAAACCATATGTATATCCGTATTGCGTCAAATGACTTTTTCTCTGTTTCCAAGGATGTGGTTTCCAGGATGATTTCAGGAGAATACGATGCCGGGCAGGCCTATCAGTCATTTAATGCCCAGCTCCTTGAGGAGAAATCCACTTCTGAGAAAAATAGTATTGGATTCACAGAAGGCTTATTCCAGTCGTTTCACAGCAGTGGAGGGAATGCGGCATATTCGGTTATGGCAAATACCCTGCGCGGCATTTATGGAACGGATGTGCTGATCGCAACAGGCAACAGCTTTACAGGAAATGTGCTCAAGGCTGGCTACACAGAAAAAAATGGCAGGTGACATGATCATGCCAAATGGTCTGGCGGCTTACAGCAGCAAGATGAGCGGGAGCAGAACTGAAAGAGACAGTCAAAAATTTTGTAGAAGGCTATGAGGGCGGATTTATTCCGTTTAACCGAGGCTCTCTGCCTGTGGTCAGTGGCATTTCCGTGGAAGTCAAAGAAACAGATGATGGTTACACATTGAGCAAAGTTACAAAGGATGGAAAAAAAATTCAGGACAATGATACTTTCACGGTAACCTGTCTGATGATGCCACAACACATGGAAGCTTATCCGGCAGATGAGAATATTGTGTTTGATGGAGAAGATACCACTGTGAAAAAACACCTGGACAGGATATGTTTCAGATGGTGATGCCATTCTTGCAGAGTCTGAAGACTATATGACTCTGAAGTGAGAAGAATGGATATTAAGAATCATAATAAAGGCAGAAAGAACCTGTCATGAGAAAACCGATTAAAGATATCTGTCTTTATTGCTGTTTTACTTGGAATCGTTTTGATGGTTTTCCAGTATTTCAGATTTGTGTCGAAAACTATTTATGAGGAAAGCGTTTCCCATCTGACAGAAGTTTTTCATCAGTCTGATAACATGCTGAGAAACTGACAGATAAGAATCTGACCTATCTTCATATGTGGGGTGAGAATCTGCAGAATACCTCCAGCGAAGACGAAATTCGTGATTATATAAAGAAAGCGCAGGAAGATGCCGGTTTTTAGATTTCTTTTTCTGTCAGCCGACGGGGACTACAAGATGGTGACAGGGGAAACGGGGTACCTTGGATTGCAGGGAAATATTGAAGGAGATCCGGCAGGGGAATGATGTGATAGCGAATGCAGCAGTTCCCGGAAAATCTCAGCTGCTTGTTTTTGCCACTCCCAGGGCTCATGGAATTTATCAGGGATTTGAATATGATGCAATTGCCATTGCCTATGAAAACTCTGATATCGTAGATGTACTGGATATTTCTGCTTTCAATGGAAATGCCCAGAGTTTTGTTGTTCATCCGGATGGCCGTGTTGTGGTCGATCATTCTTCTGAGTCATGGGGGAACGTGTATAATTTCTTTGGTGTTCTGAGAGAGCATTCCAATATGTCTGAAAAAGAGATCAATGAACTTTCGGAGAAGTTTAAAGCAGGGACGTACCGATGCGATGCTGCTGAATCTGGATGGAGGAAATTATTATCTGGTCTATGAAAAATCGAATATTCAGGACTGGATGTTCCTGGGACTTGTCCAGGCGGATATTGTCAATGCCAGTATGAACAGTCTGCAGCGTAGTACAATGCTTCTTGTGGTGCGGTTTTGCTTCTGTATTGCCGCCTTTTTATCAGCCTTATTATTCAAAAAAAACAGGATAAACCTCAGGAGAAGAAAGGATACACAGATCCTGTACAGAGACGAGCTGTTTCAAAAGCTGTCAATGAATGTGGATGACGTTTTCCTGATGCTGGATGCAAAAACATATCAGGCAGATTATATCAGCCCAAATGCGGAAAAAACTGCTTGGTATTACAGTAGAACAGATTCGTAAAGATATTCGTGTTCTGGGAAAACTGCATCCAGAGGAACATGAAAAATCCGGAGAAAAATTATCTTGAGGAAATCCAGGTGAATGAACAAAGAGAATGGGATTTTGAATATGTTCATCAGAAAACAGGGGAAAAACGCTGGTTCCATAATATTGCAATGGGCAGTGAGGTAAATGGAAAAAAGAAATATATCCTGGTTATGTCGGACCGTACCTCTGACTGGAAAATGAATCAGGCACTTTCTGAGGCAGTCCGTGCGGCGGAGACAGCAAACAGGGGCAAAGAGTACGTTTCTTTCCAATATGTCTCACGATATCCGGACACCCATGAATGCGATCATCGGTTTTACCACACTGGCTGTAAGTAATATTGATGATAAGGAAAGAGTCCGGGATTATCTGGGCAAGATCCTTTCCTCCAGCAAACATCTGCTTTCACTGATCAATGATATCCTGGATATGAGCCGGATTGAGAGTGGAAAGATCCATCTGGAAGAAACGGAGGTCAGTCTGTCGGATGTGCTTCATGATCTGAAGACCATCATTAGTGGTCAGATCCATGCAAAGCAGCTGGAACTTTATATGGATGCAATGGATGTTACCAATGAGGATATCTATTGCGATAAGACGCGTCTGAACCAGGTACTGTTGAATCTGCTGTCCAATGCAATTAAGTTTACACCTGCTGGTGGAACCGTATCAGTCCGGCTCAAACAGTATCCAGGGACAGCAAAGGGCAGTGAGCTGTACGAAATTCGGGTTAAGGATAATGGAATCGGTATGAGCCGGGAATTCGTACAGAAGATTTTTTCTCCATTTGAGAGGGAGCGTACTTCCACCGTCAGCAGGACTCAGGGTACAGGACTTGGAATGGCCATTACCAAGAATATTGTGGATATGATGGGCGGTACTATTGAGGTTCAGACAGAGCAGGGCAAAGGCACCGAATTTATAGTCCGTCTGCCATTTCGAACTCAGCCTGAGCACCACCGTATAGAGAAGATTGCAGAGCTGGAAGGGCCTTAAGGCGCTGGTTGTGGATGATGACTTTAATACCTGCGACAGTGTGACAAAAATGCTCGTGAGGGTTGGAATGCGTTCGGAATGGACACTTTCCGGTAGGGAAGCTGTTCTCCGTGCACGACAGTCTATGGAACTGGGGATGCATTCCACGCTTATATCATCGACTGGCTTCTGCCGGATATGAATGGCAAATGTTGGATATTCTGCATATCCGAGAGATATATAAAATGCGAGTTCTTTGCCGTGATATGAAAACGTTTTTGGAAGCTTAGTGAATTGCTGCAGCTGTTTATCTGCTTCTTCAAAGGTACAATTTGGTAAAAGAATGCAGAATTCGTCACCACCATTTCTTCCAAGTAATGCATCGGATGGGAAAAAAAAGTCTTCATGCTGTCTGCAAGATTCTTTTGTCTCCGTAATTATGGCCATAGATATCATTAATAAACTTGAAATCATCGATATCAAGGAGCGCAGCCACAAAATGTGTTTGTGGATTTTTTTGCAATCATTTTTTCTGCAAATTCATCAAATCCGTAGCGGTTATAAATATTTGTAAGAGAATCTGTGCGCGCCAGTATCTGAAACTTTTTCTTATGTTCTTTTGCTACTATCCATACTCTGGTAAGCACTGACAGAAGAAAGCTTATGATAAGAAAAATTCCGCTGATAATTATCAGTAAGGTGGATTTCTCGCATCCACTTTTAGGAGTTACTTCAAATTTCAGTTTTCGTTTCCTATTGTAAATGTATAAGAAACAGGACGATTTATTTGCCCATCTGATTGATAAACCACTTTATAAGTATCACTCCATGGAGCGTCTGTTTTTGAAATTTTGTATTCGTATCCAAAATTTGAAAGTGCACTGATTGAATCTGAAAAAATATCCGGAACACGCAGGATAACAATAGTAAATCCCCAGAAATACTCTTGTCCGTTTTTATCTTTTAGGTAGACTGGATTGCGGACTGCGATTCCATAACCGCCCTGTTTTAATTCGAAGGGGCCCTGCGTAATGATTGTATGGTTGTCTCTTGCGTAACAGGAAATTTTTCCCGGTCTTTATCATGGATCAAATCAATCAGGGTATTATCAGAAAACCAGGAAACACAGTCTGAACATTCCACCTACCGCATGATAGGCTGTAAACTGAACACGCTGGCACATTCTGACAAGCATCTTATGCCATACCTCAAAATCTGACAGATCTTTGACCGCCACCGCAAAAGCAACAGAAACTTGACTGGGATCTCTGTGCACAGTTCTTCATGGCTGGACAGAGGGATGAATCATGAAAACGTCAGATATGCAGCTCAGGCATGTGATCAGTGTGAGATCTGTTATAGTGATCAGGATGGATAAAAGGCTTGATCTGGATCACAGTCAATGACCAGGCTTAGTATGGAGAAGGGCAGGAATAGATCTCTCAATATTAACATGAAATTTACAAAGAAGTTTTTGAGATTTTAGGAAGATGTACAATACCACTTGAATTGGACTGAGGACAAGCCATAACAAAAGCTCATGATGAATTCAAAAAGCATGAGATACTTTTTACTGGATGTTATAAATGATGAGATAT
>VOFG01004199.1_pt1 | contig 12325 bp, 12 predicted proteins | sample 5384171 | NCBI WGS metagenome assembly VOFG01 (sample SAMN12384726, study PRJNA508395) | human gut metagenome | isolation source: healthy gut F | host: Homo sapiens | reverse complement strand
TGACGCAGGCAGGCTTCGGCTATGCGTCCTATGTTTTCCCGGACGAGCGCCTCGAGCCGGACGAGCATGCCGTCGGCGCGGCGGTCATGCACTTTGACGACAGCTGCGATCTGATCCTCGGCGTCGGCTCGGGCGTCATCAACGACATCGGAAAAATTCTCAGCCGTGAGCGGCCGGCACTATATCATTGTCGGGACTGCGCCGTCGATGGACGGCTATGCAAGCGCCACATCGTCCATGGCGATGGATGGGCTGAAGGTCTCACTCAACAGCCGCTGCCCGGACGCGATCGTCGGCGACACGGACATTCTCAAAAACGCACCGATGCATATGCTGCAAGCAGGACTCGGCGATATGCTTGCAAAATATATCAGCCTTGCCGAATGGCGCATCGCGCACCTGATCACAGGCGAGTATTACTGCGAGCGCGTTGCGGCGCTGGTACGCAGCGCGCTGGATGCGTGCGTGAAAAATGCGGACGGGCTTCTGCGCCGCGATGAAGCGGCGGTGCAGGCCGTGTTCGACGGACTGATCATCGGCGGCGTGGCCATGGCCTACGCGGGCGTTTCACGCCCTGCCTCCGGCGTGGAGCACTATTTCTCGCATGTGTGGGATATGCGCGCACTGGAATTCGGCACGCCCGCAGAGCTGCACGGCATCCAGTGCGCCATCGGAACGCTTGCGGCAGTGTGCCTGTATGAAAGGCTTCGGACCATGACGCCGGATGCGGAAAAGGCCCGCGCCTATGTCGAGGCCTTCGACTACGAGGCTTGGGCGGCGCAGCTGCGCGCATTCCTCGGCAGAAGCGGCGAGACCATGATCGCGCTGGAGAAAAAGGAAGGCAAATACCGCAAGGACACGCATCCGGCGCGTTTTGCCCGCATTCAGGCGTGCTGGCCGGAAATTCTACGCATTCTGGACGAAGAGCTGCCCTCCGCCGAAGCGCTCTCGCAGCTGCTTTTCGCGTCTTGGTATGCCGCAGGATGCCTCCGTGATCGGCGTGGACACGGAGACGATGCGCCTGGAGCTTCCGCGCCACCAAGGACATCCGGGACAAGTATGTGCTTTCGCGCCTTGCGTGGGATCTGGGCGTTCTGGACGAGCTGTGTGCGCTGCTCTGAAAAGCGCAGTCCGTCCACAGAATGACCGGCCTGTCCCGGAGCACGCACCCTCTGGCTGCATTCATTGCGGTCTGCTGCTGTCCGCAGCGTTTTCAGTGCTGCGGTGCAAGGCACAATGGATATCCATCCGGGTCCAAGACAGCAGACAGGCTGCGAATATACCTCGCGTCCGTTTAACAAACAGGCCGCACCGTCCTCAAATCGGACAGCCCTGTAATGCTCTTTATCGTATCAGAGGTCAAGGTGCAAATGGTATCGCAAAGCCGATCTACTACCTTCTCCAAAGAAGCAAACACTTCATTGCGGAAGCCAATGATTCGAAGTTCTTTCCATATCTGCTCGATGGGATTCATCTCAGGCGTATACGGTGGAATGTAAAACAACTCTATGTTTTCCGGGATATGAAGCTTGTTAGACTTGTGCCATGCTGCACCATCACAACACAGCAGGATCAGATCATCCGGGTATTGCTTGGACAGTTCCTCGAGAAATATGTTCATACAAGTAGAATTGCAATACGGCATAACAAGAAAACAGGAGCTTCCCGTTACTGGTTCAACAGCTCCGTATGCATACCGATATTCTCGAATGTGATGGCAAGGTACCGATGGACGAATGCCCTTTTCACACCAGCAGTATTTGGGCTTATTGATTCGTCCGAATCCTGCTTCATCCTGGAACATAAGTCTTACTTCCTGATGTGGATGACCAGACTTGTTTACATAATCCTTTAGTTCGCCGATTCGCTTGTTAATTTTTTTGAGGTCTCGATGACCTCATCACTGGCTTTCTTCGGATGCTTGCTCCTTGGCATGACTTTCCTCCAACCGTGGCGGTGGAGGACGTAATAGATCTGGGATGTCCCTATGGAATGACCTACAGCTTCCCGATATGCAGCCTCAATATCATGCACCGATACCGTTTTTCCTGCATTTGAAGCCTGACGAAACGGTTCCAGGAGCGCTTCCTCTTCTGCATAACTCAGATTCCGGTGGTTTCCGTGATAGTGGCTTTCTGTGATACTTGCAAGACCGTTGGCTTTATATCGGGAAACCAGCACGGTAATATATTGCGTGTGGAAGCCGGTTTTTTCACGAATTTCTTTGTTCTGCTTCCCTTCTGCTCGCATCTCAAGTGCTGCCAGTCTTTTTTCAACATTCTTGTCTCGATTCTTTTTCCTCGCAGCCTTGATTTCCTGCGTTTCCTCAAGCGTGAAAGTGTATCTTTTCATTTCTCATCACCATCTTCATTATACATCAACAGTGATAAATTATCAACCTTTTTAGTTCTCGGTGCGGAGGATGTTGCCGTCCTTGTCGCAGAAATTGCGGTAGACCGCGATGTTGTAGCCGGTGTAGGCATCCGCCAGCACGGAGCCGAGAATATAAAGATTGCCGTCGCTGCCGCGTGCAAGCTTCACGGTGTTGCCGTTGGCGTCGATGCCGGTTTCATCGAGAAGCGTCAGTTCGATCTGGTCGGACTTCGGCGCGTCCGCAGAGGTCACGCCCACGTTCTTCCACGGCTTGGTGGCCAGAACGCTGTAGGTCATCTTGACATGATCGTAGTCGGCCTCTTCCTTTGTACCGATCAGCGCGATGTGGACCTTGCCGCCCGAGACGCTGGCGTCGATGCGGATGGGATAATTGGTGCTGTTCTTGAACTTGAAGTCCTGCTGGCCCCAGTAGACCGTGGCGTCCTGACCCTGATCGACGTAGGAGACCACGAACATATGCGGCGCGCGCACGGTGACCTCGAGATTTGCATAGAGGCAGCATTCATAGATGGTGGACGAGACCTGACATACGCCGCCGCCCTCCTGGGCTTCACTCTTGCCGCCGTCAAGATAGACGGTCGCGGCCTTATAGCCCTTTGGCCTTCGTGCGTTCGCCGACGACGCCGTTGAACGAGAACTCCTCGCCGGGATTCAGGATCGTGCCATCGATGGCCTTTGCAGGCCAGCTCCAGATTCGTCGTTCTGGCGGGAATGTTGGTGTGCGGGCTGTCATACTTCGCCAGAATGTCGGCAAAGTAGATTTTTCAGCTCCTCCAGCGTGACTTCGGGAACCATTTCTTTGATCTGGATGGTGAAGCTGGTGCCCGGCTCGGCCATGGCGATCTGCTGCGTATAGTAGGGGAGATCGAAGCCGTAGCCCTTGACCTCCTCGACCAGCTCGTGCGTTTCTTCGTCGTAGTAAGCGTCCTTCATCTCCACGCAGTATTTCTCATAATACGGCGTCAGATCGATGGGATCGCACGGCGTGGTGTCGTAGTCGAACTTGAGATCGGAAAGATCGTTCGACGCAAAGCGCGCGAGCACCGCCTCATAGAGCTTGTCCGCGTCCAGCGAGATGGCCGGAGAGCCGGTCGTGACGCTGATGATGCCCGCGTCCTCGTTGACCGAAACGGACGGCTCGGAAAGCTCCTGCTTGACCTCGGCGGCGGTCTTGTCGATGACCTGCCGGATGTACTCCGTGTCCAGATTCAGCGTGGATTCGAGGTCGATGGTGTGCTCCGTCGTTTTGGCGGCGGAATAGGTGCGCAGCGCCTGAGCGGGCCGCCGTCACGGCCGTATTTCATGGCCTCGTCAACGGCCTCGTCCGCGTTGAGTGCGACGTTCGTGATCTCTGGGTCAAGCTCGAGCGTCCGGTCCGGAAGGACGACGCGGAGCGTATCCGAGGCGTAAGACTTGTTGACCGCGCCTCGACCGCCGTGACGGCGGCGCTGCGCTGCCAGCCGCCGACGTTCACGCCGGCAACATAGACGTTCGGGAAAATGGTGTCGCTGTTTTTGATCGAGAATCCGTAGCCGCAGACGGCGACAATAACGATCGCGGCGACGGCGCCGGCAATGATTGCGATCTTTTGCGCCGGAGCTCAGCCCGCCGCTCTTTTTCGGCGCGGGACGGTCGCTCTTGGAAGCGGCGTAGCGCTCCGCCGAGGCTTGCTGCGCAGGCTCCTTCTGGCTGCGCCCGGATTCAAATCTGCCTTTCTTTTTGATGGGGACCCTCCTATCCTGAGACCGGAGCTTGCTCCGGCCGAAGCTTCATTTTGTCAAACCCAGCGGAATGCTGGTACTATGACAACTATATTATACGGTCTGCGCGGGAAATTTGCAATGCCAATTCCTCCAAGAAGGCGTGAACATTTTCTGAAAAATTGATTAATATTTTCCCGGATGCACCGGCAGAAGGGGCGGCGCGCATCCCGCGCGGATGCGCTCAGCCGTTTCTGGCGATGGCGTAGCGGCTCACCAGCTGCTCGGAAAGCTTCAGCGGATCCTCGCCCTTTTTCAGCCGCACGGTCAGCATCGGGCTTTTCCGGCAGAGAAGAAGGTGCGCGACTTGAACGCAGCCTCCGCGCAGACGGCAGAGATGGCCGGGAAGTCCATGACAGCCAGCGTGAAGAGGACGGAGCCGTCCTTCTGCGTGATCTCGGTGATGCCGGCGGCTGCCGCGCGGGCGCGCAGCAGCGCGATGGCCAGCAGGTTCATGACGCCCTTCGGAGGATCGCCGTAGCGGTCCACTATTTCGTCGAGCAGATCGTCGGCGTCCTCCTGCGTGCGGACGGCGGCCATGCGCCGGTAGAGGTCCATGCGCTGTTCGCCGGAGGAGACGTAATTCTTGTCGATGTTCGCGGTGACGGTGAGATCGGCGGTGCATTCCGGCTCCTCGAGCGATTTTCGCCGCGTTCCTCGAGCACGGCGTCCTCGAGCAGCTTGAGATAGAGGTCATAGCCGATCGAGAGCATATGGCCGGACTGCGCCGCGCCGAGCAGGCTGCCAGCGCCGCGGATCTCGAGGTCGCGCATCGCGATCTTGAAGCCGGAGCCGAATTCGGCATAGTCGCGAATGGCGTTCAGCCGCTTTTCCGCGATCTCGGACAGCACCTTTCCCTTGCGGAAGGTGAGATAGGCGTAGGCGTGGCGGCTCGAACGGCCGACGCGGCCGCGCAGCTGATGGAGCTGCGAGAGGCCAAACTTGTCGGCGTCCTCGATGATGAGCGTGTTGACGTTCGGAACGTCGATGCCAGTCTCGATGATGGTCGTGCAGACCAGCACCTGAAGCTCGCCCTTCGGACATACGCTGCATGACGTCGCTGAGCGCCTCCTCACCCATTTTTCCGTGCGCAACGCCGACTTCACCGGCGTCACCCCCGAGCAGCGCCTTGATGCGCGCGGCGCATTCGTCGATCGTCTCGACGCGGTTATGCAGGTAATAGACCTGTCCGCCGCGCGCCAGCTCCCGCCGGATGGCCTCGAGCAGAAGCGTCCGTTGTGCTCCAGCACGAAGGTCTGGACGGGGTAGCGGTCCTGCGGCGGCTCCTCAATGGTCGACATGTCGCGCAGGCCGGAGAGGGCCATGTTGAGCGTGCGGGGGATGGGCGTTGCGGATAAGGTTAAGACGTCCACGCCGCGGGAAAGTTCCTTAAGGCGCTCCTTGTGCGTGACGCCGAAGCGCTGCTCCTCGTCGATGATCAGAAGGCCGAGATCCTTGGAGCAGATGTCCTTTTGCAGCAGCTTGTGTGTGCCGATGATGAGGTCGATCTTGCCGGCGGACAGGTCGTAGAGCGTCTTCTTCTGCTGCTGCCGTGCGGAAGCGGGAGAGGACATCAATCGTCACCGGGAACGAGCCGAAGCGGCTGACGGCCGTGACGTAGTGCTGCTGCGCCAGCACGGTGGTCGGCACAAGAATGGCGACCTGTTTGCCGTCGAGGATGGCCTTCATGGCCGCGCGCAGCGCGACCTCGGTCTTGCCGAAGCCCACGTCGCCGCAGAGCAGGCGATCCATCGGCTGAGGCGCCTCCATGTCGTTCTTGATCTCCTCGATGCAGCGGAGCTGGTCGTCGGTCTCGGCGTATTCAAAAGCTCTCTTCGAAACTCCTTCTGCCACGGAGAGTCCGCCGCGAATGCGAAGCCGGGCAGGCGCTTGCGCGCGGCGTAGAGCTGGATAAGCCCGTTGGCGAGATCCTTGGCCGCGGCCTTGGCGCGGGCCTTCGCCTTCTGCCACTGGTCGCCGCCGAGCTTGTTGAGGCGCACGGGCGCGTCCTCACCGCCGGAGCCGATGTACTTGCTGACAAGGTCGAGCTGCGTCGCGGGAACATAGAGCGCGTCGCTGCCCTGGTAGGCGATCTTGACATAGTCCTTGACCGCGCCGTCGATCTTCATCTGCTCCATGCCGACATAGCGGCCGATGCCGTGGTATTCGTGGACGATGAGATCCCCGGGCGTGAGATCGGTGAACGAATCGAGCTTTTTGCGGTTCGTAGCCTTTTTCGGCGCGCGGACGCGCTTACGCTCCTGCCGGACGGCGATCTGTCCCTCTGTTAAGATGGCAAATTTGAGCGTCGGGTATTCAAGCCCCGCCGGGAGCGAGCCGCCCGCAATAAGGATCTGCCCCGGCTGCGGGAGCTTCGTCAGCGGGAAGGACAAAAGCGCGTTCAGGCCGCTTTTGGCAAGCAGCTCCTTTAAAATTTCCCCGCGCCGCTGTCCGCCGCACAGGACGATGGAGCCATACTGGTTCGACGCGTAATTTTTCAGGTCAGCCGCCGCTGTTTCCAGACTGCCGCCATAGCCCGGCAGCTGTCGGGCCGTAAAGGAAAGCAGCTGCTTGGGCGGCAGGGACTCCGGGTACCGCGCGGCAAGGAAGCTGTCGCAGTAGATAACAGCCCGGCCGCGCAGTGACGCGGCCAGATCGTCCATCGTGGCGTAATAATCGCACAGCTCTCCAAAGAGCGTGCCGGAGGTCAAAAACGAATCGAGCAGAAGGCCGAACTCCTCCGCACGATCCTTTTCCCCGCGCTGGAGATTGCCGTGGTCGCAGAAGGCGACGATGGCCTCCTGCGGCAGATACGAGGCGGCGGTCGTGAATTCCGGGTAGATCAGCGCCATATACCGGTCGGCGCTGGCGAAAAGCGTCTCGTTTTCGAGCGCCTCGCAGTCCTTCTGCAGCGTTTCGATCAGCGCCTGATTGGGCGTTTTGCGCCGCTGCTGGCGCGCGATGATGGCGCGCAGGTCTTCGCACAGGCCGGATATCCCCTGCGGGTGCAGGTGCGGCTCCGTCTCGGCCACGGGCAGGAGGACGGCCTCGTCCACGTTTTCCGTGCGCCGCTGGGTGATGGGGTCAAAATAGCCCATGGTGTCGAGCTCGTCGCCGAAAAACTCCGCGCGCAGCGGCTTTTCCTGCGCAGGCGAATACACGTCCAGAATGCCGCCGCGCAGCGCGAACTGTCCCACGCCCTCGACCAGACTTGCGCGGGAATAGCCCGCGCGGGTCAGGCGTTCGATCAGCTCCGGCATACTGTATTCCGCACCGACCCGAAGCGTCACGGACGCGGAAAAGAGCGTCTGCCGCGGGAGCGTGCGCAGCAGCAGCGCGTCCAGACTTGCCACCAGCACCGGGACGCGTCCCTGCGCCAGCGCGTACAAAAGCCGCAGCCGCTGCTGCTCCCACTGCCGGGACACGCCGATGGCCCCGGCCAGCGTCAGCTCACGCGACGGCAGCACGGGCGGCTCTTCGCCTAAGAATGCCCCCAGCTCGGGAAGCCAGCCGCTTCGCGGCCATATCGTCCTGGCACACGGCGACGAGGGGTCTGCCGGACTGCTCGTGCGCGGCGGCAAGCACATGGCTGCGCGGGGCCTGACTCAGTCCCGACACAGCGACGGCCTGCTTCGCCTCCACGGCCTTCAGCAGCTGGTTATAATCGGTGCTCTTTTGCAGAAGCGAAAGCAGAACGTTCATGGGATTCTCCTAAAAACAGTTTTTTGCCCAACAGGCAACGCGCATAGGAGAGAGTCTCCTATGCGTAGGGGGTGTGGGTATTGAAAGTGAGATGGGGAGGGAATTTGCACAGCACCCTGTAGGGGCCGATGCCGACCCCATACAACTGTGCGCTCAGAACATCTTCCCGTTATACTCCGCCGCGGCCTTTTCGCAGCCGTTTTTGACGATGCAGAGGGCCGCGTCGCCGGCGTGGGACATAGCCTCCTGATAGTCGGGCCATTCGGTCTTGGAGACGGTAGACAGCACCCAGTCGGCCAGATCGTAATCGGGGTGCGGCTTCGCGCCGACGCCGATCTTGACGCGCGGGAACTGGTCGGAGCCGAGGCAGGAGATGATGGATTTCAGGCCGTTGTGGCCGCCGGCAGAGCCGTTTTTGCGGATGCGGAGCTTGCCGACGGGGAGCGAAATGTCGTCAAAGAGGACGAGCACCCGCTCCGGCGGGATCTTATAAAAGTGCGCGGCAGCCTCGATCGCGATGCCGGAGGCGTTCATATAGGTCTGCGGCTTCATGAGAAGCAGCCGCTGGCCGTCGAAGTCCGCCTGCGCGGTGAGGGCCTTGAAGCGCTCCTTGGAAACCTTGACCTGCAGGCGCGCAGCCAGCAGGTCAAGGGACATGAAGCCGGTATTGTGACGGGTCTTCTCATACTCAGGACCTGGATTGCCGAGTCCCGCGATCAGCCAGTCATAGTTTGGCTTTTGAAACAGCATAAAATCAGAACAGAACGGACATGGAGTTTTCTTCGTAGATTCTCTGGATGGCGTCGGCAAAGATCGGGGAAACGTCCAGATACTTGATCTTGCTGCACGCACCCTCAAGCGGCGGGATGGTATTCAGGAAGGTCAGCTCCTTGATGCAGCTGTTGGCAATGCGCTCGTTGGCCGGGCCGGAGAGCACGCCGTGGGTCGCGCAGGCGTAGACCTCAGTTGCGCCGCCGATCTCCACGATGGCCTTGGCCGCGTTGCACAGGGAACCGGCGGTATCGACCATATCGTCAAAGAGGATGCACTTCTTGCCCTTCACGTCGCCGATGACGTTCATGACCTCACACTGGTTGGCCTTTTCGCGGCGCTTGTCGACGATAGCGAGGTTCATGCCCATCTTGTTGGCAAACGTGCGGCTGCGGGCGACGGAGCCGACGTCCGGAGAGACGACGACCATCTCCTCCGGATGCTCGAACTTGGACATATAATATTTCACGAAGATGGGATTGGAGAGCAAGTTGTCAACGGGGATGTCAAAGAAGCCCTGGATCTGGGACGCGTGCAGATCCATGGTCAGCACGCGGTCTGCGCCTGCGGCCTCGATCATGTTGGCGACCAGCTTTGCGGAGATGGGGTCGCGGCCCTTGGCCTTGCGATCCTGACGGGCGTAGCCGAAGTACGGGATGACGGCGGTGATGCGGCCGGCCGAGGCACGGCGGCAGGCGTCGATCATGATGAGCAGCTCCATCAGGTTGTTGTTGACCGGCTTGCAGGTCGACTGAACCAGAAATACGTCGCTGCCGCGGACAGATTCATTGATCGTCAGGGAAACCTCGCCGTCGGCAAAGGTCGTTACGGTGCAGTCGCCCAGCGGCAGCCACAGCTTGCGGCAGACGCCCTCGGCAAACGGACGGTTGGCATTGGCACAGAATACCTTGACGTTCTTACCATGAGAAATCATATGAAATTACCCTCTCTCTTGTGTTGTTCGGTCTGTTCCTGTTCTGTGTGTTCTATATCATGGCGGCACCCGCCGCCGGGATACGAGGCTTATTTTTTCTCCTTCAGCTTGTGCCGGTTGGCCCAGTCGCGCTTGTTCTGCTGGCGGGCGCGGGCGATGGCGAGCGCTGCGGGCGGCACGTCGTCGGTCACGGTGGAGCCGGCGGCGATATATGCGCCCTCTCCGATGTGAACCGGCGCAATGAGATTGGCATTGCAGCCGATAAACGCGTCGTCGTCAATGACGGTGCGGGATTTTTTCACGCGGTCATAGTTGACCGTGACCGTGCCGCAGCCGAAGTTGATGTTTTTGCCTACGTCGCTGTCGCCGATGTAGGTCAGGTGGGAGATCTTCGTGCCGTCGCCGATGGTGGAGTTCTTGACCTCCACGAAGTCGCCGCAGCGCACGTGCGAGCCGATGCGCGAGCCCGGACGGACGTAGGCAAAGGGGCCGACGGTCGTGTCCGCGCCGATCTCGGAATCGTAGACCTGCGAGGCGTTGACACGCGTATTCTCTCCGACCTTCACGTTTTCCAGATAGCTGTTCGGGCCGATCATGCAGCCGTCGGCGATGGACGTCGTACCGCGCAGCACGGTCCCGGGCAGCAGCTCTGCCCCGGCCCCGACGAAGACGGTCGGCTCGACATAGGTGTTGTCATAGTCCCAGATCGACACGCCTGCGGCGGCCAGATCGTACAGAACGCCGCGGCTCAGCAGCGGCTGCCACTCGGCCAGCTGCTGCATGGAGCAGACGGCGTACACGCCGTCACGGTCAGTATAGGGAATACCGTGCTCCTTCATGAAGTCGGTGAAAATAAATGTATCGTCCAGCGCGTCCATCAGCGCCTGACGGCTCACGGAGCTTACGCCGCTTTCGACCGGTGCGCCGGAGAACGCTTCCTCGTCGACGGCAAACGGGTCAATGACGGCGGGGCCAGTGACGACGATGACGTCCTCCTCCTGCTCGTCGGCCGTGGACAAAAAGACGTGGAGCTGGTCGGCAGTTTCCTCGAGCTTCGCGCAGCTCAGCTCGCAGCCGTCCGGGAAGCAGTGCTTCGCCTCGGACAGGAACCGCTCGTGGCAGACCAAAAAGAAACGCCCGACCCCGCCCGCGGCCAGAGAACGCGTCAGCCACGACAGCAGCGGCGTCCCCATGATCGCCTGCAGCATCATCGGGCGGGAAAAACCTGTTTTCGCGGTATCGTCAGGCACAAAGACGACGGCAGACAAATCAGACAACAGACCCACGCTCCTTCACCGATAGACATTCTGCCTGTATTATAGCACAATTACAGCGCTGAGCGCTGTATGCACGGCGCAGCCGTGCAAAAATCGGCATCGCCGATTTTTATTGTCGCTGTAACAGCAACACAAAGACTTTTGCAAAGCAAAAGTCTCGTGCCAATGGCACGTGAGCGCACACAGTGCGCCCTTTGTGGCTATTATAGCAGAGATTATGCTGTTTGTACAGAAAGCCGCGCGGAATTTTCACGGAAAAACAGAGAAAGTTTTCTGGAAAAACGGGCTATTCATTGCACAAATGAACAAACTATGATAGAATACCCACAGATTATCAGAAAAACAAAGAGGAGCAACTATGCTGACACTCAAGAATCTCAGCCTGACAGCGGCTGACGCGCAGGGACGCGCGGACATCGTCAAAAACGTCTCTCTGGACGTAGAAGACGGAAAATTCCTTGTCATTACCGGCCCGAACGGCGGCGGCAAGACGACGCTGGCCAAGCTCATCATGGGCCTTGCGACCCCCACCGGCGGCCAGATTTTTCTGGACGGCGAGGACATCACCGGCCTTTCCATCACCGACCGCGCAAAGCGCGGCATTTCGTATTCCTTTCAGCAGCCGCCCCGGTTCAAGGGCATGAAGGTCTCCGACCTTCTCACCATCGCGGCGGGCAAGGCGCTTTCCCATGACGAGGCCTGTTCCTATCTGACGCAGGTGGGTCTGTGCGCGCGCGACTATCTGAACCGCGACGTGGACACGAGCCTGTCCGGCGGCGAGGTCAAGCGCATCGAGATTGCGACCCTGCTGGCCAAAAATTCCCGGCTTATGATCTTTGACGAGCCGGAGGCCGGCATCGATCTGTGGTCGTTCGCCCGGCTGACGGAAACATTCCGCGAGCTGCACGAAAAGGGCGGCCGCACGATCCTCATCATTTCCCATCAGGAGCGCATCATCCGTCTGGCCGACGAGATCATCCTGATCGCGAACGGCGAGATCGCCGGACGCGGCACGGCGGACGAGCTTTATCCGAAGCTGCTGTCGCAGACCGTTGCGGGCTGCAATCTGCTGGAGGTGAACGGAATATGCTGAACGACATTCAGAAAAAGCATTCTCAAGACCGTCTCGGATATGACGGGCATCCCGGACGGCGCGGTGAACATCCGTCTCGACGGACAGAAGGCGTTCCGCCAGAATTCCGAGCATATCCAGATCGTCTCCAAGACCGACAAGGACGGCATCGACATCAAAATCGCGCCCTTTACCAAGAGCGAAAACGTGCATATCCCTGTCGTACTGAGCAGAGCCGGGTTCCACGACATGGTCTATAACGACTTCTTTGTCGGCGAGGGTGCAGACGTGACCATCGTGGCCGGGTGCGGCATCCACAACTGCGGCGACTGCGACTCCGAGCATGACGGCATCCATACCTTCTACATCGGCAAAAACGCGAAGGTTCACTATATCGAAAAAGCACTACGGCGAG
>VOFG01003974.1_pt1 | contig 12329 bp, 11 predicted proteins | sample 5384171 | NCBI WGS metagenome assembly VOFG01 (sample SAMN12384726, study PRJNA508395) | human gut metagenome | isolation source: healthy gut F | host: Homo sapiens | reverse complement strand
ATCTTCAATCCCGAGGACCTCAATGCGCTCGAAGCCGCCCTGCGGCTCAAGGACCGTGTGGCGGGTTCCACGGTTCATATCCTTACGATGGGTCCGCAGCGCGCCGCCGACATCATCCGCGACGCGATGTTCCGCGGGGCCGACGGCGGCTACCTGCTTTCGGGCCGCGAGTTCGCCGGCTCGGACACGCTGGCCACCTCCTACGCCCTTTCGTGCGCGCTGAAGAAGATCGCCCCCGACGTGATTTTCGCAGGCCGTCAGGCCATCGACGGCGACACGGCGCAGGTGGGTCCGCAGGTCGCCGAGAAGCTCGGTCTTCCGCAGGTGACCTATGCCGAGGAGATTCTTGAAGTCCGGGAGGGCGCGCTGGTCATCAAGCGCCGCCTGGAGCACGGCACGGAGGTCGTCGAGTGCCCGATTCCGGCCGTTGTGACGGTCAATGCCTCGGCCGCCGAGTGCCGCCCGCGCAACGCCAAGCGCGTGATGAAGTACAAGGGCGCGCTGGCCGGTTCGGAGATCGCCGCTGCACCCGAATCGCCCGCCGCGCAGCGCGCCGCCGCGAAGGAGTACCTCCGCATCGTGGAGTGGGCCGCCGCCGATGTCGATCCCGATCCCGCGCAGCTCGGCCTCCAGGGTTCGCCCACGAAGGTCAAGAGGATCGAGAACGTGGTTTTCGCCGCCAAGGAGGCCAAGAAACTCACTGCCGCCGACAACGACATCAATGAACTTATGGTTGAACTCATCGCGAGCCACACGCTCGGTTAATGCGTTTTTTTGAGATGAACAATATATTCGTATATATCGAGATGGAGGGCGGCAAGGTCGCCGACGTGAGTCTCGAACTGCTGACCAAAGGCCGCGAACTGGCCACGACGCTCGGCGTGAAACTCGAAGCCGTCGTCCTGGGCCACAACCTCGCCGGCATCGAAAAGGAACTGGCCAAATACGGCGCCGATACGGTCTGGGTTGCCGATGATCCGTTATTTTCTCCGTTCCGCACGCTGCCCCACACGGCGGTCCTGTGCGGTCTGATCGGGCAGGAGAAGCCCCAGATCGCGCTGTTCGGCGCCACGCCCGTGGGCCGCGACTTCGCACCCCGCGTATCGTCGGCCCTGCACAGCGGTCTTACGGCCGACTGCACGCAGCTCGAAATCGGCGACCACAAGGACGCCAAGACGGGTACGGAGTATAAGAACCTCCTGTATCAGATCCGCCCGGCGTTCGGCGGCAACATCATCGCCACGATCGTCAACCCCGACCACCGTCCGCAGATGGCCACCGTCCGCGAGGGCGTCATGCGCAAGGAGTACGCCGCACAGCCCGGCGCGGGCGAGGTGAAGGCGATCGACTGGAAGAAGATGGTCACGGACGCGGACCTCGCGGTGAAGATCATCGACCGTCAGATCGAGGAGCGCAAGATCGACATCAAGGGTGCGTGGGTTCCAAAGGAACTTCAGGCTGGTGCACGAACTGGCCGATCATGCGTCGCCGGCGGCTACGGCATGGGTTCCAAAGAGAACTTCAGGCTGGTGCACGAACTGGCCGACGTTCTGGGAGGCGAAGTGGGCGCCAGCCGCGCCGAGATTATCCGCAAGATGATCGATGCAGGTTTCACGGAGCATGCGCGTCAGGTGGGCCAGACGGGCGTCACGGTGCGTCCGAAGCTCTACATCGCCTGCGGCATCTCGGGTCAGATCCAGCACACGGCCGGCATGGACCAGTCGTCGATGGTCATCTCGATCAACTCCGATCCCGAGGCTCCGATCAACAAGATCGCCGACTACGCCATCACGGGCGGCGATGCTGAATTTCAGTATCCCGGAGATTATCCCCAAGATGATCGAGCGGTTATAAACAAAAAGTACTGCACCCGTCCGTTCGGGATCGACTCGTTCGAGGCCGGAAAGTTCATTCCGCTGGTCTTTTACGGTTCGATGTGGTTCGATGCGGAGCACAATCTGTTCTGTTTCTGCGGCGAGAACGAGATCGCGCCCGACCTGTCGGGCGAAATTGTCGGCAACATTCCCCACTTCTATGTCATAGGTATTGAATTTACCCCAAAACAGGAGCCTACGAATCTTAAAAACAACTAATTATGGCTAATTTCTTTTCAGATAACAAGGATTTGCAGTTCCACTTCCAGCATCCGTTGATGCGCAAGATCGTGGAGCTGAAGGAGCGCGGTTTCGCGGAGAAGGACCTCTACGACTATGCGCCGCAGGATTTCGACGACGCGATGGACAACTACCGCCGCGTGCTGGAGATCGCCGGCGAGGTCTGCGGCGAGGTGATCGCCCCCAACGCCGAGGGTGTGGACCACGAGGGTCCGCGCGTGGTTGACGACCATGTGGAGTACGCTTCGGGTACGGTCGAGAACATGAAGGCCGTGGTGGACGCGGGGTTGAGCGGCATGACGCTTCCGCGCAAGTACGACGGACTGAACTTCCCGCTCATCTGCTTCGTGATGGCCAACGAGATGGTGGCCCGCGCCGATGCCAGTTTCGAGAACATCTGGGGGTTGCAGGACTGCGCCGAAACGTTGAACGAGTTCGCTTCGGAGGAGATCAAGCAGAAATACCTGCCGTGGGTCTCGGCGGGCGCGACGTGCGCCATGGACCTCACGGAGCCGGACGCCGGTTCGGACCTCGGAGCCGTGATGCTCAAGGCCACCTGGTCGGAGGAGCGGCAGACGTGGCTGCTGAATGGCGTGAAGCGCTTCATCACCAACGGCGACGGCGAGGTTTCGCTCGTGCTGGCGCGTACCGAAGAGGGTACGACCGACGCCCGCGGCCTCTCGATGCTGGTCTACGACAAGCGCGACGGCGGCGTGAAGGTGCGCCGCATCGAGAATAAGCTCGGCATCAAGGGATCGCCGACGTGCGAGCTGGTCTTCACGAACGCCCCGGCGCAGCTGGTCGGCGACCGGAAGATGGGCCTGATCAAGTATGTGATGTCGCTGATGAACGCCGCACGCCTGGGCATCGGCGCACAGTCGGTGGGTCTCTGCGAGGCCGCTTACCGCGAGGGGCTGAAATACGCCCACGAGCGCGAGCAGTTCGGCAAGCCGATCATCCAGTTCGCCGCCGTTTCGGAGATGCTCTCGAACATGAAGGCCAAGGTGCAGGGCGTGCGCGCGCTGCTGTACGAAACGGCGCGTTTCGTCGAGGTCTACAAGCAGTACGGCCATATCTCCCACGAGCGTTCGCTCGAAGCGGAGGAGCGTCAGGAGATGAAGTTCTACAACCGCCTTGCCGACGGTTTCACGCCGCTGGTGAAGCTCTTCTCGTCGGAGTATGCCAACCTGCTGGCCTACGACGCCATCCAGATCCACGGGCGAACGACCGCTTCCCTTTCTCATTGATTTTGGCGAATTTTGTACCGTGACGAAAGGGCGGTTATTTATTAAAAATTATTTTTGTATTATCCTATAATCCTGACAGTGACAGTTATGTTGAAAAGTGCTTCTGATGGCGGCCGTTGTGTTGCTCGGCCTGCCCGGTCTGGCTCATGCCCAGTTGGGGCGCGGTGAAATTTCGGTGGGGTACGGAGTCGCTCCGTGACCGACTGGATCGACGCTATACAGCGATAAGTTGCTCGACGTGCTCGATATGAAGGATGCGTCGATGGACAGCTGGGGCGGTGTGTCGGTCAATTACACCTTCCGTATCGTCGGCGGGTTGGGTGTGGGCGCTACTTTCGTCTATTCGGGTAACAATCAGCGGTTGGCCGGTAAGAAAATCTCGACCGACTATTATTCGATCATGCCGCACCTGAAGATGCGCTGGCTCAACCTGCGCATCCCAATCGCTCTATTCCCGCATCGGTGTGGGCCTGACTTTCACCGAATCTTCGGGCGAGGGCAGAGCGAATCGGCCCGGCAGTGGGCTTTTTCAGGTTTCGCCGATCGGTGTCGAAATCGGGGGTAAGGTCGCGGCCTATGCCGAAGCGGGAATCGGTACGATGGGATCGCTTGTCGCCGGTCTTCGCTTCCGCTTTTAACGGATCGGTCCAGTGTAGGGGACATCGCCACGGACCGGCTGTCCGGTCGGTTCGAGAAGGAGAGGTGCTGTGTCGCTTTCGCAAGGATTTTGCGCCTGGCATGCGATGCCGGCGATTTGCCTGCGAAAGAGCGATCGTATTCGAACGAGAGGGAGAGGAAGATGTGGCTGACGTTTCGATTTGCCGGAATCTTCGGAAAGAACGAAAAAAACAGGATCTCGAAATTGCATTGCTTCGAGGTCCTGTTTTTTCAGTGCCGATCGCGGGGGCGATTGGCTGTTCTTTAAACCGCATTCCTGGCCGCTTCGTATTCGGCCTTGATTTCAAGGTAAAAATTCGAAGACAGTTTGGTAATAGGGGACTATCCACAGCATAGCGATACCGAGCGTGAGCAGGCTGAGAAGCGACCAGCCGATCATGAGCTGCATGAGAAATAATCGCATCTTTGTGTCCGCGCATCATTGCCATACTGCGTTCGATCGCCTCGTCGCAGCCGATTTCCGGATTGTCGGATACGATGTACAGCGCCATTGCATACGACAGTCCCTTGATGATGCCGGGGACGATGAGCAGCAACGTCCAAAGGAACGTGTAGATTCCAGATAACAGGCCCGTTCCGATGGCTTTCCAGTAATAGGTATTGTTGAATGCGCAGAACAGTCCTTCGATGGTCAGGGGGCGCTTGTCGCGGGCGAATGCGAGGAATGTTCGCAGAAGCCCGAAGTTGATGGGCAGATAGACGAAGATCAGGAGCAGGACCGCAAGACCTGCAATGGCTCCTCCTCTGTTGAGGATGCCGTAAGGGACATAGAGTACGCAAAGATACGACGTAGAGCAGGATCGCCGATCCCCAGTTCCCCCTTCATTGCTGCGAGGGACGATTGTCTGATTTGAATTTGTTTGCATAGTGGGGTTTTTATGGTTTCTTTTGCAAAAGTACAAAATCCCCCCGTGCAAGTTTTCGGGCAGAAATGTTACTTCGGAATGAAAAAAAAAGCGTTTTTTCGGCAGCGTACCCTTGCTGTTATTCGCGCCCGTGTAGTCGGGTGATGACGATCGCTTTTGGCCTGTCAGCGGTCTATCCCGTCGCGCGAAAGGACGCCCTGCGTGTAGTAATGTTTGATTTCCCGCATTTCGGTCACCAGGTCGGCCGCATCGATCAGTGCCTGCGGTGCATAACGCCCCGTGACGACGACTTCTACCGCCGGATGGCGGCGGTTCAGGCATCCAGTACGGCGTCGATCGTCAGCAGTCCGAAATGCAGAGCGATGGTCAGTTCGTCGAGGATCACCACATCGTATTCCCCGCTCTCCAGCAGGGGCGGCGCAGCGGGTCAGACCGTCGCGTGCCATCCGGATATCGATCGCTTCGGGATCCTTGCCGATAAAAACATCCCCGACCCAACTGTTCGATCTTCACTTGGTCGAAGAGTTGCCCGATTTTCGTTCGTTGTACCGCATCGATTTGACGAACTGTCCGATGTAAACGCTTTTGCCGGCGCACAACGCCCGCAGGGCCAGTCGAATGCAGCCGTGGTCTTGCCTTTGCCGTTACCGGTATAGACGTGAATATATCCTTTCGTTGAGTCCATGCGGCAAAGATAGTGCAGGTTTGGGGCAGAGCCAAATAAATTTGGGCGGAACCGAGGGCGACCGCTGTCCGGAAAAGACGATATAAATCCGAATCGAAGGGGGTATATTTGCTCTCATGCAGCAAGGCCGGTTGCGAGGACATCCGGTTGTGGAAATTCTTTCCGGCAGATTTTTTGCAAAGGCGGAAAAGGTCCGAGAGCAAATTCGTGCCGGAAAAATTTTGAAATCGAACTCCTTGCGTCTTTTTTCGGAAATAGGCCGTTTCAGAGGTTGATCGGTTGGCTTGCGTGAAGATGGCATCGAGCAGCCGGAATAACTCCGCTTCCAGCTCTTCGCCTCTTCCGGATCGCCGCAGAGTGTGAAGATTTTTTCCCGGAGGAGCCCCGTAGCATATCGTGCCGGCCGCACCGCAGGTTTCGGACCCGCAGATGATGACTGCATCGATCGCATCCTCGTGACGCATCAGGGCGTTGTAAAGAGCCAACAATTGCCGGGGTACGGTTATTTTCGGGACGGGGAGCAACGTTCCGCAGGCTCCGATCTCTTCGATCGAATGAATGAGTTCCAGGTCGTAACGTCCGGCAATCAGCTCGGCTGTATCGGCCGGTATTCCATAGAGTATGATATTCATCGTTATCGGTTAAAAAAAAGTGCGGCGACATCCTAATCTCTTGAATGTTATGGCAGTAACAATGGTTATCGCCGCACTTTCGTTTGTCGTTCATTACTGGAAATACCGCTGTGGCAGACGAGGAAATCTCTTGTACCGGAACGGTACAACGATCCCTGTGTCGGGACGGTTTTCCTAAAATTTATCAAGCGAAACACAACCGAAATCAAACGCCTAACCCACGAGCGCCTTTGACATCGAATCGATCTGGCAGGTCTTCTGACTTGCTCCTGTTCCGAAGCCTTCCCGGTCCTTGCGGACCAGTGGCAGAGATGTTCGGAGCCTCACGGAGTTTCACAGCAGCGGGACTGTCCGGGATTCACACCTCGATTCCCTTTTCATTCCTCTCCTTGCATAAGGAGCCGGAAACCAAATCTGCCGCAAATATAACGGTATTTTTCAGGAAACAAAAACTCTTTCCGGGAATTTTTTTCTTTTCGCCGGTTGTTTCCGATTTGGCGGGAATACACTACTTTTTGTGCCGTCATGAAAACAAAACAGGAACTCACCGACATTCTCGATTTCGTTGCGGAATACGCTTCCTATCTGTTAGATCGGGAGTGCACACTTCGCGTGTGATCCGCAACGCACAGCGCATCGGAACCTCGCAGGAGTGGATATTCAGTTGTCGAGTTTTCAGAAAAGCATAATCATCACCGTACACGACGAACGGAGCGGCGAAGTCGTTACCCGTGTGGTAAAGATCCCTGCGCTGCCGATCAGCTTCGAACGGAATTCGGATCTGAGCGCTTTGAGTTGGGATGCCGTCGATGAACACCGGTCGCTGACCGACCTGCGCGACCGTTACGGGAGAGTTGATCGCCAAGCCGCGTATGGACCCGATTTTCGTCCTGCTGACGGTCGGCCTGGCGAATGCCTCCTTTTGTCGTCTGTTCGGCGGGGACTGGACGGCCGTGGGGATCGTTTTCACCTCCACGCTCGTCGGTTTTTCCGCTCGGCAGCGGATGCAGGCGCATGCCGTGAATCACTTCCTGGTTTTTATCCTTTCCGCCTTTCTGGCTTCGCTCTGCGCCTCGTCGGCATTGGGCTTCGACTGTACGGCCGAGGTGGCGATAGCCACCAGCCCGCTCTTTTCTTGTTCCGGGCGTGCCGCTCATCAACGGCGTGATCGACATCGTCGAGGGGCACGTGCTGATCGGTTGCAGCCGTCTGATCGGCGCCCTGCTGCTGATCCTCTGCATCGCCGTAGGTCTTTCGGCGACGTTGATGATCGTTAAAAAACAGTTTGCTATGATTGCAGTGGATATTCTGTTCGACGGGTTACGTTTCGCGGCCGTGGCCGCTATCGGATTCGGGGGCGATTTCCGATCCTCCGGTGCGGGCATTTCCTACATCGCCCTGCTGGCGGCCGTCGGACACGCCCTTGCGTTTCTGCCTGATGAGTTATGCGGGGATCGACATCGCTACGGCTTCGCTCTGTGCTGCCGTCGTCATCGGTTTCCTGGCAGCCTTTGGCTGGGACGGGTATTCGTTGTCCGATGACCGTGCTTTACATTCCGGCCCTGCTGCCACGATGGTCCCGTATCTATGCCTACAAGACGGTCTTGCCCTCATCATGTTTCTGCAATCGCTCAACGATCCCGGGCAGGGGCTGGAATATATGCAGCAGTTTTCCTGAATGCCACCGTGTCGTTCAGCGATGATTATCCTGTTGGCTGCGGGCGCTACGGCTGCCGATCTTCATCTTCAACCGCCGGGCTTTCTCGCTCACACGGCGCAGACGGAACCGCAAGTAAACTCTTTTCGTATGGATGTTTCTGGAATACGATAGCCGCATACAACGCCGCCACGTGGCCCGTGCAGCTCCTGCTTGGTCGCGGTCGCCGCCGTACTGACCGCTTTTGCTTTACCTGCGTCCGACGCGTGCCGTGCGTGTGGCGATGAAGGTTTTATGGCCGCATTGAATTTCTGGATCGCGGGTGTATATTATTTTATCTATTGCGCTCCGCGCGAACATTACGATATTCTGGCCCTGTTCTGGACGGTCATGGGCTTGTATTTGGATCTATCGATCTGGCGGCCGGACACGATTCGCTCGGGCGCACGGGACGACACTCCCGGTTTGCTTTGGTGCTGTTCTGTATGCCGCTCGTTTATCCGCTCTTCTCGCTGGCCCTGGGGCGTACTTTTCCGATGATGACCTCGCCCGTGATGCCCTGCTCGGTCGCAGTCTTCACCGTCGCGTTGATGCTGGCTTTCTCCCGAGCGGGCGAATATCGTGTTGGCGACGTTCCTCTGCCATTGGGCGTTGATCGGGCTTTCGAAGGTCTATTTTTTCGATTCCCGAGGATTTTCTGCTGGCGCAGCGTCGTACCCGCTCTCTTCCTCTTTTCCGGCGTTATATCCGGAATCGGGCCTGCGAATCCACCAAACCCTCCCGCGTGTGCTGAATGCACTGCTTGCCGTCCTGTGTGCCGTCATCGGGGTTTTCTTCACTTTTACGCTTCTGCATCAATTCGATCTCTTTACCGAAATATGATCCCATACCGAGCCGAAGATTTCAGCGTGACGGTTTCCGTCGCCGATTATATCGCCTGTTTCCGCGATGCCGAGCGTTTTTGAGGGTTGCTGCCGCACCTGTCCGAACTATGGACGCAGTTGGGGATGTCCTCCCTTCGATTTCGATGTCGAGGAGTACCTGACCCGGTATTCCAGGGCATTGCTTATTGCGACGAAGATCGTTCCGAACAGGGCGGTCTTCCCATTGCGGAGGCAAAGCGGTTGATCCACCCCGAACGGCAGCGGCTCGAGAGGCGTCTGCTCGAAATGGAGCGGCGGTATGGAGGACGTTGTTCGCCTACGTCGGCAGTTGCCTCTATTGTCCCGATGGTACCTGTACACGTCCCGAAGGGAAACCCGTGCCGCCATCCTGAATTGGTGTCTGTCGCCTCGAAGCCTGCGGCTTCGACATAGGCCGCACGACTTCCGAGCTGTTCGGAATCGAACCTGCGGGGAGCCGACGGAAAATGCCCGAGTACCTGACCCTCGTGTGCGGTTTTTTCCACGATGGGGACGGTGTCGTGGGTAATCGCAAGATATGAAAAGGCCTCGCTGTACAGCGAGCCTTTTTTCATTCCGGAACGATCCTCCTATGCCTGTTCTGCCAGGATGCTTTTACGCGGATGGAAGATGAGGTTGAGCTGTCCGACGATGTCGCCCAAGGCAGCCTGGGCCTTGACCGAGTTGCCGGCGTCATCCAGCGGGGTGCGAAGGCCGCTACGCCCATCACGCCCGGAACGACGCCCATGATGCCGCCGCCCACGCCGGTCTTGGCCGGAAGGCCCGTGTTGAAGAGCCAGTCGCCCGTATGCTCGTAAAACCGACGGTGGCCATCATCGAGGCGATGCGCGTACCCAGATCGGGCTTGAAGACCGTCTGTTTGGTTACGGGGTTCACGCCGTCGAATGCGATGGTCGCAGCCGCGACCGCCAGTTGGCGGGCCGTTACGCCGATCGAACACTGGCGGGTGTAGAGGTCGAGCGCCATATCGGGATCGTCGTAGATGCGCGAATAGTTTTTTCAGCAGCCACGCGATCGACTTGTTGTTGAAGTTGGTCGCGGTTTCCGATTTTGTAAAGTTCGTCGATGACCTCCACGCTCGAGCCGCAGAGTCCTTCGATGAATCCCTGATCGCCTCCCATTTCGCGTCCGGCTTCCTGATGGGTTTTATCATCGAGCAGGCGGCGGCGATCGCACCGGCGTTTACCAGCGGTGTCGAAGGGTGATCCTTTTCGAGCAGGATCGCCATGATCGAGTTGAAAGGCAGTCCCGTAGCGTCGGCGCCGATCTTCGCCAGCACCTCTTCGGCGCTGTATTGATTCATCGCTAAAATGGCCGTCGGCACTTTCGATACCGATTCGATGCCGAACTTGTAGTTCCGTGTCGCCTGCGGCGATAATCTCTCCGTCGGGCAGACAGACGGCGATGCCGAACAGGTCGGACGGTACGTTGGCCAGATAGGGTATATAGTCGGCGTTTTTTTACCTCCTGTGACCGCTTTGGTCTGTTCGAAGGCGTGCTGTACGGCGTCCCGAACGTCTTGTTTCGTGAGTTTTTGTCCCATGACGATTGCTTTTATTGTTTGTTTTCCGGAGCCGTATGGTTCCCGTATTTTGCGGGTTGTTTTGGGAATGTTCTGGGAACGGCCTGCTTCCCCAGTGGAAGGGTGCGAATTCCGCAGTGGCCTTCGGGTCTTTTCCACGAGGGCTTGCGCATGGCGTAGATGACGAACGGAGCGCCTACCACTACCACGCAGCCGATAATCAGTACGGAGAACCATACCGTGTTGCTGCCGACCGAGATCTGGCTGGGCGGAACGAAGCTGAGGATGAAGGCGAGCAGTGCTCCGCAGAAGCCGACCGTACCGATCGTCCACATCAGACCGTTACCCTTCTTGCCCAGGCGGAACGGACGTGCCGTGCCTTTCATCTTGTAGCGCAGCACGATCGCGGCCGAGAACATCAGCATGTACATGATCAGGTAGAGCAGCACGGTGAGTTGCGAGAGGATCTGATAGAACGACTGTACCGAAGGCATTACCACGAACAGCAGCGCCAGCAGCGTTACGACGCCGCCCTGAATGAGCAGGATGTTGCGCTGTACGCCGTTCTTGTTGGCCTTCTGGAAGAAGGGAGGCAGATAACCCGCCTTGCCCACGGCGAAAATACCTTTCGACGGACCCGATACCCAGGTCAGTACGCCTGCCAGTACGCCGAACATCAGGGCGACGGCGATAATCGGCGAAGCCCACGAGATGCGCAGATAATGGAAGTAGTTGTCGAAGCCGATCAACAGCGACTGGGTCAGGTTGATGTCTTTGGCCGGAATGATGAAGCCCAGCGAGAAGGTGCCCAGCACGAAGATCAGCACCGTGACGAGCGAGCCGATGACGATGGCTTTCGGGTAGTTTTTCGACGGATTGTTCACGTCCATCACGTGAATACCCATCATCTCCATACCGGCGTAGAAGAGGAAGATGCTGCTGGCCAATACCAGGTTGTCGAAATTCGTCAGGTCGGGGAAGAAGCCCTGCGACATATCCATGTAGTTATGGCCGCCGGTCGAAATGTAAATGATGCCCAGAAGAATGAGCAGAACCTGCCGGTATGATCGTACCGATCATACCTCCCCATTTGCTGATTTTGCCGACCCAGTCCATGCCTTTCAGAGAAACGAGTGTTGCGACCCAGTAAATAGCCAATACGACTATTAGCGTGAAGACCTTGTTCGACGCAAGTGACATGTCGTACGTTTCGTTCATGCCGATAAAGGCGATCGATACGGCGCCGAAGGTCAGTACCGTCGGGTACCAGATCGTCGATTCGATCCACTGAAGCCAGATGGCGAGAAATCCCGTGCGTGCGCCGTACGCTTCGCCGACCCAGCGGAATACACCGCCCTGTTTGTCGGAGAACATGGCCGCCAGCTCCGCAGCCACCATGGCCGTCGGGATCAGGAAGACGACTGCGGCGAACAGGTAGTAGAATGCCGACGATAAGCCATAAACCGCTTCTGCGGGAAGACCTCGCAGACTTACTACGGCAGTGATGTTCATAATTGCAAGTGTCATCACACTCAATTTGAACCCTGTGCTGGTTGTAGCTTTTTTCACATCCATAATAATTGAATTTAAAAATTGTTTGAACTTTATTCTTCATTTTCCCGGTTCGGCAGCGTCCGGGAGAAATCCGGCGTTGCGCTTATACCTTGAAAATGTCGTTTTATCCGTCTGTTTGAAGCTCGTTTTTCGTGACGATTTGTAAAATTGCAAGGGACCGTGCAAATCGGTCGGATGTTTCCGATTTTGTTGCGGACCGCCGTATCGCTTCGTGAAAAATGGTTATATTTGTGATGTATGAAATGTGATCCCAGCAGGTCGAAGAGCGTGTTGGTTATCGGGCCTTTCCGTTTGCCGTCTATAATTAATGTATTCCCCGATTAGCCTTATAGATTTGACACTGCCTCGGGTTTTACCGTATGATTGAAGTTGTGCGTTATGTTGCGATATTTTTTCTGTTTGCTGGCGCTTCCGGTGCTGTTGTCTTGTT
>VOFG01004693.1_pt1 | contig 12332 bp, 16 predicted proteins | sample 5384171 | NCBI WGS metagenome assembly VOFG01 (sample SAMN12384726, study PRJNA508395) | human gut metagenome | isolation source: healthy gut F | host: Homo sapiens | reverse complement strand
AAGCTAACAGATATCACACGGGAAGAATTGTGGGCAAAGCAACGTTTGTCCTTTACCGACATCGACTATGCCGTGTGGGAACGGAATAAATCCATGCTTCATCAATTCTCGAAGATGAACCGGAACTGTACATTTGTAGTAGACGTATATAAATGCAGATATGCCTATGCTTTTCCGAACTTTGTAGATTTACTGGGATATGATGCCCACAAGATAGCAACATTGGAAAGGCAGGGTGATTATCTGGAATCGCGCATCCATCCCGACGACCGCGAGCAATTGCTCATCTTACAAATAAAATTAAGTCAGTTTATATACAGTTTGCCTCCCGGAACAACGAAATGACTATTCTAATATTTACAGTTTTCGTGTTCTCAATGCGAGGCAACAATACGTGCGTGTTGTCAGCAGGCATCAGGTTCTGGAGCAGACCATCGATGGAAAAGCATGGCTGGTAATTGGGAATATGGATATCTCACCTGATCAACAAGAGGCCGAAACGGTAGGCTGTACTGTACTCAATCTGAAAAATGGAGAGATGTTCTCTCCTTCTCCGTCACTGCAGACCTTCAATCCTCTCACCAAACGGAAGCTGAAATTTTACGCCTGATCCAAAAAGGACTGTTAAGTAAAGAAATAGCAGACAAACTGTGTGTCAGCATTCATACCGTCAATATTCACCGACAGAATCTATTACGGAAATTAGGAGTACAAAATTCCATTGAAGCCATCCGAATAGGATATGAGACGGGGATATTAAGCTGATTAAGGCATCCATTCCAGCACTCCTCCCACCGGATGCTCTTTTCGCCATTCTTCAAACCCGGCATAAGTCCGCACTCCATCCCGTATGACAGCCTGATAATATTCTATCCCTATAATCTTTTCACTTTCAGGGTGTCTCATTTTTCAATTGAAGAATTGTCCGCTTAATCTCATCTGTCAAGACGGAAGAAATACGTTCGGCTACTTTCTCAAAATACCCATCGTATCGGGAACCTTTCCGGATATGTATCATATCAATTTGCCAGAGTGCATTATCCGAATCCTGATACCAGGCATGCCACTCCACACAGGCTTCAACAGTATGCAAAAGATTTACACACTCTATCTTCTTCACTGACGTGTTTTCCGCCAGCTTCGCCATCGCCCTGAAACTATCGGCTAAACTTAAAGAAGACGTATATATATGAAAATCAATATCCCGGTGTTTCATCAGCAACCCCATACGAAGAGAACCAACCAGATTAACCTGTGCACCAATACTTTCCCATATCGGGATAACATTGACTTTCTCTATTATTTCCCATGCTTTCTGCTGATTTCGTCTTGCAACATCAAGGATATCCATCTTTCTTCTAGATTAAATGAGCACGCAAAAATAAGAAAAAGGCTTGATATATAGCTATAAATAACTATTTAATACCCCACCGGATCTAGCTAACTTTGCCACCCTTTTCAATCAACTTTTAATACCCAAACTGAATTTATATATGATATTCAACGAAACAGAAGAGCAGGAAAAAGCATATTTGCAACAGGTGCTCAATATCATCAATGATACGATAAACAGCACAGACAAGTCTGTTAAAGAGCACATAGATACTCTGCAGGAATACAAAGATTATCTATGGTCCAATAAAGACATCGATCCTCATGAAATCCGTTCCATGCGTGAAAGTATACTGAATCATTTTGCACGAGGCGAAAATGTGATAACAAACGCAATCGCCTGAGTAAGATATTGGATATTCCTTACTTCGGACGAATCGACTTTAAGGAAAATGGAAGCAGCGGCAAAAAACTTCCTGTATATATAGGTATACACACATTCTACGATTTCAAAAAACAAAAGAAATCTGATATATGATTGGCGGTCACCTATTTCGGGTATGTTTTATGACTATGAGTCAGGTGAGGCCACTTATTCTTCTCCGTCAGGTGAAGTGCATGGAGAGATTTCACTCAAGCGTCAGTACCGCATTCGCAAAGGTAAGATGGAATATATGATTGAAAGTTCCGTCACTGTTCATGATGATGTTCTGCAAAAAGAGCTCTGTTCCAATGCAGACGACAAGATGAAAAACATCGTTATGACCATCCAACGGGAACAAAACCGGATTATCCGAAACGAAGATACGCCCGTACTCATCATACAGGAGTCGCCGGCTCGGGAAAAACGTCTATTGCCTTACACCGTATTGCTTACCTGCTCTATGCACAAAAAGGAAAAAATTTCATCCAAAGATATTCTGATCATCTCACCTAATAAAGTATTTGCCGATTACATATCCAATGTCCTTCCGGAACTTGGTGAAACGACTGTACCGGAAACCAGCATGGAACAAATTCTCTCCACCGTCCTCGATAACAAATATAAGTATCAGAATTTCTTCGGACAAGTTTCGGAACTACTGGAAAAGCCGGCTCCGGATTTTATCGAACGGATACAATACAAAGCTTCTTTCGAATTTGTTTCCCGACTGGACAAATTCATCCTCCATATGGAAAATCACTATTTCAGAGCGACTGATGTAAAACTCACCAAGTATATCACTATTCCCGCAGAATTCGTAGGGGAACAGTTCAAACGATTCCATCGTTACCCCATACGCCAACGATTTGAAACCATGACAGATTACATTCTGGAAATGATGAAAATCCAGTATAACCTTACAGTGACTACCGCTGAGAAAAATCTGCTGAGAAAAGAAATTAAGAATATGTTTTCAGGAAATAACGACCTCCAGATCTATAAAGACTTTTTCGAATGGGCCGGAAAACCTGAAATGTTCAAGATACGAAAGAATCGTATGCTGGAATATGCAGATATGGCTCCCCTGGCTTATCTGCACCTCGCATTGGATGGAAATAGAACTCAAACTCATATCAGGCATCTTCTGATAGATGAAATGCAGGACTATTCTCCCATACAATACAAGGTGATCCAAAAACTTTATCCCTGCCGGAAAACAATTCTTGGAGATGCTTCTCAATCTGTCAATCCCTATGGTTCTTCAACTGCTGCCATGATTCAAAAAAGCGTTTACCACCGGAGAAGTAATGAAACTATGTAAGAGTTACCGCTCTACTTTTGAAATTACCAGTCTGGCGCAGAAAATTCAGGCAAACAATGAACTGGAACCCATTATGCGACATGGAGAACAACCTGAAATTTTTCCATTCAAGAATGCAGAAGAAGAAACGACAGGCATTGTTAATTTGGTATCGGACTTCAGAAACTCCGGATATACATCTTTGGGAATAATCTGTAAAACAGAAACTCAGGCAAAAGCGCTTGCTCAGAAACTCCAAGTCCATACAGATAACATATCGTTTTTGTCAAGTCTAAGTTCAGCTTATACAAAAGGCATTGTTGTCACTTCCGCACACATGGCAAAAGGGTTGGAATTTGATGAAGTGATCGTTCCACAAGCTGATAATCAGAATTATCATTCCACCATAGATAAAAAGTATGCTTTATGTGGCGGTGACAAGGGCGATGCATAAAATCACATTGACCTATAGCGGGATACCCAATCGGTTCATCGAATAATTCCCATCAAGATGGTGGTTATTTGCCCGTTTACCGCTTCTTTGCATATAGTATACCCTGGCTTAACCTGTTTATCAACTAAATGTCTTACCCTGGATTTGGTTGACTACTATAAGTATCAACTAAAATGAATAAAAGATGAAAAAAGAGTGACATGACCTTTAGTCCTTATCAGCCTTGAACTTCTTGGCGATTTCTATCGTTCGAATTTCTCAGTTTCTCGTTTTGCCCAAGAAAAAGGGATTGCCCGCATTACATTTTGGCGTTGGGTTCGTATCTTTGAGGATTCTAATCCTGAAATATCCGCTTATATGAAAAAGAACAAGTCTCCCAAGTCCTCGGATGAATCCTCCTCAATTACTGCCTTACGTCTTGAGAATGAGCGTTTACGTGCAGAGCTAAAGATGCTAAAATGCGTGCGCACGCCTTCGATACGATGATTGATGTTGCCGAGGAGATGTTTAATCTTCCTATCCGAAAAAAAGCCTGGTACCAAACAATAAAAAGGCTTTGTAAAGGGAGGCATGCCTATACGGTGGTCTCTCTTTGCAAATTGTTTGGTGTAACAAAGCAAGCCTTTTATAAGTATGTTGACCATAGTACGGATAGTTCGGCCCGTGAACGTTTTGTTCTTGAGTTTGTCAAACGTGTGCGTTCAAAGGACCCTGGTATTGGGGGGATGAAACTTTGGCTGATGTACCGTAATGGGTTCGGCACCAGCCAGGCCTTTGTTGGGCGTGACTGTTTCTGTGCTATATTGTCCAAGTATAAGCTGACAATACGCAAACGTTTTCGGGCTCCACGTACGACAGACTCCTCTCATCACTTGCCACAGTATCCTGATTTAACCAGGACATTGCTATTAGAACATCCTGATCAGCCTGTGGGTTAGTGATATCACTTACATTACCATATGGTTGCCTGACGGCAGTTATGTGTTCTGCTACCTGTCTCTGGTGACAGACGCCTATACGAAGGAGATCATTGGGTATTGCGTAGGTGATACTCTGGGAAGCTGTTACACAGTGGAAGCTCTGGAAATGGCAGTCAGACGCATAGCTGCAAAGGAGATTAAGGGTTTGATCCATCACTCCGACCGAGGCGTACAATATGCCAGTGCGGATTATATTGCCATATTACGACATAACGGGATTCTTCCCAGCATGACAGAGGATGGCAATCCCAAGGACAATGCCATAGCTGAGCGTGTGAATGGCATTATAAAGAATGAATTGCTGCAAGGAATGCGCTTTAGTTCAATACAGGAAGTCAGAAAAGCCTGTAGCAACAGCCGTTCACTTCTATAACAACGAAAGGCCTCATATGAGCTTGGATATGCTTACCCCGGTACAGGCAGGAGAAATGCAAGGACCTATCAGGAAAAGATGGATAAGCTACAGAGAAAAGTATCTGAATGTAGCACTTGCTTAAAAATAAATAATAAATCATGTAAAATAAGTTCCCATAAGAATTCATTATCCCACCCTGCTATTAATCTTTTTCTATTGATTGGTATCTCTCTTTTGTTGTTTCTCAATGTGGCCAATGCAATTTTCGCCAGTACGGAGAAGTTTAATGCTGATATATTTCTTCTTCTGGTATTATCTTCATGGAAATTGACATCTAGCTGCCAATGTAGATTATTCTCAATTTCCCAGTGTTCTCTACTATTTTTAAGTATCTTCTGCGCATCAGGTTCCAAGGAAGATATAAAACATCTTTTTTCCACTGTAGTGCCTTTGTTTGTATTTCTGGTATTCTCAATATATCCAAAAGACCGTATATTTTTCCACTTCTTTCTAATATCTGCTCCCAGAAAACCGGGATCGTTGCAGCAATAGCAGATTCTCGACTCATTCCTGCCATGTCCTTCCTCATGCGTCTCATATTTGTCAAATCGTACTGTTGTACCTTTTGATACAATACTTTCTGTTGCTGACAGTACTGTTTCCTTTAATTTCGGTTGATTATCTTTCACTATAAAAATGTAGTCACCTTCTCCCTTTATGACTTTCTCTGCAATTGTACGCTGGCATCCTAAAGCGTCAATTGTAATAATACAATCTTTTATACACAACATATCTAATAATTCAGGAATGACAACTATCTCATTTTCCTTTTCTTGTGTACATAACTGTCCAAGGGAGATTCCCAGTTCTGTTGCAAATGCACTAATAACATGCAATTTGTATTTTCCCGTATTCGAATCAGGAAGTACTCCTTGTTTACGACGACGCTTGTCCTCTTCGGATTCATAGGCTCCTCGTATGGTTTTACCATCAATGGCTATATGACCCGAATAACATTTGAGAATGCTTTGGACCCATTGTCTATAAGATTCTTCAAATTTTAAAGGATCTAATGCCGAGAAAAAGCGATTAAATGTATCATGAGAAGGGATGCCATTAAAATTGGAAAGCTTGGCTGCAAAAAAAGATTCTTTACTTTTACCAAAGTCTTCTATTGAATTCCAAGTATCAGCGCCACATATAACAGCAGAAATGGCAATAAGAACAATGGTACTGGCCTGATGCTTTTTACAACGCTCTATCCGGTTATCTATCAATATTAATGAATCAGCAAATTCATGTAGGTTGCTGATCTCAATCTTTCTTTTAGTTTCTTGCTTCATTTTAATTGTGATTTATAATCACGTAAATGTACTTAAATAATATTGTAAATGAAAGATAAATATCTTATTAATAAGATGAAAAGACGATATTCATGTAAGATAAATGTATAAAAGATAAAAGAAAAAGTATAATGCGTTTTCGGGTGAACATCTTCTCTATCACCTAGGTGAATAAGCCTAGGTTCCATTCATTATTGTGCAATGATCTGTTCACCCGGGTGGAACGATGAAGATGTCGGTTAGATAACAGAATAAGATATATAGGATAACATCTAGGATACAGTGACTTAACATACAAACAACTGCTGGTTTTAAACAGATATAGCGGACCACATCTTATGTACTTACTTTGATGTGAGAGATAGCAATGAGAGATAACCGAAAACTAGTGGTTTTGATGGAAAAACAATGAGAGATACCTGTTCGGAAAGGTATCTCTCATTCATTATATTAATGATTGTCAGCATACTAGATATTCCACAGTGAGACCGTGAGACTAAAATTATTTTTTTTCTTTCTAGAAGAGTCTTTTTTCCAATAATGACAAAGGATTCATTGTAACAGGCAAAAGCAGCACATACCGCTTTGATGATATTGGGGAACTGCCCTCTATGAATATGACAATGATGCATATGGAATCACAATGATAAAAATAATGTGTCAATGCAGTCATCATTAAAAAAGGCACTACTCCTTATTTCAAATCCGAGAGATTTTCACTACATTCACAGCATGAAATGCAGAATTATACTTGGACTATCAGCCATTCTCTTTTTACAGGATGTTATAATAGAGAACATATTTCCCGGCTTGACGAGGCGGGAAGCTCTGTTACAAAACAAGCCGGACAGTGCCTTGACAATATTAAAGCAGGCTCAGACAGGAAGGCAGTCAGGCCGAACAGGCCAGATATGCCTTGCTTTACTCGGAAGCATTAGATAAAACCATATTAAAGTAACGGATGATTCACTGATTCGCCAGGCTTGGAGCCATTATAAACACTATTCCAAAGATTTACGACACCAATGTAAGACTCTCTATTATTGGGGACGAATCAAACTACGGGCAGGAGACAAACCGGGAGCATTGCGCCTTTTTCTCAAAATAGAAGAGAAACTGAAAGACACCAATGAACCTTATTATACAGGACTGTTATACGGGCAAATCGGTGAAGTATATTATGAACAGATGAACTACAGCCGGGCTTATCATTATTTCCGTGAAGCCCGCAATAACTTCCGGCAGTCGGATAATGTACGTGAAGAAACGGAGTCAACACTTGATATGGCAGCCGCAGCCTTTTCATTCGAAAGACATAGAGAAAGCAATGCGTCTCTACGCCGCCGCTCTTGATCTGGCCGACGAACAAAAGAACGATCACCTGGCAAAAGCCAGCCTCACGAACCTTGCCTCTCTCTTTATGTAGTATCGGGCAAGCGGCAAAGTCCTCATGACGTGCTGCAACGCATCGAGGTTTCCGCCCGACAGGATACCCTGTACGGCTACCATACACTGGTAGATGTGAACCTTCGGAAAAATCGTATAGACAGCGCACGCTACTATCTGGCTCTCGCAGAAGCACAGACTACCGACATCCGTGACTTGGCCGACCTGCAATATACCGCATATCGTATTGAAGCACAAACCAGGAACTTTGAGAAAGCAACCGATAACATACATCGTTATATCTATCTGACTGATTCGCTGACACGCTCAAACATGCAGTTTTCCGCCGGCATGGTGGAACGCGAATATTTTAAAGAACGGACTGACTTTGCCGAATACCGGATGAAAAACCGTACTACCTGGGAAATCGCAGCAGCAACTGTAATCCTTCTGATGATAGGGTGGCTTATTACATCACCCGCCAACGCCTGCGACTGCAACGCGAACGCACCGACCGCTATCTGCTACTGGCAGAAGAAGCTAATTCCGAGTATAAAACTCTGACCGAACGCATGGAAGGACAGCGCAATACTGAAAACCATCTAAAAAGGATTGATAGCCTCTCGTTTTGACATTATCGACAAATTGGGAATAACTTACTACGAACGCGAGAATACCGCATCACAACAGGCCGCCATGTTCCACGAAGTGAAACAAATAATCACCGATTTTGCAGAAAACAATGAAATGCTGCAAGAACTGGAGCTTATCGTAAATACCTGCCATGACAACGCCATGCAAAAACTCCGGAATGATTTCCCTGCAATGAAAGAAGCTGACATTCGGTTACTCTGCTATATCTTTGTAGGTTTTTCACCACAAGTAATAAGCCTGTTCATGAAAGATACGGTAGCCAATGTATATGCCCGGAAGTCACGACTTAAATCACGTATCAAATCAGCAGAGACTGCTAAAAAGGACCTGTTTTTATCACTTTTCGGATAGGTGTTAGGCCAGTGTTAGAAATCTGAGAACCCATTCAAAATAACTATCTGAATATCAACACTATTAAAACACCAGTGTTAGATTTACAAGATCGTACCATAACTCAAAAATGATATGATCTTACTACTTTTGCATTCGAAAAAATTGAAAAAAGAGAAGATTATGAGAAAGATTGTTATTCTGCTAGGTATCATACTTTTTATGATAGCGTGCGAAAAAAGGAAACGAAGAAGTGAGAGAAGCTAAAGTAGTGGTTGTCGTTTATGATGAAAATGGAAAATTGCAACGGGTATTCCCGTAAAGATGTATAATGAAAAAGATTATAAAGTTTTTGAGAAAGATAATCTGACCTTACCTACTGCGGTTGCCCGAACCAATGAAAGCGGGATAGCCACCTTTATTTTACCGCAAGAAGAATGGTTCGCAGCACAGTCGCAGCGGTTCTTTACGTTCGTGGTACAAGAAGGTGGCGGACCTGATAACTACCAGATATGGTCTTCCGGCAGAACCGTAGAAGCAGGTAAGGTAGTGAAAATAGAAATACGTTTAACCCAATTCCCTAACTAAGCCTTTTTATCACAATGAAACAAACTAAACTTAATATATTAATAGTACTTTGCCTGCAAATGATGACAGGACTTACATTACTGAGTTGCAGCACTGAAAACGATGAATTCAAGAAGGAACTGCCTCCAACGGAGCAACCATCTGAACCCACAGGAGCCTTACTTGAACGTTTTTCCATAGACCAGCCTGCCTGCAAAAACGATTTATGCATTAGGAGAGAGTATAGACTTAACTGGACTCAAAGTGACAGGTGAATATGATGATGGGAAACAACGGTCCGTGAATGTTGCCCCAAAACAGATCAGTGGTTTCTCGTCATCTGTCCCTGTCGACAAACAGGAAGTGACCATAACAATAGAAGGAAAGCAGAAAAGCTTTACTATTCAGGTGGCGCCTGTCCGTGTGGAAAACGGAGTTCTGACAGAAGTCCTGAAAGGGTACGATGAAATCATACTCCCCAACAGCGTGAAATCCATTCCTAAAAAACGCTTTCAACGGCAGTAAAATAAACAAGGTGACACTCAATGAGGGACTGAAATCCATCGGAGATATGGCTTTCTTCAATTCAACTATTCAGGAAGTTATATTTCCCTCGACTCTGGAACAGCTTTTGAGGAAAACATATTCTACTATTGCTATCACCTTAAAAAAAGCAGATTTAAGCCGGACTAAACTCACTAAACTTCCCGCAAGCACCTTTGTATATGCGGGCGTTGAAGAAGTGTTATTACCTGCTACGTTGACAGAAATCGAGGCACAGGCATTCCTCAAGACGTCTCAACTGAAAACGATTGAGATTCCGGAGAACGTCAGAACAATCGGGCTGGAAGCATTCCGGGAAAGTAGCATTACAACCGTGAAGTTACCGAATGGTGTTACAAACATAGCGCAAAGAGCCTTTTATTACTGTCCGGAATTAACGGAAGTGACAACTTACGGAACTGTTTTCAATGATGATCCCGAAGCTATGATTCACCCTTACTGTCTGGAAGGATGTCCCCAATTAACACGTTTCGAAATTCCACAAAGTATCCGGATATTGGGACAAGGATTATTGGGCGGTAACAGAAAAGTCACTCAACTGACCATTCCGGCAAATGTGACACAGATTAATTTTTCAGCATTCAATAACACAGGTATCAAAGAAGTCAAGGTAGAAGGGATAACACCCCCACAAGTATTTGAAAAGATATGGTACGGATTTCCGGATGACATTACTGTCATTCGTGTTCCCGCCGAATCTGTAGAGAAATATAAAACCGCAGCCGGTTGGCAAGACTACACAAACAAAATACAAGCGTCCTGATGATTTATCTGAATTTTCGGTTATCATTGTAAAAGTCGATTCCACATCTGCTTTTTATGATGATAATCGGAAATTCTTTTTATTCGGTTTCTGTCAGATATATTCAGTAAATATTCCGCTATATATTCTTCTTTACTCCCAAATACTGTTCTATTTTCCAGTTTTATTCTTTATCTTTGACGCAATAAAACCACTTCGAATTCACAAATATAGAAAACGGCAAGAGGATGCCAGACATATAGTTATGACTATACTAATTATTATAGCTGTAGTAGTAGTGATTTTCATCGCTATTTACAACTCACTGGTGCGAAAAAGAAATGAGACGGAAAATGCTTTCGCAGCCATCGACGTAATGCTGAAAAAGAGATACGACTTGATTCCTAATCTGGTAACTACAGTCAAAGAATATGCAGAACATGAAAAAAGCACATTCGCACAGATTACGGAAATGCGCAACAAGTCGTACGCATCTTTCTCTAATCAGGATAAAGAAAATCTGGACTCTGCTTTCTCACAAGCCTGTACACACTTTTTTTGCCATTGCAGAAAATTATCCGCAACTGAAAGCGTCTGAAAACTTCGAACAGTTACAACGTGCGCTTAACGAAACTGAAGAGCGCCTTTTCGGCAGCACGCCGAACTTTTAACGCTTGCGTCACTGACTATAATAATGCAGTACAGACTTTCCCGTCAAATCTGTTGGCCGGTATGTTTGGTTTCACACACGCAAAAGCGTATTCTCCATTTCCGAACAGGAACGTACTGTTCGAATGTGAATAACTTGTTGAATCAGTAAAAAACAATATATAATATGGCAGAAAGTCCGCAATTTGAGACATTGGTACAAAGTCTTTCCTCTACTCTGCAAAGTCTTGAACAGAAACGCAAAGAACTAAAAAGCAAGGACATTCCACCGGAATATGGGTAGGAGGGATTATTCTCGTGATTGGTATTGCATTTTCCCTTTATGCCCATGTAGCACTTATTGAATCGGTATTGCGGCAGGTCTTGCTTTGTTGGCATACTACAGTTGTATAAATGCCAAATCGCAGGAGTTATCCACCTATTATAAACAGGAAGTAATCGCACAAATATTACAATCTTTTTGTGAAAATGCCGTCTTCACACCCGAAGAGGGAATCAAGGAAAGTACATTCAGGAACTGTGCCCTGTTCACTTCTCCCGACCGTTATCACACAGAAGATCTGATACAGGGACGTGTAGGAAAAACGGACTTCTGCTGTGCGGAAATTCATGCCGAAGAACGAAAAACACGTGTCAATTCAAAAGGACAGACAAGTCATTATTGGGTAGATATCTTTAAAGGTTTCTTTTTCATTGCCGATTTTCAGAAAGACTTTCAGGGGACATACCACTATTTTAAGGAATAGCCTGTTCAAACTAAAAGCTCCAGCGGTTCGCGGGTGAAACTGGAAAATCCGGATTTCGAGAAAACATTCGATGTTTACTCTACAGACCAGATTGAAGCACGCTACCTTCTTTCTCCTTCAATGATGGAACGACTTCTTGCACTAGACAGAGAATTCAATAAGAACATCACAATTAGTTTCAGAGATTCAAATATTCTGATAGCTATTCCTGAATCAAGAAATCATTTTGAAGCCAGCATCTGGAAACCGATGGATGACCTTAGCCAGCTCAAAAACGATTTCAGCATGATTCATGCATTGGTCTCTATTGTAGAGGACTTGAATCTTAATACACGAATCTGAGCAAAAAAAAAACGAATCAGCAGAAACAGAACCCGTTTTATATGTCGAACTTAATAGAGGTTTGATTGATACTTCTATAGAGTTTCTGCAACTCAAATCTCCCCGTTGACTCCTAATCCAAATAAAGCAAAATCACCCAGGCAA
>VOFG01001813.1_pt1 | contig 12365 bp, 21 predicted proteins | sample 5384171 | NCBI WGS metagenome assembly VOFG01 (sample SAMN12384726, study PRJNA508395) | human gut metagenome | isolation source: healthy gut F | host: Homo sapiens | reverse complement strand
AAGCAGATGCTCTACCAGCTGAGCTAACCGTCCATATTCTGTTTTGCCGAAATCAGCTTGATTATAATACCATACCTTCTGCCAAAAAGCAAGACCTTTTTCAAAAATTGTAAAACTTTTTTTAAAGGCACGGTCTCTGAAAAGGCCTTTTGCGCGGTGCAGCGCACATTTTGGCGCGGCATCGACGGCTTTCTGTTGCTCACACTGTTTTGTTGTGATATAATAATAAAGTTATAATAGGAATAGTATCGGAAGGTATTTGCAGCATGAGAGTTTTGGGCATCGACCCCGGCTACGCCATCGTGGGCTGGGGCGTGGTGGATTACGCAGGGCAACCGGTTTGCGCCGGTGGATTTCGGTGCGGTGTGCACCGACGCGGGCGTGCCGTTCGAGCGCCGTCTGGACGAGGTGTATGCAGGCATCAAAGAGGTGATCGAGCGCACCCGGCCCGAGGTGCTTGCCATCGAAAAGCTGTTCTACCAGCACAATCAGACCACCGTCATCGGCGTGGCCGAGGCGCGCGGGGTCATCCTGCTGGCGGCGGCCCAGTGCGGTGTGCCGATCTATGAATACACGCCCATGCAGGTCAAGCAGGCTGTTACCGGTTACGGCAAGGCCGTAAAAAAGCAGATCCAGGAGATGACCCGCGTGCTGCTGCATCTGCCCGCCGTGCCAAAGCCGGACGATACCGCCGATGCACTGGCAATGGCGATCACTTTCTGCCACACCAACGGCAACCAGCTCAACCGCTTTGTCCGCCGTGTGGCGGGCCGATCTGACCCTCTCACCGGTTCCGTCCGCCTGCGGCGGCGCGGGCACCGGAACTCTCCCGAAGGGAGAGCTGAACAGAGGAAAATTGGCCGACACAGAAACTGAGAGGGCTTTTAAATGATCTACTGTCTGACAGGAAAAATCGTCAAAAAAAGCATGAATGCCGTGGTGCTCAGCTGCGGCGGTGTGGGCTACTACGCCCAGTGCCCGGCCAGCGTGGCGGGCGCACTGCCCGGCGTTGGCAGGGAAGCCACCATCTACACCGTGATGAGCGTCACCGAGAACGATGTGAGCCTTTACGGCTTTGCCACCGAGGAGCAGCAGGCCTGCTTTGAGATGCTGACCGCCGTGTCCGGCGTGGGCCCCAAGGTGGGCCTTGCCATCCTGAGCGTGATGGAGCCGGACCGGTGGCGCTGGCGATCTCGGCGGGGGACCACAAGGCGTTCAAGGCGGCTTCCGGCGTGGGGCCGAAGCTTGCACAGCGCATCGTGCTGGAGCTGAAGGACAAGGTCGCCAAGGGCTTTGTGGACGGCATCTCGCTGGAGGATGTGGCAGGTGCTTTTGCCGCACACACAGGCTTCTCAGAGCAGCAGTCAGGCCATTGCGGCGCTGGTATCGCTGGGGTACAGCCAGAGCGAAGCAGCACTTGCTGTTTCCAAGATCGACGCGGCATTGCCCGTGGAAGAGATCATCAAGCTGGCCTTGCGCAGCATGGCAGGCAGGAGGTAAACGAATGCAGGACGAAACCGCGCTGTACGGCGCAAAAATGATGCAGCCCGGCATGACTGCGGCGGACAGCGAGGAAAACAACCTCCGCCCGCAGCATCTGGAAGACTACATCGGGCAGGAAAAGGTCAAGCAGAACCTGAAGATCTATCTGGAAGCTGCCAAGCGGCGCGGCGAACCGATGGACCACATCCTGCTCTACGGCCCGCCGGGCCTTGGCAAGACCACACTGGCAGGCATCATTGCCAACGAAATGGGCGTACAGATCCGTATTACCAGCGGCCCGGCCATTGAAAAGCCCGGCGACCTTGCCGCCCTGCTCACCAATCTGCAGGAGGGCGATGTACTGTTTATCGATGAGATCCACCGCCTGTCCCGTCAGGTGGAAGAGGTGCTGTATCCGGCACTGGAAGACTATGCGCTGGATATCATGATCGGCAAGGGCCCCAGCGCCCAGAGCATCCGCATCAACCTGCCCCGGTTCACGCTGGTGGGCGCCACCACCCGCGCCGGACAGATCACCGGCCCGCTGCGCGACCGCTTTGGCGTGCTGCTCAAACTGGAGCTGTACAGCCCGGACGAGCTTTCCCGCATCATCATGCGGTCGGCGGGCATTCTGGATCAGCCCATCACCCCGGAAGGCGCTTACGAGCTGGCAAAGTGCAGCCGTGGCACCCCCCGCGTGGCAAACCGCTTTTTGAAGCGCATCCGCGACTTTGCCACCGTGCTGGGCGACGGCATCATCGATCGGGACGTGGCGCTGCTGGGCCTGAAGCGGATGGACGTGGACGCGCTGGGTCTGGACGAGCTGGACCGCAGCCTGCTGCGCGCCATCATTGAGATGTACAACGGCGGCCCGGTAGGTCTGGAAACGCTGGCTGCCGCGCTGGGCGAGGAGGCGGTCACGCTGGAGGATCTGTGCGAGCCGTATCTGATGCAGATGGGCTTTTTGACCCGCACCCCGCGGACGCTGCGCCACCCGCCTTGCCTACGAGCATCTGGGCATGAAAGCCCCGGAGACCGGCAGCGCCGAGGAAAACGGCCAGCAGAGCCTGTTCTGACTTATTATATAGGAATTTGAAGCAGTAAACGGAAGGAGGACGCTATGCGCCCTGCAGATACTTGGAAAGACTACGAACTGCTGGATGCCACCGACGGCAACCGGCTGGAACGCTGGGGAGAGACTTTGCTCATCCGCCCCGACCCGCAGGTGGTGTGAAGACCCCGAAGCAAAGCCCCCTGTGGGCAAAGGCAGATGCCATCTACCACCGTTCCAATCAGGGCGGCGGCGAGTGGGAGTACCGCCGCCGTCTGCCCGAAAAGTGGAAGATCAGCTGCGGCGAAGGGGAGGATAAGCTCACCCTCATCGTCAGCCCCACCGGCTTCAAGCACACCGGCGTGTTCCCGGAACAGGCGGTCAACTGGGCGTGGTACCAGCAGAAGATCCGCGCCGCGAACCGCCCGGTGAAGGTGCTGAACCTGTTTGGCTACACCGGCGGCGCTACGCTGGCCTGCGCCGCTGCCGGTGCTACCGTCTGCCATGTGGATGCCTCCAAGGGCATCGTGGCATGGGGCAAGGACAACGCCGTGGCAAGCGGCCTGACCGACAAGCCCATCCGCTGGCTGGTGGACGACTGCGCCAAGTTCGTGGCGCGGGAAAAGCGCCGCGGCAACACCTACGACGCCATCATCATGGACCCGCCCAGCTACGGGCGCGGCCCCCGGCGGCGAGATCTGGAAGCTGGAGGACTGCATCTATGACCTCATCAGCCAGTGCGAAGAGGTGCTCAGCGATACCCCGCTGTTCTTTGCGGTCAACAGCTACACCACCGGTCTGTCCCCGGCGGTCATGGAGTATATGCTCAAGACCACGCTGGTGCCCCGCTTTGGCGGCAAGACCAGCTGCGACGAGATCGGCCTGCCGGTGTCTGCCACCGGCGGCGTGGTGCCCTGCGGCGCCACCGCTATTTGGGAAGAATAAAAAAGAAAAGTCACTATCTCAGTCATTTGGCGATCGCCGTGACTGAGATAGATTTGACTGAGAGGGCGAGGACGTTAAAAATAAGAATGGGGTACAGCCCCTTTCGGAGGGGCGCACCACCAGAAAGAGAAACAAAGCATGAGTGATACGATTTTAACTGCTGAAAATTTGAAGTTCCGCTACGATGCCGAGCAGCCGGTCTACGCGCTGGACGGCGTATCTGCGCAGGTAAAGCGCGGGGAGTTCGTGGCGGTGCTGGGTGCAAACGGCTCCGGCAAGTCGACGCTGGCCAAGCACTTCAACGCCATTTTGCTGCCGGAGAGCGGCAAGGTGTATGTGGAGGGCATGGACACCGCAGACGAAGAGAAACTCTACGATATCCGCCAGACCGTGGGCATGGTGTTCCAGAACCCGGACAACCAGATCGTTGCCACCGTGGTGGAAGAGGACGTGGCTTTTGCGCTGGAAAACCTCGGCGTGCCGCAGGACGAGATGCGCCGCCGGGTGGACGACTCCATGAAGATGGCCGGCATCTACGAATACCGCGAGCGCGCACCCCACAACCTTTCCGGCGGTCAGAAGCAGCGCGTGGCCATTGCCGGTGTGGTTGCCATGCGCCCGGACTGCCTGATCTTGGACGAAGCCACCGCCATGCTGGACCCGCGCGGCCGCGAGCAGGTGATGCAGACCATCCACTACCTGAACAGGAACATGGGCATCACGGTGGTGTCCATCACCCACTATATGGAAGAAGCCGCACAGGCCGACCGTGTGCTGGTGATGAGCAAGGGTCATGTGGTGATGGAGGGCACCCCGAAAGAGGTGTTCAGCCAGACCGAGAAGGTGCGCAGTCTGCATCTGGACGTGCCGCAGGCCGCTGAGCTGCGGGACGAGCTGGTGAAGGCTGGCATCCCGATGCCGGAGGGCATCATCGACACCGGTGCCTGCGCACAGGCGCTGTATGAACTGCTGCAGTAAGGGGGTGGACGAAATGGCAGATATCATTAAGGTAGAACATCTGAGCTACGTCTATAACCCCGGCCTGCCCACCGCAGTGACCGCGCTGGATGACGTGAGCTTTACCGTAGAAGAGGGCGATTTTGTGGGCATCATCGGAGCGACAGGCTCCGGCAAAAGCACCCTTATCACCCACATGAACGGCCTGAACAAGCCCACCAGCGGCAAAATTTACATTGACGGCCGCGATCTGTGGGCAGACCCGAAAAAGATCCGGGATTTCCGCTTTCTCACCGGGCTTGTGTTCCAGTACCCGGAATACCAGCTGTTTGAGGAGACCTGCTACAAAGACATCGCCTTTGGCCCCAAGAACATGGGCTTGGACGAAGCCGAGGTAGACCGCCGCGTCCACGAAGCCGCAGACTTTGTGGGCTTGGACCCGGCGCTTTTGGAGCGCAGCCCCTTTGAATTGTCCGGCGGTCAGAAGCGCCGGGTGGCGGTGGCGGGTGTGATGGCCATGAAGCCCCGCATCCTTGTGCTGGACGAGCCCGCCGCCGGTCTTGACCCGGAGGGACGGGACGATATCCTTTCCGAGGTGAAGGAGTACCACAAAAAAGACCGGTACCACCGTGCTGCTGGTGTCCCACAGCATGGAGGATATTGCCAAGTACGCCAACCGCGTGCTGGTGATGAGCAACAAAAAAATTGCCATGTACGACACGGTGGAAAAGGTCTTTGCCCGCGCCCCGGAGCTGCTGGAGCTGGGGCTGTCGGTGCCGCAGGTGACTAAAATTTTCCTCAAGCTGCGGGAGATGGGGTGGACGTCCCGGCGGACGTGTACACCATCCCCTACGCGGTCAAGACCCTGCTGGAAGCCAAGCGCCGCCGCGATGCCGGGGAAAGCCTTGTGCTGCCCCGCAGCACTGCCCGGAAAGGGGGTGCTGTCTGATGCTGCGAGATATCACCATCGGTCAGCACTTCCCGGGCAACAGTCTGGTGCACCGGTTCGACCCCAGACTGAAGCTTGTGCTGACGGTCGCCTTATATCGTGCTGCTGTTTGCAGCCTCCAACCCCTTGGGGCTTACTTTGTCCATCCTCTTTTGGGGGTCATGTACAAGGTGGCAAAATTCCGGTCAAGATGATCGGCAAAAGCCTGAAGCCCATTCTGCCCATCGTGCTGTTCACCGCGGTGCTGAACCTCTTCTTTGTTTCCGGCGAGGGCGACCCGCTGGTGCATTTCTGGTTCTTGACCATCTACGCCGAGGGCGTGCGCTATGCAGTGCTGATGGCGGTGCGCGTGATGGCGCTCATTGCGGGCACCAGTCTGCTTTACCTACACCACCAGCCCCATCGTGCTGACCGATGCCATTGAGCAGCTGCTCAAGCCCTTGGGCAAGCTGCACTTCCCGGTGCACGAGCTGGCCATGATGATGAGCATTGCGCTGCGCTTTATCCCCACCCTTATCGAGGAGACGGATAAGATCATGAACGCGCAGAAGGCGCGCGGCGCGCAGCTGGACACCGGCAAAATGACCGACCGGGTCAAGGCGCTGGTGCCGGTGCTTATCCCGCTGTTCATCTCGGCCTTCCGCCGCGCAGACGAGCTGGCTATGGCCATGGAGTGCCGCTGCTACCGCGGCGGCACAGGCCGCACCCGTCTGAAGGTGCTGCGCTGCGAAAAGCAGGACTATATCGACCTTGCGGTGTGCATCGCCTGCTTTGCCGTCATCCTTGCCTCCCGGCTGGTGTTCCCGAATTATTAAAGAGGAGAACCCCTCAGTCAATGCCTTGCGGCATTGCCAGCTCCCCCAAAGGGGGAGCTTTTGGTACGGAACTTCTCTGATGGGAGAAAATGCCGCTTCCCGCTGCGGCCCCTCCGGTGAAAGTCTGTCGCGGTCCGCAGACCGCGACAGACACGAAATAAAAAAACTTTTTTCCGCTGAATATGGCCACAGCGAAGCGGAGGCCATTTTAAATCAGAATTATGAACTTTTTACTTACCCTTGCCTACGACGGCACAAATTACTGCGGCTTTCAGGTGCAGCCCAACGGGCGCAGCGTGGCGGCCACCTTTCAGGATGCGCTGGAAGCGGTGCTGGGCTCACGGCCCGATATCAAGGGCTGCAGCCGCACCGATGCCGGGGTGCACGCGCTGGGCTTCCGGCTGAACTTTCACGCCGACACCCGCATCCCGCCCCAAAAGCTGCCGCTGGCGCTCAACCAGCATCTGCCGCCGGATATCCGGGTGCTTGCGGCGCAGGCTGTGCCGGAGGATTTCCACGCCCGGTACGCCGCCCATACCAAGACCTACCTGTACCGCATCCATAACCACCCCATCGACTCGCCCTTTGATGCCGCCTACTATACCCGTGTGCCCCGGCGGCTGGACGAAGCCGCCATGCAGGCAGCGGCGCAGCAGTTCGTGGGCACCCATGATTTTCTGGCCCTGTGCGCGGCGGGCAGTTCTGCTGCCGCCCACGGGGACACCGTGCGCACCATCACGGACTGCCATGTCACCCGGCGCGGGGACGAGGTGGACATTGAAGTGACCGCCGACGGCTACCTGTACAACATGGTGCGCATTCTGGCGGGTACTTTGTGCGAGGTGGGCGCGGGACGGCTGCGCGCGGCGGACATCCCCGCCATTCTGGCAAGCCGGGACCGCAGCCGGGCGGGCCCCACCCTGCCCGCAAAGGGCTTGTTTTTAAAGTGCGTGGATTACCCGGAAAGGAAGGAGGAGCAGCCATGAAAAAGCTTCATCGCGGCGGCAGCAGCCCGGACGGAGAGCCGCTTTCCGCCGGGCGTGTGGAATATCTGGAAGCAGCGCGCCAGCGGGTGCGCCGCCGCCGTTTACGCCGCACCGCCATTCTTCTGGCGGCGCTGATACTGGTCACCCTGTTTGCCACCGGCGCGGTGGGTGCATCCATCGCCCGGGTAAAGGATCTGGTGGATACGGTGCACATCGCCCTGTCCCCGGCGGTGGGCTGGCCGCAGCAGACCGGCCTTGGCGAGCTGACGGCCGTGCAGCCCATGTCCGGCAGCTTTGTGGCCATGGACGAGGATGCCTGCGCGGTGTACAGCTTAGGCGGTACCCGCCTTGCCGGCATCCAGAGCGGCTACGCCCGCCCGGCGCTGGCTGCGGGCAAGACCCGCTTTGTGCTGTACAACCGCTCCGGCAACGAGCTGCGGGTGGAAAGCCGCACCCAGAACCTTTATAGCAAAACGCTGGAAAACAGCATCTATCTGTGTGCCATGTCGGACACCGGCACGCTGGCAGTGGCCACCGATTCTGCCGACAGCACCGCCCGGCTGACCGTGTATACCCCCACCATGAGCGAGCAGCTGCACTGGGATATGACCGGCACGCAGGGCACCCCGGTGCGGATGGCTTTTTGCCGCCGACAGCCGCCGTCTGGCGGTGGCGGCTGTCACCTCCAGCGCCGGACAGTTACAGGCAAACCTCTTTGTGCTCAGCCTTGCGCAGGGCGACCCGGTGCAGCTGAGCAGCGGGGACAGCGTGCCCCAGTGGCTGGGCTGGCTGAACAACGACACCGTGCTGGCTGTGTATGAGAACTGCGCCGTGGTGTACGGTGCGGACGGCGGCGAGCGGGGGCGCTTTGACCTTGGTGGCGGCAGCCTTGTCAGCGTTTCGCAGGATGGCGCAAACGCCGCCCTGCTGCTGGAAAACGGGCAGGTGTGCACCGCCGTGCTGCTGGATAAAGATCTGAACGTGCAGTACAGCGGCAACGTGCCTGCGGCAAACCAGATCCTGCGCCGGGGTCAAAACTTTTATCTGCTTACCGACAGCGGCGTGGAATGCTTTGCCGCAGACGGGGTGTACCAGTGGGGACAGACGCTTTCCGTCCGTCCGCAGGCACTCATCGCGGGCAAGCAGCTGCTGGTGCTGTGCGGCAACACGGTGCAGCAGATCACCCCCGCCGGAGCAAACGGCTTCCAGCGCCCAGTGACCGGGGGAAAACCAGTATTTTTGCGGGGAAAGTGATCTTTATAACAGGGAAAACAAGGTATGTTCAAGAATCCGTCATTTCTTTTTGATATCCTATGTACGGTGGTCTGGCTGGTGCTGATGGTACGCTATGCCCGCAAGGGCTTTCTTTGCCAGCATCGTGCAGCTGTCCGGCAACCTCATCAGCCTGCTGGGCGCACGGCAGTGTTCTGCCGCCTGTGCGGGCTGGGTGTTCGAAAATCTGCTGGCCGGGGGCTTCCGCACCCAGATCGCCGCCCACCTTTCGGCAGGACGGCGTGGTGAACCTTTCCGGCATTGCCCAGCAGTACGCGGGCTTTCTGCCCGAAAGCTTCCGCGCCTCCATCGTGGCAGCCTGCGAGCGCAGCATCAACGCTGTGCTGGCAGATAATGCCGTGGTGCTGGCCGATACCATCGTGGAAAAAGTATTGCAGCCGCTGCTCACCCCGGTGATCATGCTGGTGCTGTTCTTTGTGTTCTACGCGGTGCTGCGGCTGCTGGTCAGTATGCTGGTCACCGTGCTGGGGCTGGTGAACAAGCTGCCGGTCATTGGCACCGTCAACCGGGGTCTGGGCTGGCTGACCGGCGGCATGACCGCAATGCTGGACCTATACCTCGTGCTGTGCGTGGTGTGGGGGGCTGGTGGTCATCACCGGCGGCAACCTGAAATGTGCTTAACGACACTGTAATGCACAGCAGTCTTTACTATAAAGCGTTTAATATGTTCAACCCCTTTTGTAACAGGGGTGACAAGGAGGAACTATGGTCTGTATTCGATGCCAGAAGCGTCCGGCGATCATCTTTATCCAGCGGATGGAGAATGGTCAGATGAAGCAGGAGGGGTACTGTCTGCACTGTGCCCGGGAACTGCACATCAAGCCCGTGGACGATCTGATGAAACAATTCGGGATGTCGGAACAGGATCTGGATAACATGGAAAACCGCATGGAGAGCATGATGGAGGAGCTGGGCGACTCCAACCCTCTTTCCATGCTGATGAATATGTCCGGTAACGGCGAGGATGCCGATGCGGAGAACATGGACGAGGATCTTGTGCCCGGCAGCAATGCCACCTTCCCGCTGGGCTTTACCGGCACGGAGAAGCAGGACGGCGAAAAAAAAGGCCGACCGCAAAAACGGCAAAAAGCCGCCCAAGCGCAAGTTCCTGGATACCTACTGTGAAAACCTGACCCGCAAAGCGCGGGGAGGGCAAGCTGATGATATCATCGGCCGCGACCGCGAAATTTACCGCACCATCCAGATCTTGAGCCGCCGCCAGAAGAATAACCCCTGCCTTATCGGTGAAGCCGGTGTGGGCAAGACCGCCATTGCCGAAGGCATTGCCGAGCGCATTGCCAAGGGACAGGTGCCCATCGGCCTGCGGGATAAGGAAATCTTCCTGCTCGACCTCACCAGCCTTGTGGCAGGCACCCAGTTCCGTGGTCAGTTCGAGCAGCGGGTCAAGGGCTTGCTGAGCGAGGTAAAGGCCGCAGGCAACGTGATCCTGTTCATTGACGAGATCCACACCATCACCTCTGCGGGTGAGAGCGAGGGTGCCATGAACGCGGGCAACATCTTAAAGCCCGCCCTTTCCCGTGGGGAAATTCAGGTCATCGGTGCTACCACCTTTACCGAGTACCGCAAGTACATCGAAAAAGATCAGGCGTTGGAGCGCCGTTTCCAGCCTGTGCGGGTGGAAGAGCCCAGCGTAGCCGACACCCTTGCGGTGATGAACGGCATCAAGCGCTACTACGAGCAGCACCACCATGTGCAGGTGCCCGCCGAGGTGCTTTCGGCGGTGGTCACCCTGAGCGAGCGGTACATCACCGACCGTTTTCTGCCGGATAAGGCCATCGACCTGCTGGACGAAGCCTGTGCCTGCTGCAATCTGGCGCACCCGGTCATCTCCGAGTATCTGGGGATGCAGAAAGAGCTGGACGCCCTGAAGCAGGAAGAAGCCGAGATGGAAAGCGCGGATGTGAACGAAGCCATCGACTACGAGCGCGTAGCCGAGCGCAAGACCCGCATCGCCAAGCTGGAATCCGAGCTGCCCGCCAAGCAGGCCGCTGCCAGTGAGATTCAGGTGACCATGGACGATGTAGCCAAGGTCATCGAGCTGTGGACGGGCATCCCGGCGGTGAAAATTCGCGAGACCGAGTTCGTCAAGCTGGCAGGGCTGGAAAATGCCCTCAAGCAGAAGGTCATCGGTCAGGACGAAGCCGTGCATCTGGTGGCGCAGGCCATCAAGCGCAGCCGCGCCGACCTTTCCGGCCGCCGCCGTCCCGCAAGCTTCATCTTCGTGGGCCCCACCGGCGTGGGCAAGACCGAGCTGGTCAAGCAGCTGGCAGAACAGTTGTTCGACGGCCCCGACCCGCTCATCCGTCTGGACATGAGCGAGTACATGGAAAAATACGCGGTGTCCCGCATGATCGGTTCTCCTCCGGGCTATGTGGGCTACGAGGAAGCCGGTCAGCTCACTGAGAAGGTGCGCCGCCGTCCGTACAGTGTGGTGCTGTTTGACGAGATCGAAAAGGCACACCCGGATGTGATGAACATCCTGCTGCAGATTCTGGACGAGGGCAAGATCAACGATGCGCAGGGACGCACGGTGGATTTTTCCAACACGGTCATCTGCATGACCTCCAACGCCGGCAGCAGCGACCAGAGTGCGGGCAGCCTTGGCTTTAACAAGAGCGACGCCCAGCGCAGCGAGGAAAAGACCCGCAAGGCACTGGCACAGTTCCTGCGCCCGGAGTTCCTTGGCCGTGTGGACGAAGTGATCGCCTTCAAGCCCCTGACCGAGGAGACCTTGCAGGGCATCGCCGCCCTGATGCTGGACGAGTACAAGCCCGGCATGGAAGCCAAGGGCATTGCCTACAGCTACACCCCGGCAGCCCTCAAGGCACTGGTGCAAAAGAGTCAGGGCGGCAAGTTCGGCGCCCGCGACCTGCGCCGCGTGATCCGCAAGGCGGTGGAAGACCCCGCCGCCGAGCGCCTGATCGACGGCAGCCTTGCTTCCGGCGGCACCCTTTGTGGTGGATGCCGATGAAAACGGCGAAGTCGTGCTGAAATAATCATAACCGCAAAGCACCCCGGCTGAAAACAGCTGGGGTGCTTTTTGTCTGGCCATAAAAACTTTTTGTAATATATACTTGACATTTAGAATGGTAAATGCTACTATATGTCCAGAGGATAAAACAAATGCCGACCCGGCAGGAAAGGAGCGTATCAATGCCGAAGAACCTGAAATTAAAGGCCGCCCGTGCGGAAAAGGACATGACGCAAGGCGCGCTTGCCGAAGCGGCAGGCGTTTCGCGCCAGACCATCAACGCCATTGAAAAAGGGGAGTACAACCCCACCATCAACCTTTGCCGCAGTATCTGTAAAATTCTGGATAAGACACTGGATGAACTGTTCTGGGAGGAATGAACTATGAAATTTTCACTATACAGCAAGAAAAACCGGTTGGACGAGATGCAGGAGCAGACCATGCGCAAAATTGAAAGCCATGGCTTCTGGCTGCTGTGGGGCAGCCTTCTGGCGGCGTGGATCGTGCAGACGGTGTTCGGGGCTGCGGACAAGGCTGCCGGAGAGTGGGTCGTATTCATGATCGGCTGTATCTATATGGTTGTCGCGTGTCTGCGCAATGGTCTGTGGGATCGCCACCTTTCGGATAAGGCCCCGGCCAATGCCGTGTGGTCTCTGGTGGCTGCGGTGGCGGTTACACTGATCTGCGGTTTTTCCTATGGATACTGGGTCGGTGCTGCTTTTGCCGGTGTTTTTACCGGCATCCTGTGCTTTGCATTGCTGCAGCTGTGCGCCGCATTGACACGCAAACGGCGCGAGCATCTGGATGACCCGAAGGACGGAGAATAATATTACGAGCAGGCGTTCCTTTTGCATGACGTAGTATCGTATAAAGTAAAAGCATCTGTAACAATCGC
>VOFG01000600.1_pt1 | contig 12378 bp, 13 predicted proteins | sample 5384171 | NCBI WGS metagenome assembly VOFG01 (sample SAMN12384726, study PRJNA508395) | human gut metagenome | isolation source: healthy gut F | host: Homo sapiens | reverse complement strand
TATCTTTATCATAGACTATCTTTGCAACATAGCCCATCGTTTCTTACTTCCGCAACTAAAAAGTCCATTACAATACACATAACATCTCTGTATATTGTAACGGACTTTTTTCAAACCCCAGACTTGGTGCAAGCACCATTTCTGATAAAAACCTCGAAAGTTTTTGTTCTATGTGCATATATTACCTAATTTCATTCACAAAGTCAATATATTTTCTGCTAAATTTTCAAATACCATTTATGTTTTGGATTACTATTTTGCCCCTTAATATATTGTATTACCCCACTAATGAATCTATACGCTTCAGCAATAACCTGATTTTTTTAACTGTTTTGAGATTTATAGTGATTTCAGCTACTTTTTTGCCAGGTCTTTGCCGGCTTTTCTCCAGCTTTTGGGCTGGGTTTGGAGCTGTTTTGGGGATTTCTGCAGTTTCAGCTACTTTTTCTTGGCTTTTTTCCGGCTTTTTGGCTAAGTTCGGGAGCTGTTTTGGGGATTTCTGCAGTTTCAGCTACTTTTTCTCGGCTTTTTTCCGGCTTTTTGGCTGGGTTTGGGGAGCTGTTTTGGGGATTTCTGCAGTTTCAGCTACTTTTTACCGGTTTTTCTCCGGCTTTTTGGCTGAGTTTGAGGAGCTGTTTTGGGGATTTGCAGTTCCAGCTACTTTTTACCGGTTTTTCTCCGGCTTTTTGGCTGAGTTTGGGTTGTTTCTTCTCCACCTCGTCGGTACGAAGTCTGAACTGCCTCTTTTAGCATTCTGGCCTGCGCATCTTCTGTGATTCGCTCATGTTTCTCGAGTCCAATAATTCGATCCAACAGGTAATACCAATATTGACTGGACATAATTCCTGAAGAGGAGGAGTGTTACCTCATTTCTTTGTAAAATGTTCTTCGACTGTTTTGTCTAGGGCTTTCTGCTTCTTTCTGCAATCTGGCAAGCTTCTCCGACATCGTTTCTGCCTTGTCCATTGAAGTATCTGTGTCGCCATATTCCCGGTGACAAGAAAGATATATCTTATAAAATTTCCGAACCGGATGATGAAAATAGAGTTTAAAGCACGACCGTTTTACCTTTCAAAGTTTCGATTTTGGAGCTCATTTCATTATTTCACCAGCATCTCATAAGTAACCCCGTACTTCTGCGCAATCTCGCTTGCATAAGATTTTCCTTCCGGAGGCGCCACTTCAATCTGATAGGAGCGCTCTGTCCCCTTCATGTGCACGATCATGGAAAACGCTTTCCCCTCTGTGTGCTCTGCCTTCTGCTGCTCTTCATTCATTTCCTCCACATCAAATGCCAGCTTATGCATATGTGTATTATAAATAGTCCTCATTCCCTTATGTAAAATCGCCCTGACACTGTCCTTGGCAATATAGTATCCCTCTTCAAATGAAGTGGTAGAAAATGATTCATTCATCAAAAGCAGACTCCTGCTGTCAGCCTCCTCATAGATTGCCTTAAAACGCTTACATTCTTCCCCAAGCCTTCCTAAATCCAATGTCTTATCCTCATCTGCCGGGAAATGGGTGTAAATACCTGTAACAGGGGAAAATGTAAATGCTTTTCCCGGAATATATATGCCACCCTGCGCCAACACAAACAACTGCCCAACAGCCTGTGTAATTGTCGTCTTTCCACCTCGATTGGCACCTGTTAAGATATACACTCTCCTATTCCGGTCGAAATCCATATCATTCGGTACAATATTCCCGGACTCCTCTGTCTCAAAAACAGCAAGCTTTAAATTGTAAATTCCACGTGCCTGCATCACATACGGATCAGATTCATTTTCTCCCTCTTTATATACAGAAGCTTTAGCAAAGGTAAAGCCCTGTTCCTGCAATTTTTGGATGTACTCCGCCCATTTGATATAGTAGAGCAGCTCCGGAATCAAGTCTGTCATGTCGGTAATGGTAATAGAAACATATTTGTTCAGTACTTCTCTGACTCTTTTCACCATATGGGAAATCATATGGTTGACGATTCGATCTGTATAACGAGTCACATCCTTTGCCTGATCTCCCTCGGGAAGCTTCACAATGCCACCCCGGCTTTCCGACCGCATAACAGCTGTATCCATCACCTTCTGCATAGAAGTGCTAATCACCGCGTCTGCATTCACATCAAACGGCTGAAATTTGAAATTCTTTTTCCATATGGTATCCTCATTAATCCGATCCTTTGACGCAATATGGTCATAAAAATTGCCCAGGATTCCGGACTTGGTAAAATATTTGCTATTTACAGATATCAGACCGATTCCGTCCGCTTCAAAGCGGTCATTCAAGTTAATACCTACCGTAATGCTCTTAAGCTGTGAAGTGTCCATTTTCAGTTCTGAGATATCTTTTTTCAGTTCTGCAAATCCGTTGTCCGCATAGATTTTCTCCACATAAGCTTTTAAACCCAGAAAGCCTGCGGAATGAATATCCGAAGCTGCCAGACATGTATGAAGCGCATCCACACACTTGATATAATCATTAAGCTCGTCCAGCCGATGCAACAGATCCCAGATGCAGGCACTCTCATCATATTCCCGGTTAAAGCTACCGTACTCCCTCAGAAAGCTGATGCGCTCTAGTATTTCCATAAGGTCATCACGCATTTTTTTCTGTTGAAGGACATCCTCGAAAATATCGCAGCGGTACTGTGTCACCGCCGGATCTGCATACAAACGCGCCATCACGTTTTGGATGTAGTTCTGCTCCCGCTCCTTTGCTGACAGCTTTTTGCAGATTTGATCCATCCCCAGATCATGCATAGTCACATCACTCAAGGTCCGGTATTGTGCATTTGTATTCGGGTATAATAAACTGTATTTTTCTGACTCATAAGCTTGTCCTCTCCTTCTGATCTAATATGCAATTTTGAACGAAATCCGTATAATTCAGCTTCCCCCATTTTAACATGGAAGATGGAGTGCGGAGGCGAGACCTTGAACCATGGAGCACTCGCCCTACAACAACTGTAGCCATGCGGAAGATGGGTTGCAAGACGTCCGGGGACGTCTGCTCTGCAACGACCGAAGCGGAGCGGAGACCGAGTGAGGTCCGGGGACCTCATGCCACGAGCCGACCGAGCCGGAGGCGAGACCTTGAACCATTGGCGCCTGCCACGCAACAACCGAAGCCTTGCGGAAGATGGGTTGCAAGACGTCCGGGGGACGTCTGTTCTGCAACGACCGGAGCAAAGCGGAGACCTTGGACCCCTGGGGACAATGTCCGCTTCCGCTTCTAAAATTAAAAAGGGCTAAGCCCTAAGGCTTAACCCTTTTTAATTTTATAATGCGGAAGATGGGACTTGAACCCACACGATTGCAATAATCACAAGATCCTTAGTCTTGCTCGTCTGCCAGTTCCGACACTTCCGCATATATTTGATTTTCTATCGCTTGTCTCACGCGACTTTGATATAATATCAAATGAAATCAAATATGTCAACACTTAATTTTTATTTTTACATATATTTTTCATTTATTATGCATTTAAGCTAGTCCAGCCCATCCTTTTGAGTGATGAATATCCGGTACCAAAATCATCCAGTGCAACCTTAACACCAAGCGCCTTTATCTCACTGAGTATCCGCTTCATGCGCACCATGTCATTGATTGCCAGACTCTCTGTCACCTCAAGACACAGATTTCCCGGTTCTATGCCCACCTCATCAATTATGCCTTTGATTTTCTTGACTATGTCATTCTGCAGCAGCTGCACCACAGACAGATTTACGTTGACCTTGTAGTCAGGATGTCCCATGTCATTCCAGTACCTGCAGTGCTTCGCCGCCTCTCTTAATACATGCTCCCCGATTGGGTTTATAAGCCCAAGATACTCAGCAAGCGGTATAAAGTCAACCGGATTTATAAAGCCCATGGTTGCTGAATTCCATCTGACAAGAGCCTCTGCACCTGCACAGACATCCTCCCCCCTTCACGTTTATAATCGGCTGAAAGTACACGGTGAACTCATCGCACTCATTCATTGTGGCTTTTCTCATGTGCTTTTCCAGGTCAAGACGCTTTGTGCTTGTGCCATCAATACCCTCGTTGTAGAACTCTATACGGTTTTTTCCTTCTTTCTTAGCATTGAAAAGAGCTATATCAGCTCTTCTTATGACATCCTCCACAGTGCTTGCATCTGTCGGGAAAAATGCCACTCCGGCACTTATTGTACAGTAATAGTCCTCTCCCTTCAAGAACCACGGTCTGACAAATATCTGCTGTATATCATTAATGATACTCTCCAGCCTGTCAACAGAGCTGCCTGTCACTATGACGATAAACTCATCGCCACCCATCCTGTAGCAGTGGTTCTCAATTCCCTTCACCTGTGTCAGGCTATGCGATATAGCTTTTAAAAGCACATCTCCGTACTGATGGCCAAGCCCGTCATTTATATGCTTGAAATCATCCAGATCTATATAAATCATCGCACCTCTGGTGTCGTTTTTCACTGAATCATCTATAAACTTAGCCAGATCCTGCTCACATCTCATCCTGTTATATAGCCCTGTCAGGAAATCATTATTGGCCTGGTTCTCAATGCGCTGCTGATAACGCTTCTTCTGTGTGATATCATACATTGTAACAAGCTGCACCTTGCGGCCATCCACCCACGCTATGCCTGTGCGATGAATATCAAACCACTTGTCCTCCTCCGTCACGTAGACCTCTGTAAAGCTCCGGCTCTCTGCAGTATGGGAAAAAATATATTTTTCCAGCTTGTTCTGTTCGATAATATTTGAAAGCAGCTGCTTACAGTAATTATTCATGTAAAGTATCTCTGACTTAGACATATCAGCCACGTATATACCGCAGCCGGAGTTTTCCAGTATCGCTTCGAGCGAAGCATAGGAGCCTGCAAGCGAGTTGGTTGTTATCTTTTTGTGAGAATACTTTGAATGACGCGCTTCGTATCATTTAAAAACTTCACATCATATTTTTCCCAGCTTCTGTCATCCTTCTCATCAAAAAAGCACACATACATCTGAGTCCTGTTATCTATATTTACAGGCTGGAATATAGCTGCCCTCATAGCCTGCTTCTCCATGAAAAGGCGGAATTTCTCCGGCATCACAGAGTCTGATGATATAATGTAAGGCTTTCCGGTGAAAAAAGGCACCTCGGTAATTGATATTGTATCAAACGGCTTTCTGCCATAGCTTACAATCACATCCAAATGCATGCCGTCCACGTTTTTGCGGATGATAAAAGCACCGGTAAGCTTTATGGTAGTAACTGCACTCTCCAGTGCTTTTTGAGCCATATCAGTAAAGCTTCCATCCATCTCAAGCAGTTTTATAACAGAATTGATAGCCTCAAGCATATGAAACTGTTTCTTGATTTCCTCATCTGACTTCCTGATAAGCGAAAGTGCCTCATCCGCAGCATCCTCATCTCTCTTTGTGATCAAAAGCTGTCTGGTCATAGTTTCCAGGAACTCAATTGTTCTGTTAAGACGCGCTTCACTGGTAATAATTATGCCATCAGGAAGCAGGTTTCTCTCATCATTAGACATCTGCTCATCAATTACCGCAGCTATAATCCAATATATATCGTGGGTATTGTCCACTCTTACAATCAGACCATACAGCCTGATATAGTCCTTATCCAGAGGTTCATCTATGAGATTCTCAACCCTGCAGTCCGACAGTCTCAAAAGAAGGTTTTCGTATTTTTCCTCACCAATAAAGGTAAGCATACTCTTCCATTTATCGTTACATTGACACACCTCTGTCATGACTCCATCCTTTTTGTCAGACACGACAAATATATTCCGTTGACCATGCAGAAATAATCCTGTATTTTTTTTGAAAAAGCTTGGAATCTGACATATTTTCCTCCTAAAAACTAACGCAAATCAATCCTCATATCTGATAACAAACAAATAAAAGTCATTCTTATCGAGAATACATGTCTCCTGAAGCAGACGGTATTCGACACGCAGCCTGATTTGTTTCTTCACAAACCCAATCTCATTTGAATACATGACTATGATTCCGCCGGATACCAGATGCTCTGCGGCCTTGTCGAAAAACCTCTCGTAAAAAGCTCCATCTCCGCCTTGGTCTGTCGGTTACGAACCGGCATATCCGTAATCAGCTCATCAAATTTGTAGTCATGTCTGAAATCAAAGAAATCCCTGTGTATAAAATTAATTCTTGTTTTGGCAAACGCAGCATTCTCTCTGCCCATAGTGATTGCATCTCCATAGGTATCTGTAGCATATATCTCGCGTGCCGGGACTAAATGTGCGCGCTCTATAAGCAGTGTACCAACTCCGCAGAACGGATCCATGATTTGTGCCGTTTCCTTAAGATACGGCTTTGCAAGTGAAACAATAAGTGCCGCTTGTGACGGATGCATCGACGTAGGAAGCACATTCTTTCTGTACGCAAATCTATTATCCTGTATAGAACATAATCTCATGCAGACAAAATAATTGTCATTTTTGTTGGTATGAGCTTAATCACCACGTCGTAATCATTTGGTGAATTGATCATCCTGCCCGCAAAATGCATATCGATAGCTTTCGCAAGCCTGCTCTGGTATACCCCGCATCTGCCGTGCTCTCAATACGATAGTAAAACGGACCACCCTCACGGTGCATGCGTCTTAATATATCATACATATCTGACTCTGCAAGAAGTCCGGCTGCTTCCTGTGCATCCTTTGGCAGAAGCGATGCTGCATGTATGGTAAAGTACATTTTTCTGAATGTGCGCACCTGCATAATAAGAGGTATATTGTCAGTCTTTACAAGCACTCCAAGCGGATGCAGCTTTGTATCCTTAACCGGTATCTGACGTCGTACCACCTCTCTGTGAAGGCGGTTTGTCATCAGAAGCAGCTCAGCCTTTACTCCCTCAAGCACAGGTGTATGGTGTTTTATCCCATTATATTTAATCAGGATTTTATTTATCTCGTTTAATTCTTCCTCAATATGCTTCCTATTTTCAGCTGTGACCGTCATATGCTCAAGCTCTTTTGCACGCTCCATAAGCTGTGGCAAAAGCTCTTTACAGTCCAGCTGTGACAGCGCCGCCAGATATGAGCTCTTTACAAAGCGCATCTGTTCAGCCTCGTATGCTTTAAAAACCTCATCAGAAAGCTGTGATATATGAAGATCTCCTATCAGAAGCGCTGCGTTCTTTCTGGTTTTTGCATCTTCTGCTCCCATAAACGACACAAGCAGCTCATCTTCGCCTGCAAGCAGCGTTAGAGCCTCTGCTAATGCATTTTCATCTTTAATCTCCTGTCTGAGGCTGCTCAGATTCTGACGTACATTCTCTTTTTTTTAACAGATTTCCGATAATTTCCTTCATTTTTTAAATCATCCTTTAATTTATTGTATATTGTCAGTTTTGGCTTGCCTCTTCCTTTGGCACACCATTTTCTTCGATGTATGTATCCAGATCCCTGTGAAACTGCTCCCACGCATCCTCATGCTCCACGAAGTATAGCGGACACTTCTTGCCTGTCACATCGTAGTGCCTTATTACATCATCAGCACTCAGATCATACCGCCCCCCATAAGCCATGTTGTGAGCTCTATGAGCGCCTGGTATGTGCTGTCGTTGAACTTTCCTGTCTCATCCTCTATACAGCACTCTATTGATATTGTGTCACTGTTTCTGTTATTAGATGCATACGATATCTCATTGCAAGGTATGCACTGCACTATCTCACCCTCTAATCCTATAACAAAGTGTGAGCTTGCTTTGGTCTTTTTGGTCTCTGCCAGGCCATTGAAATAGTCTCTGTTTTGTCTGGCTGACGTACCCGGATTTGCTGTATAATGGACAACTATGCCGTTTACCTTCTCTAATGCCTTCTGTGGTCTGGAATACGGATTGGGTGTCAGCAGCTGCACATCAAGCTTTGGCTGTATAGGATTGTAAAGAGTACTGGTCACCTCTGCCTTTACCTCTTCCTGCTTTGCCTTTTGCCCCTTAAAGCTCCCACTATGATTATCGTTGCAATTATAAGTATTATCATGCCTATAACAATGCTATTGCCAATAAGCTGCTTTCTTCTAACCTGGGCGCGGTGTCTCTTTCTATATTCTTCGCGCTTTCTCTGTCTTATCTTTTCATACTCGTCCATTTAATTATCCCCGGTTATCTCTTTTGTTTGCTTTTATATAGCTATTCCAAGCTTTTATAAACATTTGCATACAATATAAGAGTATATTAGCACAAATCGGCTTATTATGCCACATAAAATAATACAAAAAGCACCAGATATTACGACGTAACATAATATCCGGTGCTTTATTATAAATGTATATTCTTATTATTAATCACACTTAATCTCGTGAACCCATCCATCCGGTCCATCAATATGGCCCATCTGAATGCCTGTAAGTGTGTCACGAAGCTTCTTTGTGACAGGTCCCATCTCATCCATACCGCTTGGGAAGCAGATTTCCTTGCCGTGGTCTACAATCTTTCCTACCGGTGAGATTACTGCTGCTGTTCCGCAAAGTCCACACTCAGCAAAATCCTTTACCTCATCAAAGAGCACCTCTCTGTGCTCAACCTTGAGTCCTAAGTACTTCTCTGCAACTACCATCAGTGAACGGCGTGTGATTGATGGCAGGATACTGTCTGATTTAGGTGTAACAAATGTGCCATCCTTTGTGATAAAGATGAAGTTTGCTCCACCTGTCTCCTCTACCTTTGTACGTGTTGCAGGATCGAGGTACATATTCTCTGCAAAGCCCTGTGCATGTGCATCTACAATAGCATGAAGACTCATTGCATAGTTGAGTCCTACCTTGATATGTCCTGTTCCGTGAGGTGCTGCTCTATCAAAGTCTGACACACGGATTGTGATTGGCTTTGCGCCACCCTTGAAGTATGGTCCTACAGGTGTTACAAGGATTCTGAACTGATACTCATCAGCAGGCTTTACACCGATTACTGCGTTTGTTCCCATAATGTATGGTCTGATATAGAGTGTAGCGCCTGAGCCGTATGGTGGAACCCATGCAGCATTTGCCTTTACTACTTCCTCAACTGCCTTTACAAATCTATCCTCCGGGAATACAGGCATCTCAAGTCTCTCACATGAATCCTTAAGACGCTGTGCATTTAAGTCAGGTCTGAAGCAGACAATTCTGCCATCCTCTGTTGTGTATGCCTTAAGTCCCTCGAAGCATGTCTGTGCATACTGGAATACTCCCGCACACTCATTAAGTGTCACTGTATGATCCTTTGTGAGCTGTCCATCGTCCCACTTTCCATCTTTATAATTAGAAACATAGCTGTAATCTGTTTCCTGGTAGCCAAAACTAAGGTTTGACCAATCGATATCCTTCTTTTCCATCTTTATATCCTCCGTTTCTTTACGGATCCGATATAACCTAGCGTTATCATATATCGGGTCTACTATCATTTATGCTCATTCTAGTACAATAGAAAAAAAATGTCTAGTACTATTTTTTTATAATAACCATAACTTAAGTTTCTATATAGCTTTTTTTACTATTATAAGATAAGTCCTGACTTTTTCTTACTTTTTTCAATAGCTGTATTAAGCCTTCCAAACGGACGCCCAAGCAGCAGTCCGATCACAAGCGATATTGCTATAAATATAAGAAGAATCGCAAGATCCTTGCAATAATCAAAGCGGTACATGCCTCCAACGCACTCTCTCAGGGCATTCATGGCATAGTTAAACGGCATGAACTTATACAGTGCTCTGTACACCTGTGGCAGCACCTCAACCGGGAATGTGCCACCTGCGCCTGCCACCTGAATGACCATGATGACTACTGCTACAGCCTGTCCCACATTGCCCAAGGCTGCTGTGAGTGAGTACATAAGAAGCGTGAATACAAGGCTTGTCAGCGCGCTTGCGCACCAGAAAAGGAACGGATGCCTGCACTGTATTCCGACAAAGAACAAATCACCGAGCACTGTCACAAGTGTCTGAATCTGGCCTATCACAAAAAATGTGATATATCTGCCAAAAAAACTTATGTACGCTGTTTACTTTGCCAAGTGATTTTATATCGTCAGTGTCCTTTACCTTTGTTTTCACAAGTGCAACAGTTATCAGACCTCCCACCCACAGAGCCAGCACTGTGTAAAACGGTGCCATAGCTGAGCCATATGTGGATATCTCATATATCTTCTGCTCATCCATAGACAGCGGTGATGTCACAAACTGCGCAATGAGTGTCGGATCTGTCTGAAGCAGCTTTACAATCTCATTAAACTGCTCATCGTTTGATAAATTATCAAATCCTGATATAACATTCTGCAAACCATCTCTGATCTGCTGTACATACTGTCTGGTATTTACAATATCTGCATTTCCTGATTTAAGAACCACCGAATAATCATCTAGTGCTTTTTGTATATCCGGGAAGCTGTTGTCCAAAGAACCAAGCATGGACTGTGTCTCAATAAGTGCATATTCTATATCATATACCGCTCCTGTGAGATTCGGTGATACACTATGGTCAAATGTATTTTTAAGTGTATCTATTGCAGACTTGGCACCTGACATCGGCTTTTATTGATTCCTTAAGAAGCTTTAGCTTATCTGCCGTCAATTCAGTATCAGACTTAAGGTCTTTTATCTGTGTTTTAATGCTTTGGATATTTTTCCTGACAGCCTCTATCTGCGAGCTATCCACTCCCTTTAAGCCCTCAATAGCTGAAAGAGTATTCTCAGCAAGCTGCTCTACCGTATCAAAACCCGCCACAGAAACAGATATATCCGCAGTACCGGCATCAGCTAATCCCGACGCATTTAAGAGCTGTATGGAGTTTTCCAGCACATCGAGCTGGCTGTTTATGTTTGATAAGCTTATGTCGACCATCTGTGTGATGGTTTGTGCTGTCTGCGCCCCCGAAAGCACCGATGACTGCATGCCGCTTACCGATGACTGTCCCCGTCAATCAGCCCCTGCACACTCGGAAGCAGTGACTGTGTCGAGCCTATCAGGCTGTCTGCTGAATCCGTGAGCATGGCAAATGTATCGAGCATGCCTGCATATGTAGAAAGAGTCGTATCCATATCCTTTAGCTTGTCAACAACTGTTCCGGCCAGGTTATCGCCTGATTTGCCGTCTCCCACTATGAGCTCTCCCGACTTTGACGCTATCTCCGTAATCGTGCTCACCATTGAAGAGTTTACAGACTGCTGCACCGTGGTCTTGACCTTTGAGGTTATCTTTGTTGCTATGGCATTTTTCTTGCTGTTTTCATAGTATTCTATCTGCGGATTGACCGGCTCACCGCTTAAGAAGCTAAGCATATCAGCAGAAAAATCCTTCGGCACAATAAAGGCTGCATAGCACTTTCCACTATAAACATACTCCAGTGCCTCTTTACTGCTGTCTGTAAAAATCCAGCCAATTGCATTGTTTTCCTTCAGTCCTTTTATGACACTGTCTCCCATACATAGCTTTAAATCACCGACGCTCATCCCCTCATCCTCAGAATATACTGCTATGTGCATCTGTGATGTAGCTTCCTCTCCGTAAGGATCCCAGTTGGACATAATATTAAACCATGCGTACAAAGCCGGGATGATGCCAAGACCCATAATAATAACTATGGCAACCACATTTGTAGATATGCGTTTCAGGTCAGCCAGATATATTTGAAATATTTTTTTCATTGCTCGGCATCCTCCCCTGTACTTTGCTGCATCGTATCAAATCTCTGCTCCACTCTTTCGGCTATTTCCTGTACCCTGTCCTCAATCTGCACGACAGGACTCACGCTCATATTCTGCGCATCACTGCCGCTTATCTCATTCATCTTCTCCTGCAGCTTATAGTCCACATACTCGACTCCGATTAAATACACTGCGATAGCAAACAGACTCACTATCCACAGCACAAGAAAAATGATTTTTGAGCTGTCCGGCACAATCATCAGCAGAACAAGAAAAAAGAGCGGAATGATGTATATGCACCTTAATCCTATTTTTATCCGTTTTTGATTCTGCTCGTGAATGCAGTCTCTTATCATCGAATAGCGGCTGCTCATTCACATTATTATTTGCATTGTTATTCATATCATTATCCATATTGGAATCTTTATTACTGTTTCTACCTGTATCCTGCATACTTTCCTTCCCGCTTTATAGCTTACGGCACATCAGAAGTACCATATTAATATGCCAATTATTGATTTATTAATTGTACATTTAACTATAGCCAAAGGGATATGGTCAGAGAATATATGAGCAGTGAAAATGTAAAGGCTTGTCACCGCCTGTCTAATAAATGAAACCGGATACACACACACTGTATTTTTAAAGGCAGGTATAAATCACCTAGCACAATGATAAAAGTGTACCTGTGACAGTAAAAGAATGTCTAAGAATGTCTGCCAAAATAAAGCTGTGAAACTTTAGT
>VOFG01001287.1_pt1 | contig 12391 bp, 19 predicted proteins | sample 5384171 | NCBI WGS metagenome assembly VOFG01 (sample SAMN12384726, study PRJNA508395) | human gut metagenome | isolation source: healthy gut F | host: Homo sapiens | reverse complement strand
GGTGGTCATTCGCCTTCCGGGCTCAGTGACCACCTGCCTCGTACATCCATGTACGAGGCTTGCTGAAAATTGAAAAAATTCCAACAGCCTCTAAAATGCAGGAGAAATCGCCGGGTTGCCATTGGTGTCCCCCTCCCCGGTCCTTTCTACCTAGCAGTTTACAGTACAATTGTTTCACACCATGTCAAAAGCCTATTATGTTTTGTAAAAAGAACAGCATACTTATTGAGAGTATGTGTATTATTTGCTACAATATCCCCGGAATATGACAAAACAGGTTTTTCTGTGAGTTTCTTGGTATTATCTTATAGAAATGCAGAAAATTTTATTTTACAATGATCCATTACAAACACAAGGAGGAATTATCATGAGAGGCGTCGAAACCCGAATTCAGGAAATCCGTCACAAAATTTTTTACAGAAGTAGCCCGTATGGCTTATCATACCGAATGGCCTGTAAAGGAACGTATGGAAGAACTTCCATATAAGATTATTCCGGGAGAAACCGGAAATTTCAGAAACGATGTATTTTTGGAGCGTGCAATTGTAGGTGAACGCCTGCGTCTGGCAATGGGTCTGCCAAACCGCAGTGCTGCGGAGCATGCCCCGGTATCCGATGGCATTGAAGCTGCTGACCAGGCAGAAACTTACTATACTCCGCCTCTCATTAATGTCATTAAATTTGCCTGCAATGCCTGTCCCACAAAACGTGTGCATGTAACAGACGGCTGTCAGGGATGTCTGGCACATCCCTGCATGGAAGTATGCCCGAAAGGAGCTGTTTCCTTAGACCGTACCACCGGCAGATCTATCATTGACCAGGAGAAATGTATCAAGTGCGGCCGCTGTGCAAGTGTCTGCTCCTATAACGCCATTATCATTCAGGAACGTCCATGTGCCAAAGCGTGCGGTATGGATGCCATTACTTCAGATGAAAACGGCAAAGCCAATATCGATTATGACAAGTGTGTTTCCTGCGGTCAGTGTCTGGTAAACTGTCCGTTCGGTGCCATTGCTGACAAATCCCAGATTTTCCAGACAATCCGTGCCATCCAGTCCGGTGAAAAAGTTTATGCAGCTGTCGCTCCTGCATTTGTCGGTCAGTTCGGACCAAAAGTTACCCCGGCAAGCTGCGTGCTGCCATGAAAGAACTCGGGTTTGCAGACGTTTTTGAGGTAGCAATCGGTGCGGATCTGTGCGCAAAGCAGGAAGCAGAAGATTTCTTAAAAGAAGTGCCGGATGAACTTCCATTCATGGCAACTTCCTGCTGTCCGGCATGGTCTGTCATGGCAAAGAAATTATTCCCGGATCACGCCAACTGTATTTCCATGGCACTGACTCCGATGACATTAACTGCACGTCTTATCAAAAAGCATAACCCAAATGCGAAGGTTGTCTTTATTGGACATGTGCGGCTAAAAACTCGAAGCAATGCGCCGCAGCGTCCGCAGTGAAGTAGATTTCGTGCTCACCTTTGAAGAAATGGCGGGTATTTTTGATGCGAAACATGTGGATCTGGAAAACATGGAAGAAGATCCGGATGGTGTAAGTGACGCTTCCACCGACGGAAGAAACTTTGCCGTTGCCGGTGGCGTTGCTCAGGCTGTCGTAGATGTCATCAAACGGGATCATCCGGAACAGGAGATCAAGGTGGCAAATGCCGAGGGATTAAAGGAATGCCGTCAGCTTTTAAAACTTGCCACATTAGGCAAATATCCGGGTTATCTGCTCGAAGGCATGGCTTGTCCGGGTGGATGCGTCGCCGGAGCCGGAACCATGCAGGCAATCAAGAAATCCCAGACAGCTGTCGGTCTGTATGCCAAGAAAGCAAACCATCAGTTCTCAAGCGAAACCGAATACATCAAAGAACTGGATAAACTGGTGGATTAAATATCTGCCATATAAAAAGCTCTGCGCTTTCGAAAATTTCGAAAACGCAGGGCTTTTTGTCTGTTCTTTTACTGTACCTGAATCCCGGTATCAAAGGTCCCATTTCCACTGTCCAAAGGAAGATGTGTATCTGCTGGTTCCTGCAATATCATTGTCAATCATGATTCCGCTGCATGTAGAATGAATCCGCCAGTACCTACTGTTTCCATACTTATGCACAATCGTGCGGCCACTGTAACTGTACTTATCTCCTGCAGATCTCTTTAATCGTTCCTTTCGCATAGACACCAATATCTTCCAGATAATCTTTTACCGCTTCCATCGAAGAAAATTCTCCGAAATATATGGCTATATGAGAGGAAGAACCGCCCTTGCCATAAACAACAACATCTCCAAGTTCCAACTGGGAAAGGCTTTTTTCCGGTAATTATCCTGTGCCACAACCGCGGTATGATTCTTCGATGCTGCTTAATTATCCTGCCGGTGCGATGCTGCTTCTGCCGGTGCTGCACCACCCTACTACAACTGCCGCCAGCAAAATACCTGCGATCAGCTTTCTGCCCCATGTAAACTTAAACTTCAATGCACTTCCTCCAATTTGTTACAACTTTGTTACTTAACTATAACATATTTTAACAATAAGTAAAACCTTTTTCAAGAAAAAAATGTGCAAAAAGTTTCGTTTTATCTCATTTTTTATGTGTTTTAATATTTTTGGTCTCAATCTCCTGAAATTATTTTTCATATCATACGAAATAAGTGAAAAATCATCCCGTTCCACATGAAGCACATAAAACGGTCACCCGAAGAAAGTCCCCCATCTGTTCTGCACCAGTCCACGTATCCATTTTCTGCTGTGTTTTCTTTAAGGAAATTTTCTTTACAAAAGACGTTCCATCCCACTGAAACAGCATATACCTGTTATAATTGGTTTTGGCCAGGTCTCTGTCGCAAATCCGACCAGTCCACGTCCGGTATCTACAAATGCACACTTGTAATTCTCTGCGGCACTTGCAGAAATCTTCGTTTATCGTCACAGAATCCAAAATCCTGAGGTTTATCGGATCGGAGATATCAAACATTGTCGTTTTACCCCTGTCTTCTCGCTTGTCTTAGCATCGGTTTCATAGCCGATGCCAAGCAACAGTCCATCTCCAAACGGGTGCAGATAATCGGAATATCCTGTCATCTTCATTTCCCAGCGGCTTCGGTGCCGGATCGGAAATATCTACTGCAAAACAACGGGTCGGTATTATGATAAGTAATGAAATATGCTATATTTCCCAGATACCGTGCCGCATAAATTTCTTCTCCCTTTGCAATATTTTCCAGCAATCCCTCTTTTTTCAGGTCCGCATCCAGCAGATACAGGCGGTTTTCGGATAAAGAATTTTGGGAATCTGTTGTCAGAATACGAAGTTCTCCCCCACTTTCCGAAATAGCAAACGTATCCCGGATCGCCCCCTTTACGGTTGTTTCTGCAATTGCTGAAAACATTCCATTCTTATAAGAAAACTTGGCGATCTTTGTCTTTTCTCCACGCTCATATTCTATCTGATACAGATAGATTGCATCCGTTCCCCATATAAACCTGTCGTCCGCTGTCGAGAAGCACCATATGGTCTGCAGCCTTCGATGGCTCTTTAAGATTTACAGATGCCATAATGACTTCTGTTGTCCCATTCTTCTGCACATAAAACATCCGGCATCTGCTTTTTTTCCCGGCAATCTCCGGAATGACCTGAGCCTTCCAGTTCTTTCCGTCTCTGGACACCCAACGGTCAGTAAACAGATAAATAAAATTTCCAACCTTACGGGAACTCTGGTATGCTCCATCCATTTTCATGGTTGCACTTAATACCGGATTTGCGCGTTCGAAATGTCATACGTCAAAAGAACTGTACTCACATTTCCGTCCGATTCATAAGCGATATCTTTGTAACATCCGATAAAACCGGAATCATTGTCAGCCTCCGTGCTGTCGGACTGAATCTCCTCCTGTTGTGTTTCCCATCCCTGCTTGATAACATACAGCCGGTCATTATCCACGTATAGCTGCAAAGGATGTCATTTTCCGTCAGTTCCGGCCGTATTTCCGACAGCTTACGCATATTTTTGTCCCGAATATCCACAATGGTCACCCGGTCATCATTCAGCACATACAGATAATTTCCGTCATTTTTGACGATGTCCCCCTCGTCCACACCGTTTACCTGCAAATTGGTGTCGGAATGGGTACCGGATGACTCTTTTTTCGCCTCAGCAGAACCGGTATCTTCCACGAAAACGAATCATCCACTGTGCCTTCTGCCAACTCCTTTTTGTGAATTGGTTTTTTCTGTACCGCTGCATATACATCCTGGTAACTTTTTGCCAGAGTAAATGCACCGATTTGTTCTTTCTTTTCTGTATCCTGCGTACTGTCGACCGTCTCTGTTACGGAAAGAGCAGCCTTTTTCGGTTGCGCATCATCGGTTCCATACTTATTCCATCCATAGGTTCCGACCGCAATCACCAGCACCGCAACTGCCGCAGCAATTCCGGCAAATCTCCGGTAATGTCTGTGTTCTTTCCTGCCTGCGGATGTCCAGTTTTTCCGCTCCTCCAGCATCTGCTGCACAGCCCCGGGTGTCAGAGTATCCGGCACGGTAATCTGCTCTGCGGATCTGTCTATTTTCTCTTTCCATTCTTCCAGGTTCTGTTCCTGCATATTCTCACCTCAATCCCTTCAGCTGTTTTTCCATCCGCTGCAACGCCCGATGTTCTCTCGACCGCACAGTATTCTCATTCATTGCAAGAATCTGCGCAATCTCCCGCGTCTTATATCCACCGAAGACATGCATTCCCACAATCATGCGGTCCTCCTCATCCATCGTAGAAATGCACGCCGGACTTCTATATATTCCTCACGGGTATCACCCCATACATAGCCGTCCCAGCACCGTTTTCTTCCGTCAGTTCTTCTCCCCGTTGATAGTATTCCCGCATTTTCTGTTTACACATATTTGCCACGATACGATACATCCAGGCGGAAAAAGCATCTTCCTTCCGCAATTTCCCGATATTTTCAAATGCTTCCATCACAGCGGCACTGACCACATCCTCCGCATCCTGTGTATTTCCAAGCGTATACAGCGCAAACTGATACAGCCTCTTATAAATTGTCCCATACAATTCGGCAAACGCTGCGGTATCCCCGCGCTTTGCCCTTTACTAATAAACGTTCATCCATGGAAGGCCCTCCTATCTATACAGTGTATCGGAGGTGTATTTTTGTTGCAAAAAGAAAATAAAAACAGCCCTCCCGTCAAATAGGAGGGCTGTTTCGTTCCTCGATCAGGAATCTTTTTTCGCCTTATCAATCATATAAAGAATATCTGCAAGCTTATCTTCCGGAATTTTGACATAATCCGCAAGTTCTTTCTGCGTTGGCTGTGCACCGTTCTGTTTTTTTCAGATAGTTCACCGCTTCACTTACCAGCGCAACTTTTCCAACCACAGAATTTTCATTCCCATCCTCACCGCTCTGTCCCCGTATGCAAGCATTTCATCGCTTCTTCCACCGCGGTAAGAAGTTCCTCTTCCACATCCACTTTTTCGTAGCTGCCGCACAGGCTCGCTCAGGCGCAGGAAAAGTGCCATATTTCCTTCCTGCACAATATCCTCAAATCCTTCCGTGGAAACTGCCAGTTTCTTTGCTACTTCCAGTACGTTGCGCAGCCATGCATTGGAGAGCGCGTGTACCATGCTCTCTTCCCCTGCCAGCAGCTTCTTATACATATCAATCTGCTGCTCCTTGGTATACTCCGGATATCTTTCAGTTCCTCAGATACATCTGAAACATGGGAGAAGTGGAAATGTTGTCTGTGACGGAATCTTTTGCGGATTCCTTTTTCGCAGAAGATTCTTTGGTTTCTTCTTTCTCTGCGGTCTCCTCATATTCCGCTTCCTTTGTTTCCGGTTCGTTCTCTTCCGGCTGCGGATCATCATGTGGTGTTGACAGAAACTCTAACACCATCTCTTCCTGCTGTGCATTCAAATCCATATCCTTAAAATAGGAAAGGATCTCCTCTCTTGTCATCGGCTCCGCCGAAGTGCGGATAATATCCTGTACCGCACGTATGGTTTCTGTAAATGTATTCTGGTCTAACATATCAGGTCTCCTGTTCCTCATCATAACATTCGCTTCTGATCCGCGAACTGATCTCCTGCAGACATTCTATGAGGATCGGATTAAACTGTCCGCATTCCCCATGCAGGATCATTTCCAGTACCTTTTCATGCGGTACTGCTTTCTCATAAACACGCTCACTCGCCAGCGCATCGTACACATCCGCTACAGAAACTACCTGTGCGGAAATCGGGATTTCATCTCCCACAAGTCCATCCGGATAGCCTTTTCCATCGTAGCGCTCATGATGCCAGCGGCAAATCTGGTGTGCGATCTTTACCAGTGGCTCGTCCTGATAAATACCAAGCTGTTCCAGCATTTCTGCACCGATGACAGTATGCGTTTTCATAATCTCAAATTCTTCTTTTGTCAGTTTTCCCGGTTTATTCAGGATTTTTTCATCCACACCGATTTTTCCGATATCATGCAAAGAAGAAGCAAGTGCGATCATGGCTCTGGTATCCCCATCCAGATGATACTTTTCGGTTTTCTGCGCCAGTCTCTCCAGAAACATCTCCGTGAGTTTGTGAATGTGAATCACATGGCTTCCGCTCTCTCCGTTTCTAAACTCCACAATATGACTGAGAATATGAAGCAGCATCTCGCTGTTTTCTCTTTTTTCGTTGATCTGCGCAGTAATCAGGGAAGTCAGCCGACGCTGCTTCGCATATAATTTCATGGTGTTCGTCACACGCTGATAAACGATCTGTGCATCGCATGGCTTGCTGACAAAATCCACTGCACCAAGTGCATATGCCCGCTTCACAGCCTCCGGGGCATCGGCTCCGGACATCATAATAACCGGAATATCCTCAATCCAGTGATTTTTTATTCATATATGTCAGACATCAAATCCATCCATCTTCGGCAATACCACATCCAGCAGAACCAAAGAAATACTATTGACCTGCTGTTCCAGTATTTCTATGCATTTTTCTCCGCTCTCCGCCTGCAGGACATGATAATCCTTGGAAAAAATCATATCCAGAAGCGTCCGGTTGACCTCCTCATCATCCACTACAAGGATCTCCGGAATCATCTTTTCCGGTTGCTTCTGTGCGTGTATCTTTCCTCATGATCAATCATGTTATTCTCGGTGATGGCCATGTTTTTCTTATTTTTTGCCTGATACATCAGTTTACGTGCGCGAAGCATTGCATGCTCAACAGATTCGTTCTGCGAAATCACGGCACCCATACTGACAGAAAGCTGAATATTGAATACCCCGGAATCACTGCATTCTGGATCTTTTCCTGAATCTCCTGCAGTTTTTCTACCAGCCCATCTTCCTTTATCTCCGGCAGCACAAGAACAAATTCATCTCCACCATAGCGCACAAGCGTATCCTCTCTGCGGATACAACGCCAGATCACACCAGCAACCGCCGCAAAGTGCCATATCTCCGGTCAGATGTCCGTATGTATCATTGCAAAGCTTGAAATCATCCACATCAATCACAACAATTCCGGCATTTCCCGTCCACATTTTTATCTCTTCCTCAAAATACAGACGATTATAAACTCCGGTCAGGACATCCTTATATAATTTTTTCATTATATCCGGTCAGTTTATTGATCAGCTTTTCTCTGCAGGATATGTCGATTAAGGTGTCGTCCTCCAGATGATTGATCAATTCCATGACGTATGGCTGTCCATCAATTTCCATATACCGGGAGATTACCTGATAGACTTCTGATTCCAGGAATTCCAGCTTAATCATCTGCTTCTTTTCCCGCAACGCTTTATAGGAACTGCAGTTTTTCGCACTTACCGTTTTTCTTCCCAGAGACTGTAGCACGGACATCCATCCTGCACATTTTCGCACGTTCCTTTCCCTTGCTGGTAAAATGTCCGCTCAACATCTTCTCCTTTTAACAGACGTGCTACCTGAAAAATCTTCTGATAATATTTGATCTCCTGTTCTGCTTCCTGCATGGTCATCCCGTTACCGGATTGCATTACATCTCATCCTCCTGGCATTAGAAATTCAAGTCAATTTTAATCCCCTTCAGATCCTCGTTTACGAGATTGTTCTTTTTAAGAATCGTCTGGATGTGCTGCCCTCCTCCAGCTTACTCGTACCAGTCTGATCCACCGTTACATCTGCCTCCAGCCTGTCTGCCTCGATAGAACCCTCAATCATCTTCTCCTGCTGCTGTTTTTCCTCTTTCTTTTCGTCAATCTTTTTCCTGCTGCTCGTCGCGCTTCTCCTGCGCTTCCTCTGCTTTCTCTTCTCTTCTTCCTGTTTCTCGTCGATGTGATCTACCGCATCCTGTATCAGCATGCCAAAAGCATCTTTATCGGAAGCATCCAGCAATTCATCCGCTGCATCCTGCGCTTTTTGCATATCCTGTGATTTCAGCTGGTCGAGCTTTGCATCTGCCGCTGCCTCAGTCAGAGAAGTCACGTTACGCTGCGCCCTGTCTTTCTTGTTCAGAATGACATCCTTTTGTGCATTCAGCTGTAATGCCCTGGTCTGATAATCGGTCAGAGGGGTATTTTGCAGTTCTTTCAAACGGTCTATCTCTTCCTTGGAAAAGTCATCCGTCTGCACACCTTTCTGATAATCCTGATATTTTTCCAGCAGTTCTAAGTCTTTCTGCTCCTGAGAATCCGAATCCACCCCATAACTCTGCCGCGCGATTTCTTTACTCTCGCGAATCTGTTTCAATTCCTCGTTACACTCACGGACTTCTTTGAGTTTTTCCTCTTTCTGCTGTGCTATCTGATCCCGCTGGCTTACCGCCTTGTTATCACTGTCCCATGCATCCCGGATCAGCTTCATCGCCTGTTTCCGGGCACTTTGTTTTTCTTGTCGCTTGCAGCATTGCCTGTGGTCTGAGCAAACTGCAGATCTCCGGCATATATGGTTCCTTTGTCGGATACTTTGTTTTTGCACGTTTCATCGTCTCCGATTTCGTATGCATTCATGTTAGCATGTGGTGCCTGAATCGTCAATGACATATGATAATTCCCCCTTTATTTTTTCATAATATCATCTTATATATCGAAGATTTTCTGAATTTCTCCATATATCCGGCAAAATATTGTTAATAGGAACTGCTGTCTTTATACTGCTGCTCATCCACCAGATTCTGTTTTAATGTCTTAAATGCCTCATCCCAGGTCTGCCCTGATTCATTTTTTCTGTTAAATTCGTTTTGTTTATCCCTGACATAGTTTTGTATCGGCAGATCGATCCGGTAAACCTTTTGTTCAAACGCCCAGTAATCGTCCTCCGAAGCAAAACCCGAGAGCAGTTTTTCTTTTTGCTCCTTTGTCCAGATACCATCCAGATTCTGTTTTAATTCCTCTACATATGCTTTTTACCTGTTCATCGGTTACCTGATATCCATTCTGCATTGCCGCAACATACAGTGCGTTGCGTTCCTTGGCATAAGCAATTGCTTTTTTTCCGACAATGTCTTATCATATGTAATTTCATAAAACTTCGTATACATCTGTACCTGTTCCCGGTTACAATCGTATGATTTCCAATGGCACAGATTTCCTCTTTGTCGATACTCTTTGTCACACGCTCTTTGTCGGAAGACGCAAAATAATATACCGAAGTATCCGACTTCTGCAGTGTTTTCAGATAATCGCCAATCTCTTCACAGACATCTTCCACCACCTGTTCAAATGCATCCAGATCCGTCTGCTTTGCACCGCTTTCATATGCCTCCTGTTTGATTTCTTCCTCCGTCTGCGTTCCTGTCTGGCTGTCTATATACTTGCGCACCGCAAGATTCTGACGAATAACCGGCTCCATATTCTTCCAGTAAGCACCCTCGCCACCGAATCCCGCATAAAAATCGCGGATTTCTTTCCGGTTCTCCGCTTTGTTCATCTGTGTCTTCAGCAGTTTTGCATAATCATCATATTCCTGATCCGACACAGTACATCCGTTCTTTTTGCAAGTGCATACAACGTCTTTTGTAATAATATCTTTTATAACCTCTTTTTTGCGGTTTTTACCGTTTCTCCGTTTTCCACACGCAATGCCACTCCTGCCTGAATTTCCTGCTGTGTTACCGGAATTCCCTGATACGGTAAACCACCTTTGCAGCCTTCCCGTAAATCTGAAACAATTGTTCCAAGCCGGAAAAGGAAGTTCCCCCCCACGGACACACCGACTCGCCAAAACAAGCATGGCAAGAACTGCTACAGCTGCTCCCCATTTAAAAGAAGCCTTTCTTTGATGCATGTCATGTTTTGGCTTATATGTATACGCTTCCTCTATAATGTCATCACTGATTTCACCGATTGCATCGGATAATTTTTCGGATTTTCTCATAACACTACACCCTCCTTTCTCCAGTTTCTTTCTCAGCTTTTTGCGCAGACGCATCAGTTTTACGGACACACTGTTTTCTTTCATCCCAAACGTTTCCGCAATCTGTGCGACAGACTCCGCATACCAGTACCGTTTGACGAACATCACGCGGCTGCCGGTATCCAGTTCCCGTAAAAAGCGTTCCAGGACTTTCGTCACCTCCTGTTCTTCCCACGGCTCCTGCTCCTGCGCTGCCGGAATACATTCTTCTAGTTCCGCAAGCGATACATCGTAATAGCTGTTGCGCTTTGCCGCCATGTTATGCCGCAGCCTTTGACGGACAGATTGCGGGTAATCCTGCAGACATAGGAGACCAGCGGATTCGGGGTCTGCGGTGGGATGCTGTTCCACACACCAAGCCACGTATCATTAACACATTCTTTTGCATCCTCTTCGTTATTTAAGATCCGGCGGGACAGGGCTCTGACAGAGTTTTCCGTATTTCTGCGACAATTCGGCAATTGCCTGCTGTGACCGCTCCTGAAATAAGCGGATGATTGCAGTATCTTCCATGATGATTCCTCCCTTCTGTTGGATGCCAGTCCTTTTTAAAGCCACCTGCGGCTGGGACTGGAGCATCTCTTATCTGTATACTACCGGTTTCTGGCGGGATGTGACGGGCGGATGTGTTTTTGAAAAAAATAGCATCTAACATTTCTGTTAAATGCTATTTGGACACCAATTTAAATTATATATTACACTGACTTTTTTTACAATCTGTAATTCATACCCGAGAGCATCTAAGATACGACTAAATGCCCGAATTGTCGGGATACTTTCTTTCCTTTCAATCCTTTGATATAACCTGTTGTTTATTCCCTGTCAGCAAAGCTAATTCCTTTTGTGTAATTTTTTTTTTTTACGTAAAGAAATCATTTCACCAATCAATCTATACTCTGCACGGGACTCATCCCATATTTTTTTAAACTCCGGATCGTTCTCTCTTTTGCTTTTGAATTTCCTGCTCTACATTTACTTGCAAAAAAGGCATATTGACCACTCCCTCTAAATAAACTTCCTGCCTAACATATTTCCTAATTCTTTTGCCCGCTTCCGTACTATATTTGCATCCTTTTTTCTGTTTTATTTTTCTGTTTTCGACAGGAATGGAGCAGATATATATTTTCCTTATCTACTGTAATATAGAATACACGGTTATTTTTCTGAAAATATACCTCATACACTTTCTTTTCCATCTTTTAAAAAAGAATTTTATCAAATTCTCCTTTTTCCATATGCTTCAGCAGTACGTTATAACCATCAATTTTTTCAGCTTCCGGAAGACTATTAATGTATTCATATATTAAATCTCTTCCCGAATTCGAAAGATAATTGTGTAATATCATATGCTGTCTCCACTTTTGTTTTGTAATTACAAAATACAGCATATATGTTGTATTGTCAAGAGTTATTCTCTGTCTTATATATCTTTTTTCACTTAATCTACTACGGTTCATCATTTCTCCTTCGAACAGTTATTCCTAATCAAGTCCTTCCCCAAGAAGTCCCAGCCCCTTGCGGTATCCGCAAGACTCTGTGCGCCTTCTTTGACTTCCTCCTTCGAATAATCGTGCTCTTCAAGAAATTCCTCCGAAGTTCATTCAGATAATCGTAAAATCCGAGTGCTACTTCAAATGTGCCCTCTTCATCTCTTTCTAATTCTTCATACAAGCGATTTTCCCCTTCATTGATTTTTCCTTGCATCGTCCAGCGCAATCAGCCGGGCATATAAACTGTCCGTTGCTGTATGACGATCCTCTTCCTTATATTCATAGGTCGCGGTGTTTTTCCCAAATAAAATTTTTGCAAGCATGCGGGTCATGTCACGTACCTGCCGCATAATAATATCATTCTCGTATGCCATGATTGTTGATTTCCTTTCTTTTTTGCTGTTGTGTTTCCGGTTATTGTGCCTTTTAGTAGCTGTATATTTTTCAGAAAACAGCACCTTTTCTATCGCTATATCTTTTGGGCTATTATAAGTTTCCTGTAATT